>Ga0209875_1000002_pt1 | contig 32550 bp, 38 predicted proteins | sample GWRWS3_0_10_FD_187219 | JGI IMG/M metagenome (GOLD analysis project Ga0209875, IMG submission 187219) | Riverbed sediment microbial communities from areas with vegetation nearby in Columbia River, Washington, USA - GW-RW S3_0_10 (SPAdes)... | ecosystem: Environmental > Aquatic > Freshwater >...
GTGACGTCCCTGGTCAGGATCGTGGAGGTCCCGGGGTTGGGGTAGGTGATCGCCAGGTCCACCACCCGGGTCCGCTGCGGGTTGGGCTGGACCTGGTGGAAGAAGCGCAGCGCCAGCGGCGACCCGGTCGCTCCCGCGGCCAGCGCGGCCGACGGGAACGCGTACGGCTCGGCGGCGGCCGTGGGGCCCGGCACGCCGGGCCCGAGCGGGGTGTAGGTGGTGCCGAGGAAGCCGGTGGCGATGCCGGCGGTCCCGTTGGGGATGTCGAGCCGCAGGGAGCGCACCTCCAGCACGACCCGGCGGACCAGCCGCCGGGCGGTGAGGGTCCCGCTGGCGCCCTCACGGCCGTCGGCCGCGCGGCCGACCACCCGCATCGAGATCGCCCTGGTGGTCTTGGCCAGGGTGAGCTTGACCGACCCCTGCGCGGACGGACCGGGGAACGGGACCTCGTTCCCGCTCGGGCCGCTGAAGCCCCAGGCGAGCACGGCGGTGACGGGCTGGGAGGCCTCGTAGCCGACGACCAGCCCGTCCTCGAGGCGCCGCACGAGCCGGGCCTGGACGCTGATCCCGGTGGTGGTGCTGGTGGTGGACGACGCCGTGGTGGAGCTGGAGGGGGCCGGCTCCAGGGTGTCGGTGGTGGCCGGCGCGGTGGTGGTGGTCGGTGCGGCGGCCGCGGTCGCCGGTTCCGGGGCGCGGGCCAGCACCAGGCCGCCGGCGACACCACCGGCCGTCGCCAGCACGGCCAGGACGACAAGGGTGATGAGGGCGCGTCTGCTCATGCGCTGGCTCCCGGCGGGGGCGCTGGGGGGCGCCTGGAAGGGTTGGCGGGCGTAGCCTACCGCGAGCATGGACGAGGGACTGCTGCCGGCGGCGGTCAGGGACGCCGCCGCCGACCGGCGTGGCGGTGCGACCGAGGTGGCCGCCAGGGCGCTCGACGGCCTGCTGGAGGTCGCCGGCGACCCGCGGCGGCTGGAGGCGGCGGTGGCGGCGCTGCTCGCCGGCCAGCCGGCCATGGCGCCGGTCTGGCACCTGGCGAGGGCGGCCCGCGGCCCGGACCCCCGCGCCGCCCTCGCCGGGCTGCGCGCCCGCCTGGACGCCGACGCCGACGCGGCCGTCGACGCCGCCGCCGCGTGGCTGCGCCCACGGCTCGCCGGAGGCGGCCGCGGCACGGTGGCGACGGTGTCGCACAGCTCCCTGGTCGACCGGGTCCTCGCCCGCCTCGGCCCAGGGGCCGGCGGGAGCCCTGGCGCCACCGGGGCCGCCGGGGAGGCGCGGCCCGTGGTCGGGCTGGTCGGGGCCGACGCGGTCGGGCCGGAGGCGCTCCTGAACGCGGCGGGCACGGGCGAGCTGGCGTCGCGGCTCCCGACCCTGGTGGTCGCGACCGCGATCAAGCTGCTGCCCGCGGAGGCGTTCGCGCGCCTGGCCGGTCCCGGCTTCGAGGCCGTCCCGCTGCGCGCGGTGGCCGCCGTGGTGGTCGGCCCCGCGGTGCTGTCCCCCGCCGAGGCCGGGCGCCTGGCGGCGAGCGGTTAGCTGAGCGCGTCGCCGAACTGGTCGGCCGCCTCGGCGGCGCCGCCGAGCCTGCCGGGCTCCGCGCTGAACAGGGCGCTGCCGGCGGCCGGCGGCGCCACGGCCGGCGACCCCACGGCGCACGCCACCGCGACGACCATGACCAGACCCACTCGACGCATCCCAGACCTCCGCCTGCTCGGTCCCACGGGCGTGCGAAAGTTACCAAGCACGCGACCGGATCCCGAAGGAGGGCAACCGTGACCCAAGCCCCCAGCCCCGCGCTGTCGGTGGCCCTGGCCTACTACCACGCCTGGACCGGCAAGGACGTGGACCGGGCGATGACCCACGTCGCCGACGACGTCGTGTGCGACTCACCGCTCGGCCGCATCGAAGGCCTGGAGGGGTTCCGCGAGTTCATGGCCCCGTTCGCGGACATGCTGACCAGCGCCGAGCTGATCGCCGCCTTCGGCGACGACCAGACGGCGGTGCTGATCTACAACCCGCACACCACGCTGGTCGAGGACGCCCCCAGCGGAGAGTGCTTCACGGTCGAGGACGGCAGGATCGTCCACAGCCTGCTGATCTTCGACCGGACCCCGTTCGACGCCGCGCGCCGCCTGGCGACCTGAGGGCGCCTGCTGGCAACGGCGCGTGTGCGCTCGGCGTGCTCCCGGGGGGCGGCGCCCGGGAGCTGGGCGAAGATCTCGAGGCCGCGGTCGTTCTTCCCGTCGGGCGAGAGGTCCTTCCATCCCTGGATCTCTGCGAGGGTCCGCTCGGCCCAGCTATCGACGGTGTTAGGGCTTGCCGCGGACCCCGGCGAGGAGCTGGTCGGCGGCGGCGTAGGGGCCGAGCTTGCCGGCGGCGACCTGCGCGGCGAGCTCGTCGAGCGCCTCGCCGCGGCGCAGCCCGCCGAGCTCGGTTCTCAGGAAGTCGAGCGCGACCTCCTCGACCTCGCGGGCGGCGCGGCGGCGGCGGCGGCGCTCCAGGTCCCCGCCGGCCTCGAGGTGGGCGAGGTGGGCGGCGATCGCCTGGTCGAGCTGCTCGACGCCGTCGCCGCGCTCGGCCACGGTCATGACCACCGGCACCCGCCACGGCCGGGCCTCGCCGAGGTGGAGCATCTGCCGCAGGTCGCGGGCGACCACCTCGGCGCCTTCACGGTCGGCCTTGTTGACCACGAACACGTCGGCGACCTCGAGGATGCCGGCCTTGGCGACCTGGACGGCGTCGCCGAAGCCGGGGGCGAGCGCGACCAGGGTGGTGTCGGCCAGCCCGGCCACCTCGACCTCCGCCTGGCCGACCCCGACGGTCTCGACCAGCACCACGTCGCAGCCGGCCGCGTCCAGGACCCGCACCGCCTGCGGCGTGGCCCATGCGAGGCCGCCCAGGTGGCCCCTGGTGGCCATCGAGCGGATGTAGACCCCGTCGTCCAGGGCGTGGCGCTGCATCCGCACCCGGTCGCCGAGCAGCGCCCCGCCGGTGAACGGCGACGACGGGTCGACGGCGAGCACCCCGACGGTGTGGCCGGCCTTGCGCCAGCCGGCGACCAGCGCGGCGGCCAGGGTCGACTTGCCGACCCCCGGCGCGCCGGTGAGGCCGATCACCTGGGCCCGGCCGGCGAGGGGGTTGAGCGCCTCGGCGGCCTCCCTGAGCTGCTCGCGGTCGCCGTCCTCGACCAGCGAGATCAGCCTGGCGACGGCGCGGCTGTCGCCGGCCCGGAGCCGCTCCAGCAGCTCGCCGACCGATCGACTCACCCGTCGACCCGGAGCAGCAGGGCGTCGCCCTGCCCGCCGCCGCCGCAGAGCGCGGCCGCGCCCAGCCCGCCGCCCCGGCGGCGCAGCTCCATCGCCAGGGTGAGCACCAGCCGGGCGCCGCTGGCGCCGATCGGGTGGCCGAGCGCGACGGCGCCGCCGTTGACGTTGACGATCCCCTCGTCCAGCTCGAGCTCGCGGGTGGAGCGGAGCGCCACGGCGGCGAAGGCCTCGTTGATCTCGACCAGGTCCAGGTCGGCGACGGCGACCCCGGCGCGCCGGCAGGCGTCGCGGATCGCGCCCGACGGCTGCGAGTGGAGGCTGGTGTCCGGCCCGGCCACGGTGCCGTAGGCGACGATCGAGGCGAGCACGGGCAGGCGCTCGGCGGTGGCCCGCTCGCGGGAGGTGACCACCACCGCGGCGGCCCCGTCGGAGATCTGGGAGGCGTTGCCGGCGGTGATCGTGCCGTCGGGGGAGAACGCCGGCCGCAGCCCGGCGAGCGTCTCGGCGGTGGTACCCGGCCGGATGCCCTCGTCCTCCTCGACCAGGAGCGGCTCGCCCTTACGCTGGGGGACCTGGACGGGGGCGATCTCCTCGCGCAGCGCGCCCTTGGCGGCGGCCGCCGCCCGCTCGTGGGAGCGGGCCGCCCACTCGTCCTGCGCGGCGCGGTCGATGCCCAGCCGCCGGTTCACCTGGTCGGAGAGGCCGCCCATGTGGGCGTGGTCGAAGGCGTCCCAGAGCCCGTCGTGGATCATCGCGTCGACCAGCTCGGCGTGGCCCATGCGGGCACCGAAGCGCGCCTTGGGCAGCAGGAAGGGCGCGCCGCTCATCGACTCCATGCCGCCGGCGGCCAGCAGCCCGGCCTGGCCGAGCTCGACGTACTGGGCGGCGGTGGCGATGGCGTTCAGCCCCGACAGGCAGACCTTGTTGACCGTGAGCGCCGGCGTGGTCATGGGGACCCCGGCCCTGACGGCCGCCTGCCGTGCGGTGATCTGGCCCTGCCCGGCCTGCAGCACGTGGCCCATGACGACGTGCTCGACCGCGTCGGGCGCGACCCCGGCGCGTTCCAGCGCCGCACCGACCGCCAGGCCGCCGAGCTGGACGGCGGGCAGCGACGCCAGGGCGCCGCCGAAGCGGCCCAGCGGCGTGCGCGCGCCGGCGCAGATCACGGGTTCGGTTCGCTGGAACATCGGTGTCCCCCTTCGCGTACGCTCGTCCGAGTCTACCGCCCGCGGTAGGCTGGCTCGGTGAGCCTCGGGTTCGTCCACGCCTGCGAGCAGAACCACCTGAACCTGTCCACCATCGGCGGCGGCGGGGTGGTGCAGCTCCAGGCGGGCAAGGTCGTGACCTGCCCGCTGGACCCGCTGTGGATCTACAACTGGGCGTTCGGGGTGCGGCGGGCGTTCGACCTGGAGGCGGCCGCCGCCGCCTTCCGGGCCGCCGGGCGCGACTACGTCCACGTGCTCGCCTCGCCGTCGTCCCATCCCAGCCTCCCGGACGAGCTGGCGGGCCTGGGCTTCCGGCACACCGAGACGCAGGCCTACCGGCGCACCACGGGCACCGGCGCCGGCGCGCCCGGCCTGCTGGAGCTCGGTCCGGACGGCTTCGACGGCTTCCTCGGCATCTGGCGTGCCGCCTGGGGCGAGGAGGACGGCGACGGCCGCGAGGAGGCCTACCGGCAACGCTTCCGGGACCCCCGCAGCCGCCCCTACCGGACCGCCGACGGCGACGGGGCGTTCCTGCTGTTCGGCTCCGGGACCACCACCCAGCTCTGCCATCTCGGGGTCCGCCGGACGGCCCAGGGGCGGGGCCTCGGCCGGCGCATGCTGGAGCTGGCCAGCGGCCTGGTCCCGGCGGGCCGGCCGCTGTGGCTGTTCACGCAGGCGGGCGGGCCCGGCGACCGGACCGCGGCGGCGGCCGGCTGGACGCTCGACCACACCGCCACCGACTGGATGCTCGACCTGCCCCCGCGGGACCCGGGGACCTGACCACGGCGAAGGGACGGCGCAACGTGCGGCTTGGACGACTGGACCACGTCGGCATCGCGGTCACCGACCTGGCCGCCGCCCGCGACCTCTACGAGCGGACGCTCGGCCTCAGGGTCGTCCACGAGGAGGTGCTTCCCGACCAGGGCGTCCACGAGCTGCTGTTCCGCAGCGGCGACACGTTCGTGCAGCTCGTCGCCCCGCTCGCGCCGGACACGCCGGTCGGGCGCTTCCTGAGCAGGCGGGGCGAGGGCGTCCACCACCTCGGCTATCTGGTGCCTGACGTCGCCGCCGCCGTCGCCGAGCTGCGCGCCGAGGGGGTCCAGGTGATCGACCCGGCACCCCGGACCGGGTCCGGAGGGACCGTCGTCGCCTTCGTCCACCCCAAGTCCGTCCGCGGCGTCCTGGTGGAGCTGGTCGAGGAAGGCACCGGCCACCGCGGCACGTAGCGAGGGGGGCAGGAGCCGGTCCTCCCCTGCCCCCCTCGCGCTGTCGCTCCGGCCGGGGGATCCGGAGCGTCGGCTAGCCGGAGAGTACTAGATGCGTCGATATGTTGTCACCGCAGGGCCGGGATCAAACCCAGATGGGCGCGAGGAAATCGAGCAGCGCCTCGTTGACGACCTCGGGCCGCTCCAGGCTCGAGAGGTGGCCGGCCCGCTCGACCAGCAGGAAGCGGGCGTCCGGGATGGCGGCCGCCAGCTCGCGGCCGACCTCCGGGGCGGTGACCGTGTCCTCCTCGCCGGTGACGACCAGGGTGGGGACGGCGACCCCGGCGAGCACGTCGGTGGAGTCCGGCCGCGCCGCCATGCCCCGCTGGGCGCCGGCGACGGCGCGCGGGTCCTGCTCGCGGACCAGGGCGGTGACGCGCTCGACCAGCTCGGGACGCTCCTCCAGGCTGGTCTTGCCGAGCACCCGCGGCAGCATCACCTCGGGGAGGAAGCCGGTGCCCTCGGCGAGCACCCGCTCCGCCATCGCCAGGCGGTCGGCCCGCGCCTGCTCGGTGTCGGCGCCGGCCTTGGTGTCCAGCAGCAGCAGGCCGCCGAGACGGTCGGGGTGGCGGCGGATGAACGCCAGCGCGACGTAGCCGCCCATCGACAGGCCGCCGAGGATGACCCGGTCCAGGCCGCGGTCGTCGAGCAGGCGCGCGACGTCGTCGGCGAGCAGGTCCATGCCGGCCTCCTCGACCGCCTGGTCCCTGGCCGCCCCGAAGCCGCGCAGGTCGGGGACGATCACCTGGTAGCTGCCTGCCAGCGCCTCGACCTGGGGCGCCCACATGCGGCCGTCGAGCGGGAAGGCGTGCAGCAGCACCACCGGGGTGCCGGTGCCGCTGGCCACGGCCGGCGGCACCGGCACCGGTTCCGGCGCTGGCTCCGCGATCGGCGACGGCGGCTGCGCCTCGCTCTCGGAGGTGGCCTCGGGCTCGGACATGGGGGCTCCTTGGGGGGTTGGGGGTCAGGACCCGGGACTCGGCGGCCTGGTGCCCCACTGGACCGGGAGGGGAGGCGCTTCCAGGCCGAGGGCGCGCAGGAAGCCCACCAGCAGGCCTGCGGTGAACCCCCAGACCAGCGTGCCGTCGACCCAGAACACCGGGCTGGGCAGGTCGGGGAAGCCTCTGGCGCGGAGGGCCTCCTCGCCCAAGATGCGGCTGAAGGGCAGCGACTCGTGATTGGCCGGGTCGGCGAGCTGGCGCAGGGTGGGCCGAAGGATGCCGGCCACCTCCGCCGGGTTGGGCCGCAGCGGCGCCCTGCCGTCCCAGAGGCCGACGACCGGCAGCACGTCGAAGTCGGACACGGGCAGGTAGGCGCGGTCGAGGCTGCCGAGCACGCGCACCGCCGCCGGGTCCAGCCCGACCTCCTCCTGCGCCTCCCGCAGCGCGGCGGCGACCCCGTCGGCGTCGCCGGGTTCGACCGCCCCGCCGGGTAGGCCGACCTGGCCGGGGTGCTGGCGCAGGTGGTCGGTCCGCTGCACCAGCACCAGCTCGAGGTCGTCGGCCTCCTCGACCGGCGCCAGGGCGAGCAGCACCGACGCGGGCACCCCCGTCGGGTCCGCTGGGACCACGAACGGCAGCCGGGCCACCCGGTCGAGCAGCGAGTCGGTCATCCACCCAGCATAGGTGTCGCCGGGGGTCACGCCAGCAGCCCGCCGTCCACCACCAGGGTCGCCCCGGTGATGTAGCTGCCAGCGTCGGAGGCGAGCAGCAGCAACGGCCCGGCCAGCTCCTCGACGTCGGCCCAGCGGCCGAGGGGGACCTGGGCGACCAGGGCCCGGCTGGTCTCCGGGTCGGACCACATCCGGCGGGTCAGCTCGGTTCGCACCCAGCCGGGGGCCAGGCAGTTGACCCGCACCCCGAGCGGGGCCGCCTCCACGGCGAGGGTGCGGGTGAAGGCGATCACCCCCGCCTTGGCCGTCCCGTAGGCGGCCAGCCCGGGCGTCGCGGTGAAGCCGGCGATGCTGGCGACGTTCACGATCGACCCGCCGGCCGGCAGGTGGCCGAGCGCGGCCCGGCAGCCGACGAACACCGACCTGAGGTTGAGGGCGAGCACCTTGTCCCAGCCGTCGCTGCGCGTGTCCACGACCGGCGCGGTGAAGCCCTGGCCGCCGGCCACGTTGACGACCACGTCGAGCCGGCCGGTGGCCTCCAGCGCCCCGGCCACGGTCGCCTCGACGGCGGCCTCGTCCAGGACGTCGGTGACCGCCACCAGCGCGTCGGGGGCGCCGGCCTGCCGGGCGGCGGCGGCCACCTCCTCCAGGTCCTCGGCCGAGCGGGCGGCGAGCACCACCGTGGCACCGGCGGCCGCCATCGTCAGCGCCGCCTGCCTGCCGATGCCGCGGCTGGCCCCGGTGACCAGGGCGGTGCGGCCGTCCAGCCGGAAGCTGTCGCCAATGGTCATGCTCGGGGCTGCTGCTCCTTCCTCTGCTGTCTCGCCCAACTCTACGTCGCCGGGGGCTTTCGCCGCGCGGCCCGGCGCAGCTCGGCGAAGCGCCGCTCCCAGCAGGCCTTGTGCCAGTGGCGGCGCTGCTCCGGCTCGCCCTCCGGCCACACCACCAGGTGGAGGGTGCGCGGGAAGATCTCCTGGTTGCAGCCAGGGCAGCGGTACACCTTGAGGGCCCGGTAGGGCTGCACGAAGCGGAGATGCCAACCCTCGGCGACCCACTCCAGCGCCAGGGGCTCCCCCCGGAACCGCCACGGCGAGTCCATTAGAGACCCAGCAGGCGGACGGCGTTGTCCCTGGTCACGCGGCGGAACGCCGTCGGCGACAGGCGCTCTGCCCAGGCGGACAGGACCTTCTCGGCGCCGAAGAACGGGGCGTCGGAGCCGAACAGCACCCGTTCCGACAGGCGGCCCTCGGCCTCGCGGACCACCTCGTCGGGGACGTAGCGGGGCGCCCAGCCCGACAGCTCCAGGTAGACGTTGGCCTTGTGGAGGGCGATCGCGACCGCCTCCAGGTGCCAGGGCCAGCCGAAGTGGGCCATGATCACCGGCAGCTCCGGGTAGCGGGCGGCGACCCCGTCCAGGTGGATGGGGCGGGCGTAGGCCAGCTCGATGCCCTGGCCGCCAGGGGTGCCGGCGCCGATGCCGCTGGTGCCGGTGTGGAACAGGCACGGCGCGCGGTAGCCGGCGGCCCGCTCGAACAGGTCGCTCCAGCGCTGGTCGTCGGGCCGGAACGCCTGCATCGACGGATGGAACTTGTAGCCGAGCAGGCCCAGCTCCTCGTGGGCGCGGCGCATCTCCCGCAGCGCGCCGGCCTGCTTCCACGGGTCGATGCCGGCGAAGCCGACGAAGCGGCCGGGGAAGCGCCGGACGATCTCGGCCACCAGGTCGTTGGAGAGCGGCGGACGACGGGTCGCGGTCTCGGCGTCCCAGCCGAGCAGCACGGCCACGCAGTCGATCGCCTCGTAGGCGGCGGCCAGCTCCTCGGCCGTCTGCAGCACGATCTGGCTGCGGAAGTAGCGCTCGGCCGGCTCCCGGTACGGCCCCAGGCTGCCCTCCACCCACTCGGCAAGGGGCAGGTGGACGTGGAGGTCGACGGCGCGCACGGCGCGAGTCTACGCAACCGGATAGCCTCGCGTGGCGATGAACCGTTTCGAGGACGCCATCGCCCGCGAGCTGTCGACCAGCGTGCGCGCCAGGACCCGCAGCCTGCGGGCGCTCGCCCGCTGGGCGGCGGCGATGCTGCCACCGGGCGCCCTGGTCGCCGACGGCGTGGCCCTGGTCACCGAGCGCCTCGGCGATGGCGACCCGGACGCCCTGGCCGCCGAGGTGATGGCCGAGGCGCCAGCTCGCTTCGGCCGCAACTGGGAGTCGGGCCCAGCCCACTGACGCCGCGAGCATGCAGAATCTCTTCCCGCCCGGGGCAGGGAGGGCCTGCACGCCGGCGGGTCTCGTAGGCGGTGGGAGCGCCACCGGCGCCGGCGGTGACCGACGGCACGCCCCCGCGGTGACGGCCGTCACCGCCGAGGGGCTGGGCGCCCGCCATGCTTACCGGTGGCGGCGAACGAACAGCCATGGAGGCTTGCATGACCAGCGTCCGCGTCCCCGGCTTCCTCCCCTCCACCAGGGGCCTGCACTTCCCCAACGCCTTCCCGCACGTCCCGAACCTCGAGGTCGACCTGCCGGGCGGGCGCAGCATCCCGGTCGGCGACGCCGCCAACGGGCTCTGCGGCGGCATGGCCTACACCGTCCGCGACCTGTTCGAGGCCGGCGCCGTCCCGCCGGCGCTCACCGACGCCCCCGGCGACGGCCCCTTGTTCGAGTACATCGCCGAGCGGCTGCTGGAGAGCTTCGACCTGCCGGTGGGGCCCGCGACCTACCTCAGGCTGATGCACCCGGCGCTGCCCGACGGCGACCTCGCCATCCTCCACGGTCGCGCGTGGCGGATGATCCGGGTTGAGTGGCCGGCGATCCGCGGCGACCTTGACCGCGGCAGGCTGAGCCCGCTCGGCCTGGTCAAGGCCAAGTCGCGCAACCCGAGGGACCTCGGCAAGAACCACCAGGTCCTCGCGTGGGGCTACGACCTGGAGGGAACCAGGCTGACCCTGCGCCTGTACGACCCCAACCACCCCGACGACGACGGCGTCACCATGGCGCTGGACCTGGGCCACCCGCGGCGCGCCACCCCGGTGGCCTGCTCGCACGGCGGGCCGGTGTGGTGCTTCTTCCGCACCGACTACCGGTTCAAGGACCCGTGGCCGGCGCTCGCCGCCCTCGCCGGCTGACCACGCCCGTCCCCGCGGCCACCGGTCCGGCCGCGCGGCGGGCGCGGAAGGCGGCCACCCGGGCGGCGTTCCCGCAGGCCGGGGAGCAGTAGCGGCGTCGGTGGTTGCGCGGGCCGCCGGCGAACACCCGCCGGCAGCCGCGAGCGGCGCAGCGCCCCACCCGTGCCATGCCGTCCTCGGCGAGCAGCCGGGCCAGGCCCAGCCCGGTGATGGCGGCCAGCCAGTCCGCCCAGGTGGCGTCGTCGTCGGTCAGGTGCAGGTGCCAGGGGGTACCGTCGTGGTCGGACAGGCGCGGCCGGCCACCTGCCCGCTCGAGCAGGCGGTTGACCACGGCGGCGGCGGCGTCCACGCCCGGCGCGTCGAAGACCGCGCGCAGCTCCTCCTCGACGGCGGCGATCGCGGCGGCGCCGGCCTCGTCGAGGCGGATCGGCGGCTGCTCACCGTGGTCGGCCAGGAACCGCCGCAGGACGGCGGCGTCCAACGGCGCGTCCCGCCGGACCCGGAGGTTCACCAGCTCGACGGCGAGCCGCACGGTCCTGTCCGCCTGCTGGTCCGGTTCGCTGGGATCCATGCGCGCAGGGTAGGCCCGACCAGGTCGGTAATGCAACATTGGCAGTGATGCGTTACGCTACCCGGATGTCCAGCTCCGCAAGCGACCTCGACACCCGGGCCGGCGGCCTGCGGGCCCAGCCGGGCTGGCCGGCGTTCTTCCTGGCGGCCACCCTGGCCCGGCTGGCCAGCGAGATGTTCCCGGTCGCGGTGGTGCTGCTGGTGCTGGACCGGACCGGGAGCGCCGCCCTCGCCGGCGCCGCGGTCGCCGCCACCACCCTGCCGGGCGTGGTCACCGGCCCTGTGCTCGGCGCCTGGCTGGACCGGACGGCCCACCGCCGGGCGGCGCTGGCCAGCAACCAGGTCGTCCTCGGCGCGAGCCTGCTGGCGATCCTGGCCGCGGCCGGCCGCGCGCCCGACTGGGCGCTGCTGCTGCTGGCCGCCCTCGCCGGCCTGACCGCCCCGCTGGCGACCGGCGGGTTCACCAGCATGATCCCCTCGCTCGTCCCGGAGCGGCTGCTCCCGAGGGCCAACGCGCTGGAGGCGTCCAGCTTCAACACCGCCGCCATCGCCGGCCCGGCCCTGGCCGGCGCGGTCGCGGCCGGGCCCGGCCCAGCCGCCGCCGTGGCCCTGGAGGCGGGCCTCGCCGGCCTCGCCCTGCTGGCCATCGCGCGCCTGCCGCGGGTCGCCCCGGTCAGCTCCCGTGCCGACGCCTCCATGGCCGCGACCATCCGCCAGGGGCTCCGGCACCTCGCCGGCACCCCGGTGCTCCGCGGGGTCACGGTGGCGACCACCGTCGCCCTCGGCGGGCTGGGGCTGCTCACCCTGGCCCTGCCGTTCCTCGCCGAGCGGCTCGGTGCCGGCCAGGCGGGCGCCGGCTACCTGTGGGCCGCCCTGGAGGCCGGCGGGATGGCCGGCGCGCTGGCCGGTGCCCGCCTGCTCGCAAGCTGGCCGCCGCAACGGGTGGTCCTGGCCGGTCTCGCGCTGCTGGGGCTGCTGATGGTGACCTGGCCGCTGGCGTCGTCCTTCCCGGTGGTGCTGCTGCTGGTCGCGCTCGCCGGCCTCCTCGAGGGACCGGCGTTCGCGGCCACCTTCACGACCCGGCAACGCTGGTCACCGGTGGACCTGCGTGGGCAGATCTTCACCACCGCGGCCAGCCTCAAGATGGGCGCGTTCGCGGTCGGGGCCGCCCTGGCCGGTCCGGCCGTCGAGCGCCTGGGCGCCGGCGGCGCCCTGGTGGCGGCCGGCGCCGTTCAGGTCCTCGCGGCCCTGCTCGGCATGGCCGCCGGCGCGACCCTCGGGTCCAGCGCCTACCCGGACCCGGACACCCGCCGCGCGCAGCCCCCTACGAGGCGGCCGATGGGCTGACGCGCGCGGGCGGCTCGGCCGCGTCCTGGGGTGGCGGCGAGCCGGCGGCGCCGCCGCGGTCCAGCAGCGCCCAGGCGGGGATCGCCAGCAGGAACAGGCCGCTGGCGGCGGTGGCGGTCACCCCGGTGTCGTTGAGCAGGATGAGCAGCAGCGACCCGAGCGCGCCGAGGCCGAGCACCCGGCGGAGCCAGTCGCCCAGCTCCGCCAGCGGAGGCGGCGGGCGGAGGGCGACCAGCCCGGCGGCCGCCACCTCCAGCGGGCCGACCCAGGCGAAGGGGCTGTGGGCCAGCAGCCGGAGGTTGCGCAGGAGCTGGTCGGCGACGACCCTGGCGGCGTCGCCCGGCCCCGCCAGGAGCCGGTCGGCGAAGCGGCCGGCGTGGGTCACCGGGCCGCCGAGGCCGCCGCCGAGCGCGACCGCCACCGCGGCGACCAGGGCCACCCCGGCGAGCAGCAGGACCCGCCCGAGCCTGGGCCGCGCCGGTGCGAGCACCACCAGGGCGGCGGCGGCGGTGAGCATCGCGGTGAGGGCGCCGCCGACGTCGGCGCCCAGCGGCGGCAGGCCGTCCACCACCGCCAGGCCGCCGAGCAGCGCGGCGGCCCACGGGGCCCGCAGCGGCGCGAAGGCGATCACCAGCATGGCCGCGGCGAGCGCGAACGCGAAGTAGCCGTTGCCGAGGCCGTAGAACCGCTCGCCGTCCCAGGCGCTGCCGCCGAGCAGCGGCTGGGCGAGCCCCTCGCCGCCGGCCAGCAGGCCGCCCGCGACCAGCGCCAGCAGCGCGCCGCCGAGCAGCGCCGGCGCCGCCAGCCGCCGGTGCAGCCGCATGGCGACCCCGGCGAGCACGGCCGCCACCACCAGCCCGGCGGCCAGCCAGGCGAGTCCCCATGCCGGCGCCATGCCGGGGGCGCGGAACAGCCCCCGGAAGAGCGCCCGCACCGCCCTGGCCGCCAGCGGCTCGGCGACGCTGGCGGCCAGGTAGCCGGCCGGCAGCGCAAGGGTGAGGGCGAGCAGCCACAGCGCCGCCCGCTCCCACCTGGCCGGCTCGCTCCCCCGCCGGCGTGCCCACCAGGCGGCCAGCAGCGCGAGCAGCGCCAGCACGGCCACCAGCGCCAGCAGCGGGATCGCCAGGGTGCGGGCGAGCACCAGCGCGCCGACCCGCCGGTCCAGCCAGGTGGCGGCGCCCACCGGGCCGTAGTTGCCGACCACCCGGATGGGAGTGCCGTCGTCCCCGCCGGAACGGCCGCCGGCCAGGGTCGGGCGGATGTCCTCGAGGGCGACCAGACCCTGGCGCCGGGTCGAGTCGGAGGTGGGCAGCCCCACGCGGTCCCCGCCGAGCACCAGCAGCGGCGCCGCGTTGGCGCGCCCCGGCGCCGGCCGGAGCCCGGCGACCATCACCGGGCCGGCGCCCGGCGCGAACGCCAGGCGCTCGGACACCTTCCGCAGCGCGTCCGCGTGCGGCACCGCGAGCACGACCAGCCGCCCCGGCCGCAACGGGATGCGGCCGCCGACCTGGCCGAGCGGGCTCGCCGGCGACGCCGGGCCGCTGGGACCGAGGGTGAACAGCCCCGCCGCCTCCATCCCCTGCCATGCCAGCACCCGGGTCGGCGGCAGCCGGCCGAAGCGGGCGTCGGGGTTGCCGGCGCGCAGCCGCTCGACCTCGGCGGGGCCGGGAAGCCCCCGAGCGCGCACGGCCTCGGCGTCCACGCGGCGGCCGGCCGCCAGCGACAGCACCCGGGCGGCCAGCGGCTCGAACTCGGGCAGGGTGGACACGAACCCGACCACCGCCGCCGGGCGGCCGCGGGTGGCCTCCAGCGCCTCGTCCAGGCTGAGCCGCCCCACCAGCACCAGCGCGGACGGCGCCGCCACCGGCCCCGCCCTGGTCGCCGCCTCCTGCGCAACCGCCGGCCGCGGCAGGACGGCGACCACCAGGGCCACGCCCAGCAGGGCGAGCCCGCGGCGCCTCCCGCGGCTACGCATCGCTCGATGATAACGACGGGTGCCCGGGCCTGGTGGGGCCGCTACCCTGATCGGGATGGACGGCGCCAGGCGGACGGCGATGGCGGGCCTGGAGGAGGCGGCCGGGCTGTTGGCCGCCGCCAGGCGGATCGTGGTGTTCTCCGGCGCCGGGATCTCCACCGAGTCCGGCGTCCCCGACTTCCGCTCGCCCGGCGGCCTCTGGACCCGCTACGACCCGCGCCAGCTCGGCTTCCGCCGCTACCTGGCCGACCCCGGCACCCGCCGCCTCGCCTGGCGGCTGCGGTGCGAGCTGTTCCACCTGGACGCCCGGCCCAACCCGGCGCACCTGGCCTGCGTGCGGCTGGCGGAGGCCGGCCGCCTCGCCGGCGTGGTGACCCAGAACATCGACGGCCTGCACCTGGACGCCGGCCTCCCCGCCGAGCTCGTCTGCGAGGTCCACGGCACCGGCCGGCAGGTCGTCTGCCTCGCCTGTGGCGGGCGCGGCCCGATGGCGGCGGCGGTGGCCAGGGTGGAGGCCGGCGAGGACGACCCGCCGTGCCGGCGCTGTGGCGGCATCCTCAAGGCGGCCACGGTGTCGTTCGGGCAACCGATCCCGTCGGCGGTCTGGGCCGCGGCCGAGCGCATGACGGTCGTCTGCGACGCCTTCGTGGCCGTCGGCTCCTCGCTGATCGTGCAGCCGGCGGCCCGCCTGCCGGTGCAGGCCAAGCGGCTGGGGGCCAGCCTGCTGATCGTCAATCGCGAGCCGACGCCCCTGGACGACCTGGCCGATGCGGTCCTCAACGGCGAGGCCGGGACGCTGCTGCCGGCGCTGGTCGACAGGGCCCTCGCGGCGGCGGATCGGCCATGACCGCGCGTCCCCGTCTGCTGGTCGTCCAGCACGAGCCCGGCAGCACCCCGGGGCTGCTGGTCGACGCGGCCGTCGCGACCGGCGTGGAGCTGGACGTGGTGGAGGCGCCCGACCGGGAGGTCCCCGTCGCGCTGGGCGGCGCCAGCGGGCTGGTGGTGCTCGGCGGCGAGATGGACGCCGACGAGCTCGACGCCTACCCGCACCTGGAGCGGGCCATGGCGCTGCTCCGCGACGCCGCCGCCCGCGACGCGCCAACCCTCGGGATCTGCCTCGGCGCCCAGCTCGCCGCCAACGCCCTCGGCGGCCGCGCCTACCCCGGCCCGGCGGGCGAGGAGGTCGGCTGGACCAAGGTCGAGCTGACCGCCGCCGGCAGGGCCGACCCGGTGCTCGGCGCGCTGCTGGAGCCGGCCGAGGTCTTCGAGTTGCACCACGACACCCTCGAGCCGCCCCCGGGCGCGATCCAGCTTGCCAGCGGGGCGGTCTACGAGCAGCAGGCGTTCCGGCTGGGCAGCGTGGTGGGCGTCCAGTTCCACCCGGAGGTGGACGGGCCGCTGCTGGCCGCGTGGTGGGCCTCTGGCGCGCCGCCCGCCTACCCCGAGGCCGACGCCGTCGCCGGAGCGGCCCGCAACGCCGCCAACGCCCGCCGCCTGCTCGAGGCATTCTGCCAGGTCGCGGCCTGCCGGTAGCTCGCCGGCCATCCCGCTGCCAGGGCACAATGCAGCCATGATCATCGACTGCGCGCTCTACGAGAACGGCGAGCGCCGTCCCGGCGAGCTGGCCCTGGACGACGCCTTCGAGGCGGCCTGCCACGACAACGCCTTCGTCTGGATCGGCCTGTACGAACCGGACGAGCAGGAGTTCGAGTCCGTGCGGCGCGAGTTCAACCTCCACGAGCTGGCCGTCGAGGACGCCATCCAGGCCCACCAGCGGCCCAAGCTCGAGGTCTACGACGACCTGCTGTTCGTGGTGCTGAAGACGGCCCGTTACCTCGAGGCCGAGGAGGTCGTGGAGTTCGGCGAGATCATGCTGTTCATCGGCCCGCAGTTCGTGGTCACCGTCCGCCACAAGCCGGCCAGCGAGCTGCGCGGCGTCCGCAAGCAGATCGAGAGCCGGCCCGACCTGCTCCGCTTCGGACCGAGCGCGGTGCTGTACGCGATCGTGGACCGGGTCGTCGACGACTACCTGCCGGTGATCGACGGTCTCGACCAGGACATCAAGGAGGTCGAGAAGGAGGTCTTCTCGGAGGCTGGCAGCAACCCGGCCGAGCGCATCTACATGCTCAAGCGCGAGGTCATCGAGTTCCACCAGAGCACGGCGCCGCTGACGGAGCCGCTGGACCGGCTGGTGCGCGGCCAGATCCACTCGCTCCACGAGGACATGCCCGAGTACTTCCGCGACGTCCAGGACCACCTGCTGCGGGTCGTCGACCAGGTGAGCGGCTTCCGCGAGCTGCTCACCAGCGTGCTGCAGTCCAACCTGACCCAGGTGGCGCTGCTCCAGAACGAGGTCGGCATGCGGCAGAACGCCGACATGCGCAGGATCTCGGCCTGGGTGGCGATCGTCGCCGTGCCGACGATGATCGCCGGGATCTACGGCATGAACTTCGACCACATGCCGGAGCTGCGCTGGGTCGGCGGCTACCCCGGAACCCTGCTGGCCATGGTGATCGCCTGCGCGTTCCTGTACCGCGCGTTCAGGCGGAACGGCTGGCTCTGAGCGCCGCGACCCGCTCCCGGACGGCGGGGGCCACCTCGGCGATGAAGGTCCGCAAGGCGGCGGGGTCCGGTGGGCCCCCGAGGACGAAGGAGTCGAAGCCGAGGTCGGCGGCCTGGTGGACCAGCACCCGCACCCAGTGGTCGACGGGGCCCACGATGGCCTGGTCGTCGTCGGTGGCGGTCGCGGGCGCCGCCGCGGCGAAGGCCCCGCCGATGTTGTAGAGCCGCCGGATCGCCGAGGGGTCGCGCCCGGCCTCCCGCGCCGCGGCGTCGATGCGGGCGCTGCCGGCCGCGGCGACCCGTGGCGGCATGTAGCCCATGCTGGGGACCCAGCCGTCCGCGACCCGCCCGGCCAGCGCCAGCGCCCGGGGGCGGTAGACGCCCAGCCAGATCCCCATCCGGTGCATCGGTCGTGGCCCCGGGTGGACGCCGTCGACCCGGTAGTGCCGGCCGTGGACGCGCACGTTGCGCTGCTCGCTCCACATCCCCCGGATGATCTCGATCCCCTCGGCCAGGGCGGCCAGGGCCTCGCCCGGCGCGCGCACCGGGCCGCCCATGGCGCCGATCGCCTCCCAGAAGGCGCCGCCGCCGAGCCCCAGCTCGAAGCGGCCGCCGCTGAGCTGGTCCAGGCTGGCCGCGGCCTTGGCCATGACCGCCGGCGGCCGCAGCGGCAGGTTCGCAACGTCGGGGAAGACCCGGACCCGTTCGGTGCGGCCGAGGATCACCGCCATCAGCGACCAGGCGTCGAGATGGCGTCGCTGGTAGGGATGGTCCTGCACGCCGATCAGGTCGTAGCCGAGCTGGTCGAGGAGCTGCGCGGTCCGCAGCACCGCGGCGGCGTCGGCGGCGTTGGGCTCCAGGAAGTAGCCGAACCGCAGATCGTGGCCATAGTCAGGCATGGAGGCAACCCGAGGCGGTCAGCCGTTCTGGGCGACGCGGCGGCGGACGGCGGCTTTGGCCTCCTCGACCCTCGCCTCGTCGAAGCGGCCCTCGGCGCGCAGGTCCTCGGCCCGCTGCTCGTAGGCGGCCGGATCCTCCCGGTCGACCTCGTCCTGCAGCAGGGCGTGCTCCGCCAGGATGTCGACGCGGGTCACGTCGTCCTCGTGCGCGACGTGGAGGAAGCCGCCGTCGACCACCACCGCGGTGCGGCTGCCGCCCGCGTCGATGAAGACCGGACCGATGTCGAGGGCGGCCAGCAGTGGCGCGTGGCCGGGGAGCACGCCGAGGTCGCCGTCCACCGCCCGGGCGGTGAGGAAGTCGGCCTCCCCGGTCCACACCTCCCGCTCCGGGGTGACCAGGTGGACCTCCAGCCCGGCCACCGCTACCCTCCGCCCTCGATGGACCTGGCCTTCTCCTGCGCGTCCTCGATGCCGCCGACGTTGAAGAACGCCTGCTCGGGCAGGTGGTCGTACTCCCCCTCGGCGACCGCCTTGAAGGAGGCGATGGTCTCGTCCACCGGCACGCTGCGGCCGCTGACGCCGGTGAACTGCTCGGCGACGTAGAACGGCTGTGACAGGAACCGCTGGATGCGCCGGGCCCGGTTGACGATCACCTTGTCGTCCTCGGAGAGCTCGTCGACCCCGAGGATGGCGATGATGTCCTGCAGCTCGTTGTTGCGCTGCAGGATCTCCTGGACGCGGCGGGCCACCCGGTAGTGCTCCTCGCCGACGTAGCGGGGGTCGAGGATGCGCGAGGTCGAGGCCAGCGGGTCGACCGCCGGGTAGATGCCGAGCGAGACGATGTCGCGGCTCAGCACCGTGGTCGCGTCCAGGTGGGCGAAGGCGGTGTGCGGGGCCGGGTCGGTGATGTCGTCGGCCGGCACGTAGATCGCCTGCAGCGAGGTGATCGAGTGGCCGCGGGTGGAGGTGATCCGCTCCTGCAACTCCCCCATCTCGTCGGCCAGGGTGGGCTGGTAGCCGACCGCGCTCGGCATGCGCCCGAGCAGGGTGGACACCTCGGAGCCGGCCTGCACGAAGCGGAAGATGTTGTCGATGAACAGCAGCACGTCCTGGTTCATCTCGTCGCGGAAGTACTCGGCGATGGTCAGCGCGGCCAGCCCGACCCGCAGCCGCACCCCCGGCGGCTCGTCCATCTGGCCGAACACCAGCGCGGTCTTGTTGATGACGCCGGTCTCGGTCATGTCCAGGAACAGGTCGTTGCCCTCGCGGGTCCGCTCCCCCACCCCGGCGAACACCGACACGCCGGAGTGCTCCTCGGCGACCCGGTAGATCATCTCCTGGATCACGACCGTCTTGCCCACGCCGGCGCCGCCGAACATGCCGATCTTGCCGCCGCGCACGTAGGGCTCGAGCAGGTCGATGACCTTGATGCCGGTCTCGAACATCTCGGTCCTCGACTCGAGCTGGTCGAAGCTCGGGGCGTGGCGGTGGATCGGCCAGCGCTCGTCGGCCTGGAAGCCGTCGTCGTCGAGGGCACGGCCGAGCACGTTGAACACGTGCCCGAGGGTCTTCTCGCCGACCGGCATGGTCATCGACTCGCCGGTGTCGGTCACCGGCGCCCCCCTGACCAGCCCGTCGGTCGGCTGCATGGCGATCGCCCGTACCATCGAGTCGCCGATGTGCTGCGCCACCTCGCAGGTGATGACGGTGGTGTCGTCGTCGAGGGTCCGCTCGACGGTGAGGGCGTTCTGGATGGCGGGCAGCTCGTCGGGGGCGAACTCGACGTCCACCACCGGGCCGATGATCCGCACGACCCGGCCGGTGCCTCCGGTGTCCTTGGTGGTTGCCCGCTCGGTCGCGGTGGTCGCCATGTCGTCTCAGCTCCCGCTTGTCTGGAGGGCTTCGGCACCCCCGACGATCTCCATGATCTCCTGGGTGATCTGGGCCTGCCTGGCCTGGTTGTACTCCCTGGTCAGGTCCTCGATCAGCTCCTCGGCGTTGTCAGTGGCGGCCTTCATCGCCTTGCGCCTGGCGGCGTGCTCGGAGGCGGCCGACTCCAGCATGGCCGTGAACACCCTGGCCTCGACGTAGCGGGGCAGCAGCGCGTCCAGCAGCCGCTCCGGGCTCGGCTCGAACAGGTACTGCGGGATCGGCTCGGGCGGCCCCTCCTCGACCTCCTCGATCACCAGGGGGACGAACCGGCGCGCCACCGCCCGCTGGGTCGCGGCCGAGACGAAGTTGGTGAACACCGCGTGGATCTGGTCCACCTGGTGATGGAGGAAGGCGTCGACCAGCACGCCGACCACGGCTCGCGCGTCGTCGTAGGAGGGGGCGTGGGAGAACCCCGTCCAGGACTCCTCCATGGGGCGCTGGCGGAACCGGTAGTAGGCGACGCCCTTGCGGCCGGTGACGTAGAGCTTGGGTTCGATCCCGTCGTCGTGCAGCCGCGCCTGCAGCTCCTGGGCCGTCCGGAGCACGTTGGCGTTGTAGGGGCCGGCCAGGCCACGGTCCGAGGTGACCACCAGCACCGCCGCCGCCCGCGCCTCGGTCCGCTGCTCCAGCAGCGGATGCTCCAGCAGCACCTCGGTGCTGACGACGTTCTCGAGGGCGGCGGTGATCTCCTCGGTGTACGGCCGGGCCTGCTGGACGCGCTGCTGGGCCCTTGCCACCCGGGAGGCGGAGATGAGCTCCATGGCCCGGGTGATCTTCATGGTCGACTGCACCGAGCGGATCCGCCGGCGGACGACCCGTAGCTGTGCTGGCATCGCGCCCTACGATTCCCGAGGCCGGCTGGGGCGCCGGTACCGCTTGACGCCCTCCTGCTCGATCTCTTCCTCTTCCATGGCCTCAGCCTGCGCCTCCCGCAACGGCGGCGCCCCCTCGGACGGCCGGAAGCGGCGCCGGAAGTCCTTGATGGCGCCGGTGAGCTTCTCCTCGACGTCCTCGGGCAGGTCGCCCTGCTCGCGGATGTGGTCACGGATCTCGGGGTGGTTGGCGTCGATGTGCTCGAGGAGCTCGGCCTCGAACCGGGCCACGTCGTCGACCTGCACGTCGTCCAGGTAGCCCTGGGTGCCGGCCCAGATGGCGATGACCTGCCGCTCGATCGGGACCGGCTCGTACTGGCCCTGCTTGAGCAGCTCGACCATGCGTGCCCCCCGGTCGAGCTGGTCCCTTGACGCCTTGTCCAGGTCGGAGGCGAACAGCGCGAACGCCTCCAGGGCGCGGAACTGGGCCAGGTCGATCCGGAGGGTGCCCGCGACCTTGCGCATCGCCTTGATCTGGGCGCTGCCGCCGACCCTGGACACCGAGGTGCCGACGTTGACGGCCGGCCTGACGCCCGCGTTGAACAGGTCGGACTCCAGGTAGATCTGGCCGTCGGTGATGGAGATGACGTTGGTGGGGATGTAGGCGGAGATGTCGTTGCCCTTGGTCTCGATGATCGGCAGGCCGGTGAGCGAGCCGCCGCCGAGGTCGTCGGAGAGCTTGGCGCAGCGCTCCAGCAGCCGCGAGTGGAGGTAGAACACGTCGCCGGGGTAGGCCTCGCGGCCGGCCGGCCGGCGCAGCAGCAGGGAGATCTGCCGGTAGGCCTCGGCCTGCTTGGACAGGTCGTCGAAGATGATCAGGGCGTGCTCGCCCTTGTACATCCAGTGCTGGCCGAGGGCCGAGCCCGCGTAGGGGGCGATGTACTTGAACGAGGAGGGCAGCGAGGCGGGGGCGTCCACCACCACCGTGTACTCCAGCGCGCCGTGCTCCTCGAGGGCGCCGACGAACTCCCGGACGGTGGAGTCCTTCTGGCCAATGGCCACGTAGATGCACTTGACCTGCTTGTCGGTGCCCCAGTGCTGGCGCTGGTTGATGATCGTGTCCAGGCAGATGGCGCTCTTGCCGGTCTTCTGGTCGCCGATGATCAGCTCGCGCTGGCCGCGGCCGATGTTGGTCATCGCGTCGATGGCCTTGATGCCGGTCTCCAGCGGCTCCTTGACGGGCTGGCGACTGACCACCGAGGGGGCCTGCAGCTCCAGGGCCCGCGTGGTCTCGGGCTCGATGTCGCCCCTGCCGTCCAGCGGGCGGCCGAGCGGGTCGACCACGCGCCCCAGGAAGCCGTCGCCGACCGGTACCGAGAGCACCCGGCCGGTGTGCTTGACCTCGTCGCCCTCCTCGATGCCGGAGGCGTCGCCGAAGACCACGCAGCCGATCTCGCGGATGTCCAGGTTGAGCGCCGTCCCGAGGAGGCCGCCCGGGAACTCGAGCAGCTCGAGGGCCATGGTCGAGGGCATTCCCTCGACGATGGCGATGCCGTCGCCGGTCTCGGTCACCCGCCCGACCTCCTCGCGGGTCAGCGTGGGCCGGAACGACTCGACGTGCTTCTTGAGGGCCACGGCGATGTCGTCGGGCCTGATGCTGAGCTGCTCGGTCATCTCGGTGGTGCTCCCTCTCGTGATGCTGCTGGAACGGGCTAGGCGACGCCGAGCGCCTCGCGGGCCTGCTCGAGGCGGCTGCGGATGCTGCCGTCGAACACCTCGTCGCCGATGCGGACGACCACCGAACCCAAAATAGCCTCGTCGACCGTGACCCGCAGGTCGACCGGCCTGCCGGTGATGCGGGTGAGCGTCTCGGCCAGCTGGGCCCGGCGTTGGTCGTCCAGCTCGACGGCGCTGCGCACCTCGGCCACGACCATCCCGCGGCGCCTGGCGGCCAGCTCGGCCAGCTCCCGGGCCGAGGTGTCCAGGTCGTGGCCCTCGCCCAGCTCGACCAGCAGGTCGGCGAGGGCGGCGGTGCGGGCACTGGCGCCCTTCTCCAGCAGGTCGGCGACCAGCGCGCGCTTGTTCTCGACCGGCAGGGCGGGGTTGGTGAGGGCCGACCGCAGCCGGGGCTCGTGGCCGACCAGGTCCGCCAGCAGGTGCAGCTCGTCCCCGACCCGCTCCAGCTCGCCGGCGCGGTCGGCGGCGGTGAACGCGGCCATGGCGGCCAGCTCACCGACCAGGCCGGGGAGCTGGCGCGGCGGCACCCGCTGCACGGCGGCGAGGGTGGCGAGCAGCTCCACGCTCGCCTTGTCCAGGCGGCCCCCGCCGAGGTCCTCCAGCAGGGCGCGCTTGGCCTCCGGCGGAAGGGCGGGGTCGCTCAGCGCCTTGCGCAGCCGCACCTCGGCGACCAGCAGGCGGGCGAAGGCGACCAGGTCGGCCTCGACCCGCTCGATCGGCCGCTTGCCGCGGCCGGCGGCCTCGTCGAACAGCCCCTGGGCATGGTCGGCGAGGGCCTGGCTAGCCAGCGCCACCGCTGCCGTCCTCGCCGAGCTGGTCGATGTACTGGTCGACCAGGCGGAGCTGGCGCTCCCGGTCCAGCGAATCGCCGACCACCCGGGTGGCCAGCTCGACGGCGAGCGTGCCGACCTCAGTCCGGAGCTGGCGGATGGCCTGGTCGCGCTCGGAGCGGATCGCCTGCCTGGCCCGTTCGAGCTGCCGCTCGGCGTCGGTTTCGGCCTTGGCGAGCAGGTCCTTGCGGACCCGCTCGGCGTTGGCGCGCGCCTCTTCGAGGATGCGCTGGGTCTCGTCCTCGGCGGCGGCCAGCCGCTCCCGGTACTTCTCCAGCAGCTCCTCGGCCTCGTCGCGGTCCTTCTCGGCCTGCTCGAGCTTGCCCTCGATGTTGGCCCGCCGGTCCTGGTAGGCCTTGGTCACCCCTGGCCACACCGTCCGGTACATCAGGAACAGCAGGATGAAGAAGGCGACCGCGCCCCAGATCAGCTCGTTGGCGGCCGGCAGGATGGGGTTGCGGCTCTCCTCCTGGGTCGCCTCCTGGGCCAGGAGATAGGCGAGGTGCACGTGCCCTCCCAAGCTAGGAGACGACGAACGCGAGCGCGAAGCCGAACAGGGCGAGGGCCTCCACCAGGGCCAGGCCGATGAACATCAGCGGCCGGACCGCGCCGGCCGCCTCCGGCTGGCGCGAGATGCCCTCCACGGTCTTGCCGACCAGGAAGCCGATGCCGATGCCGGGCCCGAGGGTGCCGAGGCCGTAGCCGATGATCGAGACGCTGCCGCTCACCTTGTCCGCGGCGGCCAGGATGCTGTTGACCAGTGCCAGGCTCATCTCGAGGTCTGCTCCTTTGCTAATGCTCGGGCTCCAGGGCCCCGGCGATGTACACGGCGGACAGGATCGTGAAGACGTAGGCCTGGAGCCCGGCCACGAACAGCTCGAAGGCGACCAGGGCGACCGAGAACACCAGCGCGCCCACGCCGAACAGCGTGCTGATGTTCGTCGAGGTCAGCATGTAGCCGGTGGCCACGAAGAACACCGACAGGATCAGGTGCCCGGCGATCATGTTGGCCACCAGCCGGATCGCCAGGGTTACCGGCCGCACGATGAAGACCGACACCAGCTCGATCGGGGTGAGCAGGATGTAGATCGGCGCGGGAACGCCGGGCGGGAACAGCGCGTCGCGGAAGTAGCGGAAGAAGCCCTGCTGGCTGATGCCGACGCTGATGAACAGCAGCAGGCTGCAGATGGCCAGGACCGTCGGCATCGCCATGCGCGAGTTCAGCGGGAAGCTGATCAGCGGCAGGACGCCGCCGAGGTTGCCGAAGAAGATGAAGACGAACAGGGTCGTCAGGTACGGCAGGAAGCGCAGCCCGTCCGGCCCGATGTTCTCCAGCACGATCTGGTTGCGGATGAAGTCGACCACCGACTCCATGACGTTCTGCAGCCCCGCCGGGACCAGCTTGGGGGTGCGGAAGGCGAGGAAGAACAGCAGCCAGACCACCAGCGCGACCAGGAACATCTGCAGCACGACGCGGTTGATGCCCAGGTCGATGCCGAACAGGTGCAGGTCGACGAGGTTCGGCCACTCGAACTCCTCGATCCCGGGGGCGTGGAACCCCTCCCGTTGGGCAAGCACCGTCACCGTCGCTCCCCTAGCCGCTGCCGTAGCGCCTGATGATGAGGTAGAAGGCGCCCGCCGCCCCCACCAGGATGCCGACCGCCACCAGGAACTCCGTCCCCAGCCAGCGGTCCAGCAGCCAGCCGATGGCGCCCCAGGCCAGCACCCCGGCGACCAGCGTGCCGAGGATGGACCAGACGATGTCGCTGCCACCGCCGCGCTTGCGTGGCTGCTCGGGTCGGCTCATGGGCGGGCGAATCTATCATCGGGGGCCCGCCTCCTTCTCGTCGACCACCACGTAGGGGATGCGCGCCCGCAGCGCGAAGCGGATCTCGGCCGCCAGGTAGACGCAGGTCCCGACGACCAGCGACAGCGCGAACGCCTCGCGGTCGAAGGCGGTGGTGTCCCGCAGCAGGAACAGCAGCATGCCGATGACGGCCATCTTGACCATGAAGGTGATCAGCGCCGCCGGGACCATCAGGTCGACGGCGACCCGCCCGGCGGCCCCGACCGCCAGCAGCGTCGCCGAGAAGAAGCCGACGGCCAGGGCGAGCCCGAACGCGGCGCCGAGGACCCCCTTGCCGCCCGCCGCCAGGTACGCCACCGCGAGCACGACGGGGGTGGCCACCGCGGTGGCCAGGGTGGCCCCGCGGGCCATGCGGACCTCCTCGGTCATCCCGCTCCCTCCCCTCGTCGGTCGCGTTCCCACGGCACAGCAGACCCGCCGCTCGCGCGGCACCGTCGCCCGATGGAAGTGGACGACTAACCTACCAGCCGCCGCGCGGGTCTTGCCAAGTCACGGCGCTTGCGCGCGCCGGCGCCAGCGCGGCGACAGCAGCCCGAACACCCCGCAGGCGACGACCACCAGGAAGAACGGCAGGACCCGCCGCGGGCCGGTGAACGACAGGGCGACGACCGAGCCGGCCAGCAACGCGCTCCAGGCGTAGAGGATCAGCACCGCCTTGCGGTGGGAGTGGCCGATCTCCAGCAGCCGGTGGTGGAGGTGGTTCTTGTCGGCGGTCATGACCCCGGTGCCCGACCGCACGCGACGCCCCACCGCGAACAGCGTGTCCAGGAACGGCAGGGCGAGCACCAGGATCGGGATGGCCACGGGGATCAGCAGGGCGAACTGGTCGCCGGCCTGCGGCTGGGTGGTGCGGCCGATGCCGGTGATGGTCGCGCCGGCCAGCAGCGTCCCGAGCAGCATCGAGCCGGTGTCGCCCATGAAGATGCGGGCGGGGTTGAAGTTGTGCGGCAGGAAGCCGACGCAGACCCCGAACAGCAGGGCGCTGAGCAGCGGCGCCGGCGAGTCCTCGGCGATCAGGCCGGAGGCGCCGGTGCGGTAGCTGTAGACGAAATAGGCCAGCGCGCCGATCCCGACCAGCCCGGCGGCCAGCCCGTCCAGGCCGTCGACCAGGTTGACCGCGTTGACGGTGACGATCACCAGCAGCACGGTGAGGGGCACGCCCAGCTCGGGGGCCAGGCTGATGACGCCCTCGTGGAGCGGGCCGAACGACGGCAGCCAGAAGAACAGCACCTGCACCCCTGCCAGGGTCATGACGCTGGCCGCCAGGATCTGCCCGGCCAGCTTCGCCGGCGCGGTCAGCCCCTTGAGGTCGTCGATGATGCCGATGCCGACCATGAGGGCGGCCCCGATGGCGATGCCGGCCGCCTCAGAGGAGACGAACAGGCGGGGGAACAGCAGCGACGAGAGCCCGAGCCCGCCGATGAAGCCGAAGAACAACGCCAGGCCGCCGAGGGTGGGGGTGGCGATGGCGTGCATCTTGCGCCCGCCCGGCCGGTCGACCGCGCCGATCCGCAGCACCACGGCCCGCACCAGCGGGGTCAGGCAGTAGGTGAGCCCGGCGGCCATCACGGCCACGAGCAGATAGGAGCGAAGGTCGCCCACCAGAGGAACCTATCACGGGGCCTGGCGGTCGGCCGGGCCGACCGTCAGGGACGTGGCGAGCGCGGTCACCACGGGAGTGACCAGGGCGTCCAGCCGCTCGGCGCAGGCCGCGTACGCCTCGGGGGGGTGGCCGAGCGGGTCGTCGATGTCGTCGCCCGGCAGGGTCCGGCTGGCGTGCTCGGCGGCGAGGTCGACCAGCTCCGCCGGCGACTTGGCCAGCCACTCCCACTGGCTGGCCGCGCGGGCGAAGGCGGCCAGCAGGAAGGTCCGCCCGGCGGCCGCGCGGTCGTAGGCCAGCACGAACGGCCGGTGCTCCTCGGCCATGCAGAGGATCAGGCCGGCGGCCCGCACGCGGCGCCTGGTCAGCTCGCGGGCGTGGTGCCGTTGCAGGTCGGCGCCGCGGGTCGAGGCCGCCACCAGCATCCGGCTGGCCGCCGGGTTGCCCTCGAGCGCGTGGCTGCCCGCGGAGCTGACGCGCAGGGCCGCCCCCGGGTAGCGGGCCAGCTCCCGGCGAGCGATCGCCTCGGCGACCGGCGACCGGCAGATGTTGCCGGTGCACACGAACAGCACCGCGAACTCGGCCGAGGGGTCGGGCTGGTCAGCCGGCATCGTCGAACGGCTCCTCGAGGACTCGCTCGATCTCGTCGGCCGGGATCGCCCCCTCGCGCAGCAGCCGCGGCCGTGGGCCCGAGAGGTCGACGATGGTGGATGCCGGCCCCGCAGGCGCCGGGCCGGCGTCGAAGAAGACGGCGACGTCGTCGCCGAGCTGCTCGACGATGCCGGGCATGGTCGCCGGGGTGGGCTCCCCGGTGCGGTTGGCGCTGCTCACCGCCAGGGGGCCGGTGCGCTGGATGAGGGCGAGCGCGAAGGTCTGCTTGGGCATGCGGACCGCGACCGTGCCGCGCGACTCGCCGAGGTCCCAGCCGATGCCGGCCGCCTCCTTGAACACCAGGGTGAGCGGTCCCGGCCACCAGGCCGCGATCAGCGCCTGGGCGTGGTCGTCGATGTCCTCGACCAGGCCGACGGCCTGGCGCCAGGTGTGCACCAGCACCGGCAGGGGCAGGTCCCGGCCGCGCTGCTTGGCGACGAACAGGGCGTCGACCGCGGAGGGGTTGAAGGGGTCGCAGCCGACCCCGTAGAGGGTGTCGGTGGGCAGCACGACCAGCCCGCCGCGGGCAACGACCTCGCTGCCGACCTCCAGCAGCGAGCCCCACTGCTCCTCGTCGCCGGGGACCGCGATGACGCGGGCGTCCTCCACCTGGCCGTCCTGACCCGGCTGCTCCCCCGCCGTCACGGCCACCGCCCCTCCACGACCCGGTCCCCGCCCGCCATGTCGGGCAGGACGGCGATCTCGGTCAGGCCGGCCTCGGCGAGCAGCGCGGCGGCCGCCTCGCCCTGGTCCTCGCCGATCTCGCACAGCAGGAAGCCGCCGGGGGCGAGCCAGCGCCCGGCCACGGCGGCGACACGCCGCAGCACGTCCAGACCGTCCGGGCCGCCGTCAAGGGCCAGGCGCGGCTCGTGTTCGCGGACGTCCCTGGGCAGGGTCAGGATCGCTCCGCTGGGCACGTAGGGGACGTTGGCGCACAGCACGTCCACCCGGCCGGCCAGCTCGCCGGGGAGCGGCGCGTCCAGGTCGCCGGCGAGCAACTCGACCCCATACCGGTCGGCGTTGGGCCTGGCCCAGGCCAGCGCCGCCGGGTCGAGCTCGGTGGCCACCACCCGCGCGCCGGGGACCTCGGCGGCCAGGAAGCAGGCGATCGCCCCCGACCCGCTGCACAGGTCCACCGCGGTGGCCTCGGGCCCAGCGGCGCGGAGGTGGGTGGCGGCCCGGTCGGCGAGGCCCTCGGTCTCGGGGCGGGGCACGAACACGCCGGGGCCCACCAGCAGCTTCAGCCGTCCGAACGGCGCCCACCCGACCACATACTGCAGGGGCTCGCCGGCGACCCGCCGCGCCACCATGGCCCGCAGCGCCGGCGGGTCGGCGGCCTCCTCGACCAGCCACCGCGCCTCGGCGGCGGCCGACACGCAGCCGGCGGCCGCCAGCTCGCGGGTCACCCTGGCGACCGTCTCCCTGACCGAACTGCTGGGCGGCGCCGCCGAGGCGCGGCTCATGCCGGCGCCTCCGCGCCCTCGGCGGCCAGCGCCTGCTCGGCGTCCCTGGCGGCCAGCTCGTCGATGATCCGGTCCAGGCCCCGCCCCTCCAGCACCCCCGGCAGGTCGCCGACGGACAGGCCGATGCGGTGGTCGGTGACGCGGTCCTGGGGGAAGTTGTAGGTGCGCACCCGCTCCGAGCGGTCCAGCGAGCGGACCTGGGAGCGGCGCTCGGCGGCGAGCTGCGCCTGCTGCTCGGAGACGGCCCGCTCCAGCAGCCGCGCCCGCAGCACCCGCATGGCCTTCTCGCGGTTCTGGATCTGGGACTTCTCGTCCTGCATGGCGACGACGATGCCGCTCGGCAGGTGGGTGACGCGCACCGCCGAGTCGGTGGTGTTGACCGACTGCCCGCCCGGGCCGGTCGAGCGGTAGACGTCGACCTTGAGGTCGTTCTGGTCGATGGTGACCTCGACGGGGTCGGCCTCCGGCAGCACGTTGACCCCGGCCGCCGAGGTGTGGATGCGGCCCTGCGACTCGGTCACCGGGACCCGCTGCACGCGGTGGACGCCCGCCTCGTACTTCAGCCGCGACCAGGCGCCCCTGCCCTTGACCGCGAACACCACCTCCTTGAAGCTGGCTTCCTGGTTCGAGGCGCTCTGGGAGAGGACCTCGACCCGGTAGCCGTGCTGCTCGGCCCAGCGGGTGTACATCCGGTACAGGTCGCCGGCGAACAGGGCGGCCTCGTCGCCGCCGGTCCCGGCCCGCACCTCGACGATCACGTCCTTGTCGTCGTTGGGGTCCTTGGGGACCAGCGCCCGCCGGAGCTGGCCGTCCAGCTCGGCCAGCCGTGTCTGGGCACTGGCGATCTCCTCGTCGAGCAGCGCCCGCCCGTCGGCCGAGCGCTCCTCGCGGTGGAGCTGGCGGGCGGTGTCCAGGTCGTCGCGTGCCGCCCGCCAGGCGCGGTAGACGCGCACGACCTCGCCCAGCTCGGCGAGACGCTTGGACAGCTCGACCAGGCGGGCCTGGTCGGCGAGGACCTCCGGGTCGGCGAGCTGCCGCTCGACGTCGCCGTAGGTCCGCTCGATCTCGTCCAGTCGTTCGAACACGTCAGCCGCCCTTGGCCAGGTCCTCCTCGGCGGACGCGACGCCCGGTCCGGCGACCAGCCGGGAGGGCAGTGGCGCGACCCTGGCCTGGTCGGCCGCCGGCAGGACCTGCTCGAGCGCGCGGATGGCGACCTCGTGCATGTCCGGGCTCGGCGGCTTGGTGGTGAGCATCTGCAGCCACAGGCCCGGCTTCATCATCGCCCGCACCAGCGCCGAGTGCTCGCGGCCGGCGCCGAGCCGGATGCCCTCGTAGGCGATGCCGACGATCACCGGCACCGCCAGGATCTGCAGCGGCACCCGTACCAGCAGCGGCGGCCGTCCCACCAGGGAGAACGCCACCGTGAACAGCACCAGCGTGACGACGAACAGGATCAGCAGGAAGTTCGTGCCGCAGCGGACGTGCAGGGTCGAGAAGCGGCCGACGTTGCCCGGCTCCAGCGGCAGGCCCGCCTCGTAGCAGTGGATCGTCTGGTGCTCGGCGCCGTGGTACTGGAACACCCGGCGGATGTCCCGCAGCAGCGAGATGACCAGGATGTAGACGAGGAAGAAACCGAGCCGGGCGATGCCCTCGACCAGGTTGAACACCAGGTTGTTGGGCAGCATGTGCGACAGCCAGTTGGTCCCGGCCGCCGGCGCCAGGATGAACAGGGCGGTGAAGAACGCCGCCCCGATCCCCAGCGACCAGCCCATCTGCCGGTCGCTGAGCTGCTCGTCCTCCTCGAGGGCCTGGTTGCCGGAGATGGCCAGCGCGCGCACGCCGATGACCAGCGAGTCCACCAGCACCCCGATGCCGCGGAAGAACGGCAGCCGGAACAGCCGCACCCGCTCGGCCAGCGGCCGCAGCGGGTGGCGTTCGAGGTAGATATCGCCCTTGGGGCGACGGACGGCGAGCGACCAGACGTCCTGGCCGCGCATCATGACGCCTTCGAGGACGGCCTGGCCGCCGTAGTAGAACGGCCGCTTCTCCCTGGCCTGGTCGCTCACCTCACGGGGTCCCGTGGTGGTCAGGCGGTCGTCTCGGGCGACTTGCGCTTCCCGTAGCGGCGCTCGAACCGCTCGACCCGCCCGCCGGCGTCCACCAGCTTCTGCTTGCCGGTGTAGAAGGGGTGGCACTTGGAGCAGATGTCGACCCGCAGCTCGGCGACGGTCGAGCGGGTCTGGAACTCCTCGCCACACGAGCAGCGCACGGTGGCGGTCACGTACTCGGGGTGGATGCCCTGCTTCATGGTTTTCCTGGTCCTCATGGTCGGGTGCGTGCTGATCCTATACCCCGAACCACCTGGGCGGTTGAGGCATTCCAGCGCTAGCTGATGTTGGCCCGCTGGATGTGCCGGAGGAACTCGGCGTTGGTCTTGCTCTGCCGCATCCGGTCGACCACCAGCTCCAGGGCCTGGGCCGGCTCGAGCGCGCCGAGCACCCGGCGCAGCTTCCAGGCGACGACCAGCTCCTCCTCGCTGAGCAGCAGCTCCTCCTTACGGGTCGAGGAGGCGTCGACGTCGAGGGCCGGGAAGATCCGCCGCTCGGACAGCTTGCGGTCCAGGCGGACCTCCATGTTCCCGGTGCCCTTGAACTCCTCGAAGATCACCTCGTCCATCCGCGAGCCGGTGTCGACCAGGGCGGTGGCCAGGATCGTCAGCGAGCCGCCCTCCTCCAGGTTGCGGGCCGCCCCGAAGAACCGCTTGGGCGGGTACAGGGCCGAGGAGTCGACCCCACCGGAGAGGATCTTGCCGCTGGCGGGCGTGGCCAGGTTGTAGGCCCTGGACAGGCGGGTGATGCCGTCCAGCAGCACCACCACGTCGCGGCCGTACTCGACCAGCCGCTTGGCCCGCTCGATGGTCAGCTCGGCGACCTGGCAGTGCTCCTCGCTCGGCCGGTCGAAGGTCGAGTAGATCACGTGCGCCTTGGTCGAGCGCTGCATGTCGGTGACCTCTTCGGGCCGCTCGCCGGTGAGCAGGATGATGAGGTACACCTCGGGGTTGTTGGCGCTGATCGCGTTGGCGATCTGCTTCATCAGGGTGGTCTTGCCCGCCTTCGGCGGCGAGACGATCAGCCCGCGCTGGCCCTTCCCGATCGGGCACATCAGGTCCATGATCCGCGTGGAGATCTCGGTCGGGTTGTTCTCCAGGCGCAGCCGCTCCGAGGGGTACAGCGGGGTCAGGTCCTTGAAGTCGCGGCGGTTGCGGGCCTCCTCCGGCTCCAGGCCGTTGACCTTGTCGACCCGGGAGAGCGCGGCGTACTTCTCGGAGTCGCGTGGCAGCTTGACCGCGCCCTCGATCTCGTCCCCGCGGCGCAGCCCCATCCGCCGGATCATGGACAGCGGCACGTACACGTCCTCCGGGCCCGGCAGGAAGCCGTTGACCCGCAGGAAGCCGTAGCCGTCCTGGGCGCGGATGTCGAGGGTGCCGGTGCGGGAGACCTCCGGACGGTCGTCGGGCGTCTGCCGGTCCCGGTAGTCGGGCCGGTCGAGCAGCGCGACGTTGCCGCCCTGCTCGTTGAAGCCGCGGTTGCGGTTGCGGTTCCGGTTGCGGTTGCGGCGCCGGCTGCTGCCGCCGCCCTGGCCCTGCTGGTTCTCCCAGCGGTTGCCCTGCTGGCCGCCCCAGTCGCGGTCGCGGCGCTGGCCGCGGTCGCCGCCGTGGTCCTGACCCACCGGGGCACCCCCTCGGGGTTCCCCGGACCCCTCCGGCTGTCCGTCGCCGCGGCCGTCCCCCTGGCGGCCGCCCTGCCCCTGACCCTGCTGGCCGGCCGCCTGGCCCTGCCAGGCGT
>Ga0209875_1000003_pt1 | contig 28884 bp, 20 predicted proteins | sample GWRWS3_0_10_FD_187219 | JGI IMG/M metagenome (GOLD analysis project Ga0209875, IMG submission 187219) | Riverbed sediment microbial communities from areas with vegetation nearby in Columbia River, Washington, USA - GW-RW S3_0_10 (SPAdes)... | ecosystem: Environmental > Aquatic > Freshwater >...
ACCGCCGCCAGCAGCACCCCGGCGACCACCGCGGCCAGCGTGACCTGCAGCGACGACCGCGCCCGCCCGGCGGCGCCCGGGTGACGCCCGGCGCCGGCGGGCGGGTCGCCCGGGTGGGCCGCGGCCGGCTCAGCCACCCGACCGGGTGGCGGCGACCGGGTGGCTGGCGGCAGCCGGCGAGGTGGCGAGCGCCTCGGCGGCGGCGACGGCGGCCAGCACGGCGCGGGCCTTGGCCTCGGTCTCGCGCTCCTCCAGCTCGGGCACCGAGTCGGCCACCACCCCGGCACCGGCCTGGCAGTACGCCACCCCGTCCACGAACACGCACGTGCGGATGGTGATGCAGGTGTCCAGGTTGCCGGAGAAGTCGAAGTAGCCGACGCAGCCGGCGTAGGGGCCGCGGCGGTGGCGTTCCAGGTCGTCGATGATCTCCATCGCCCGCACCTTCGGCGCCCCCGACACCGTCCCCGCCGGGAAGCTGGCGGCCAGCACGTCGAACGCGGCGACGCCGTCGGCGAGCTCCCCGGCCACGTCGGAGACCAGGTGCATGACGTGCGAGTAGCGCTCGACCCGCATGAAGTCGGCGACCCGGACGGTCCCCGGCCGGCACACCCGGCCGAGGTCGTTGCGGGCCAGGTCGACCAGCATGACGTGCTCGGCCCGTTCCTTCTCGTCGTCCAGCAGCTCGGCCTCCAGGGCGAGGTCGGCCGCCTGGTCGGCGCCGCGCGGCCGGGTGCCGGCGATCGGGCGCATGGTCGCGCGGCGTCCCTGCACGGTCACCAGCACCTCCGGCGACGAGCCGGCGATGGTCACCCGCGGCAGGCGCAGGAAGTACATGTACGGCGACGGGTTGACCACCCGCAGCACCCGGTAGACGTCGAAGGGGTCGGCGGTGGTCGGCACCGAGAACCGCTGCGACGGCACCACCTGGAAGATGTCGCCGGCGCGGATGTGCCGCTTGGCGATGCGGACCATCTCCTGGTAGCGGCCCGCCTCCAGGTCGCTGCTGGCCGCGGCCGGCTGGCCGGCCGCCGGCAGCGGCGTGGGCGCGGCCGGCAGGGCCAGTGACAGCCGCCCGGCGAGGGCGTCCAGCCGCCCGCCGGCGTCGGCGTAGGCGGCGTCGAGGTCGGTCGCCTCGTCGACGAGCACGTTGGCGACCAGCACCAGCCGCTGGCCGAGGTGGTCGAAGACGACCACCGAGCGGGGGAAGACCAGCATCCCGTCCGGCAGCCGCAGGTCGTCGTCGGTCTGGTCCGGCAGCCGCTCCAGCTCGCGGACCAGGTCGTAGCCGAGGTAGCCGACGGCGCCGGCGAACAGCGGCGGCAGCCCCGGCAGCGACGGGGAGCGCAGCCGCTGCAGCGCCTCGCGCAGCACCGCCAGCGGCGGGCCGTCGGGCAGCCCGGCCGGCGGGCTGCCCGACCAGGTCGCGCGGCCGCCGCCGATGGTCAGGGTGGCGAACGGGTCGGTGCCGATGAACGAGTAGCGGCCCCAGCGCTCGCCGTGCTCGACGCTCTCCAGCAGCACCGAGCCCTCCTCGCCGCCGAGCTTGCGGAACGCCCCGACGGGGGTCTCCAGGTCGCCGAGGAGCTCCCGCCACACCGGCACCACCGAGTGCTCGCCGGCGAGCCGCGCGAACTCGCCAAGCGACGGGCGAACGGCGGTCACGAGCCGGCCCCGGAGGGAACCGCCGGCAGCGGCGTCTCGAAGCAGCTCCGGGTGCCCTTGTGGCACGCGGGACCGACCTGCTGGACGCGGACCAGCAGCGTGTCGCCGTCGCAGTCGGCGGTGACCGAGCGGACCTGCTGGGTGTGCCCCGAGCTGTCCCCCTTGCGCCAGTGCTCCCGCCGGGACCGGCTCCAGAACCAGGTCCGCCCGCTGGTGAGGGTGCGGCGCACCGCTTCGGCGTCCATCCAGGCGACCATCAGCACGGTGCCGTCGGTTTCGTCCTGGACCACCGCGGGCAGGAGCCCGGCGGCGTCGAAGGTGAGGCCGGCGACGGCGTCGCCGACGGCGTCGGGGTGCGGCTGTGGCACGCTGGCGCTCCTGGCTCGATGTGGCATGCGCGCAGATGCTATCGCTACCGTCGCACGTGCCGATCTGCCATCGTGGAGACCAACGCCGGGCTACGAGGGAGGCCGGTCATGTCGACGCAGCCGGAGCAGGCCAAGGCCGAGATCCTCGACCGTATCGTCGCGACCATCAACGAGAAGGTCCCCGAGGAGCGGCGCGAGCAGCTCGCCAGCTTCGCCCGCCAGTACTACCAGCGGACGGCGCCGGAGGATCTGCTGGAGCGCGACCCCGACGACCTGTACGGGGCGGTCCTGGCCCACTGGCGCGCGGCGCAGCGGCGCCAGCCGGGCACCGAGAAGGTCCGGGTCTACTCCCCCAGGTTCGAGGAGCACGGCTGGCGCTCGGTCCACTCGATCGTGGAGATCGTCACCGACGACATGCCGTTCCTGGTCGACTCGGTGACCATGGAGGTCAACCGGCACGGGCTCGTCATCCACCTGCCGATCCACCCGGTGATCGCGGTCCGCCGCGACCAGGCGGGCGAGCTGCTCGAGGTCTTGCCCCCCGACGCCGAGGCCGAGGACGCCATCCGCGAGTCGTTCATCCACGTGGAGGTGGACCGCCAGAGCGAGCCGGAGGTGCTGGACCGGCTCAGGGCCGAGATCGAACGGGTGCTGTGCGACGTGCGCGCGGCGGTGGAGGACTGGCAGGCGATGGGCGACCAGGTCGGCGCCATCCTGGCGGAGTTCGCCGAGCGGCCCCCGCCGGTCGACGAGGCCGAGCTGGCCGAGGCCAAGGCGCTGCTGGAGTGGATCGAGGACCACCACTTCACCTTCCTCGGCTACCGCGCCTACGACCTGCTGCAGCAGGACGGCGAGGACGTGCTCCGCCCCGTCGAGGGCAGCGGGCTCGGTATCCTGCGCCAGGCCGGCGCCAGGCCGGCCTCCGGCAGCTTCGCCAAGCTGCCGCCCGAGGCGCGCCGGCACGCCCGCGAGCCGCACGTGCTGATCCTCACCAAGGCGAACTCGCACTCCACCGTGCACCGGCCGTCCTACCTCGACTACATCGGCGTCAAGCGCTTCGACGAGCACGGCAACGTGACCGGCGAGCGGCGCTTCCTCGGCCTGTACACCTCGGCCGCCTACAACCGGAACCCCCGCGACATCCCGCTGCTGCGCCGCAAGGTCGCCAAGGTGCTGGACCGGGCCGGCCTGCCAAGGCACAGCCACGACCAGAAGGCGCTGCTGAACATCCTGGAGACCTTCCCCCGCGACGAGCTGTTCCAGATCTCCGACGACGAGTTGTTCGAGATCGCCATGGGCATCCTGCGGCTGGAGGAGCGCCGGCGGGTGCGCCTGTTCATGTGGCACGACATCTACGGCCGCTTCGTCTCCGCGCTGGTGTACGTGCCGCGCGACCGCTACACCACCGACGTCCGGCGGCGCATCGAGGTGGTGCTCGGCGAGGCGTTCCCGGGGGCAAGCCTCGACTTCCAGGTGCGGCTGTCGGAGTCGGTGCTGGCCCGGCTGCACTTCGTCATCCGGGTGCGTCCCGGCCAGATGCCCTCCTTCGACGCCAGGGAGATCGAGGCCAAGCTGGTCGACGTCACCCGCTCGTGGACCGACGAGCTGCACGCGCTGCTGCTGGAGCAGCACGGCGAGGAGCTCGGCAACCGGCTGTTCGCCCGCTACGGCGAGGCGTTCCCGGCCGCCTACCGGGAGGACTTCCCGGCCCGCAACGCCGTCTACGACATCCAGCGGATCGAGGACCTGGAGGAGCTCGGCGGCCTGAACATGAACCTGTACCGGCCGCTGGAGGCGACCTCGGAGCTGCTGCGCTTCAAGCTGTTCTTCGCCGAGCGGCCGCTGCCGCTGTCGGACGCGGTGCCGATGCTGGAGGACATGGGCGTGGAGGTCGTCGAGGAACGGCCCTACGAGCTCCGCCGGCCGGGCGCCGGCCCGGTATGGATCCACGACTTCGGCATGGCCTACGCCAGGGACCGCGAGGTGGACCTCAGCAAGGTCCGCGACGTGTTCCAGGAGGCGTTCGCGGCGACCCTGCGCGGCGAGGCCGAGAGCGACGGCTTCAACCGGCTGGTGCTCGGCGCCCGGCTCACCTGGCGGGAGATCGTGGTCCTGCGCGCCTACTGCAAGTACCTGCGGCAGACCAGGCTGACCTTCAGCCAGGAGTACATGGAGCAGGCGCTGGCCGGCAACCCGGAGATCGCCCGCGGGCTGGTGGAGCTGTTCCGGGCCTACTTCGACCCGGCACGCCGGGCTGGAGCTCCGCAAGCCGGAGCCGCCGACGCCGACCGCCGCGTGGAGGCGCTGCGCGGCGAGCTGGCCGACGCCATCGACAAGGTCGCCAACCTCGACGAGGACCGGATCCTCCGCAGCTTCCTGGGGATGGTCGAGGCGACCCTGCGGACCAACTTCTTCCAGACGGGCGCCGACGGGCCCAGGCCGTACCTGTCGTTCAAGCTGGATCCCGCGATGGTGCCGTCGCTGCCCAAGCCCCGGCCGATGTTCGAGGTGTTCGTGTACTCGCCGCGGACCGAGGCGGTGCACCTGCGCGGCGGCCGGGTGGCGCGGGGCGGCATCCGCTGGTCGGACCGGCGGGAGGACTTCCGCACCGAGGTCCTCGGCCTGATGAAGGCGCAGATGGTCAAGAACGCCGTGATCGTGCCGGTCGGGGCCAAGGGCGGCTTCGTGGTCAAGCGGCCGCCCGCCGAAGGCGGCCGCGAGGCGCTCCAGGACGAGGTGGTCGCCTGCTACTCGACCTTCATGCGGGGGCTGCTGGACCTGACCGACAACCGCGCGGCCGACGGCACGGTGGTGCCGCCGCCCGACGTGGTCCGCTACGACGAGGACGACCCCTACCTGGTGGTGGCCGCCGACAAGGGCACCGCGACCTTCTCCGACCTGGCCAACTCGATCGCCGCGGAGTACGGCTTCTGGCTTTTCGACGCGTTCGCCTCCGGCGGCTCGGCCGGCTACGACCACAAGAAGATGGGCATCACCGCCAAGGGCGCCTGGGAGTCGGTCCGGCGCCACTTCCTGGAGCTGGGGGTCGACACCCAGACGACCGACTTCACCGTGGTCGGCGTCGGCGACATGGCCGGCGACGTGTTCGGCAACGGCATGCTGCTGTCGCCCCACATCAAGCTGGTCGCGGCCTTCAACCACCAGCACGTCTTCATCGACCCCGACCCGGACCCCGAGGCGAGCTTCGCCGAGCGGCGGCGGCTGTTCGACCTGCCCCGCTCCTCCTGGGCCGACTACGACGCCAAGCTCATCTCGGCCGGCGGGGGGATCTGGCCACGAACCGCCAAGTCGATCAAGCTCTCCCCGCAGGCGCGCCAGGCGCTGGCGGTGGAGGCCGAGGCCCTCGCCCCCAACGAGCTGATCAGCGCGCTGCTGAAGGCGCCGGTCGACCTGCTGTGGAACGGCGGCATCGGCACCTACGTGAAGGCCGCCCGCGAGGGCCACGCCGACGCCGGCGACCGGACCAACGACGCCGTCCGGGCCGACGGCGCCGAGCTGCGCTGCAAGGTGGTCGGCGAGGGCGGCAACCTCGGCTTCACCCAGCTCGGGCGGGTCGAGTACGCGTTGGCGGGCGGCCGGGTCAACACCGACTTCATCGACAACTCCGGCGGGGTGGACTGCTCCGACCACGAGGTCAACATCAAGATCCTGCTGAACCAGGTGGTCGCCGACGGCGACCTGACCCGCAAGCAGCGCGACAAGCTGCTGGCGAAGATGACCGACGACGTCGCCGCCGCGGTCCTGCAGGACAACTACCGGCAGGTGCTGGCGATCAGCGTCACCGAGGCGCAGGCGCCGCAGCTCCTGGACGAGCACGCCCGGCTGATCCGCAGCCTGGAGCGGGCCGGGCGGCTGGACCGGCGGCTGGAGTTCCTTCCCAGCGACGAGGAGCTGGCCGAGCGCCGCGCCGCCGGCCGCGGCCTGACCCGCCCGGAGCTGGCGGTGCTGCTGGCCTACTCCAAGATCGTGCTGCAGGACGAGCTGGTCGCCTCCGACGTGCCGGAGGACGACTACCTCGCCGACGACCTGGAGCGCTACATGCCGGCGGAGCTGCGGGAGCGGTTCCGGGCCCAGCTCCGCAGGCACCCGCTGCGGCGCGACATCATCGCCACCTACATCACCAACAGCATGGTGAACCGGGCGGGGAGCACCTTCGCCCACCGGCTGTCGGAGGAGACCGGCGCCAGCCCGCCCGACATCGCCCGCGCCTACACCGTCGCCCGCGAGGTGTTCGACATCCGCCGGCTCTGGAAGGACCTGGCCACCCTGGACGACGTCGTTCCCGCCGAGGTGCAGACCGAGCTGATGGCCGAGGCGCGCAACCTGATCGAGCGGTCGGCGCTGTGGTTCCTGCGCAACCGGCGCCAGCCGCTGGACATCGCCACCACCGTGTCGCGCTTCGCGCCGGGGGTCACCTCGCTGGCGCAGGAGCTGCCGAAGCTGCTGGCCCCGGCCGACTCCGACGCGATGGACCAGATGGCGGAGCGGTTCACCGCCGAGGGCGTCCCCGCCGACCTCGCCAACCGGGTCGCGAGCCTGGACGGGCTGTTCTCGGGGCTGAACGTCATCGAGGTGGCCAGCACCTGCGGCGAGACCGTGGAGGCGGTCGCGGCCGTCTACTTCGCCCTCGGCTACCGGCTGGACCTGCACTGGCTGCGCGACCAGATCGCCAAGCTCCCGTCCGAGACCCACTGGCAGGCGCTGGCGCAGGGCGCGCTCCGCGACGACCTCTACTCCGAGCAGCGCGAGCTGACCGCCGAGGTGCTGCGGCCGGGGCTGGAGGACCGCGACGCCGAGGCGCTGATCGACGCCTGGATGCGGGAGAACAGCGCCTCGGTGGGCCGCGCCACCGCGATGCTCAGCGACCTGCGGGAGGCCGACGCCCTCGACATCGCGATGCTGTCGGTCGCCCTGCGGGAGATCCGCAACCTGAGCGAGGCGACCGCCGCCAGCCCGACCAGGCCGGGGTGACCGGGGCCGCGTCCAGGCGCGGACGCGGAGGTCAGGTCCGGACCGGCAGGCCGGCGCCGGCCAGGGCGGCCTTGACCTGGGCGATCGACAGCTTGCCGAAGTGGAAGACGCTGGCCGCCAGGACGGCGTCGGCGCCGGCGTGGCAGGCGGCGGCGAAGTGCTCGACCCGGCCGGCGCCGCCGCTGGCGATCACCGGCACCTCGACGGCGGCGGTCACGGCGCCGATCAGGTCGAGGTCGTAGCCGGTCTGGCGGCCGTCGGCGTCCATGCTGGTGACCAGCAGCTCGCCGGCGCCGCGCCTGACCCCCTCCTCCGCCCAGGCGAGGGCGTCGCGACCGGTGGGGGTGCGGCCGCCGTCGACCACCACCTCCCAGCCGCCGCCCGGGCGGCGGCGGGCGTCGATGGCCAGCACCATGCACTGGACCCCGTAGGTGGCGGCGCCGGCCGACAGCAGCTCGGGGTCGCGCACGGCGGCGGAGTTGACCGAGACCTTGTCCGCCCCGGCCCGCAGCAGCCGCTGCACGTCCTGCACGGTGCGGACCCCACCGCCGACGGTGAGCGGGATGAACACCTGCTCCGCGGTGCGCGCGACCACGTCGAACAGGGTGGCGCGGGCCTCCACGGTGGCGGTGATGTCGAGGAACACCAGCTCGTCGGCGCCCTCGGCGTCGTAGGCGGCGGCCAGCCCGGCCGGGTCGCCGGCGTCGACCAGGTCGACGAATGAGACGCCCTTGACCACCCGGCCGGCATCCACGTCCAGGCAGGGGATCACCCGCCTCGCCAGGCTCACCGGGGGACCCCCTCGGGGTCCCCCGGACCCCCCCGGCTCACCGGGGGACCCCTTCGGACCCCGCGGCGGCCAGGGTGGCCAGCGCCTCGGCGACGGTGAGGCGGCCGGCGTACAGCGCCTTGCCGACGATCACGCCCTCCAGCCCTTCGGGCTCCAGCTCGGCGAGGGCGCGGAGGTCGTTGGAGTTCCGCACCCCGCCGGAGGCGATCACGGGGCGTGCCGTGGCGGCCAGCACCTCCCGCAGGCGCCCGGTCGCGGGGCCGGCCAGCATGCCGTCGCGGGCCACCTCGGTGTGGACGAAGCGGCGGCAGCCGGCCGCCTCCAGCCGGGGAAGGGTCTCGAACAGGTCGCCGCCGCCGCGGGTCCAGCCGCGTGCCTGCAGGGTCCGGCCGCGGGCGTCCAGGCCGACCGCGACCGCATCGCCGTGGCGGGCGCACGCCTCGGCCACCCACGCGGGGTCCTCGAGGGCGGCGGTGCCGATCACCACCCGGGCCGCGCCGAGGTCCAGCAGCGCGTGCAGGTCGGTGGCGGTCCGCACCCCGCCGGAGGCCTCCACCCGCACCGGCGCGACCGCGCGGACGATGCGGCCGAGCTGCTCGCGGTTGCGGGGGCCGCGCCCGAAGGCGGCGTCCAGGTCGACCACGTGCAGCCAGCGGGCGCCCTGGGCGGCGAAGCCGGCCGCCGCCTCGACCGGGTCGCCGTAGGCGGTCTGGGTGCCGGCCACGCCCTGCCGGAGCCGGGCCGCCTGCCCGCCGAGCAGGTCCACCGCCGGCAGCAACTCGAGGGTCACCGGCAGATGTCCACGAAGTTGCCGAGCAGCGCAAGGCCGGCGTGGCCGGACTTCTCGGGGTGGAACTGGGTGCCGAACAGGTTGTCGGACTCCACCGCGGCGGCGAAACGGCCGCCGTGGTCGCAGACGGCCGCGACCGCCTCCCCGTCCGGCTCCGGCGCGTAGGAGTGGACGAAGTAGAAGCGGGCGCCGTCGGGCAGCCCGGCGAACAGGCGGCTGCCGCGCCGCACGGTCACCTGGTTCCAGCCGATGTGGGGGATCTTCACCCCGCCGCCGAGGCGGCGGACCTTGCCGGGGAGCGCGCCGACCCCGCCGGTGACCGGCCCCTCCTCGCTGGCCTCGAACAGGAGTTGCATGCCGACGCAGATGCCGAGCAGCGGCCGCCCGCCGGCCAGCCACCCGGCGACCGCCGCCGGGCCGCCGGCCGTGGTGAGCCCCTCCAGGCACGCCCCGTAGGCGCCGACCCCCGGCACCACCAGCCCGGCGGCGCGCGGCCCGGCGGCGCGCGGCCCGGCGTCGGCCACCGCCGGCACCACCCGGACGTCGGCGCCGGCGCGGTCGAGCGCCTTGGCCGCGGAGTGGAGGTTGCCGACCCCGTAGTCGACCAAGGCGACCGGCGGCCTCCTCGTCACCTCAGGACCCCCTTGGTGCTGCCGCTGCCGGCGCGCGGGTCGGGGGCGCAGGCGTCGCCGAGGGCGCGGGCCAGCGCCTTGAAGCACGCCTCCAGGCAGTGGTGGGGCAGGTCGCCGGCCTCCAGCACCACGTGGACGGTGCAGCGGGCGTTGGCGACCAGCGCCTCCAGCAGGTGGCGGGCCTGGCGGGGGTCGAAGCCGCCCAGCTCGCCGGCGGTGGCCTCCACGGCGACGTCCCAGACGAGGAAGGGCCGGCCGGACAGGTCGACCGCGGCGCGCGCCCGCGCCTCGTCCAGCGGCACGGCCGCGTCGCCGAAGCGGCGCACGTCCGCCTTGTCGCCGAGGGCCTCGGCGAGCGCCTGGCCGAGGGCGATGCCGGTGTCCTCGACGGTGTGGTGGGCGTCGACCTGCAGGTCCCCCTTGGCCTGCACCCGCAGGTCGAAGCGCGCGTGCTTGCCGAGCTGGGCGAGCATGTGGTCCAGGAACGCCACGCCGGTGTCGGCGCCGCCGGCGCCGGTGCCGTCCAGGTCGAGCTCGACGGTGACGTCGACCTCGGCGGTGCGGCGCTCCACCCGGGCGCTGCGCGGCCCGGCCATCAGGCCAGCTCCGGCGCGAGCGCGGCCAGGAAGGCGTCGTCCTCGGCGGGCGTGCCGACCGTGACCCGCAGGTGCCGGTCCAGGGTCGGGTAGCGGGAGACGTCGCGGACCAGCACCCCGCGGTCGAGCAGCCCGCGCCACAGCCGCGCCGGGTCGGCCGGGGTGTGGAAGCAGAGGAAGTTGGCGTCGCTCGGCAGCACCCCGACCCCCGGCAGGCGCCGCAGCCCCAGCGCCAGCCGCTCCCGCTCGCGTCCGGTGGCGGCGATGTGGTCCATCAGCGCGCCCTTGTGGCGGAGGGCCCGCAACGCGACCGCCTGGGTGAGGGTGGACAGGTGGTAGGGCAGGCGGACCAGCCGGACGCCGTCGACCACGGCCGGGTCGGCGAGCAGGTAGCCCAGCCGCAGCCCGGCCATGCGGAACGCCTTGGAGAAGGTCCGGGTCACGACCAGGTTGGGGAACCGGGACAGCAGCCCGGCAGCATGCGAGCCGCCGAACTCGCCGTAGGCCTCGTCGACCACGACCAGGCCGGGGGCGGCGGCGCAGACGGCGGCGAGCACCTCGGCGCCGGTCGCCTCGCCGGTCGGGTTGTTGGGCGAGCACCAGAAGGTCAGCTCGGCGGCGGCCTCGGCGACCAGGCCGGCGGCGGCGGCGGGGTCCAGCAGCTCGTCGCGGGCCTGCACCCGGGTGGTCACCCGGGTGCCGGTGGCGCGGGCGAGCAGTGAGTGCATCGCGTAGGTCGGCTCGACGACCAGCGCCGACCGGCCGGGGCCGGCGAAGGCGAGCAGGAGCTGCTGCAGGCACTCGTTGGAGCCGTTGGCGGCCCAGGTGCCCTCGACCCCGTGACCGGCGTGCAGGGCCAGCGCCTCGCGCAGCTCGGTCGCCTCCCGGTCGGGGTAGCGGTGCAGCCCCAGCCCGCGGACGACGTCGGCCAGGTCATCCAGGACGGCCTGCGGCACCGCGTAGGGGGTCTCGTTGGTGTTGAGCCGCACGGGGACGTCGAGCTGCGGCGCCCCGTAGGGGACCATGCCGGCGAGGTCGTCACGGACCCGCACCCGCCCCGCCGTGGAGGCGCTCATCGGTCGCTCCCCTCCCGCGTGGCGAGGCGGGCAGCGACGGCGCGGCCGTGGGCGGGCAGGCCCTCGGCCCTGGCGAGGGCGGCGACGGTCGGCGCGGCGGCGGCCAGCGCGTCCCGGTCGAACTCGGCGACCTGCACGGCGCGGAGGAAGTCGAAGGTCGACAGCCCGGCGGCGAACCTGGCCGTGCCCCCCGTCGGCAGGACGTGGTTGCTGCCGGCCGCGTAGTCGCCGAGGGCGACGGGCGTCCAGGGGCCGACGAACACCGCGCCGGCGTTGCGGACCCGGCCGGCCAGCTCCCCCGGGTCGCGGACCAGCAGCTCGAGGTGCTCCGGCGCGAACGCCTCGGCTACCCGCAGCATCGCCGCCCGGTCGTCGCACAGCACCACCGCCGACTGGCCGGCCAGGGCGGCCTGGACGCGGTCGCGGTGGGCGGCGGCCGCGACCTCCTCGGCGAGCAGCGGCTCGACCGCCTTCCACAGGTCGGGGTCGTCGGTGACCAGCAGGCAGGCGGCGAGCGGGTCGTGCTCGGCCTGGGCGACCAGGTCGACGGCGACCAGCAGCGGGTCGGCGGTCGCGTCCGCGAGCACGGCGACCTCGGTGGGGCCGGCGAAGCCGTCGACGCGGACCCGGTCGGCGACCTCCCGCTTGGCGAGGGCGACATACAGGTTGCCGGGGCCGGTCACCGAGTCGACCGCCGGGACCGTCTGGGTCCCGCAGGCCAGCGCGGCCACCGCCTGGGCGCCGCCGAGCAGCCACACCTCGTCCACCCCGAGCAGCTTCGCCGCGGCCAGGACGGCCGGGTGGCCGCGGCCGCCGGGGCCGGGCGGGGTGGCCAGCGCGATGCCGTCCACCCCGGCCGCCTGCGCGGGGACGACGTTCATGACCACGCTGGACGGGTAGGCGGCCCGGCCGCCTGGCGCGTACACCCCAGCGCGGCGCAGCGGCACGAACCGCTGCACCAGGCGGGCCCCAGGCCGGCCGCTCCAGACCAGGTCGGCGGGGCGCTGGGCCTGGTGGAAGGCGCGGACCCGCTCGATCGCGTCGGCCAGCGCGGCGCGCAGCTCCGGGTCGAGGGCGCGCTCGGCGGCGGTCAGCTCCGCGGCGGTGGCCCGCCAGGCCGCCGGGGCGGCTTCCGTCCCGTCGAAGCGTCTGGCCGCGTCGGCGACCGCGGCGTCGCCGCGGGCCGCGACGTCGGCGACCAGGTCGCGGACCTCGGCGCGGGCCGCCTGGACCGCCGCGGCGGGGGCACGCGGCAGCAGCTCGGCCGGGTCGCGGTCCGAGCCTCGCAGGTCGACGACGGGCAGCACAGGCAGCTCCCTGGCGGGACGACGGCGGGGTCGGGATCCCACCCTACCGCACGCGAAGCGGCCGAACGAGGCTTGCGCATCACCAAGACCACGGGACCCCAGAAGGCGATCAGGTCAGACGTTCGGTGATGCGCAAGCCTCGTTCGCCGCGCCTACCATGACAGGGAACGTCCTCCAGCCACGAGGTTGCCGTGGAGCTGCCGCTATTCCCCCTCCAGACCGTCCTGTACCCGGGCGTGCCGATCCCCCTGCACGTCTTCGAGGACCGCTACCGCCAGATGTTCGCGCGGGTCCTGGACGGCGAGCGGCGCTTCGGGGTGGTGGCGATCGTCAAGGGCAGGGACGTGGACAGCGACGCCACCTACCACCCGGTCGGGTGCGTGGCGGAGGTCCGCGACGTGCACCGCCACGCCGACGGCCGCCTGGACGTGGTCGCCCGCGGCCGGCACCGCTTCAGGATCGACGGGGTGGTGCAGGCCAGCCCCTACATCGTCGCCGAGGTGAGCACGCTGGCGGAGGCGGCCGGGGACGCGGCCGAGCAGCGGACGATCAAGGCGGGCAGGCTGTTCACCCGCTACGTCGCGACCCTGCTGCGGATGGCCGGCGAGGACGCGCAGCCGATCGACATCCCCGACGACCCGGTGGCGGCCTCCTACCTGATGGCGGCCGGGCTCCAGGTCGACCTCACCGACAAGCAGCGGCTGCTGGCGATCCCGTCGGCGGCCGAGCGGCTCGCCGCCGAGACGTCGCTGCTGCGGCGCGAGCTGATGCTGCTGGAGCACCTGCGCGTCGCCGGCCCGGCGCCGGCCATGACGCCGTTCTCGGCCAACTGACCGGCCGTGGCGCGGACCCTGCTGCGGCTGGCCGGGCCGCTGGACGTGCCCGGCAGCCTGGAGGTGTACCGGCGCGCCGGCGACGACCTGCTGGACCGCTGGGACGGCGCGGTGTGGCTGCGGGCGCTGCCGCTGGACGGGCGGCCGGTCGCCGTCGCCGCCCGCCCGGTCGGGACCGTCTCCGCGCCGGCGCTGCTGGTCGCTGTCGGCGACGGCGGCGACGGGGCGGCGGCGGGCCGGGCGCTGGCCGGCGCCTTCGTGACCGCCCCGGCGGCGCTGCGGGAGCTGGCCGCCGCCGACCCGGTGGTCGCCGAGCTCGCCGGGCGCTGGCCGGGGGTGGGCCCGGTCCTCCAGCGCGACCTGCTCACCGCGGTGGTGCGCTCGATCAGCGCCCAGCAGATCACCCTGCGCTTCGCCGCGGTCCTGCGCGCCCGGCTGGCCCGCCGCTTCGGCGTCCGGCACACGGTCCCGCTCCCGTCGGGGGGGTTGCGGGGGGCGGAGCCCCCCGCAGTCGTGTGGAGCCTGGACGCGGCGGCGCTGGCGGGCGCCGAGGTCGCCGAGCTGCGGGCGTTGCAGTTCTCCAACGCCAAGGCGGTCGCGATCGTCACCTTCGCCGGCGCCGTGGCCGCCGGCCGGCTGCGCCTGGACGAGCTATGGGCCCTCCCCGACGAGCAGGTGGTCGACCGCCTGGTCGCCTTCCCCGGGATCGGCCGCTGGACGGCCGAGTGGCTGCTCGCGCGCACCCTCGGCCGGCCGCGGGTGGTCGCCGGCGACCTCGGGGTGCGCAAGGCGGTCGGGGCCGCCTACCTGGCCGGCAGGATGCCGTCGCCGACCGAGGTGCGCGCCGCGACCGCGCACTGGGGCGCGGCCGCCGGGGTCGCCCAGCAGCTCCTGCTGCACTGGCTGGCCAACCGGCGGGCGTGACCCGCCTACGAAAGGCGCTGCAGCAGTCGTTCGGTCCGGTCGATCTTGTCGGTGGCCTGCGGGTCGAGCGCCGTGAGCGCGTGGAGGCAGCGCCAGCAGCGGCGGACGGGCCGCGGCCGCTGGCCCGGGTTCACCGCCGGCGGCGTGCTCGTCCCCGGCTGCCGGGATGCTGCTGAAGCCGGCGGGCACCGTCGGGCTACCTGGTGGAGCGCGACCCGGCCAGCGCGGTGGTCACGCCGAGGCCGACCAGCACGCCGCCGGAGACCAGGCGCGAGGCCCGCGCCACCCGGCGGCGGCCGCGGAGGAAGCCCGCGCCGGTCGCGGCCAGCAGCGCGTAGGCGCTGTCGGTGACCAGGCCGAGGCCGACGAAGGTGGCGCCGAGCACGGCCACCTGCAGCGGGACCGCGCCCGCGGCGGCGTCGACGAACTGGGGCAGGAACGCGAAGAAGAACAGCGCGGTCTTGGGGTTGAGGACGTTGACCACCACGCCCTGGGCGAAGATGCGGCCCAGGCGCTCGCGGGCGGCGCCGGCGGGGCTGGCGTCCTCGTCGCGGGCCACCAGCCGCTGCACCCCCAGCCACACCAGGTAGGCCGCGCCCAGGTACCTGACCGTGTCGTAGGCCAGCGCCGAGGAGACCAGCAGCGCGGACAGCCCCAGCGCGGCGGCGGCGACGTGCAGCAGCGAGCCGACGTGGATGCCGCAGACCGAGGTGAGCCCGGCCGCGCGGCCCTGGCCGACGCTGCGGCTGACGATGTAGAGCACGGCCGGGCCAGGGATCACGAGCAGGGTGACGGCGGCCACGGCGAACACGGCAAAGGTGGCGGTGTCGGGCATGGGACCTCTCGAGCGTGGTGGGTCGGGCCAGGGCGATTCTAGAGGGGGCACACGCGCAAGCGCCCCGGGTTAACCGGGGCGCTTGCCGGGGACTGCCGGGAGCTGGGGTCGCCGCGCCGGAGGTCCCGGCACGAGGCAAGCATCGCCCACCCGGGCGCGCCGTGCCATCGGCAAGGTTGCGGTTTGCATGTCACCCGGACGGGTGTCCCCCGGTCGTGTCCAGCGGGAGGCCGCGGGCGGCGACCGGGGACGACTGCACGATGGAGGTGGTCGTCTGCCCGTAGAGCAGGAAGCGGTCGATGACCTCCTCCATGTGCTGGACGTCGCGGACGTGGAGCTTCATGAAGAAGCAGTCCTCGCCGGTGATGCGATGGCACTCGACCACCTCGGGCGTCTGCCTGGCGAGGTCGGCGACCTTGTGCAGCTCGCCGGCGGCCGGCCGCACGCGGATGATCACGCCCAGCGGGAAGCCCAGCGCGCCGGGGTCGAGCTCGGCGCGGTAGCCGCGCACCACCCCGGCCTCCTGGAGCCGCTGCAGCCGCTCGCCGACCGCCGGGGCGGACAGGCCGACACGCCGGCCGAGCTCCGCCAGGCTCAGGCGCGCGTCGGTCTGGAGCTCCAGCAGCAGGCGCCGGTTCACGGCGTCGATGAGGTCATCGTCGGCGTTCCGCCGGCTGGGCTTTCGATCCAACGGCATGGCAGCCAGGACTCCTTTGGTTGACCCTTCAAGTGTGCCATGTCCCCGCGCATGCTCGTGGCATGGCCATGCCCGCCGCGACCCGAGCGTCGGTCGCGACCATGCCTCCCCACCTGTACTTCCTGGTGAGCGCCGTCTTCCACTATCTCGGGCCGGCGTTCGCGGTGCTGCTGTTCGCGCGCGTGGACGTGCTCGGCGTCGCCTTCCTGCGGATCGTGTCGGCCGCGGCGGTGTTCGCGCTGTGGCGGCGGCCCTGGCGCGCGTTCGCCGGAGCCGGGCGCGGGGAGCGGCGCACGCTGCTCGGCTGGGGGGCGCTGCTGGCCGTCATGAACTGCTGCTTCTACCTGGCGATCGACCGCCTGCCGCTGGGCACGGTGGCGGCCATCGAGTTCCTGCCCGTGGTCGTCCTGGCCGCGCTCGGCGCCCGCACGGTGCGCAACGGCCTCGCCCTGGCCCTGGCGGCGCCTGGGGTGTGGCTGCTGACCGACGTGCGGCTGGTGGCCGAACCGCTCGGCGTGCTGGTCGCCTTCGCCAACGCGGCGCTGTTCGCCGGCTACATCGTCCTCGGCCACCGCGTCGCCCAGCACGGGCCGGCCGCCGGCATCGACGGGCTGGCCGCTTCCATGCTGGTCGCCGCCGTGCTGGTCACCCCGATCGCCGGCCGGGACGCGGTGGCGGCGTTCACCGACCCGGTGGCGCTGGCGGCCGGCGCCGGCGTGGGCGTCACCTCCTCGGTCATCCCCTACGTGTTCGACCAGCTCGCCATGGCGCGGCTCCCCCGCGCCACCTACGCCCTGCTGGTGTCGCTGCTGCCGGCCACCGCCACCGTCGTCGGCGTCGTCGTGCTCGCCCAGGTCCCCTCGCCGCTGGAGGCCGCCGGCGTCGCGCTGGTCGTCGCGGGCGTCGCCCTGCACCGCTCGCCGGCGGCGTGAGTCAGTCGGCCTCCATGACCACCACCGAGCGGAGGACCTCGCCCCGGCGCATCTTGGCGAAGGCCTCCTCGACCTGGTCCAGCGCGATCGTCTCGGAGACGAAGCGGTCGAGGTCGTAGCGGCCGCGCAGGTACAGGTCGGCGAGCACCGGGAAGTCGCGGGAGGGCAGGCAGTCGCCGTACCAGGACGGCTTGAGCGCGCCGCCGCGGCCAAAGAAGTCGAGCATGCGCAGGTCCACGCGCATCGTCGGGTCGGGGACGCCGACCTGGACGAGGGTGCCGGCGTGGTCGCGGGCGTGGAAGGCCTGCTTCATGACGTCGGGGTGGCCGACCGCCTCGACGGTCACGTCGGCGCCGAAGCCGCCGGTCAGCTCCCGGACCGCGGCGACCGGGTCGACCTGGCTGGCGTCCACCAGGTCGGTGGCGCCGAGCTCGGCGGCCCAGGCGAGCTTGCGCGGGTCGAGGTCGACGGCGATGACCTTGCGGGCGCCGGCCAGCGCGGCGGCGTGGATGGCGGCGTCGCCGACCCCGCCGCAGCCGAACACGGCCACGGTGTCGCCACGCCGGACCCCGGCGGTGTTGACGACGGCGCCGAACCCGGCCATCACCCCGCAGCCGATCAGGCAGGCCGCCTCGGGAGGGACCGCCGGGTCGACCTTGACCGCCTGGCCGGCGGCGACCAGGGCGCGGGCGGCGAACGCGCCGATCCCCAGGGCCGCCGTCAGCGGTGTGCCGTCCTCCAGGGTCGCCGTGCGGGTGGCGGTGCGGCTGTCGAAGCAGTACCAGGGGCGGCCGCGCACGCAGGAGCGGCACCGCCCGCATGGCGCCCGCCACGCCAGCACCACGTGGTCGCCGGGCCGAAGGCCCGCCACCCCCGGGCCGACCGCCTCGACCACCCCCGCCGCCTCGTGGCCGAGCAGGAACGGGAACCGGCCGGTGATGGCGCCCTCGCGGAAGTGCAGGTCGGTGTGGCAGACCCCGCAGGCCTGGACCCGCACCAGCGCCTCTCCTGGCCCTGGGTCGGGCACCAGCACGGTCACGACCTCGACCGGCGCCCCCGCGGACCTGGCGATCACGCCCCGCACCTGGTGTGCCATCTCCGCTCCTTCCGGCCGCCGGCCTCGGCGCGCCGCAACGCTACTGCACGGGCAGGCCGGCCGCGCGCCACGCCTCGAACCCGCCGATAACGTCGGTGACACGGCTCGCCCCCAGGTCGAGCAAGGTGCCGACCGCCAGGCTGGAGGAGTAGCCCTGGGCGCAGAGCAGGACCAGCGGGGCGTCCAGGCCGCCGATCGCGGGATGGGCGGCCCCGGAGGCCAGGCCTGCGTGCGGGCCAGCAGGTCGTGGATCGTCTGCCGCCGCCTGGCCATGTCCCTATCCGGGGCTGTCCAGCCACGGCTCCCGAAGGTCGAAGTAGCGCAGGTCGCGCAGCAGGCCGAAGACCTCCGCCATGCCCGGCTCCGACTCGGCCGGATGCTCCCGCTCGAAACGCCGGGCCTCCTGCTCGGAGGTGAAGTAGACCGTCTGGGTGAAGTCCCCAGGCCGGTCGGCATGCTCGGCCACCGTCATGCCGAGGATGTGCGGTGCCTGCTCGGCCAGCCGCTCCTCCTGGGCACGGCCAAGGGCGGCCAGCCGCTCCATGTCGTCGGTGTGGCCCTGGATGACCTGGACGAAGCCGGCCTCGTCGGACCCGCCGCCCTGGTAGGTGTGCACCCGGGCCGAGTCGTGGAAGCTGACCTCGTCCAGGTGCCTGGAGGTCTCGTTCCACCAGGCGCCCTGCTCGGGACGGTCGCTGTTGCGGCGCGCCAGCTCCTCGGACTCGAACCGGACCACGGCGACGAAGCGGCCGTCGTCGGTCACCCCGGCGGTCGAGCCGAGCCAGCCCTCCACGCCGGGCGCGAGCTCGACCTTCCAGCGGACCATCTGGCTGCGGACGCCGGCCGGGTTGGCCGCTCGGCCCTGGATGACCTGAATGAACATGATCGCCCCCCTCTTGACGTTGGCCGACGGCCAGTCGGCCAACTGTAGCCCCGTGCCCTGGCAGGTCAAGCGATGGCCAGGCGGAAGGCCGGGCGGCTGGGCCATCGCGTACCATGCCGGGGACCGCGGCAGGCGGGTTCCCGGCGGTGGCGGGGTGGCGATGACGGACGGGCCGGAGAGCGAGCACCTGCGCCGGAAGCTGGTCGGCAAGCTCCGGGAGGACGGGCTGCTCGCCGACCCGCGGGTCGCCGGCGCGTTCCTGGCCGTGCCGCGGGAACGGTTCGTGCCGGAGGCGGCCGAGCGTGACGGGCTGGAGGCGGTCTACGCCGACCGCCCGATCCTCACCCGGCGCGACGCCAACGGCTTCCCGACCAGCTCGTCGTCGCAGCCGGCGATCATGGCGGCCATGCTGGACGCCCTCTGCCTGCGTCCCGGGCAGCGGGTGCTGGAGGTCGGCGCCGGGACCGGCTACAACGCCGCCCTGCTCACCGAGCTGGCCGGCCCGACCGGCCGGGTGGTGACGGTCGAGCTGGAACCGGAGACGGCGGAGGGCGCCAGGGCGGCGCTTGCCGCCGGCGGCCACCCGGCCGAGGTGGTGGTCGCCGACGGCCGCGCCGGCTGGGCGCCGGACGCCCCCTACGACCGGATGATCGTGACGGCCAGCACCGCCGCCGTGCCCCGCGAGTGGTTCGAGCAGCTCGCCCCAGGCGGGCGGCTGGTGGTGCCGGTGCGGGTCAGCGACGGCGTGGACGGCGTCCAGGTCGTCTGCGTGCTGGACCGCGACCGGGAGGGCTTCGCGCCCGCCGGCGCGATCTGCGGCGGGTTCATGTCGCTGCGGTCGCAGGCCGGCGTCGGCTACGAGCTCCCGCCGAGCCTCGGCGGCCTGGAGTGGCTCGGCGACGGCGACCGCACCCTGGCCCGCCTGTCGGGCGCCGGCCTGGCCGGGATGCAGGAGCCCGCCCGCCGCAGGCTGCTGGCGTTCGCGATCGGCCCCGAGCGGACCCGCCGCGCCCGCGGCCGCCTGCCCCACTACCCGGTCGAGCTGTTCCTGGCGCTGACCGTGCCGCCCGACCGGCTCGTCACCTACGACGACGGCAAGCTGCACGGCCTGGGGATCATCGACCGCCGCGGTCGCGGCCTCGCCGTGCTCGCCGGCACCACCGAGCGGCTCACCCTGGTGCTGGCGGGCGGCGACGCCGGGCCCGAGGGGCTGCTGGAGGAGCTGCTCGGCCAGTGGCGGGCGATCGGCCGCCCGACCGAGGCCGCCCTGCGGCTCGGGGTCCGCTACGACCACCGGGTCGGCAGGCACTGGCGCACGCTGCGGCGGGACGGCTGCACCGTGGTGGTCGACTGGGCCGCGCCGGGGCCTCAGACGAGCAGCGCGTCGGGGCCCAGCTCGGCCTTGAGCTCGGCGTAGAGGCCGTTGCGGGGGTCGACGCGGAACTCGTCGCCCAGCCGCACCACCATCGTCGAGTTGGCGCCGCGGATCTGCAGATGGACCGGGGACTTGCCGCGGTGGGAGCCGAGGATGCGCTTGAGCCGGTCGACGACCCCGCCGGTGCAGGAGCGCGCCTCCAGGTTGAGCACCACCGGGGCGGTCCCCGGCTCGTCCAGGTTGGGCGGCTTCACCTCGAGGGCGACCAGCTTGGGGGGCTCGTCGCGGCCGTCGACCCGCGCCTTGACCACCACCACCGCGTCCTGCACCAGCAGGCCCTGGTGCTGCTGGTAGACCTGCGGGAAGAAGATGCACTCGGCGCCGCCGTCGAGGTCCTCCAGGTCGGCGACGACGTAGGTCTCGCCCCGCTTGGTGAACTTCTTGGTGAGCTTGGCGAGGATGCCGGCGACCCGCACGACCGCGCCGTCGGGCCGCTCGGCCAGCAGCGACAGCGGCGTGTCGGCGACCGCCTGGAGCACGTGCTCCAGGCCGAGCAGCGGGTGGTCGGAGACGTACTGCCCGAGCATCTCCTTCTCGAACGCGAGCCGCTGCGACTTGTCCCACTCCTGCTGCCCGACCGGCGGGAGCGGCTCCACGATCGCGTCCTCGCCGTCGCCGAGGCCGCCGAACAGCGAGAACTGCCCGGCGGCCTCGGCCCGCTTGCGGGCCGTGACCCGGTCGACGGCGATCTCGTGGACCTCGAACAGGCCGCGGCGGGGCAGGCCGAGGGAGTCGAAGGCGCCCGCCTTGACGAGCGACTCGATGACCCGCTTGTTCAGCACGCCGATGTCGACCTTGTCGCAGAAGTCGAAGAAGTCGGTGAACCGGCCCTTGTCGCGGCGGGCGGCGATGATCGCCTCGACCACCTGCTCGCCGACGTTGCGTACGGCCGAGAGGCCGTAGCGGATGGCGTCGCCCTGATCCACCGGGGGGCTGGTCTTGAGCCCCCCGGACCCCCCCACGGCGGGGGTGAAGTCGCTGTCGGAGTCGTTGACGTCGGGGGGGAGCACGGTGATGCCCATCCGCCGGCAGGTGCCCAGGTACTTGGGCCGGGCGTCCTTGTCGTCCTTGACGCTGGTGAGCAGCGCGGCCATGTACTCGACCGGGTGGTGTGCCTTGAGGTAGGCGGTCTGCCAGGTGACCAGGCCGTAGCCGGCGGCGTGGGCGCGGTTGAAGGAGTAGCCGGCGAACGGCTGGATCAGCCGCCACAGCTCCCGGGCCTGCTCGTCGGTGAGGCCCTTGTCGCGGCAGCCGGCCAGGAAGCGCGGTTCCTCCTTGCGCATCAGGGACTCGATCTTCTTGCCGATCGCCTTGCGGACCAGGTCGGCCTCGCCGGCGTTGTAGCCGGCCACCCGCTGCAGCAGGGTGATGATCTGCTCCTGGTAGACGAGCACCCCGTGGGTGTCGGCGGTGATCTCCTCCATCAGCGGGTGCAGGTGGGAGATCTGGCGGGGGTCGCGCTTGCCGGCGATGTACTTGGGGATCTCCTCCATGGGGCCCGGGCGGTACAGGGCGATCAGGGCGACGATGTCCTCGAAGCGGTCCGGGCGGAGCTGGCGCAGCAGCCGGCGCATGCCCTCCGACTCCATCTGGAAGACGCCGTCGGAGTCGCCGGCCTGCAGCATCCGGAAGGTCGCCTCGTCGTCGGTGGGCAGCGCCTCCAGGTCGAGGTCGACGCCCCTGGCCCGCAGGTGCACGAGGGTGTCGTCGAGCACGGTGAGGTTGCGCAGGCCGAGGAAGTCCATCTTGAGCAGCCCAAGCCTGGCCACCCCGTTCATCTCGTACTGGGTGATGATCGCCCCGTCGGCCTCTCGCCGCATGATCGGGACCTGCTCGATCAGCGGGTCGCGGGAGATCACCACCGCGGCCGCGTGCACCCCCCACTGCCGCCGCAGCCCCTCCAGCCCGGCGGCGGTGTCCAGCACCCGGCGGGCGTCGGGGTCGTTGTCACGGGCGGCCCGCAGTTCGGTCGAGAGCCTGAACGCCTCCGCGAGCGGGCGCTCCTTGCCCAGCACCGGCGGCGGCATCATCTTGGCCAGGTCGTCGCCGAGCTTGTAGGGGAAGCCGAGCACCCTGGCCGAGTCGCGGATCGCCTGCTTGGCCTTGATGGTGGAGAAGGTGACGATCTGGGCGACATGGTCGGCGCCGTACTTCTCGGTGGCGTAGCGGATCATGTCGCCCCGCCGGCGCTCGTCGAAGTCCAGGTCGATGTCGGGCATCTCGTTGCGGCCGGGGTTGAGGAAGCGCTCGAACATCAGCCCGTAGGCCAGCGGGTCCAGGTCGGTGACGCGCAGGCAGTAGGAGACGCAGGAGCCCGCCGCGCTCCCCCGCCCCGGCCCGACCCGGATGCCGTGCTCGCGGGCGTGGCGGCAGAGGTCGGCCACGATCAGGAAGTAGCCGGCGAAGCCGAGCTCTGAGATGACTCGCAGTTCGTAGTCGAGCCGGTCGCGGACGGCGGGCGGCAGCGGCTGGCCGTAGCGCTCGGCGGCGCCCCGCTCCACCTCGGCGCGCAGCCACGACTCGAGCGTGTGGCCGTCCGGCACGTCGAAGTGGGGCAGCAGGTTGGCGCCGAACTGCAGCTCGACGTTGCAGCGCTCGGCGACCTCGAGGGTGTTGTCGCAGGCCTCCGGGTGGTCGGCGAACAGGGCGCGCATCTCGGCCGGGGACTTGAGGTAGAACTCCTCGCCTTCGAGCTTGAACCGCTTGGGGTCGGCCAGGACCGCGCCGGTCTGGATGCACAGCAGCACCTCGTGCGGGCCGGCGTCGGCCTTGTGGGTGTAGTGGAGGTCGTTGGTGGCCAGCAGCGGCAGGCCGAGGTCGCGGGCGAGCACGATCAGCTCGGGGTTGACCCGCCGCTGCTCGGGCAGGCCGTGGTCGTGCAACTCCACGAAGTAGTTGCCCGGCCCGAACAGGTCGCGGAACTCGGCCAGGGTCGCCGTGGCGCCCTCCCGATCGCCCTTGAGCAGGCGCTGGTTGACCTCGGAGCCGAGGCAGCCGGAGGTGGCGATCAGGCCCTCGTGGTGGCGCTGGAACAGCTCGCGGTCCATGCGGGGCTTGTAGAAGTGGCCCTCGAGGGAGGCCAGCGAGACCAGCCGGAGCAGGTTGGCGTAGCCGGTCTGGTTCTCGGCCAGCAGCGTCAGGTGTGTGTACGGCTCGGCGGCGTCGCGGCGCTGCTTCTCGAACCTGGACCCGGGGGCCAAGTAGGCTTCGCAGTTGTGAAGCACGAAATCCGAGACGTAGGAGTTGTCCTCCTCGACCTCAAAGTTGAAGACCTCGGTGTCGAGCCGCACCGGCTCCACCGACAGGATCGGCCGATAGAGGTACCGATCGTCCTCGAGGGTGTAGGAGAACCGGCGATTGGGCTTGTAGGAGACGACATACCAGCGGTTGTCACGGAGGCTCCTGCCCCAAGGGAAGACGCTCGGGGACTCACCGGTGCTAACGCTCGCCCAATGCCCGACATCCGCCAGCAACGCCCGAAGACCCCAGGCGAGCGAACGAGAGGCGGTCTTGAGATCCCGTCGACCGGTGGGGTTGGAGGCGCGATTCGGGTTCTTGCCGTCTCCGTCGAGCAGCCCGTCGAGGAATCCCCGCCGGGCCTGGGGCGGTCCGTTGAGGATCTGTGCCGGGACACGCTTGTGCTTGGCGCCCCTCCCGACCAGTGCGATCAACAGGTGGGCAAGCGGCACGCTCGCCGCCTTGATCTCCAGAGAATGCCGGTCCGGCCGCTCGTAGCCGACGGCGCTGACACCGAAGCCGGCAAGCAGCTCGATGATGCGGGCAGCCAGGTTCCGCTCGTCGAGGTGGAGCGTGAACCCGACCTCACCGTTGACGCGACCGTGGCACGAGCCGATATGGCCTTCGGCGGCATAGATGCCAAGCAGGTAGCCGAAGTCGTAGTCGAGCGGGATGCGGTCGGGGAACCGCGGCCAGGCGTGGTCTCCCCGATACTTCGACGTGTAGGTGCGGGCGATTCCACCCGTCAACGGCGCCGAGAAGTCAGCTGGGAGGAGGTCACATGCGCTGATCTCGGTCCACTCGGTACGCAACCGAGGCAGGCAGGCCCAGGACTTCCAGCAATTCACGCCCCCATGCTTGCTTGCTTGGCCCGCGTCGATGCCGCCCGGCTTCCTCCAATCCACCAGCCCGTCGCGTGTTCGGACGAGAACCGGGTGCTCCTCGGTCAAGGTCAAGCTGCGGCCATAGCGGCCGCCGAGCGAGACCGTGTATCCCTGCCCCTGGTAGGGGCGGCGCATGGTCCGGAGTACGCGACGAAACCGCCCTTGATGGGTGAGCACCCTGTCGCCGACGCGGACATCCTCGACGTTCTTGACGCCGTCAGCGGTGATGATCTCTTGGCCGGCGAGCAGGCAGCCCAGAATCGGTTTGACGCCATGCTTGTGGCCGGCCTGGTAGAAGTCGACCGCGCCGAAGAGCTGGCCGTGGTCGGTCATGGCCAGGGCCGGCATCCCCATCCGGGCCGCCTCGGCGAACAGGTCGTCGACCCGCGCGGCCCCGTCCAGCATCGAGTACTCGGTGTGGACGTGGAGGTGCGCGAAGCTCCCCGGCATGACTGCGATGCTCCCCTACAGCTTTGCTCCCCTGCGACCGCTCCGCCGGGATGCCCCGCGGGCCTCCCGGCCCCTCCCCGTCCACAGGAGTTTCCCACAGGGGTGTGGACAAATGACACGCTTGTAATTCCTGAAGCCGCAGGTTACACCGTGGCGTGCCCGGAGGCAACGACCCTCGACGAACCGAAAGCGTTGCCCTGCAACGGTTCTGGCGAGAAGCGGCAGGTCAGGAAGCGGTTGACCAGCTCGCGCCGAGCCGGTCGAGCACCCCCTGCAGGTCGGGCGGGAGGGGCTCGGTGAGCTCCACCGTGTGGCCGTCGGTGGGGTGGCGGAAGGCCAGGCGCCAGGCGTGCAGGAAGGGGCGGTCCACGCCGAGGCGGGCGGCCAGGCTCGGGTCGGCCCCGTAGGTCCGGTCGCCGACCAGCGGGTGGCGGACGGCGGCGAGGTGGACGCGGACCTGGTGGGTGCGGCCGGTCTCCAGGGTCGCCTCGACGAGCTGCACGGCGGGGAACGTCTCCAGCACCCGCCAGTGGGTGACGGCGGCGCGGCCGCCCTTGGCGACCACGGCCATCCGCTTGCGGTCGCGGGGATGGCGGCCGACCGGCCGGTCGACGGTGCCGGTCGCGCCGGGCAGCCGGCCCTGGACCAGCGCCAGGTAGCGCCGTTCGACCTGGTGGGCGGCCATGTCGCGGGAGAGCGCGAGGTGGGCGGCGTCGTCCTTGGCGACCAGCAGCAGCCCCGAGGTGTCCTTGTCCAGGCGGTGGACGATCCCCGGCCGGCCGGCCTCGCCACCCGCGGACAGGACGGTCCCGGCCCGGCCGAGCAGGGCGTTGACCAGGGTCCCGGTCGGGTGGCCGGGCCCGGGGTGGACGACCAGGCCGGCCGGCTTGGCCACCACCAGCAGCCGGTCGTCCTCGTAGCGGACCTCCAGGGGCAGGTCCTCGGCGGCCGGCCGGCCACCCCCTTGCGGCGGTGGCGGCGGGGTCCACGCCAGCCGCTCGCCGCCCAGCAGCCGGTGCGACTTCGGCCGCGTGCGGCCGTCGACCAGCACCAGCCCCTCCCCGGCCCAGCGGGCCGCCCGCGCCCGCGACACCCCGGCCGCCTGCGCCGCCACCTCGTCCAGCCGCCGCCCGGCGTCCGCCGCCCCGACGACCACCTCGCCCGCGGGCATAGCGGCCTCCGCCAACGCGCCGGAGAGGTCGCCCGCGGCGCCGCCGTGGGGGCGGGTCATGGGGCGTCGGGAGCGCGGGGGCCCGCGTCGGCGGCGGGCCGGCCCCGTTCGCGCTCGGCCCGGTCGGCGCGGCCGAACAGCAGCACCAGCAGCAGCCCGCCGACCACGATGCAGGAATCGGCCAGGTTGAACACCGGCCAGATGCCGACCTTGACGAAGTCGACCACCTCGCCGCTGAAGGCGCTGTCGCCGCGGAACAGGCGGTCGACCAGGTTGCCGAGCGCGCCGCCGAGGACCAGGCCGAGCGCGAACAGCACCGGCAGGCCCTGGGCCCGGCGGGCGGCGTGGACGATCCCGCCGATGATCACCACCGCCATCACCACGAAGAACAGCGGCGCGCCGGTCAGCAGCGAGAAGGCGCCACCCGAGTTGGTGGTATAGCGGAGCTCGACGAAGCTGCCGATCACCCTGACCGGCGCGCGGCCCTCCAGGTGGCGGACGACCAGGTACTTGGTGAGCTGGTCGGCGGCGAGCACGGCCGCGGCCGTGCCGTACAGGGCGGCCAGGCGCGCCAGCGGGCGCGCGGCCCGCGGGGCGTCGGCCTGCCCGGGCATGCTCAGCGCGGCCGCATCCGGCGGCGGGCGTCGACCAGGCACAAGGTGGTGTACGGCAGGGCGTCCAGCCGCTCGCCCTCGATCGGCTTGCCGCACGCCTCGCAGCGGCCGTAGCTGCCGTCGTCGATGCGGGTGAGCGCGTGCTGCACCTTCTGGATCAGGTCGTTGACGTTGTCGACCAGCGAGAGGTCGCGTTCGCGCTCGAAGGTGTAGGTGCCGGCGTCGGCGTACTCCTCGTCGAAGCCGACCTCGCCGATCGCCTCGGACATGCTCGCGCCGGTCGCCTCCTCGAGGTCGCGGCGCTGGCCGGTCAGCTCGGCCAGCTCCCCCTCCAGCCGCTTGCGGTACGCCTGCAGGTCGCGCTTGGTGACGATCGACCGGTGGCCGCGCTGGCGGGGCGCCGGTCCGGCCTCGGCGGTCTTCTTGCGTGCCATGCGGTCCTCCGCGTCCCTCGTCCTCCGACCCTGATCCCGGAATGGCCCGGGTCCTGCGGGGCGGCGGACCGACCACGCCGGCGGCCTTGCGGCCCAGCGCGCGCCGCCATCGAGAGCGGGCTCTCGGGTTGCCCGCGATTCTACCTATGCGGTTGTCCGATCAGGGTAGACTTGATGGACAGGCGACGACGGGAACGAGTAGGGGGCGGCACGGCCGCCAGCGAGCCGGGGACGGTGGAAGCCCGGTGGCACGGCGCCTCGCGAACATCCTCCCCGAGCCGCTGCCCGAACGGCGCCGCCTCCCGCGGGAGGCCCGCCCAGTAGACGCAGCCGGGTCCGCCCGTGACCGCGGGAGGCCATCGGCGACGGTGGCCGTGAGCGGCCGCGCCGCCGCGAGGCGGCCGGCAAGAGGGGTGGTACCGCGGGGCCCCGGCCTCGTCCCTTCGCGAAGCGAGCTGGAGACGCGACCACGCGAAGGAGACGATCAGCCAGATGGGACGGTTCCCAGAGGTCGACCCCAACCTCGACCTCCCGGCGCTCGACGCCGCCGTGCTCGAGCTGTGGCGCGAGCGCAAGGTGTTCGAGCGCTCCCTGGACCAGCGGGTCGGCGCCGAGCCGTTCGTGTTCTACGAGGGGCCGCCGACCGCCAACGGCAGGCCGGGCGTGCACCACGTGGAGGCGCGGGCCTTCAAGGACCTGTTCCCCCGGTTCAAGACCATGCGCGGCTACCGGGTCGAGCGCAAGGGCGGCTGGGACTGCCACGGCCTCCCGGTCGAGCTGGAGGTGGAGAAGGAGCTCGGCCTCACCGACAAGCGCCAGATCGAGGCGTACGGGGTGGAGGCGTTCAACGCCCGCTGCCGCGAGTCGGTGCTGCGCTACGTCGACCGCTGGGAGGAGCTGACCGAGCGGATCGGCTTCTGGATCGACACCAGTCAGGCCTACCGGACGATGGACCCCGCCTACGTCGAGAGCGTCTGGTGGGCGCTGGCCGAGCTGCACCGCCGCGGCCTGCTCGTCGAGGACTACAAGGTCGTCCCCTACTGCCCGCGCTGCGAGACGGCGCTGTCGGACGCCGAGGTCGCCATGGGCTACAAGGAGGTCGAGGACCTCACCGCCTACGCGGTCCTGCCGGCCACCTCGGGGACGCTGGCGGAGGAGGGCGCCGGGCTGCTGGTGTGGACGACCCAGCCGTGGACGCTGGTGCCCAACGTCTCGGTGGTGGTCGGCCCGCACATCGACTACGTCCTGGTCGAGGCCGAGCGCGACGGGGTCACCCGCAAGCTGGTGGTCGCCAGGGACGCGGTGGCCCGCGCGGTCGGCGAGGACGCGCGGGTGCTGCGCCCGGTGCCGCTCCAGGAGCTGGTCGGCACCCGCTACCAGCGCGCCTTCGACATGGTCCAGGTCACCGAGGAGGAGGCCGAGCGCGGCTGGCGGGTGGTGACCGACGACTACGTCACCACCACCGACGGGTCCGGGCTGGTGCAGACCTCGCCCGCCTATGGCGCCGAGGACCTGGCGGTCGGCCAGCGTTACGGCACCCCGATCCTGCACCCGGTCCAGGCCGACGGCCGCTTCGGCCCGGAGACGGGCTGGCTCGCCGGCGTCGATGTCAAGGAGGCCGACGCCCAGATCGTGGAGGACCTGCGCCGCCGCGGGCTGCTGTGGCGGGCCGAACCGCACCGCCACAGCTACCCGCACTGCTGGCGCTGCGGCACCAACCTCCTCTACTACGCGCTGAACTCCTGGTACGCCCGCACCACCGCCGTCAAGGAGCGCCTGCTGGCCGAGAACTCCACCATCGGCTGGCAGCCGGAGCACATCCGCGAGGGGCGCTTCGGCGACTGGCTGGCCAACAACGTCGACTGGGCGCTGTCGCGGGCCCGCTACTGGGGCACGCCGCTGCCGCTGTGGCGCTGCCCGGAGGGCCACGTCACCGCCGTGGAGAGCCTCGCCGACCTGTCGGCCAAGGCCGGCCGCGACCTGTCCGGCCTGGACCCGCACCGGCCGTTCGTGGACCGGGTCGAGCTCCCCTGCCCGCAGTGCGGGGCCGCCGCGCGGCGCGTGCCCGACGTGCTGGACGCCTGGTTCGACTCCGGGTCGATGCCGTTCGCCCAGTGGGGCTACCCGCACGCCGGGCGCGACGCCTTCCAGCGGGCCTTCCCGGCCGACTTCATCTCCGAGGCCATCGACCAGACCCGCGGCTGGTTCTACTCGCTGCTGGCGGTCGGCGTGCTGCTGTTCGACAA
>Ga0209875_1000004_pt1 | contig 28690 bp, 30 predicted proteins | sample GWRWS3_0_10_FD_187219 | JGI IMG/M metagenome (GOLD analysis project Ga0209875, IMG submission 187219) | Riverbed sediment microbial communities from areas with vegetation nearby in Columbia River, Washington, USA - GW-RW S3_0_10 (SPAdes)... | ecosystem: Environmental > Aquatic > Freshwater >...
GCGAGCTGCCCGCGGCGGAAGCCCTGCGCCGCGCCCCGTTCCCGGAGGACCACGCCCGCGAGGCCCTGGCGCAGGCGGCGGTCACCTGACTGCTAGCGCTCGCGCAGCTTGGCGAGCAGGCGCAGCAGCTCGATGTAGAGCAGACCAGGGCGACCAGCAGGCCGAAGGCGGCGTACCACTCCATGTAACGGGGCGCGCCGGCGCTGGCCTGGGCGGAACCTACCCCGCCTCAGACGCGGCCAGCCCCCGGAGCCCCGCTTGCAGCGACGCGGCCGCCGCCCCCGGCGCCCCATCGCCGACGCTCGCCCCGTCGACCTCGACCACGGGCATGACCTCCCTGGTCGAGCTCGACAGGAACGCCTCGTCGGCGGCGAGCAGGTCCTCGGCCGTGAACACCCCGTCGAGCACCCGCAGGCCGAGCCCGGGAGCGAGCTCGATCAGGGCGGCGCGGGTGATCCCGGCCAGGATGCCGAGCTGCAGCGACGGCGTGGAGAGGGTGTCGCCGGACCGCCACCAGAGGTTGGCGGTGGGCGCCTCCAGCAGCTCGCCGCCGAGCCCGACGAAGACGGCGTCGTCGGCGCCTCTGGCCCTGGCCGCCCGCTGCGCGGCCATGTTCACCGCGTAGCTGGTGCTCTTGACCCCGGGCAGCAGCCACGGGGAGGCCGCCCGCACCAGCGGGTCGCAGGCCATGGTGAGCAGCACCAGCTTGAGGCCGTGGCGGCGCTCCTGCTCCCAGCCGGGCGGCAGCTCGCTGCAGATCGCGAACGCGGCCGGCGCCGGCGCCTCCTCCTGGCCGCGGGTGCAGATCAGGCGCAGCACGGCGTCGCGCTCCCCGGCCCCGGCAACGGCCCGCCTGGCCAGGTCGTCGAGGCCCTCCGGCAGGACCAGGTCGAGCGCGGACGCGGAGGCGGCCAGGCGGTCGAGGTGGGCGCCGAGCCGGAATGGCCGGCCGCGGTGGACGCGCACGGTCTCGAACACGGCCTCCCCCCGGACCAGGGCGAGGTCGAGCGGGTCCAGGGCCGGCCGGTCGCCGTCGGCCAGGCCGGCGGCGACCGCGGCCACTGCCAGCACGGTCATGGCGCCTACCTCGGCAGCCGCTCCTCGAGGTAGCCGACGAGCCGGTCCAGGCCGACCCGGTCCTGGGTCATCGTGTCGCGGTCGCGGACGGTGACCGCGCGGTCGTCGAGCGAGTCGAAGTCGACGGTCACGCAGTAGGGGGTGCCGATCTCGTCCTGGCGCCGGTAGCGGCGCCCGATCGAGCGGGCGTCGTCGTAGTCGATCATCCAGCGCTCGCGCAGCGGCGCGGCGACCTCGCGCGCCATCGGGTTGAGCTGCTCGTTGCGGGACAGGGGCAGCACCGCCACCTTGATGGGCGCCAGGCGCGGGTCGAACCGCAGCACGGTGCGCTTCTCGGTGCCGCCGGAGGCGGTGGGCGCCTCCTCCTCGCGGTAGGCGTCGACCAGGAACGCCAGCGCCGAGCGGTCGGCGCCGGCCGACGGCTCGACCACGTAGGGGATGTAGTGGGTGTTGGCCTCCTGGTCGTGGTAGGTGAGGTCCTGCCCGGAGAACCTCTGGTGCTGGGACAGGTCGAAGTCGGCGCGGTTGGCGATGCCCTCCAGCTCCGACCAGCCGAACGGGAACTTGTACTCGATGTCGACCGCCCGCTTGGCGTAGTGGGCGAGCTCCTCTGGCCCGTGCTCGCGCACGCGCACGAAGTCCTCGCGCATGCCGAGGTCCAGGTACCAGCGCCGGCGCTCCTCGATCCAGCGCTCCAGCCACTGCCCGTCGGTGCCGGGCTCGACGAAGAACTCCAGCTCCATCTGCTCGAACTCGCGGGTCCGGAAGATGAAGTTCCCGGGGGTGATCTCGTTGCGGAACGCCTTGCCGATCTGGGCGATCCCGAACGGGATCTTCTTGCGGCTGACCGCCTGGACGATCGGGAAGTCGACGAAGATCCCCTGGGCGGTCTCCGGACGCAGCCACACCACCGCCGAGGCGTCCTCGACCGGTCCCATGAAGGTCTTGAACATCAGGTTGAAGTTGCGGGGGTCGGTGAACGGCCCGCTGCCGCAGTTGGGGCACTTCAGCTCGCCCGGCTCCGGCGGGCGGCCGTGCTTGGCCTCGAACGCCTCCTGCAGGTGGTCCTCGCGGAAGCGCTGGTGACAGTTGGTGCACTCCACCAGCGGGTCGGAGAAGGACTCGAGGTGGCCGGATGCCTCCCACACCCTCGGCGCCATGATGATGGCCGCGTCCTGCCCGACCACGTCGTCGCGGAGCTGGACCACCGAGCGCCACCAGGCGCGCTTGATGTTGTTCTTCAGCTCCACCCCCAGCGGACCGTAGTCGTAGCTGGAACGGAGCCCGCCATAGATCTCGCTCGACTGGAAGGCGAACCCCCGGCGCTTGGCCAGGTTGACGATCGTGTCCATCGGGTCGCTGGGCAACTGGGCCTCCCTGTGCGCCGCCGGCGACGGCTTCGCTGGCGGTCGGTGGCGCTGACGAGCTTCAATGCTACCCGCCTGCGCTCACGGCACCTGGGTGCGGGCATAGATGCGGGTGGGGCTGGCCATCAGCACCGTCGCCCGGCCGGAGCGGGACACCACCACCGGGTTGAGCCGACTCTCGACGGTGGAGACCGTCGCCTTGGTCCAGGTGCCGCCGCCGCTGCGCTCGGCCAGCACCGTCCCGGCGCCCGACTCCGGCCAGGCGACGTGGACCTGCCCGCCGGAGGAGTCGACGTCGGTGGTGAAGCTGCTGCCGACGAAGGCGCGGGCCTGGAAGCCGCCCGACCGGTCGTCGGACTCGAACGGCCGCTGGTCGCGGATCCAGGCGACGTAGGTGTGCCCGCCGGGTCCCGGGGTGGTGTCGATGCTCGGCCCGTAGTTCAGCCCGATGACGGCGAACTGGCGGCCGGCCCAGGCGCCGGAGTTGCCCGAGGCCGTGGCCAGGCGGACGTGGCTGTAGGTGGGGCCACCGCCGAAGGCGTCGTCGCGTACGAACACCAGCTCGCCGCCGCCGCCCGGTCTGAACGCCAGCGCCGGCTGGTGGTCGTTGTCGGGGTGGTTGGTGACCTGCGTGCGGGGCAGGTCGGGGGCGCCGTAGGTCTTGGCCTGGAACAGCTCGGTCTGGGCGAACTCGCCGCCGGGGCCGAACTGCTCGCTCCAGACCGCCCACCAGGTGTGGTTCGGTCCCGCCAGGACGTCGCCCTGTGGCCGGACGGCGCCCGGGACGGTCGCGGAGAGCTGCCTGGCCGGCGTCAGGTAGTCGCCGGTGGCGATGCCCCGCTTGCCGAGGTGGATGCCGGTGCCGGAGGAGAACAGCACGTAGCTGGCCGAGTACTCGCCGGCGGCCAGGACCTGGCCCTGGTAGGGCGTCTGCTGCAAGGTCCAGGAGCCCCCGCCGCCGCCGAAGAACCAGATGGCGTCCTGGTCGCAGCCGGTCCCCGAGAAGTTGGCGAAGCCGCGGATCACGCCGTTGAAGGGGGAGATCTCCGCGTCGCCGTCGACGTGGTCGACGGCGCAGCCGGCGGGCGCGGGCACCACGGTCACGATGGGCCCGAAGGGGGTGACGGCGCCGGCAGGCGCGGCGCCCGCCAGCAGCGCGGTGGCGGCGAGAACCAGCATCAGCAGCGGACGGCTTCGCATCGCTGCCCCCTGTCGGCGAATCGGCCCTTCGCGCCTACGCTACACCCCGACGGGGTGCCAGACCGTCTTGATCTCCAGGAACGCGGCGATCCAGTAGGGGTCCTGGCCCTTGGCGTCCGACAGCCAGTCGCGGGCCGACAGCTTCACGGGCGGCACCACCCGCTTGACGTTCTCGGCCGCCGCCAGCTCCGCCTCCCGGTACAGGGCGAGGTCGAGGCCGGCGAGGTCGAGGGCGTTGACGTCCATGTGGGCGGCGAGCGGGGCGATCAGCTCGGCGGTGAAGCCGGTGAGCACGTTGACCACCCCGCCGGGCAGGTCGCTGGTGGCCAGCACCTCGGCCAGGGTGATGGCCGGCAGGGGGCGGGCCTCGGAGGCGACCACCACCGCGGTGTTGCCGGACACGATCGCCGGCGCGAGCCGCGACACCAGGCCGAGCAGGGACGACCCGGCCGGGGCGACCAGCCCCACCACCCCGGTCGGCTCCGGGACCGAGAAGTTGAAGTAGGGACCGGCCACCGGGTTGGCGGAGCCGAGCACCTGGGCGAGCTTGTCGGCCCAGCCGGCGTACCAGACCCAGCGGTCGACCGTCTTGGCGACGGCGTCGCCGGCGGTGCGGCGCGTCATCCCCTCGGCCCTGGCGACCTCGTCGACGAACTGGTCGCGCCGGCCCTCCAGCATCTCGGCCACCCGGTACAGGATCTGGCCGCGGTTGTAGGCGGTCGCCCCCGCCCAGCCGGGGAACGCCTTGCGCGCGGCCTGCACGGCGTCGCGGACGTCCTTGCGCGAGGCGCGGCAGGCGTTCGCCCACGGCTTGCCCTTGGCCTCGCTGACCAGGTAGCTGCGGCCCGACTCGGTGCGCGGGAACCTCCCCCCGATGTACAGCTTGTAGGTCTTGCGCACGTCCAGGCGCTCGGCCTCGGCCACGCTCGCCTCCGTCGGGTCGCTCACGGGATCGTGTAGTCGCTGGGGTCCACCATGCCACCATAGCCGCCCGGACCAGTGGCCCGTCAAGGACGTTCGCGCGATCTGTGGAGAACGCGACCTCAGTGCAGGTCCAGGTAGGCGGCGAGGCCGTGGCGGCCGCCCTCGCGGCCGAAGCCGGACTCCTGGTAGCCGCCGAACGGCGAGGTGGGGTCGAAGCGGTTGAAGGTGTTGGCCCAGACCACCCCGGCCCGCAGCCGGTTGGCGAGGTCCAGGATGCGGCTGCCCTTGTCGGTCCAGACCCCCGCCGACAGCCCGTAGGGGGTGTTGTTGGCCTTCTCCACCGCCTCGTCGGGGGTGCGGAAGGTCAGCACCGACAGCACCGGGCCGAAGATCTCCTCCTGCGCGATCCGGTAGGACTGGGCGACATGGGTGAACACGGTCGGGCGGAACCAGAAGCCGCGCGCCGGCAGCTCGCAGGGCGGCTGCCACGCCTCGGCGCCGTCCTGCTCGCCGGAGGCGACCAGCTCCTGGATCCTCTCGAGCTGGGCGCGCGAGTTGATCGCCCCGACGTCGGTGTTCTTGTCGAGCGGGTCGCCGACCCGCAACGTGGCCATGCGCCGCTTGAGCTTGGCGATCAGCGGCTCGGCGATCGACTCCTGGACCAGCAGGCGCGAGCCGGCGCAGCAGACGTGCCCCTGGTTGAAGTAGATGCCGTTGACGATGCCCTCCACGGCCTGGTCCAGGGGGGCGTCCTCGAAGACGATGTTGGCCGCCTTGCCGCCCAGCTCCAGGGTGAGCTTCTTGCCCGACCCGGCGAGGGTGCGCTGGATCTGCTTGCCGACCTCGGTCGAGCCGGTGAAGGCGACCTTGTCGACTCCGGGGTGGCCGACCAGGGCGGCGCCGGTGGCGCCGGCGCCGGTGAGGATGTTCACCACGCCGTCGGGCAGCTCGGCCTCCTGGAGGATCTCGCCGAGCCGGAGCGCGGTCAGCGAGGTGGTCTCGGCCGGCTTGAGCACCACCACGTTGCCGGCGGCCAGCGCCGGCGCCAGCTTCCAGGCCGCCATCAGCAGCGGGAAGTTCCAGGGGATCACCTGGGCGGCCACGCCGAGCGGGCGCGGCCGGCGGCCCGGGAAGGCATAGTCGAGCTTGTCGGCCCAGCCGGCGTGGTAGAAGAAGTGGGCGGCGGCCAGCGGCACGTCGACGTCGCGCGACTCCTTGATGGGCTTGCCGCCGTTCATGGACTCGAGCACCGCGAGCTCCCGCGCCCGCTCCTGGATCACCCGGGCGATGCGGTACAGGTACTTGGCCCGCTCGGCGCCGGACATGCGCGACCAGACCTTGGCGTAGGCGGTGCGGGCGGCCCGCACGGCCGCCTCGACGTCCTCGTCGCCGGCCTCGGCCACCTCGGCCAGGACCTCCTCGGTGGCCGGGTTGATGGTCTTGAAGTGCCGGTCGGAGATGGGCGCCACCCAGCGGCCGCCGATCAGCAGGCCGTTGTCGGCGCGGACCTTGACGTGGTCGGTCGCCTCGGGCGCCGGCGCGTACCCGAGGTCGAACCGGGCCGGTGGCCGCTCCTCCCGCCGTTCGAGCTGCTCCGCCATCCGGTCCGCCTCCACGTCGGTCGCTGCAACCTGCCACCCAGGCTAGCGCGGGTGGCGTGGTCGGGGGAACCTCACCGCGCTTGGCGGGCTTCCAGCACCCGCACCGGACGGGAGATCCCCTTGAGCGGCAGCTCCCCGAGCTCGACGAAGGTCACGCCCGGTGGCGCGGCCGCTTCGGCCACGCGCTCGCTGACCAGCACCTGGCCGGCGCCGGCGCGGGCGGCGATGCGGGCGGCGACGTTCACGGTGCGGCCGAAGTAGTCGCCGGCCTGGGCCACCACCGGCCCGGCGGCCACCCCGACGTGCGCCGGCGGCAGGCCGGCCTCGGGAAGCTGCCGCACCATGCGCAGCGCCGACAGCACGGCCCCGGCCGGCTCCCGGAAGTGGACCATCACCCCGTCGCCCAGCCACTTCACCGGCACGCCGCCATGCTCGCGCGAGGACCGCTGGACCAGGACGGACAGGGACGCGGCCAGCTCGGCGGCGGCCTGGTCGCCGCGCTCCTCGGTGAGCCGCGTGTACCCCGCCAGGTCGAGGAAGCACATCGCCGGGACCCGCTCCGGCCGGCCGAGGAGGCCGGCCTGTTCAAGGGCGGTCTCGATGTCCTCGACCAGATGCTCGGTCCATGCCAGCTCCTGCTGCCGGCGGTAGATGCCCATCAACGCACGGTCGGCCAGGGGGTTGAACTCGCCGGAGAGGTTGGAGGCCCACTCCATGGCCGTCCGCTGGTCGGCGCCGGACTCCAGCATCGGCCCCTCGAACCGCGCGTGGTAGACCTCGGTCTCCACCCTGGCGATGTGGCGCATGCCTTGCGCGTAGCCGCGGCCGACCCTGGTCATCCAGGACCGGTCGATGACGCCGGTGGTGTGCGCCAGTCGCAGCAGCGGCACCGTCTCCAGCTCGTCCTCCCTGATCGGGTCGTCGGGTGCCGCCGGCGCAAAGCCCATGGACTCCAGGGTGTCGCGGAGCAGGTCAAGTGGCACACCCGTCTCCTGGCTCACCTGCCGGTAGGTCGGCCCCGAGCGCAGCGCCCAGCGCCGGTACGAGGAGGCGTCCAGGAACGCGAACGACAGCCGGCCGGCGCGGATGACCGAGGCGATCCCGTCCATCGGCAGCCCGGCCTGCTCGCACGCCTTGGCCAGGCGGATCTTCTGCACGTCGGTGGCGAGGAACGGGCGGGCGCCGTCTCGCGGGGTGAGGATCCCCAGGGCGACCAGCCGCTCGACCTCGGCCACGGTCGCGCCCGCCAGCTCGGCGAGCCCGGCCGCCGACAGCGGCTCCACTAGTCCTTGGTGAAGTAGTCGCCGGACTGGTAGCGGCCGGTGCGCTGCTTGGCGAGCTGCATGAGGCAGTCGTTGAGCAGGCTGGAGGCGCCGAGGCGGAACCACTCCGGGGTGAGCCAGTCGGGACCGAGGGTCTCGTTGACCAGGACCAGGTGCTGGATGGCCTGCTTGGCGGTGCGGACCCCACCGGCCGGCTTCATGCCGACCATGCGGCCGGTGCGGTCGTGGAAGTCGCGGATCGCCTCGAGCATGACCAGCGAGACCGGCAGGGTGGCTGCCGGCTGGATCTTGCCGGTGGAGGTCTTGATGAAGTCGGCCCCGGCGGCCATGGCGAGCACGCTCGCCCGGCGCACGTTGTCGAGGGTGCCGAGCTCGCCGGTCTCCAGGATCACCTTCAGCCTGGCGCCGCCGGAGGCCTCCTTGACCAGCACGATCTCCTCGAACACCTCCTGGTCGCGGCCGGAGAGGAACGCCCCGCGGTTGATCACCATGTCGATCTCGTCGGCGCCGGCCTCGACCGCGTCGGCGACGTCGCCGAGCCGGACGGCCAGGGAGGCCTGGCCGCTGGGGAAGGCGGTGGCGACCGAGGCGACCTTGACGCCGGAGCCGGCAAGGGCCCGCTTGGCGGTGGGGACCAGGGACGGGTACACGCAGACGGCGGCGACCGGCGGGACCTCCGGGTCGGACGGGTCGGGACGGCGCGCCTTGGAGCAGAGCGCCTCCACCTTGCCGACTGTGTCCGCCCCCTCGAGGGTGGTGAGGTCCATGACGGCCACGGCCAGGCGCAGGGCCGCGACCTTGGATTCCTTCTTGATGCTGCGCTTGGCGAGCGACGCCGCCCGCTCCTCGGCGCCGACCTGGTCGACCGCGAACCGGCTGAGCAGCGGGCCGAGGGCGACCTGCTGCAGGAAGCCGCTGCCGGCCTCGGGGAGGCGGACGGGGGTGGTGGCCATGGCGCCGTCATTGTAGCGGCGGAGCCGCGCGCTACACCCCAGATCCTCCCGAATCTGTCCACAGCCGCGAAGATGATGCTTCCGGACGAGACCAGCATGTCACCATCTCGTTACCGGCGGCGCCGACACTGGACGGCGAGGAGGTGAAGCGATGGCCGCGCTTGGCCGGGCGTTCCTCCTGGTGCTGGTGATCGCGTTCCTGGCGGGGGCCTGGCAGGCGCGCCACCCGCCGGGCGGCTCGGCCCCCTTCCGGACCGCGCCCGTCGAGCGGGCCAGGCAGAGCCGGCCGGCACCCGAGCTGGTCTCGGTCCGCACCGCCCGCAGGGACGGGTACGACCGCGTGCTGTTCACCTTCCGGGGGGGCATGCCCGGCTACCGGGTCGGGTACGTGGCGACGGTCCGGGACGAGGCCGACCGCCCGCTGGCGCTGCGGGGCGGCACCTTCCTGGCGGTCGCGTTCACGCCGGCCCTGGCGCACGAGCCCGACGGAGCGCCGACCTTCCAGGACCGCGCCATCACGACCGACTACCCGGGCCTGCGCCAGGTGCGCTTCGCGGGCGACTTCGAGGGCCGGGTGGCGTTCGGGGTCGGGGTCGCCGGGCGGGGCGGCTTCAGGGTGACCGAGCTGACCGGACCCAACCGCGTCGCGGTTGACGTGCGAGGATGAACGAGGCAGGGCAAGATGCTGGCCGGATCGAGGCGATTGAGCCAACATAGGGGCCCGGGCGGCTGCGAGCGAGGGAGGCGGCGTGGGCCTTGACGTCTATGTTGGGCCCCTTGCCCGCTACTACGCCGAGGGACCCACCGACGTGGTCGAGCGGATCGCCCGCCAGCAGGGCGTGCCCTTCGCCGACCAGGTCGCCGAGGCCGAGGACGTCATCCGGGTCGCGGTGCTGTCCTGGCGTGACGGCCTGGGTCGCTGGCTCGGGGACCGGCTGGCCGAGCCGCTGGACTGGGACGAGTCCGGCCAGGCGCCCTGCTTCACCGACAAGCCGAGCTGGGACGGCTACGGTGGCACGCTGCTGCTGGCCGCCCACGACGAGCACCCCGAGCTGGCGGTCCCGGCGACGGTGTCGGCCGACTGGCCCGACGACCCCGCCTACCAGGCCGCCTCGGCCACGGGCGCGGGGTCCCGCTACGAGCAGCTCCTGACCCCCGAGCTGTGGCTGCCATGCCGCTTCGGGTTCGTCGTCCGCAGCCAGGACGTCACCGGCGAGGAGGTCCAGATCGGCTCCAGCGTCGCCCTGCTGGACCAGCTCGAGCTGCTGCGGGCCCGCTACGGCCTGGACGACCACGCGGGCGTGCCCAGCGGCGCCGACCACCGGCTCGCCACCACCGCCACCGCCGGGCTCGCCGTGCTGCTGCGGCTCGCCGAGCGGTCGGTGCGCCACCGCCTCCCGATGCGGCTGGACTTCTGACGCTCCCGCGGCCGGCGGGTCAGATCGAGTCGTAGATGGTCACGAACCCGTAGCCGCGCTGCCTGAGCTCGGAGATGATCGTCGGCAGGGCGTCGGCGTCCAGCGTGGAGCCGTCCGTCGGGTGGGAGCCGACGTGCATCAGCACGATCTCGCCCGGCCGCAGGTTGGCCAGCACCCGGTTGACGACCGTCTGCACGCTCTGGCCGCCCGACGTCCCCATCCAGCCGAGCGTGTCCACGGTCCAGCGGATCGACCCGTAGCGCAGCCCGTTGACGATCCCGAGGGTGCGGGCGTCGCTGTCGCCGAACGGGAAGCGGAACATCGGCCTGGGGATGTACTTCGTCGCCCCCTGGATGCGGCTCTCCGCCCTGGTGATCTGGTCGCGCACGGCCGCGTCCGACAGCGCCGGCAGGTGCGGGTGGGTGTGGGAGTGGTTGCCGACCTGGTAGCGGGCGCCGATCCGGCGGGCCTGGTCCTGGAAGAGCTCGACCCAGCGGCCGGTGAGGAAGAAGGTGGCGGGCACGCACGTCTGGTCGAGGGTGGCGAGGATCGACGCCACGCCGGCGCCGTTGGCGCCGGCGTCGAAGGTGAGCGCGACCACGTTGCTGTTGGTGTCGAGCACGCTCAGCTCCCGTCCCCGGAGCCCGGCGGGGAGCCCCTTGCTGCCGCGGTCGCGGGTCCTGATGCCTGGCGAGGCGAACCCGAGGTCGCACCCGAGGCCGTAGGGGAAGTTGAGGTCGGGCGCGCCGGCCTGGTTGCTGTTGCGGAGCAGCCAGCGGCTGCGGCGCTTGACGCCGATGGTGGTGGTGCCGTCGCCGTCCCAGTCGCCGACCACCCGCTGGTCGCCCGCCTGGCCGTAGTCGAACGCCGGCAGGGTGCTGGTGTCGGCGGGGTCGTTGGTGGCGCGCAGGTACCAGGTCGTGCCGCGGACCACGCCCGGGGTGGTGACGCCGTCGCCGTCCCAGTCGCCGGCGACGGCGAGGTCGGAGGAGAACCCGTAGGCGAAGGAGACGTCGGCGATGCCGGGGCTCGCGTTGCTGTTCTTCAGGTGCCAGGTGCTCCCCCGGATGACGCCGGGGGTGTCGGTGCCGTTGCCGTCCCAGTCGCCGATCACCGGGTAGTCGCTCGGGAACCCGTAGGCGAAGGTGACGTCCGCCGGGCCGCCGTTCAGGCTGTTGCGCAGCAGCCAGGTCGAGCCCCGCACCACCCCCGGCGTCGCCAGGCCGTCGCCGTCCCAGTCGCCCATGAGCTGGAAGTCGCCCGGCTGGCCATAGCTGAAGATGCGGTCGGCGATCCCGCCGGTGAGGGTGTCACGCACGTACCAGGTGTTGCCGCGGGTGACGACCGGTCTGGTCACCCGGTCGGTGGCCGCCGCCGGCGACACCGCGACCGCGCCGTGGGCGGCGAGCAGGACGACGACCGCCAACAGGACCCAGGTGACCGCGGCATCGCCACCACCCCTCTGCCAACCTCGGGCATCGGCGCCAGGAACCGACCATATGGCCGCGATCTGCGCGTGTCTAGCGGTCCGGCGCGTTCGGGCCGGTCGCGGTCAGCCCCAGAAGAGGTTGTGGGCCCCGAACACGGACTCGGGGCGCCACGGCAGCGGCGAGCCGAGGCACATGCGCGTCGTCCCGGAGCGCTCCCGGAAGCCGGCGGCCGCCAGCGCCAGCAGGCCCGCCCGGTTGCCGGCGGGCAGCGACACCGAGATCTCCCCGCCGTCGGTGCGGCGGACCGCCTCCAGCAGCGCCAGCCCCGCCTCCGGGTCGGTGGCGACCGTCGCCCCGCCGCTGCGCCAGGGCGAGGCGAGGTGGAACCCGCGCAGGGCGCCCTCGCCGGCGACCAGGCCACCGGCGGGCCACAGCGTGCCAAGCAGGCGGGTGCGGTCCTCCCCCGTCGCCAGCCGGTCCAGCGCCAGCACCGCCGCCCGGTCGCCGGGCCGCCCGGCGCGGACGCCCGCCACCGGCACCCCGCCGGCACCAGACGGCCCGGCGAGGGTCAGGTACTCCGCCTCGGCGACGAAGCCGATGCGCTCGTAGACCGGACGGCCTAGCTCGGTGGCGAGCAACTGGACCGTCCCGGCCTGCCGGTCCCGGAGATTCGTCACGACCGCCTCGGTGAGGGCGCCGCCGAGTCCGGCGCGGCGGCGCTCCGGCGCCACCGCGACGCCGCCGACCCAGCCGCTGGCGCCGAAGTGGGCGCCGGCGGCGACCCCGACGAGGTCGCCGTCCAGGTCGGCCACGAACACCTCGCCGCCCAGCCTGGCGCGGGCGAAGCCGACCACGCCCGCCAGGCGGGCGGTGAAGCCGGCGCGCACGTAGAGGGCGCCGAGCTGGGCCAGCTCCTCCTGCCGCGCCGGGCGGATCCTGGGCCGGCCAGCCGTCAGCTCCCACTCCGCGCGCGGTATCAGGCCGTTCGTCGTTCGCCGTTCATGCTGGGCTCCCCAACCGGTTCGCATCGACGGCTGAAGCGTAGCCGAGCAGGTGGAGGCAAGGATCGAACCGAAGACGAGATCAGACCTTGGTTGGAGAGCGTGGCGCCACAGGCCATGCTGGTCCCTGGTGATACTACGTGCTAGAGGACGGGGCCGACCATGCGGAGGCCTCCCGGCCGGCGGGGGCGCCGGCGACGGTGCCGAAGCGACGCTGCCGGGTCTGGTAGTCGCGCAGCGCCCCGAACAGCTCCTGCCGGTTGAAGTCGGGCCACAGCACGGGGGTGAAGTACAGCTCGGCGTAGGCGATCTGCCACAGCAGGAAGTTGGAGACCCGCTGCTCGCCGCCGGAGCGGACGAGCAGGTCGACGTCGGGCATGTCGGCGGCGTACAGGCGCCTGGCGATGGCGCGCTCGTCGACCCGGCGGGGGGCGCGTCCCTCGCGCGCCTCGGCGACCAGGCCCTGGACGGCGCGGGCGAGCTCGTCGCGGCCGCCGTAGTCCAGGGCGACGGCCAGGGTCATGCGGGTGTCGGCGGCGGTGAGCCGCTCGGCCTCGTCGATGCGCCGGCGCACGTGCGGCGGGACCCGGTCGCGCCGACCGATGAAGCGGATGCGCACGTCCCGCTCATGCAGCTCGTGGGAGCGGCGGACCAGCACCAGCTCGTTGAAGTTCATCAGGAAGCGGACCTCGGTGGCGGGCCGGCGCCAGTTCTCGGTGGAGAAGGCGTACACGGTCAGCCACGACAGGCCGGCGTCCAGGGCGCCCTCGACGGTGTCGAACAGGGCCGCCTCGCCGGCCTCGTGGCCCTTGCTGCGGGGCAGGCCCCTGGCAGCGGCCCAGCGGCCGTTGCCGTCCATGACGATCGCGACGTGGTCGGGGACGACCTTGGGGTCCAGGCCGGGCGGGAGGGCGCGGGGGTTGCGGCTGGGCATCAGCGGGCCACCAGCGGGTAGGCGCGCAGCCGCCGCTCCAGGTGGTACTCCACGTAGCCCTTGACCAGCGCGCCGGCCTCGCGGCGCGAGGCCGGCGCGGGGACGGAGGCGGCGGTGGCGTCCAGGTCGTCGCCGAGCAGCGCGGCCAGCAGCGGCACCGTGGCCCGGTCGAGGGTGGACTCCTCGCCGGTGCGGCAGCGGTCGCAGAGGCCGCCGCCGCGGGCGATCGAGAAGCAGCGCAGCAGCACCTGCCGGCCGCAGCCGGCGCACTCGGCCAGCGCCGGCCGGTAGCCCTCCAGGGCCATCAGCTTGAGCAGGAAGGCGTCCAGGACCACCGAGGGGTCGCGGGGGGCGCCGTCCAGAGTGCGCAGGGCGCGGACCAGCAGCAGGTAGATGCGGACGGCGGCCTCGCGCTCCTGGGCGACCTGGTCGACCGCCTCGAGCATGGCGGTGCCGGCCACGACCCGGTCGTAGTCCTCGCGCAGGGCACGGAAGGGCGCGACGACCTCGGCCTGGGTGACGATGTCGAGCTCGCGGCCACGGTACAGCGACAGGTCGACGTGGCTGAACGGCTCCAGGCGGCCGCCGAAGCGGGACTTGGTCTTGCGGACGCCCTTGGCCACCGCCCGCACCTTGCCCTGGCCCTGGGTCATCAGCACGACGATGCGGTCGGCCTCGCCGAGCTTCCAGGTGCGCAGCACGACGGCCTGTTCGCGGTAGAGGTTCATTCCGACCAGTCTATCCGGGCGGCGCTACCTGGCGTCCCGGTTTGCGGTCCCGGTGCAGGACGCCGTTCAGCTCGCCGCCGACCAGCAGGATCAGCGCGAGCAGGTACAGCCACAGCACCCCGATCAGCGCGCCCCCGAGGGTGCCGAGCACGCGGTTGGCGCCGGCGGCGACGCGCAGGTAGAGGCTGAAGCCGCCGGAGGCGACCAGCCACAGCACCGCGGCGGCGACCGCGCCGGGGAGCGCCTCGCGCCAGCGCAGCCTGCGACCGGGCGCCACGTGGTAGACGGTTGTGGCCCAGGCGACCAGGGCCGCGAACGCCAGCGGCCAGCGCAGCCAGTTCCAGGCGACCGCGAACAGCCCGCCGAGCCCCAGGCGCTCGGCGAGCTCCGACCCGGCACCGAACAGCGGGTCGACCACGATCATGCCGAGGCCGAGGACCGCCAGCAGCACGCTGCTGAGGGCGAGCACGAGCCCGAGGAGCCGCTGGCGCAGCCACGGCCGCCGCTCCTCGACCTCGTAGGCGACGTCGAGCGCGCGGATCACCACCGCCCACGCCCGCGACAGCCCGACCAGCGCCGTCGCCGTGGCCAGGACCGCGATGCCGCGGCTGGGTCGGGCGAACAGCTCGCGGACGGCGTCGCGCAGGCCCGCGGCGCTGCTGGTGAGCACCTGGTCCATGGCGCGCAGCACCAGCGCCTCCGAGCGGCTGGCGAGGTCGTGCCCGACCAGCCGCTCCAGCGACCCGAGCAGCGCCGCCACCACCAGCAGGCCGGGGAAGGTGCTGAGCACGCCGAAGAAGGCGAACTCCGCGGCCAGGCTGTCGACGCGGTCCTCGTGGCAGGCCGCGGCGACGCGCCTGGTCAGATGGGTCGCACGTGCCAGCGGCTGCGGTTGCACGGGTTGTCCTAGTCGCCGGCGGCGCCGCTCGGCAGGGTCGCCGCCTCGGTGACGGCGCCGGCGGCCACCTCCAGCCGGCGGTCCAGGCGGAGGCCCTCGAGCAGGCGGCGGTCGTGGCTGACCACCACCAGGGTGCCGTCGTAGCCGGCCAGGGCGCGCTCCAGCTCCTCGATGGCGTCCAGGTCGAGGTGGTTGGTGGGCTCGTCGAGCAGCAGGAGGTTGGTGCCCCGGGCGACCAGAACGGCCAGGCTGGCCCGGGAGCGCTCGCCGGGCGACAGGTCGGCCTCGGGCCGGCGGGCGTGCTCGGCGCCGAGGTCGAACTTGGCCAGCAGGGAGCGGGCCTGCTCGACGCTCAGGTCGGTCTGCTCGCGGACCGCGTCCAGCACGGTGCCCGGCCCCGCCTCGCGGTCCTGGCCGAGGTGGCCGACGACGACGCCGGCGCCGAGCCGGGCGCTGCCGGCGGCCGGGCGCAGCTCGCCGGCCAGCAGCCCGAGCAGGGTCGACTTGCCGGCGCCGTTGGGGCCGGTGAGGGCGAGCCGGTCGCGCCAGCGCAGCTCCAGGTCGACCGGGCCGAGCCGGAAGCGGCCGCGTTGCGCGACCGCCCCGACGAGGCTGGCCGCCACCGTCCCGCTGCGGTGGCCGGCGCGCAGCGACATGCGCAGGTCCCAGCCCTCCCAGGGCTTCTCCGGGTCGCCGAGGCGCTCGATGCGGCGCTCGATCGCTTTGGCCTTTGTGGCGCCGGCGGTGGCGCGCTCCTTGCGCCGGCCGGCGAGGGCCTTGTCGTTGTCGGTGCGCCGCTCGCCGCGGCGGCTCTGCGCCCAGTCCCGCTTCTGGCGGGCGGCGGCCTCCAGCCGCGCCCGCTCGGCGCTGGCCTCCTCGTAGCTGGCGGAGGCCTGCTCGCGGCGGCGCCGGCGCTCCTCGACGTAGGCGTCGTAGCCGCCGCCGTACTCGCTGAGCCGGTGGCTGTGCAGGTCGAGCTCGGCGATGCGGGTGGTGGTCGCGGACAGGAAGGCGCGGTCGTGGCTGACCAGCACCACCCCCCGCTCCTCGGCGGCCAGGGACCGCTCCAGGCGCGCCAGCCCATCGAAGTCGAGGTTGTTGGTCGGCTCGTCCAGCAGCAGCACGTCGAAGCGGGCGAGCAGGATGGCGGCCAGCCCGGCCTTGACCTGCTCGCCGCCGGACAGCCCCGCGACGGGCAGGTCGAGCGAGTCCGCGCGGAGCCCGACGTCGGCCAGCACGCGGGGCGCGCGGGCGTCGTGGTCGTCGCCACCGAGGGCGAGGAAGCGGGCCAGGGTGTCGTCGTAGGCCTGCAGCTCGGCGCGGCCGTGGCGGCGCCGCATCCGCGCGAGGGCGGCCTCCATGGCCGCCTCGGCCGCGGCCAGCCCGGTGCGCCGGCGCAGGTAGTCGGCGGTCGTCTCCCCGGCGGCCGGGTCCGGCTCCTGGGCCAGGTAGCCGACGGTCAACCCCGGCGGCGAGCGCTCGACCACGCCGCCGGTCGGCGCCTCCAGCCCGGCGAGCACCCGCAGCAGGGTCGACTTGCCGGCGCCGTTGCGGCCGAGCACGCCGACGCGGCTGGCGCCGTCGACGACCAGGTCGACCGCGTCGAGCACCACCTGGGCGCCGCGGACGACGGTGACGCCGCGGGCAGCGAGCATGGGGCGGGACTCCGTGGCTCGGGGACGGTCGGTCCAGCCTTGCACGCGAGGCGCTGGCCCGCACCCCAGTAACGCCACGGCCGCCCGCGCGTCGTCGCCGGATGGTAAGAAGCGCGTGCGGGTCGCGCGGACGGGAGGACGGCGATGACGGGTGCGGTGCGGCGGATCGGGGTCCAGGAGCGGCGGGCACGGCTGGGCGCCCGCCACCATCTCGCGCCGGCGGCCCAGGCGGCCGGCGTGGTCCAGGTGGCGGAGGACCTGGTGGGGCTGCACGGCACCGACCCGGCGTCGGTGTTCCTGGCTGCCGTGGCGCGGATGCGGCAGCCCGAGGTCGAGGCGATCGAGCGCGCGATGTACGACGACCGGGTGCTGCTGCGGATGCTCGGCATGCGCCGGACGATGTTCGTCGTCCCCGTCGAGCTGGCCCCGGTCGTGCAGGCGGCGTGCACCAACGCGATCGCGGCGGCGCAGCGGCGCCTGCTGCTCCAGCTCCTGGAGCAGTCCGGCATCGCCGACGACCCGCAACCCTGGCTGGAGGAGGTCGAGGAGGCCACGGTCAAGGCGCTCGCGGCCCGCGGCCAGGCGCTCGCCACCGAGCTGTCCGAGGACGAGCCGCGCCTGCGCGAGCAGCTCCAGCTCGCCGAGGGCAAGAGCTACGCCGCCAGGCAGAGCGTCTCCACGCGGGTGCTGCTGGTGCTGGCCGCGGAGGGGCGGATCGCCCGCGGCCGGCCGCGCGGCTCGTGGATCAGCGGCCAGTACCGCTGGTCGCTGATCGAGTCGTGGCTGCCGGGGGGGATGGCCGAGTGGTCCACCGAGGCCGCCCGGGCGGAGCTGCTCCGCAGGTGGCTGGCCGCGTTCGGGCCGGGCACCGTCGCCGACCTGCGATGGTGGACGGGCCTGACGGCCGGCGAGGTGAAGCGCGCCCTGGCGGCGGTCGGCGCGGTCGAGGTCGACCTCGACGGCGTCCCTGGGCTGGTGCTGGCCGACGACCTCATGCCGCCGGCGCCCGCCGAGCCGTGGGTGGCGCTGCTGCCCGCCCTGGACCCCACGGTGATGGGCTGGTCCGGGCGGGGCTGGTACCTCGGGGAGCACGGCCCGACGCTGTTCGACCGCAACGGCAACGCCGGCCCGACGGTGTGGTGGGACGGCCGGATCGTCGGCGGCTGGGCCAACCGCAAGGACGGCGAGATCGCCGTCCGGCTGCTGGAGGACGTGGGCGCGGACGGGGTCGCCGCGGTGGAGGCGGCGGCCGGAAGGCTGGCCGACTGGCTCGGGCCGGTCCGGGTCACCCCCCGGTTCCGGACGCCACTGGAGCGGGAGCTGACCGCCTGACTCCCCGCTACCTGGGGGGCCTGACGAGGTCCAGGTGCGCGGCAAGCCCCACCAGCACCAGCCGCCGGTACGAAGCGGTGCGGCCGCTCACGCTCATCGCCATCACCACGCCCCCCTCCCGCCAGCGCAGCAGCACGCCGCCGCCGTGCGGGCCGGACCCGGGCGGGCACTCGAACAGGCGCCCCCGCGTCCCACGGACCTCGGCGTGGGCGAGCGCCCGCTCCCAGGCGCAGGCCACGGCGAACGCCGCCGGCCGCCTGCCCGCGGTGATCGCCAGGCGCGCCCCGGTCTCCGGGTAGGCGCCGATGTACCCCGACGGCACCAGGAACCCGGAAGCCTCCAACAGGAACCCCGACACCGGCTCCTCGCAGGGGCGCCGGCGTTCGCACACGGTCGGCGGCGGCGCCCCGGGCGAGCGGGCCGGCAGCAGCCTGGGGCAGGGCACCGCCAGCCCCAGGCGCTCGGCGGCCTGCCGGCACCGGCGGCGGAGGCCGCCCGAGCTCGGCAGCAGGTACACCCCGCCGAGCTCCACCACCCCGACCGGCAGCGGCGCCCTGGCGTAGCCAGCGGCGGCGGCCTGCGCGACGGTGTCGTAGCAGGCCATCGGGACGGCGTCCCGCGCCGGTCGGGCCGGATGGCCGGGCGGGTAGCTGCGACCGTCGGAGGTGGCCAGCACCGGGCGGGCAAGCGGGCAGACCGCACGGCCGCCGATCCGGTAAGGCGCGGCAGTGGTGCTGGTCGACGCCTGCTGCGCGGACGGCCGGGTCCCGCGGCCGTCCAGCGACCGGCCCACCACCACCAGGGCGGCGACCAGGGCCGCGGCGACCGCCATCGCGAGCACCGTGGTGCCGCCCGAACGTCCCAAGCGCAACCGTCGCACGAAGCCAGGATGCGCCGTGCCAACCGCGGGTCGCCAGGGAGTTTCGGCGTCAGCGGCCCCGGTCGAGCTCGCCGCGCACGGCCGCGCGCAGCGCCTCGAGGGTCAGGCCCCGCGCCTCCACCAGCAGCCTGACCGGGTGGGGGCCGCTGGAGGGCCAGCCGAGGAAGCCGTTGCGGCGTCGCTCCTGCGGGTACAGGTCGGTGCCGACCGGGTCCTCGGCGTCGCGGACCAGCCCCAGCAGCAGGTGCAGCGGGCCGACCGACTGGTCGCGCGCCATGGCCTCGTGCGCGGCCATCACCAGCACCCGCCTGCAGACGAGCGGCGTGCCGCCCCCGGGCGTGTGGGCGACGGCGCCACTGGCCTCGCGCCGGCCCAGCTCGGGCACGATGCCGGCCGGCTCGGTGAAGCGCACCATGCCGGTCACCGCTCCGCCTTGGGCCGTCCGCGGGGGCCGTGCTTCTGGTGCACGGCCTGCTTGCTGACCCCGAGCCGGCCGGCGATGTCCTGCCACGACCAGCCCTTGGCGCGGGCGTTGTCGACCTGCAGGGCCTCAAGCACCTCCAGCAGGCCGCGCAGGGCCGCGACCGCCCGCAGGCCGATATCGGGGTCCTGGCTGCCCGTGGCCTCCGCCAACGTCGCCACCTCGCCGCTGGTCGTCGCACCCATGCCGTCAATTTACCTTGACGCGGTCGGGACGTCAAGGACACTTGACGTCCGGCGTCGTACAGTTGCGCGGGTACGGGCCGAGGACGAAAGGACAGGCCATGCTGCGGGAGGTCACCTGCCAGTGCGGCTGGCAGTGCCGGGGGACGCTCGAGGAGGTCGTCGCGCAGGTGCAGGCGCACGGGCGCGACGCCCACGGCATCGAGAGCACCCGTGAGGAGATCCTCGCCATCGCCTACCCGGTCGAGGCGACGTGACCGGCGGCAAGCTGCCGCCGCCGGTGTCCGACACCCCGTGGTCGGCGCAGTTCGTGATGCAGTCGCTTGAGGTCCTGCCGGTGTTCCTGCGGGACGGGCGGGTCTGCTGGCTGCGACCCGAGCACGCCGGGTCCCTGCGGCTGGGATGGCCCGCGTCGGCGCAGCCGGCGCAGGTGGTTACCGAGGCGCTGGCCGCCTACGGGATCGTGCCCCGGCTGGTGCACTCGACGTCCTGGCGGCACGAGGGCCAGCAGGTGGTGCTCACCTACGTCGCGGTCCTGCCGGGCGGGCAGGCGCCGCCCGGACCCGGTGCGCCGCTGGTGCAGCGCCAGCTCGGGCGGGTGGAGCTCGCCCGCGGGGATGCCACGGCACCGCCGGCGCGGATCGACGTCGACCAGGTGCTGGAGCACGCGCTCCGGCACCTGAGCTGGCTGGCGAAGGACGACCCGGTCGTCGCGGAGGAGCTGCGCGACTGGGCCGGCGTGCTCGACGCCTACGAGCCGGAGCCGTTCCGGTCGCTCTGAGCGCTCGGGTGGATGTTCTGGTTGCGTCGCCTCGCCGGCGCTGGACGTGACCATGCCGGCAGTGTCGCCCGGACGCCCACCCGCCGCCAAGTACGAGGTGTGTACCGCTCCTGAACGCGCTTTCAGCGTCGTTCAGGGTCCCTTCAGGGGGCTCGCGACAACCTGGGATCCGTGGGGTCGACCACACGGGGTGGTCGGCCACGACGGAAGGATCCCGCATGGACCGCAAGGCCAGGTTGCTGGTGGGCGGGGTGCTCACCGTGGCGCTCGTCGGTGGCGGCACCGGGGTCGCGCTGGCGGCCGGTGGGGCCGACACCGAGACGCCGATCACCGGTCCCGCGCTCGCGGCGGCCAGCGCCGCCGCGCTCGGCCACACCGGCGGCGGCCGGGTCACCCAGACCGAGGCCGGCGACGAGGAAGCCCCCTACGAGGTCGAGGTCATCCGCGAGGACGGCGGCCAGGTCGACGTCCACCTCGACCGCGACTTCCACGTCCTCGGCAGCAAGGCCGACCGCGAACGGTCCCGGTAGCGACCAGCACTGGAGGGACGGCATGCCGCACCACGGACAAGCTCCGGCACGGCCGCGCGGCACGAGGCGCCGGCCGCTCGCGGCGCTGCTCGGCGTCGGCCTGGTCGTGGCGCTGGCGACCAGCGCGTGCGGCGGCGGGTCGGCCCCGTCGAGCTCCAGGAAGCCGGCACCGGCGACCATGCCCGCCGGCCCGGCGTGCATCAAGCCCGAGAACGGCGGCGGCTGCCTCCAGCTCGCGCCGGGCGACAGGCGGGTCGACCTCACCCGGCCGTCGTTCTCCAACCCCACGTCGATCACCAACCCGCTGCACCCCAGCAGCAGGCTCGCCCAGGTCATCTACGGCGGCCAGGTGGACGGCAAGCCGCTGCGGACCGAGTTCACCCTGCTCCCCGGGACCAAGACCATCACCTGGGACGGCCAGCGGGTCGAGACGGTGATCCTGCAGTACCTCAACTATCTCGACGGGCGCATCGAGGAGGTCGCGCTCGACTGGTTCGCGCAGGCCGACGACGGCGCCGTCTGGTACTTCGGCGAGGACGTGTTCAACTACGCGAACGGAGCCGTCGCCGACACCAAGGGGTCCTGGATCGCCGGCAAGGGCGGCCCGCCGGCGATGATCATGCCCGCCAGTCCCAAGGTCGGCAATGTCTACCGGTCGGAGAACATCCCCGCGGTCGTCTTCGAGGAGGTGACCGTCAAGACCGTCGGCCAGACGGTGCAGGGCCCGAGCGGCCCCGTCAGCGGCGCGCTCACGGCCAGCGAGCTGCACTTCGACGGCAAGCGCGAGGACAAGGTCTTCGCGCCCGGCTACGGCGAGTTCTCGACCGGCGACCCCAAGGGCGACCTGGAGCTCGCCTCCCTGGCGGTGCCCACCGACGCCCGTCCGGGTCCCGTGCCGGCCAAGCTCGCCGCCCTCTCCAGCGCCGTCCGGGCGGCCTTCGACCGGGTGAGCGCCAACGACTGGAGCGGCGCCGCCACCGCCACCGGGCGCTTGCGCCAGGCGTGGGACGCCTACCGCTCCGGCGGCGTCCCCGACCAGCTCGCCGCGCAGATGGGCAGGGATATCGACACCCTCGCGGGGGCCGTCGCCGCCCGCACGCCGACCGAGGCCCATGCGGCCGCGCTGCGCATCGCCCAGAACGACCTCGACCTCCAACTGCAGCACCGGCCCGTGGTCGAGATCGACCTCGCCCGTCTGCGGCTGTGGGCACGCCAGCTCCGGGTCGACGCCGCCGCCAACGACCCCGGCGCCGTCGCCGGCGACGTCACCACCATGGAGTGGATCCGCGACCGGGTCCGCCACACCCTCGACCAGGCCACCGCCGCCCGCCTGGACGAGCAGTTCGGCGGCCTGCGCGCCGCGGCCGACAACCACGACGTCGCCGCGGCGGCCAAGGCCGCCCCGGGGCTGCTGAGGACGCTGGCGGCCGCCTGACCCGGATTCAGCGGAGATTCATGTTCGCCGTGCCAGGATTGGCGCCCCACCGCGTGGAGGGACTGCGATGCGGGTGCTGGTGGTCGAGGACGAGAAGCGGCTCGCCGCCGGGCTGCGCAAGGGGCTGGAGGCGGAGGGGTTCGCCGTGGACGTGGCCCTGGACGGCGCCGACGGGCTGTGGATGGCCAGGGAGCACGCCTACGACGCGATCGTGCTCGACATCATGCTGCCGGGGATCAACGGCTACAGGATCTGCGCGACCCTGCGGCAGGACGGGGTCTGGACGCCGATCCTCGTGCTCACCGCCAAGGGCGGCGAGTGGGACGAGGTCGAGGCGCTCGACACCGGCGCCGACGACTACCTGACCAAGCCGTTCGCGTACGCGGTGCTGGTCGCCCGGCTGCGGGCGCTGCTGCGGCGCGGCGCCCGTGAGCGGCCGGCGGTGCTGGAGGCGGGCGACCTCCGGCTGGACCCGGCGGCCAGGCGGGCATGGCGGGGGGAGGTCGAGGTGGAGCTGACTCCCCGGGAGCTCGCCCTGGTGGAGTTCCTGCTGCACCGCCGCGGCGAGGTCGTCTCCAAGCGGGAGATCCTCGAGCACGTCTGGGACTACGACTTCGAAGGCGACTCGAACATCGTCGAGGTGTACGTGTGGCACCTGCGCGGCAAGCTGGACCGCCCGTTCGGGCGCGACGCCATCCAGACGGTCCGTGGAGCCGGCTACCGGTTGGCGGCCGATGGCGGCTGACGGACGCTGGCGGCTGGCGGGGACGGTCCGGGTGCGCACCACCCTGGCCGCGCTCCTGGTGGTCGGGGCGGCCATGCTCGTCGGCGGGGTGATGCTGGTGGCGGTGCTGCGCATCGCGCTCACCGGCGAGGTGCGCGCCTCGGCCCGGCTGCGCGCCACCGAGGTGGCCGCCGACCTCGAGTCGGGGACCCGACCAGAGGAGCTGACCGTCGGCGAGGCCGAGGACGTGCTCGTCCAGGTCCTCGACGAGCACGGCGAGGTGGTCAGGTCCAGCCGCAACGTGCAGGGCCTGCCGCCGGTGGCTCGCCTGCGCCCGGGGACGTCGGCCACGGTCGACGTGCCGATCGACAACGACGACTTCCTTGCCGTCGCGGTCGCCGCGAACACCGCGGAGGGTCGCCTCACCGTGGTGGTCGCGCGCGTCGCCGACATGATCGGCGAGTCGGCCCGGATCGTCACCATCCTGCTGGCGGTGGGGCTCCCGGTGCTGCTGCTGGTGGTCGCCGCGACCACCTGGAAGGTCGTGGGCCGGGCGCTGGCGCCGGTCGAGGCGATCCGCGGTGAGGTCGACGAGATCTCCGCGGTCGAGCTGCACCGACGGGTCCCGGACCCGCCCGGCGACGACGAGGTCGCACGTCTGGCGCGCACGATGAACCGCATGCTCGAACGGCTCCAGCGCGGCCACGAGCGGCAGCGCCGCCTGGTCGCCGACGCCTCCCACGAGCTGCGCTCACCGGTCGCCTCCATCCGCCAGCACGCCGAGGTCGCCCTCGCGCACCCCGACCGCACCACCGCCGCCGAGCTGGCCGCCACCGTGCTCGCCGAGGACCTCCGGATCCAGCGCCTGGTGGAGGACATGCTGCTGCTGGCCCGCGCCGACGAGCACGCCCTGCCGCTGCGACGGCGGCACGTCGACCTGGACGACCTGGTGTTCGAGGAGGCTCGCCGCCTGCGGGACGCCACCGGTCTGCACGTCGACGTCGGCGCGGTGTCGGCGGGCCGCGTCGACGGCGACGCCGACGGGCTCCGCCGGGTGCTGCGCAACCTCGGCGACAACGCCGCCCGGCATGCCAGCAGCCGGGTCGGCTTCGCGCTTGCGGAGCGGGACGGCGCGGCGGTCCTGGCGGTGGACGACGACGGGCCCGGCATCCCCGAGGCCGACCGCGAGCGCGTCCTGGAGCGGTTCGTCCGCCTCGACGACGCACGCGCCCGCGACGCCGGTGGCAGCGGGCTCGGCCTGGCGATCGTCGCCGAGCTGGTGGCGGCCCACGGCGGCGCGGTCCGCGTCGCCGGCAGCGCCCTGGGCGGCGCCCGGGTGGAGGTCAGCCTCCCCCGCGCGGGGCGGAGCGCCTCGGGTCAGGCGGGGTAGACGGTGACCTCGGTGGCCTTGACGCTGGCCCAGACGGGACCGCCGTCGGCCAGGTGGAGCTCGCCGGCGGCGGCGGGGGTGACCTCGGCGACGATGGCGACGGGCCCGGTGACCCGGACGCGGACCCGGTCGCCGGCGATGTCGAGGGTGTCGGCGGTCCCGGCCCAGACGTTGCGGGGGGTGCCTTCGGGGGCGCGGCGGTGCAGGGCGACGGCATGGGGGTGGACGGCGGCGAACACCTCGCCGTGGTGGTCGCCGGCGGCGACCAGGGTGCCGCCGCCGTCGAGCTCCACGACAGTGCCGGTGGCGCGGCCGCGGAACAGGTTCACCCCGACCAGCTCGGCCACGTAGCGGGAGCGGGGCCGGGCGCTGACCTGGTCGGGGCTGCCGGTCTGGGTGATGCGGCCGCCCTCCAGGACCACCAGCCGGTCGGCCAGCGCGATCGCCTCCAGCGGGTCGTGGGTGACCAGCAGCCTGGTGCCGTCGAAGGAGGCGAGGTGGCGGCGCAGGTCGCGGCGGACCTCGATGCGCGAGGCGGCGTCCAGCGCCGCCAGCGGCTCGTCCAGGAGCAGCAGCAGCGGGTCCGACACCATGGCCCTGGCGAGCGCCACCCGCTGCGCCTGCCCGCCGGACAGCGCCCGCGGCCGCGAGCCGGCGTGCTCGGCCACGCCGAAACGTTCCAGCCACACGGCCGCCCGCCGGCGGGCCTCCGCTCGGGCCAGGCCGCGGGCGCGCAACCCGAACGCGACGTTCTCCAGCGCCGACAGGTGCGGGAACAGCAGGTAGTCCTGGAACACGAAGCCGATCGGGCGCCGCTCGGTGGCAACGTGGGTGCCCGCCCCGGTGTCGTCCAGCACCTCGCCGTCCAGCACGACCCTGCCGTGGTCGAGGACGACCAGCCCGGCCAGGGCGCGCAGCAGGGTGGTCTTGCCGGCGCCGTTGGGGCCGAGCAGCACCACCAGCTCCCCGGTCGCCACCGCCAGCTCGACCTCCAGCTCCAGCCGGCCCAGGGTCAGGCCCAGCTCGGCCTGCAGGCCCGACCCACCGGGGGACCCCGGGGGGGTCCCCCGGACCCCCCCGGCCGGGGCCCTCATGCGGTCGGGAACCAGCGGTCGCGCAGGGCGATCAGGACGGCCAGGGAGATCGCCAGCAGGACAAGGCTGAGCGCGATCGCGGCCTCCAGGTCGGTCTCCAGGGCCAGGTACACCGCCAGCGGCATCGTCTGGGTGACGCCGGGCAGGTTGCCGGCGAAGGTGATGGTCGCGCCGAACTCGCCCAGGGCCCTGGCCCAGCACAGCGCAATCCCGGCTCCCAGCGACGGCGCGATCAGCGGCAGGGTCACCCGCCGCAGGGTCGTCCAGCGGCCGGCGCCCAGGGTGGCGGCGGCGTCCTCGAAGCGACGGTCCATGGCCCGCAGCCCGGCCTCGGTGGTGATGACCAGGAACGGCATGGCCACGAACGCCTCGGCCAGGATCGCGCCTGCGGTGGTGAACGGCAGGGTGATCCCCAGCGCCCGGTCCAGCCACTGGCCGACCACGCCTCGCCGGCCGAACGCCAGCAGCAGCGCCACGCCGCCGACCACCGGTGGCAGCACCATCGGCAGGGTCGTCAGCGCCCGCACCAGGTTGCGGCCGGGGAACTCCACCCGCGCCAGCAGGAACGCCAGCGGCACCCCCAGCAGCACCGACACCGCCACCGCCCCCAGCGAGCACACCAGCGACAGCCGCAGCGCCTCCATCACCCGAGGGGTCGCCAGCTCCGCGCCCAGGCTCCCCCACGGGGTCCGGCCGAGCAGGCCGACCAGCGGGACCGCCAGGAACCCGACGGCGACCGCGGCCGGGACCGCGAACACCGCCGGCGTCCTGTTCCTGCCGGAGGAGGTGGCCGCCCGGCGACGCCGGCGCCGAGCGGCGGCGGTCACGACGTCGGCGGCGGCAGGAACCCGAAGCTCTCCAGGACGCCCTGCCCCTCGGCCGAGCGGACCAGGTCCACGAACGCCTGCGCCTGGTCCTGGTTCCTGCTCGCCTTGACGGTGGCCATCGGGTAGGTCGCGACCACGTTCTGCTCGGTGGGGATGTCGACCCCTTCGAGCTTGTCGCCGCCGGCGGTCACGTCGGTGACGTAGACGATGCCGGCGTCGGCCTCGCCGAGGGCGACCTTGGTGACCACCGCCTTGACGTTGTCCTCCTGGGAGACCGGCTGGACGCGCACCCCCGCCTGGTCGAGGACCTGCTTGGCGTACTTGCCGGCCGGCACCTCCTCGGCCGCCAGCACCACCTTCAGGTCGCTGCGGGCCAGGTCGTCCAGCCCCTTGACGCCCTTTGGGTTGCCCTTCTCGACCACGATCTGGAGCAGGTTGCTGGCGAAGCTCTGGGGGGTGCCGACCAGGTCCTTGACCTTGTCCATGTTGGTGGTGTCGGCCGAGGCGAACACGTCGGCGGGGGCGCCCTGCCGGATCTGGGTCGCCAGCGCCTGGCTGCCGGCGAAGTTGAAGGTCACCTTGGTGCCGCCGTTGGCGGCGGTGAACCGCTCGCCGAGCTTGCCGAAGGCGGCGGTCAGCGACGCGGCGGCGAAGACCCTCAGCTCACCGGGCGACGCCGCGCTGCCGCCGGAGGGCTCGTCACCGCCGCAGCCGGCGAGCACCAGCGCCATCGCCGCCAGCGCGGCGGCCAGCCGGATCCGGGACCGGGGCATGGGCGCCTCCTCTAGCGTTGGGACGGAAGCTCGACGACGACGTTGGTGGCCTTGACGGCGGCGACCGCCAGCATCCCCGGGGTCAGCGCCAGCTCGTCGGCCGCCTCTCTGGTCATCAGCGACACCACCCGGTGCGGCCCGGCCTGCACCTCGACCTGCGCGACGATCTCGTCCTTGAGCACCCGGGTGACGATGCCGGTGAACCGGTTGCGGGCCGACTGCGCCATCACCTGCTCGCGTTCGGGGGCGTGCTGCAACCCGGTCACGAACTCGGCCAGCGCCGCCCCGTCGACCAGCCGCTGGCCGCCCTCGGTCCGGCGGGCGCCGAGCCGGCCGGTGTCGGCCCAGCGGCGGACGGTGTCGACGCTGACGCCGAGCAGCTCGGCGACCTGGCCGATCCGATAGCTCATCATCTGCCGGCGATCATAGCATGATGGTTGGCATCCGCGTGGTTCTTCGATGAGAAGACCCGCATCTGCGAGCCACTCGTCCGCCACCGCCGCGCGCTCCCCGGCGCGGTAGGTGGAGGTCGCCCCACCTGGTGCTGGCGCGTTCAGCCGGCCCGGTCCGCGAGCGCCTGGCGGCCCCAGCCGGCGACCAGCGTCAGCATGCCCAGCCGGCCGGCCAGGACCTGTTCGGCGCCGCGGCGGTCGTACGACCTCGGACCGCTGCCCTCCGCCAGCCGCCCGAGCATGAGCGGGGCGAGCCAGCAGTACTTGGCCGCCCCGGTCACCGCGATGGCGCGACGCACCGCGGCGTCGCGGCCCCGCCATCCGCCGGCGCGCAGCCCGGCCAGGTACCCGGCGGTGACCGCCTCGTCGATCTCGGGCAGCAGGCCCGGGTCCATCAGGCCGTCGGCGACGCTGTCGGGGATCAGGTTGCCGATGTCCTCGCCGATCGCCCCGGCGCCGGCGAACGCCCAGTCCAGCAGCACGATCTCCGCACCCGTCCCGCCGCGGGCGATCAGGTTCATCGGCCAGACGTCCAGGTGGCAGGTCGTCTGCGGCAGCGTCTCGGCCAGGTCGCAGAGCTCGGCGCGCCGCCGCCACAGCTCCCGCAGCCCGGCCCGGAGCTCCGCCGGCCAGACGTCCAGCACCCGAGGATGCTCCCAGGCGACCGGCTCGGCGATCGGCTTGCTGGCCACGTACTGCCGCAGCCAGCGTCGCGACAGCCACGGGTGGGCCGGGTCGCGACCGGCCCAGCCGGCCTGCGCGCGACCGAGCCGCTCGGCGAAGTCGGCCAGCCGGGCCACCGGCCAGCGCATGCCGGGCACGCCGGCGACGTCCTCGAGCCAGAGCGCCACCGTGCCCGGACGCGGCTGCACCGCCGCGAGCAGCCGCGGCGCGCCGAGCCCGACGTCGGCGTACACGGCGTGGGCGAAGCCGGTCTGGTAGGCCAGGGGCTCGCGGCGCCAGAAGTTCCAGTGGTCGCCGTGCTCGCTGGTCGCCCACGCGGCGTCGCGGTCGCGACCGGCCGTGGCGACCTTGGCGACGGCGCGGCCGGCCGGGCCGACCACGCGCCAGATGCCGCCGGTGGCCTGGTTGCCGGCGTTGTGGGTCAGCTCCTGCGCCGTCAGCGCGGGGCCGTCGCCGCCGAGCGCCGCCGCGATGGCGGGGGTGACGATGGCGGCGGGCAGGGTCGCGCCCATGCCCGCCACGATACCGATCCCTCCCGCCGAGGATGCCGGAGGGCTCAGACGAAGGCGCTGAGGCCGGTGATGGCGCGGCCGACGATCAGCGTGTTCATCTCACGGGTGCCCTCGTAGGAGTAGATGGCCTCGGCGTCGGCGACG
>Ga0209875_1000006_pt1 | contig 28124 bp, 24 predicted proteins | sample GWRWS3_0_10_FD_187219 | JGI IMG/M metagenome (GOLD analysis project Ga0209875, IMG submission 187219) | Riverbed sediment microbial communities from areas with vegetation nearby in Columbia River, Washington, USA - GW-RW S3_0_10 (SPAdes)... | ecosystem: Environmental > Aquatic > Freshwater >...
CTGCTGTTCCAGGGACTCCTTCAGTTCCGCAGTTCGTTCCTCTACCTTGCGCTCGAGGCCCGCGTAGAAGGATTTCAGGTCGCTGGCCATCTTGTTGAATTGCTCGCTCAATGCCTCCAGCTCGTCGCCGGTGTGCACCTCGATGCGCTGGTCGAGATTGCCTGCGCCGATGCGCGCCGCGCCCTGCTGCAACGCCCGGATCGGAGTGACCATGACGCGGGCGAGATAAACGCTCGCCAGCATCGAGAGCACGAGCCCGGCGAGCAGCAGCTCGAGCCGGTTGCGCCGCGGCGTCTCCGGCGCGCCGCCCGGCTGCGCGCCCGGCCGCGGCGGCGCCTGCTTCGCGGTGGCCTTGCCGTCCACCACGGCGCCCACGCGCCGGCTGGCGCGCTCGTCGCCGGCCGACGGGAACATCGCGACGACCCCGCCGGTGCCCGCCGGGGGCGCGACCAGGGTCGGAGCCTTGCCGGCGAGGGTCGCCGGGGCCTCGGTGGCGGCCGGCGCCGCCGTCTTCGCGGCCGGCAAGGCCGCCGGCGGGGATGGGCGGATGGCCGCCGGCCGCCTGGCCGGGGGCGCCGGGAGGCCGAGGGCGGCCCGGAGGTCGTGGCTGGAGAACGGGCGGGCCAGCAGGGTGCGTGCCTCGTCGGCGGGGAGCGCATGACCGTCGTCGCCGCGTTCGACCAGGACCACGACCGGTCCCTGGTAGCGCCGCCTGAGCTGCTGGAAGGCGGCGGCGCGGCCGGCGCGGGGCACGTCGAGCACGACCAGGTCGGCCTCGCCGAGCCCGCCCTGGTCGGTGGCCTCGCGGGACCAGCCGGTGCGGGTGAGCCGGTCTCGCCGGTCGAGCAGGCGGGTCAGCACCGCGGCCAGGCCCGCGCTCTCGGAGAGCAGCAGGAGGCGCCGTGGCGGGCCCACCTCGCCCGGCCTGGAATCTCCCCGGGTCACCGTTCCTGCTGAGCTCACCTGGGGCCGCCTCCTTCGAGTCGCGGGCAGGCGGCGACGCCACCGGCCCTCTCACTCTTCCAGGCGATCTACGCAAGAGGCGGATACGGCCGCAAAGACCGTACTTCTACCGAGATTGGGGGGACTACAGCCGGAAGCCCGCGTCGGCCTCGACGTCGGCCACGTCCATCTGGGCCTTCTGCAGCCGCCCGGCGTAGTCCCAGTTGAGCGCCTGCCAGCGGGTGAACTGGTCGAGCACCCAGATGCCGGACTGCCGGCTGCCGTTGCCGGAGCGGCCGTTGCCGCCGAACGGCAGGTGGGCCTCGGCGCCGGAGGTCGAGTTGTTGACGCTGACCATCCCGGCGGCGACTCCCTCGCGGAAGCGGAACGCGGTGGCCGGGTCGCGGGTGTAGATCGCCGCCGACAGCCCGTAGCCGTGGCCGTTGGCGAGCGCGACCGCCTCCTCGAGGGAGGCGCAGGTCGCCACGCCGACGATCGGCCCGAACGTCTCGGTGCGGTACAGCTCGTCGCCGGCGGTGACGCCGTCCACGATCGTCGGGTGGCAGTAGAGGCCGTCGGAGGGGTCGCCGACGAACCCCGCCCGCGGGTTCGCGGCGGTGACGCGGCCCGTGCCGGTGGAGCCGTGCAGGCGGTGGTGGGGCCGGACCAGCTCCAGCCAGCCGAGGAAGCGGTCCAGGAACCGCCGGTCGATCATCGGCCCGTACAGGACGTCCCGGAACGGGTCGCCCACGCGCGCCGCTTCGACGGCGGCGGCGAAGCGGGCGAGGAACTCGTCGTGGACCGCCTCGTGGGCGATCACCGTGCCGAGCGAGGTGCAGCGCTGGCCGGCGGTGCCGAAGCCGCTGAACAGCGCTCCCTCCACGGCCAGGTCGAGGTCGGCGTCGGGCATCACCACCAGCGGGTTCTTGCCGCCGAGCTCCAGGCACGGGGACTGCAGGAAGCGCCCGCAGAGCTCGCCGATGCGGCGGCCGACCGCGGTCGAGCCGGTGAAGCCGACCTTGTCGAGCAGGCCGGCGTCCATGGCCGCCTCCAGGCCCGCGAAGGTCGTCTCGCCGTCGGCCTGGACCAGGTTGAGGACGCCGTCGGGCAGGCCGGCGTGCCAGCAGAGCTGGGCGAGCGCCTCGGCCACAGCGGGCGCGCACTCGGCCGGCTTCCAGACCACCGCGTTGCCGCACAGCAGCGCCGGCACCAGGTACCAGGAGGGCACCGCCACCGGGAAGTTGCCGGCGGTGACCACCGCCGCCACCCCGACCGGTTGCCGGAAGGTGAAGAGCTGCTTGGCGGGCATCTCGCTCGGCACCGTCTGGCCGTACAGGCGGCGCCCCTCGCCCAGGAAGAAGTCGCAGGTGTCGACGATCTCCTGGACCTCCCCGCGCGACTCGGCCAGGGGCTTGCCGATCTCGCGGGTCACCAGGCGCGCCAGCGCCTCGCGGTTCTCCTCGACCAGGCGGCCGAGGTGCTTGACGGCGCGGCCCCTGACCGGCGCCGGCGTGGCCGCCCAGCCCGGCTGGGCGTCACGGGCCGCCCGGCAGGCGGCGACGAAGGTCGCCGGCTCGGCCAGCAGCACCTCGGCGACCACCTCGCCGGTGTGGGCCGGGTTGACCGAGGTGTGCCGGCGTCCGCCCTCGGCGCGCCGCCCGCCGACGCGCGACGCGAGTGGGGCTTGCGCTCCGCGAGCCGAAGCCGCTTGCGTCTGCATGGCTCCAAGGTAACCCAAAGGATGCGCCGCGGCGCGCGACCCGAAGGCCGCGCGCCGCGGCAGTCCCCACGATGGTGCCGCTAGGCGGTCATCGCAGGCCGATCCTTGCGGAGCAGGACGGCCAGGCGCCCCAGCCCTGCGACGCCTGCACGCGCTGCGCGACGCGGATCTGCTCGGCGCGGCTGGCGTTGTGCGCCGAGCCGCTGCCGCCGTTCGCCGCCCAGGTGCCGGACGAGAACTGGAGGCCACCGGAGTAGCCGTTGCCGGTGTTGATGGCCCAGTTGCCGCCCGACTCGCACTGGGCGAGCCGGTCCCAGACGCTGCCGCCGACCGCGACCGACCGCTGAGACGTGGCCGGCGCGGGGGATCGGTCCTGCTCGGGGATGCGGTAGATGGCGGGCCCAGGCAGCGGGCGGTGCTTGACCTTCTCGCCCTTGGCCGGGATCACCAGCTTCTGGCCCGGATAGATGAGATCAGGGTGCTGGATGGACTTGTTGAGGTCATAGACCGGACGCCAGCTCGACACCTTGGCCGCCTTGGCGATCCCGGCGAGGCTCTCGCCCGCCTTGACCACGTGCTTGCTGCGGCCGCGCTGGTCGCTGGAGGCGACGGCGGCGATCCTGGACTTGCCGCGCTCGACGGCCAGGACGGCTTCGGCCCTCGCCGGCAGCGCGAACGCCGACACGAGGACCGCCGCGCCGAGGCCGACGACGGCGCTCAGGCGGACCGTCCGGCCTAAGTGATGCCCGCTCGCGCGGGCGTGCGAACGTGCCAAGGAAGAAACCTCCTGGAGCACGGGAGTGGGGCTGGGCCCGCCAGGGGCGGGCCGTGCCGTGCGTCACCACGCGACGCACGGTTCGCGCCCGTTACGGGCGCTGGCCAGGAGGGCGCGTCGTGGGGGCGCGCAACGCCTCCGGCCTCAACAAGCAGAGCAGGGTAGGGGAGTGCGCAGAATTCGTCAAGGGCGTCGAGCGCGCCGTTCGCTCCCGCCGGCCAGCAGCACCAGCGCGCCGCCGGCGCCGGCGAGCACCGAGGCGAGCAGCAGCCCCAGCTTGACGGCGGCGTCGAAGCGGCCGCTCGGGAATGCCAGGCCGGCGACGAACAGCGGCACGGTGAAGCCGATCCCGGCCACCGTAGCCACGCCGGCGACCTGGCGCCAGCTCGCGCCGCCCGGCGCGGCGGCCAGCCCGAGCCGGACCGCCAGCCACACGGCCGCGCCGATCCCGACCAGCTTGCCGAGCACGCGGCCGAGGAGGATGCCGGCGAGCACCGCGCCGGTACCGGCGCCGGCGAGCGCGTCCCGGTCGACGGTCACGCCGGCGTTGGCGAGCGCGAACAGCGGCACCACCACGAACGCGGTCAGCGGGTGCAGGTCGTGCGCCAGCCGCTCGGCCAGCGACACCGCGCCGCGCGCCTCCCGCAGCATCTCGCGAAGCGGCGGCGGCCTCGGGTCGTCGGCCAGCTCCTGAGCGAGCACCAGGCCGCGGTCGCGGACCAGCTCGGGCGGCGTGGTCGGCCGCGCCGGGGTGAGCAGCCCCATGGCCACCCCGGCCAGCGCCGGGCTGACCCCAGAGCGCCAGAGGGCCAGCCACAGCGCCATCCCCAGCGCGACGTGGACCGGCAGCCACCACACCCGCGCCCAGCGCAGCCCGGCGACCAGCAGCAGCAGGCCGGCCGCGACCGCCAGCGCGGCCGCGTCCACCCCCTGGCTGTAGAACAGCGCCACCACCAGGATCGAGCCGAGGTCGTCGACCACCGCCAAGGTCAGCAGGAACACCTTGAGCGCGGGCGGCACCCGCGGGCCGAGCAGGGCGAGCACCCCGAGGGCGAAGGCGATGTCGGTGGCCATCGGCACGCCCCAGCCGGCGGCGCCGGGCCCGCCGGCGTTGACGGCCGCGTACAGCGCCGCCGGCACCGCCATGCCGGCGGCGGCGGCGATCACCGGCAGGGCGGCGCTGCGCCAGGTCCGCAGCTCGCCGACGACCAGCTCGCGCTTGATCTCCAAGCCGACGACCAGGAAGAACAGGGTCATGAGGCCCTCGTTGACCCAGTGGCGCAGGTCGGTGTCGAGGGTGAGGCGCCCGAGCTGGAACCCCACCGGGGTCTCCCACAGGGCGGCATAGCCGGCCCGCCAGGGCGAGTTCGCCCACGCCAGCGCCACGGCGGCGGCGACCATCAGCACGATGCCGCCGGCAGCCTCCTCGCGCAGGTACTCGCGTAGGGCGGCCGGCAGGCGCAGCGGGGCGGGGACCAGCGGCTGGCGGTCGCGCATGCGCGAGGCTAGCAGTCAGCCGCTCATGATGGAGAATGCCCGCTTCGGAGATGCCCGCTCACCCCCGGGTCGACCCCGGCACCCTCATCCTGGCCGCCGCCTGGCAGTGGACCCCGGCCGGCGTCGCGACGATCGCCGCCACCGTGGTGTTCGTCGGCCTGGCCGCCTACGTCTGGCGGCGTCGCAGCGGCTCCGCCGGCGCCGCCCTGGCCCTGGTGCTGGTGGCGGTGCTGCTGTGGGCCGGCGCCTACGCCGCCGAGCTGGGCGCCACCGAGCTGGCGGTCAAGCAGCGCTGGGGCGACTTCAAGTACGTCGGCATCTGCCTGCTGCCGCCCGCCTGGTTCGCGTTCGCGGCGCTGTTCTCGGGACGGGGCCACTGGGTCAGCCGCCGCAACCTCGTGCTGCTCACGGTCGAGCCGGTGCTGGTGCTGGCGCTGCTCGCGAATGGCGCCACCCACGACCTTGTCCGCTACTACCCGGCGTCGGCCGTGGGCGACCAGGGCGCGGTGGCCCGGCCGGGGCCGCTGTTCTGGCCCCACCTCGCCTACAGCTCGCTGGTGCTGTGGGTCAGCCTCGGCCTGATGGTGGTCGCCCTGCTGCGCGCCTCGTCGGTGTACCGCAAGGTCAGCCTGATCCTGATCGCCAGCCTGGTCGCGCCCTACGTCCTCAACCTGCTCTACAACTTCGACGTCGGGCCGTTCGGCCGGGTCGACCTGACCCCGTTCGCGTTCACCGCCTCCTGCCTGGTGCTGGTCTGGGGGCTGTTCCGGTTCCGGCTGCTCGGCATCTCGCCGGTCGCCCGCGGCGTGGTCTTCGAGACCATCACCGACGCCGTGGTGGTGCTCGACCCGCTGCGCCGGGTCGTGGACGCCAACCCGGCGGCCGAGCGGGTCCTCGGCGTCCCCCTGGCGGACGCGACCGGCCGCCCCCTGGACGAGGTGCTGCCGGAGGCCGCGGGGCTCCCCGAGGACCTGGCCGTCTCCAGGGGCGGCGTCACCCGTCGCTACGAGCTCACCGGGGTCCCCATGCCCGACCGGGAGGGCGCGCCGATCGGCTGGCTGGTGGTCCTGCGCGACGTCACCGAGCGCCACCGGACCCAGCGCCGCCTGCGCCGCCTCGACGAGCAGCGCCGCTTCCTGCTGGAGCGGCTGGTGACCAGCCAGGAGGAGGAGCGCCGCCAGCTCGCCAGCGACATCCACGACGACGCCATCCAGGCGATGGTCGCCGTCACCCTCGAGCTCCAGGTCCTCGCTGGCCGCCTGCGCGACCCCGCCGCCCACGAGCTGCTGGAGCGGCTCAAGGCCACCGCGACCGACAGCGTCGGCCGGCTCCGGCAGCTCGTGTTCGAGCTGCACCCTCCACTGCTCGACCAGGTCGGGCTGGCCGCGGCGCTGGAGCAGTACGCCAGGCGGGCCAGCGAGCTGGCCGGCTTCAGCGTGCAGATCGGCAACGAGGTCAGGGGGGAGCTCCCCGCCGAGGTGCGGGTGCTCGCCTACCGGATCGTGCAGGAGGCGCTCGCCAACGTCCGCGCCCACGCGAAGGCCAGCCGGGTGGCGATCCGGCTGGAGGAGGCCGACGGCGGTGTGCTGGTGCGGGTCAGCGACGACGGCGTCGGGTTCCTGCCCGGCGTGGTCGAGCGCCAGCAGCGCCGCGGGCATCTCGGCCTGGTCAGCATGCGCGAGCAGGCGGCCATGGCCGGCGGCTGGTGCCGGGTCGCCAGCGCCCCCGGCATGGGCACCACCGTGGAGCTGTGGCTGCCGGGGTCGGGCGACGGCGTCACCCCCGGAGCTCGTGCTTGAGGACCTTGCCGAGGGCGTTGCGCGGCAGGGCCTCCAGGTAGCGGACCAGCCGGGGGCGCTTGAAGGCGGCCAGCCGCCCGCCCGCGAACGCCAGCAGCTCCTGCGGGTCGGGTGGGTCGGCGTGGTCGGCGGGGACGACGAAGGCGGTGACGACCTCGCCCCACTCCTCCGAGGGGGTGCCGACCACCGCCACCTCGGCGACGGCGGGGTGCTCCAGCAGCAGCTCCTCCACCTCGCGGGGGTGGACGTTGTAGCCGCCGGTGATGATCAGCTCCTTGCTGCGGCCCTCGATGCGCAGGTACCCGAGCTCGTCGATGCTGCCGAGGTCGCCGGTGCGGAACCAGCCGTCGGCGTCGAACGCCTCGGCGGTCGCCTGGGGGTTGCGCCAGTAACCGCCGAACACGTTCGGCCCGCGCAGCAGCACCTCGCCGTCCCCGTCGGCCAGGCGCAGCTCCACGCCGGGCAGCGGCAGGCCGACGGTGCCGGGGCGGCGCTCGCCGTCGTGGGGGTTGCTGACGTTCATGATCGTCTCGGTCATGCCGTAGCGCTCCAGCACCCGCTGCCCGGCCCGCTCCGCCAGCCGCTCGAAGACCGTCGGCGGCAGCGCCGCCGACCCGGAGACGAGCAGCCGCAGCGCCGCCAGCTCGCCGGCCCGCGGCGAGCCGGCCAGCCGCGCGTACATGGTGGGGACGCCGAAGAACAGCGTCGCCCGGTGCTCGCGCACGGCGTCGAGCACCGGGTCGACGTCGAAGCGGGGCAGCAGCACCGCCGACGCGCCGGCCAGCAGGGTGCCGTGCAGGCCGACCCCGAGCCCGTGGATATGGAACAGCGGCAGGGCGAGCACCAGCCGGTCGCCCTCGGTCCAGCGCCACGCAAGCCGTAGCGCCTGGGCGCTGGCCAGCAGGTTGCCGTGGCGCAGCACCGCGCCCTTGGGCGCGCCGGTGGTGCCGGAGGTGTAGCAGAGCAGGGCGGGGTCGCCGCGGCCGGCCAGGTCCAGCTCGGGCGGGTCCGCGTCGGGCAGGTCGGCCTCGGGGCCGACGACCAGCAGGTCGCCGCCGGCCGCCTTCCGCGCCCACTCGCCCCGCGCGGGGTCGTCGACGATCGCGGCCCGCGGCTCGGCGTCGCCGACGACGTGGGCGATCTCGCGTTCCAGGTAGGCGGTGTTGGCCGGCACCACCACCAGGCCGAGCCGCAGCGCCGCCAGGTAGGCGACCACCAGCTCCATCGAGGTGGCGGCGCTGCACAGCACCCGGTCGCCGGGGGCCAGCCCGGCCCGGTGGAAGCGGCCGGCGACCCGCCGGCTGTCCCGCTCCAGCGCGCCGCGGGTCAGCCAGCCCGACCCCGCCGCCCACAGCGCCGGCCGGTCGGGGGCCTCCTCGGCCCGCCGCCGCCAGGCGGACGGCAGGCTCTCCTCGGCCAGCAGGTCGACGGCGCCCGGGTCCATCCCCGCTGGCAGGTGGACCGCCCAGGCCGGTGGGCCCATCCCGCTCACTCCGGCGTGACGTAGGCCGCGGACAGGCCGCCGTCGACCAGGAAGGTGCAGGCGGTGATGTAGCTGGCGTCGTCAGAGGCGAGGAAGCAGGCGGCCGCGGCGATCTCGGTCGCCTCCGCGAACCGGCCCATCGGCAGGTGGACCAGGCGGCGGGCCGCCTTCTCCGGGTCCTTGGCGAACAGCTCCTGCAGCAGCGGGGTGTTCACTGGGCCGGGGCAGAGGGCGTTGACCCGCACGCCGCGCCTGGCGAGCTCCACGCCCAGCTCGCGCGACAGGGCCAGCACGCCGCCCTTGGAGGCGGTGTAGGAGATCTGCGAGGTGGCCGCGCCCATCACCGCCACGAACGAGGCGGTGTTGACCACCGACCCGCCGCCGCGCTCCAGCAGGTGGGGGATGCCGTGCTTGCAGCACAGGAACACCGACTTGAGGTTCACGTCCTGCACCCGCTGCCAGGCCTCGACGCTGGTGTCCAGCACCGAGACGTCGTCGGGCGGGGCGATGCCGGCGTTGTTGAACAGGACGTCGATGCCGCCGAAGTGGGCGGCGGCCTTGGCGTACATGGCCTGCACCTGGTCCGGGTCGGTCACGTCGGCGTGCAGGTAGAGGCCGTCGACCTCCTCGGCGACATGCTCGCCGGCCTGGTCGGCGAGGTCGACCACGCAGACCCTCGCGCCCTCGGCGGCGAAGCGGCGTGCGCTCTCCCGCCCGATCCCCGAGGCCGCTCCCGTGATGACGGCGACCTTGCCGTCCAACCGTCCGATGGCGCTCAGCCTCCCGTGGCGACGAACACGTTCTTCACTTCCGTGTAGTGGTCCAGGGCGTGGGGGCCGAGCTCGCGGCCCACGCCGGACTGCTTGAAGCCGCCGAACGGGGTCGCCACCCGCACCGAGGTGTTGGAGTTGACCGACAGCGTGCCGGTCTGGATCGCCCTGGCGACCCGCATGGCGCGGCCGACGTCGCGGGTCCACACCGACCCGGACAGCCCGTAGATGGTGGCGTTGGCGAGCCGCACCGCCTCGGCCTCGTCGGCGAACGGCAGCACCACCGCGACCGGCCCGAAGATCTCCTCGGTGGCCGCCCGGTCGCCGGGCGCGACCCCGGTGAGCACGGTCGGCGGGAACCAGTAGCCGGGGCCGTCGGGGGCCGGCCCGCGGATCGCGACCGGCGTGCCCTCGGGGACGAACGACGCCACCGTCTCCCGCTGCCCGGCGGAGATCAGCGGGCCCATCTGGGTCCGCTCGTCGGCCGGGTCGCCGACCCGCAGCCCGGTGACGGCCGGCTCCAGCAGCGCCAGGAACTCGTCCATGGCCGACCGCTCGACCAGGATGCGGGAGCGGGCGCAGCAGTCCTGGCCGGCGTTGCCGAACACGGCCACCGGCGCGGCCGCGGCCGCGGCCGCCAGGTCGGCGTCGGCGAACACCACGTTGGCCGACTTGCCGCCCAGCTCCAGGGTGACCCGCTTGATCGTCCCGGCGGCGCCGCGCATGACCTCCCGCCCGACCTCGGTGGAGCCGGTGAAGGCGATCTTGGCGACCCCCGGGTGCTCGACCAGGCGCGTGCCCACCAGCTTGCCGGGGCCCGCCAGCACGTTGACGACCCCGGGCGGGATGCCGGCCTCGGCGGCCAGCTCCGCGAACGCCAGCGCGGTCAGGGGGGTCAGCCCGGCCGGCTTCAGCACCACGGTGTTGCCGGCGGCCAGCGCCGGCGCCAGCTTCCAGGAGGCGATCGTGAGCGGGAAGTTCCACGGCACGATCAGCCCGACGACCCCGAGCGGCTCCCGGAAGGTGAGGTCGACCCCGCCGGCGACCGGGATGGTATCGCCGAGCAGCCGCTCCGGCGCGCCGGCGTAGTAGGCGAAGGTGTCGACGACCATGCCCATCTCGCCACGCGCGTCGGCGATCGGCTTGCCGGCGTTGCGCATCTCCAGCCGGGCCAGCTTCTCCCGCTCGGCGTCGAGGCGCTCGGCCAGGCGCCGCAGCAGCCGCGCCCGGTCGGCGGGGGCGACCGCCCGCCAGCCCTCGAACGCCGCCGCCGCGCGCTGCACCGCCGCGTCGGCGCCGGCGGGCGTGGCGGTCGGCACCCGCTCGATGACGTCCTCGGTGGCGGGGTCGCGGACCTCGAACAATGGCCCAGCCACGGTCATAGCCGCTCGAAGCCCCGGAACCGCTCCCAGTCGGTCACGGCGGCGTCGAAGGCGTCCAGCTCGACCCGTGCCATGTTGGCGTAGTGGTCGACGACCTCGCCGCCGAACGCCTGCGTGGCGACGTCGCTGTCGGCGAACAGGTCGTGCGCCTCGCGCAGGGTCCGCGGCACGGTCGCCTTGTCGGCCAGGTAGGCGTTGCCGGTGTACTCCTCCTCCAGCTCCAGGCCCTTGTCGACGCCGTGCAGCCCGGCGGCGACGATCGCCGCCAGCGCCAGGTAGGGGTTGACGTCGCCGCCGGGCACGCGGTTCTCCAGCCGCAGCGCGTGGCCGTGGCCGACCACCCGCAGGGCGCAGGTGCGGTTGTCGTGGCCCCAGGCCACCGCGGTCGGCGCGAAGCTGCCCTTGGCGTAGCGCTTGTAGGAGTTGACGTTCGGCGCCAGGAACAGGGTCAGCTCGCGCAGGCAGGCGAGCTGACCGGCGAGGAACTGCTCCATCAGCTCCGAGTAGCCGTGGTGGCGCCGGTCGCCCGCCATGACCGCCTCGCCGCCGTCGGCGGCGCGGAGGCTGAAGTGGATGTGGCAGGAGTTGCCCTCGCGCTCGTTGTACTTGGACATGAAGGTGAGGCTGTAGCCCTCCTGGGCGGCGATCTCCTTGGCGCCGTTCTTGTAGATGGCGTGCCCGTCGGCGGTGGCCAGCGCGTCGGCGTAGCGGAAGGCGATCTCGTGCTGGCCGTAGTTGCACTCGCCCTTGGCCGACTCGACCCGCAGGCCGGCGCCGGCCATGGAGTTGCGGATGCGGCGCAGCAGCGGCTCGATCCTGGCGGTGCCCAGCAGCGAGTAGTCGACGTTGTAGTCGTTGGCCGGGGCCAGGTCGCGGTAGCCCTTGTGCCAGGCGCTCTCGTAGCTGTCGCGGAACACGATGAACTCCAGCTCGGTCCCTGCCAGCCCCTGCCAGCCCCGCTCGGCGAGCCGTTCGAGCTGGCGCTTGAGCACGTGCCTGGGCGAGGCGACCACGGGCGCGCCGTCCTCCCACTCCAGGTCGCACATGACCAGCGCGGTGCCCTCGTGCCAGGGGACGCGGCGCAGGGTGGCCAGGTCCGGCTTGAACACGAAGTCGCCGTAGCCCCGGTCCCAGGAGCTCATCGCGTAGCCGTCGACGGTGTTCATGTCCACGTCGACCGCGAGCAGGTAGTTGCAGCCCTCGGCGTTGTGCTCCAGCACGTCGTCGAGGAAGTGGGTGGCCGCCAGGCGCTTGCCCTGCAGCCGGCCCTGCATGTCGGCCATGGCCAGCAGGACGGTGTCGATGCGTCCGGCCTCGACCTCCGCGCGCAGGTCGTCGACGCTCAGCAGCCCCATGCTCGCGCTCCCCTCACGCCGGCTCCGGCTCCGCCGGCGGCGGCGGCGCGGGCGCCTCCTCGGTCGGCTCCTCGTCGACGATGCCCAGCGCCTCGTCGAACTGGATGGTGCGCACCGGCCCGGTGTAGGTGTTCTTGGCGCTCACCAGCCACCAGATGCCGACCGCGACGATGACCGCCAGGACCGTGACGGGCGCGTAGTTCACGGCGGTCCAGTCGAACTCGCCGCTCCACGGCACCGCCGCCGGGGTGAACGGCAGGCTGAAGATGATCATCGCGATGACCGTCCAGACGACCGCGACCGTGCACATCCACTTGTACTTTCGCCCGAGGTTCCAGGCGCCCGGCTGGAAGCTGTCACCGGCGCGCAGGCGCAGGTAGACGGGGATGACGTAGGCGATGTACAGGCCGATCACGGTGATCGACACGACCGCGAAGAAGGCCCACGGGAAGCCCGCCGCGGTGCCCCACAGCGCCGGGATCGTGACGATGACGCAGCAGACGGTCATCGCCAGCACCGACATGGCGGGCACGCGGTGGCGGGTGAGCCGCACCCAGGTCCGCCAGCCGGGGATGGCGCGGTCGCGCGAGAACGCGTACCAGGTGCGCGACGCGCTGGTCAGGCCGGCCATGCCGCAGAAGATCTGGCCGACGGTCGAGATCAGGATGACGGTCTCGGCCCAGCCGGAGCTCATGGCGCTGGTGAAGACCGCGATCGAGCTGCCGCCGCCGTCGTTGACCGCGGTGACGTCGGCCGCGGCCCAGGTGATGGCCAGCAGCACCAGCCAGCCGAACACCGCCGCCCAGAACACCGACTGCCACAGGCCCCTGGCGACCTTGATCTCGGCCTCGTGGGTCTCCTCCGCGACGTGCGCGGAGGCGTCGTAGCCGGTCTGGGTGTACATCGTCAGCAGGAAGCCCAGCGGCAGCACGTACCACCAGAACATCCCCTGGCTGAAGCCGGAGTTGTTGATCGTGTCGGTGAACACGAAGCTGGCGCTCTGGTGGCGGTCGGGGACCACCACCAGGATGCCGATGATCACCAGCACGCCGACGACGTGCCACCACACCGAGATGTTGTTGAACAGCGCCACCAGGTGCGAGGAGTAGATGTTCAGCACCGCGTGCAGGGCCAGCAGCACGGCGAACACCCAGAAGATCTCGCCGAGCGAGGCGCTGTCGGCGAAGTTGATGACGCCGAGGTCCAGGCCCCAGAGGTTGAACAGCGCCGAGGCGAAGACCGCCGCGGCGTAGTCGACGGAGGCGACCACCCCGACCAGGCCGATGATGTTGAACCAGCCGGTGAACCACGACCAGCCAGGGCCGCCGAGCTTGGCCGCCCACCAGTAGGGGCCGCCCGCCGTCGGGAACGCCGAGGCGAGCTCGGACATGCAGAAGGCCACGATCAGCACCAGGACGCAGATGAGCGGCCAGCCGATCGAGATGGCGATCGGGCCGCCGTTGTTCCACGCCTGGCCGAAGGTGGTGAAGCAGCCGGCCAGCACCGAGATGATCGTGAAGGAGATCGCGAAGTTCGAGAAGCCGCTCCAGGCGCGCTCCAGCTCCTGCCGGTAGCCGAGCTCCGCCAGCTTGCGCTCGTCGCGGTCGTGGATCGCCATGCGCACCCACCCCTTCAAGCGTGTTCGCCGCGCCACGATGGGCGGCCGCGTACCACGGATCTTGTTGTTCGGCAACGCGAGCTGTCAACGGCGGCGGCGGAGCTTGCCCGCGAGCCACGCGATCGGGTCGTAGCGGGCGTCCGCGACCCGCTCCTTGAGGGGGATGATGGCGTTGTCGGTGATGCCGATGTGCTCCGGGCAGACCTCGGTGCAGCACTTGGTGATGTTGCACAGGCCCAGCCCCATCTGCCGGCTGAGCAGCTCGCGCCGGTCGCTGGTGTCCAGCGGGTGCATCTCCAGCTCGGCGTAGCGGATGAACATGCGCGGCCCGGCGAAGGCCGGCTTGTTCTCCTCGTGGTCGCGGATGACGTGGCAGACGTCCTGGCACAGGAAGCACTCGATGCACTTGTGGAACTCCTGCACCCGGTCGATGTCCTGCTGCTGCATGCGGTAGGTGCCGTCGGCCTCGCGCGGCCGTGGCGCGAACGCCGGCACCCGCTTGGCCATCTCGTAGTTGAACGACACGTCGGTGACCAGGTCGCGCACGATCGGGAAGGTGCGCAGCGGCGTGACCGTGATCGGCTCGTCGCGGTCGAACACCGACAGGCGCGTCATGCACAGCAGCCGCGGCCTGCCGTTCACCTCGGCGCTGCAGGAGCCGCACTTGCCGGCCTTGCAGTTCCAGCGGACCGCCAGGTCGCCGGCCTGGGTCGCCTGCACCCGGTGGACGGCGTCAAGGACGACCTCGCCCTCGTCGACGGCGACGGTGTAGTCGCGTAGCTCGCCGCCGGCGGCGTCGCCGCGCCACAGCCGGAGGGTGACGTCGTAGCCGGCCATGTCACTGCTCCTCGAAGAGTTGCTGCAGGTCGTCGGGCATCTCGTCGAGCGCCTCCCTGGCAACGGTCAGCTCGCCGCCCGCCCCCCGGCGCACCACCACCTTGACCTTGGCGAGCTCCGGGTCGGGCTTGGGGTGGTCGTCGCGGGTGTGGCCGCCGCGGCTCTCGCGCCGCTCCAGCGCGGCCAGGGCCACGCACTCGGACACCGTCAGCAGCGAGCGCAGGTCCAGCGCCAGGTGCCAGCCGGGGTTGTACTGCCGGTGCCCCTCGACCGACACCCTCGCGGCCCGCTCCCTGAGCACCGCGATCCGCTCCAGCGCGCTCTTCAGCTCGCCCTCGGTGCGGATGATCCCGACCAGCTCCTGCATGCAGTCCTGCAGGTCCTGCTGCACGGTGTAGGGGTTCTCGCCGCCTCTGTCAGAGAACGGGGCCAGCGCCTCCCGCTCGGCGGCGTGCACCTGGGCGGGGTCGACCGGCGGCAGCTCCCCGGCCCCGTGCGCGTGCTCGGCGGCGTAGCGGCCGGCCCGCAGGCCGAAGACCAGCAGGTCCGACAGGGAGTTGCCGCCGAGCCGGTTGGCGCCGTGCATGCCGCCCGCCGCCTCGCCGGCGGCGAACAGCCCCGGCACGGTGGCGGCCTGGGTGTCGGGGTCGACCCGCACCCCGCCCATCACGTAGTGGCAGGTCGGGCCGACCTCCATCGGCTCCCTGGTGATGTCGACGTCGGCCAGCTCCTTGAACTGCTGGTACATGGACGGCAGCCGCCGCCTGATGTACTCGGCCGGTCTCCGGGAGGCGATGTCCAGGAAGACCCCGCCGTGGGGGCTGCCGCGGCCCTCCTTGACCTCGGTGTTGATGGCCCTGGCGACCTCGTCGCGGGGCAGCAGGTCGGGGGTGCGCCGGACGCTCTTGTCGTCGTACCAGCGGTCGGCCTCCTCCTCGGTCTCGGCGGTCTCCGACCGGAACATCTCCGGGATGTGGTCGAACATGAACCGCCGGCCCTCGGCGTTGCGCAGCACCCCGCCGTCGCCGCGCACCCCCTCGGTCACCAGGATGCCCCGCACCGAGGGCGGCCAGACCATGCCGGTGGGGTGGAACTGGACGAACTCCATGTCGACCAGGTCGGCCCCGGCCCACAGGGCGAGCGCGTGGCCGTCGCCGGTGTACTCCCACGAGTTGGAGGTGACCTGCCAGGCCTTGCCGATCCCGCCGGTGGCCAGCACCACCGCCTTGGCGCGGAAGACGACCAGGCGGCCGGACTCGCGCCAGTAGGCGACGGCGCCGGCGATCCGCCCGTCGTCGGTGAGCAGGTGCGTCACCGTGCACTCCATGAACACCTCGACGCCGCTGGCGACCGCCCGGTGCTGCAGCGTGCGGATCATCTCCAGGCCGGTGCGGTCGCCGACGTGGGCGAGGCGGGCGAAGCGGTGGCCGCCGAAGTCGCGCTGCAGGATGCGGCCGTCGGCGGTGCGGTCGAACAGCGCGCCCCACTCCTCCAGCTCGTAGACCCGGTCGGGGGCCTCCTGCGCGTGGAGCTGCGCCATCCGCCAGGAGTTCAGCATCTTGCCGCCGCGCATGGTGTCGCGGAAATGGACCCGCCAGTTGTCCTCCGGGTAGACGTTGCCCATGGCGGCGGCGATACCGCCTTCCGCCATGACCGTGTGCGCCTTGCCCAGCAGCGACTTGCAGACCAGCGCGGTGCGGGCGCCCCGGTCGGTGGCCTCGATCGCGGCCCGCAGGCCGGCTCCGCCGGCGCCGATGACGACGACGTCGAGCTCGTGGGTCTCGTGCATGGTCAGAAGAACCTCGGGTCGGTGATGGCGCCGGTCGCGACCAGCCGCACGTACAGGTCGGCCAGGGCGACGGTGAACAGGCTGACCCAGGCGAGCAGCGTGTGGCGGGTGTTGAGCGCCGACACCCGGCGCCACAGCCAGAACCGCACTGGCGCCTTGGAGAAGGCGTTGAGGCCGCCGCCGCACAGGTGCCTGCAGGAGTGGCACGACAGCGTGTACAGCCACAGGAACGCCGCGTTGACCAGCAGCATCAGCGTGCCCAGGCCCAGCCCGAAGCCGTCGGGGAAGCTGAACGCCCGGAGCGCGTCCCAGGTCAGGATGAGCGGGAACGGCAGGGCCAGGTAGAAGAAGTAGCGGTGGATGTTCTGGAGGATCAGCGGGAAGCGGGTCTCGCCGGTGTAGCGGGCGCGGGCGTCCGGCACCGCGCACGCCGGCGGCGACCGCCAGAACGAGCGGTAGTACGCCTTGCGGTAGTAGTAGCAGGTGAGCCGGAAGCCGAGCGGGAACGGCAGCACCAGCAGCGCCGGCGACAGCGGCCACCAGGAGCCGACGATCGCCCAGGTCGGCTCCTGGCAGCTCGCGGCCAGGCAGGGCGAGTAGAACGGCGACAGGTAGGGGTCGGCGAAGTAGTCGCGGTTGGCGAACGCGACCCAGGTGCCGTACACCACGAAGCCGGCCAGCACCACCACGGTGACCAGCGGCGGCAGCCACCAGCGGTCCCGGCGCAGGTGCGGCGCCCGGATCCGCGCGCGGCCTGGCTGCTCGGTGACCGTCCTGGACGCCATCGGGTTCCTTCCTCTCAGGCTCAAGGGTGCGCCAGGCCCGCCCCGGTGACCTGGGTCACCGGGAGCTTGAAGCCGCGGCGGATGCGGGTGGGCAGGTCGGCGGCCAGCCAGCGGGAACGGCGGCCGGGCAGGGTGGACAGGATGACCTCGTCGAACTCCCAGCGGTGCAGGACCACGCCGACGGCGTCCAGCGGGTCGGCGACGCCGACCTCGCCGCTGACGCTGGCGCCGAGGTCCCGCAGCCGGTTGATCTCGTGGCTGAGGCGCTGGCGGGCGAGGCGGCGGCCGAGGTCCTCACCGGACTCGGCGTGGCCGGCCTCTTCCAGCTCGTCCTCGAGCAGGTGGCGGGCGGTCTTGCGGTCCAGCCCCTCGGTGCCCGGCGTGACCGCTTCGGGCTTGTCGGGCGTGCCGGCCTGTTCGCCGGGGTCGAGCTGGTCGGCGGGGGTGGCGGGGACGAGCAGGTGGAAGTGGCAGGGCCCGGCGGCCATGCGCGCTTGGATCTCGGTCGCCAGCTCCTCGCCGCCGAGGGTCTGGTTGGCCACCACCAGGTACCGACGCACAGCACACCACCTTTGGCGCAACGGGGACACGCAACCTGGAGCATATGACGGCTGGACGCCGGTCGGGAGGTCCGTGGGATCATCAGATGGGACACAAGGAGGGGGAGTGGCGAGGAAGCGGCGCGAGGTCGCGTTCGTGCTGGGCGGTGGGGGGGTGCTCGGCGCGCACGAGGTCGGCATGCTGCAGGCGCTGGCCGAGGCCGGGATCCGGCCGGACCGGATCCTCGGCACCTCGGTCGGGGCGATCAACGGCGTGTTCGTCGCCGCCGACCCGGACCCGGCCGCCGCGGTGCCGCGGCTTGCCCGGGTGTGGCGCGACGGGGCCGCCGGCGAGGCGTTCCGCGGCTCGCTGTTCGGGCGGGTCAGGACGCTGGCCCGCTCCGGCACCCACCTGCACGACAACGAGCCGCTGCGGAAGCTGCTGGAGGAGCTGCCGGTCGCGAGGATCGAGGACCTGCCCGTGCCCTTCCAGTGCGTCGCCGCCAGCATCGAGCGGGCCGCCGCCCACTGGTTCACCAGCGGGCCGATCGTCCCGGCGGTGCTCGCCTCCGCGGCCGTGCCCGGCCTGCTGCCCCCGGTCCGGGTCGGCGACGAGCACTTCTTCGACGGCGGCCTGGTCCACAGCATCCCGGTCGGCCGCGCCGTCGCGCTCGGCGCCAAGACCGTCTACGTGCTGCACGTCGGCCGCATCGAGCGCCCCCTGGAGCCGCCGTCGCGTCCCTGGGAGGTCGGTCTGGTGGCGTTCGAGATCGCCCGCCGGCACCGCTTCGCCGAGGACATGGCCGCCCTCCCGCGCGGGGTAACCGTCCACGTGCTGCCCGCCGGCGCCGAGGTCGACGGGCCCGCCGACCTGTCGCAGCTCCGCTACCGCGACGCCTCCCGCGTGGACGAGCACATCGAGCGGGCCTACAAGGCGTCCTCCGCCTACCTGGCCACGTCCGGCGAGCCCGCGAGGTAACGGCCGTGCTGCCGCCGCGGATCGTCAGACGCCTGGTGCTGGTGCCGCTGCTGCTGCTGGTCATGCTGGCCCTGCTGGTGGTGCTGCCGCTGCTGGCGGTCCTGGCCGCGATCGCGTCGCCGCTGCTCCCGGGCCGTTGGCGGGCGGCGCGGCTGCTGTGGTTCGGGCTGGTGTGGGTGGCCCTCGAGTCGGTCGCGCTGGTCGCCTGCCTGGCGCTGTGGGTGGCCAGCGGCTTCGGCGGCCGGCTCCGCTCCGAGCCGTACCAGGACCGCCACTACGCGATCATGCGCTGGTTCCTGGGCACCCTGTACGACGTCGCCAGCCAGGCCTTCCGCCTGCGGATCGAGATCCAGGAGCCGGAGCTGACCCCGCAGGAGGCCAGGGCGCGGCTGACCAGGCCGGTGATCGTGCTGAGCCGCCACGCCGGGCCGGGCGACTCCTTCCTGCTCGTCCACGACCTGCTGCGCCGCTACCGGCGGCGGCCGCGGATCGTGATGAAGGCGACCCTGCAGTTCGACCCCGGCGTGGACGTGATGGCCAACCGCCTGCCCAACGCGTTCGTCAGGGCCACGCGCGGCGCCGACAACCTGATCATCAGGGAGATCGAGCGGCTGGCCGGCGGCCTGGGGCCCACCGGGGCGCTGGTGATCTTCCCGGAGGGCGGCAACTTCACCCCCCGGCGGCGGCTGCGGGCGATCCGCATGCTGGAGGAGCGCCGCCTGCACGAGGAGGCGGCAAAGGCCCGCGAGCTGGAGTACCTGCTCCCGCCCAAGCCGGGCGGCGCGCTGGCGGCGATCGCGGCGGCGCCGACCGCCGACGTGATCTTCGTCGCCCACACCGGCCTCGACGAGCTCATGACCGTCGGCGACATCTGGCGCGCCCTGCCGATGGAACAGGTCGTCAAGGCGCGCTGGTGGCGCGTGCCCGCCGCCGAGGTGCCGAGCGAGCGGGAGGCGCAGGTGCGCTGGCTGTACGAGTGGTGGGAGCGGATCGACACCTGGATCGGCGAGAACCGCCCGGTGCCGCTGCCTCGCGACCCCAGCCCCGCCTAGCCTAACCGGCCGGGGGGTCCGGGGGGCTCAAGCCTAGCCCCCCGGTGGACCGGCCCGGCGGGCGATCGCCGTGCGGGCCAGCGACGCCAGGCCGCGGACGGTCAGGAACAGCGCCACCAGCGGCGCCAGCAGCAGCCGCGGGTCGCGGGCGTAGCGGCGGCAGTAGAAGCGCAGCGCGCTGCGGTGGTGGTTCCACACCTTGCGGTAGGGGGCGCTGCGGGTCGAGCCGCCGAGGATGTGGGTCACCTCCGCGCCGGGGTCGTAGACGACCCGCCACCCCGCCCTGGACAGCCGCAGGCAGAAGTCCATCTCCTCGAAGTACATGAAGTAGCCGGCGTCGAAGCGGCCGGCCGCCTCGTAGGCCTCGCGCCGCAGCAGCATGCAGGCCCCGGAGACCCAGTCGACCTGCACGGGGCGGCTGCGGTCCACGTCCCGCATGTGGTAGTGCCTGGTGGCCGGGTTGCCCCGCCAGACGGTGCCGAGCGCCGCGTGCGCGGCCCCGACCAGGATCGACGGGAAGCGGCGCCCGGTCGGGTACTCCGAGCCGTCGGAGTTGCGCAGGTGGGGGCCGACGCAGCCGATGGTCGGGTCGGTGCCGGCGGTCTCCAGCAGGCGCGCCAGCGAGCCGGGAGCGAGCCGCGTGTCGGGGTTGACCAGCAGCAGCCAGGGCGCCGCGGTGGACGCGGCGCCGCGGTCGATCGCGCGGCTCAGGCCCAGGTTGGCGGGGTTCTCGAGCACCTTGATGCCGAGCCCGCGGGCGATCTCCGCGCTGGCGTCGCGGGAGGCGTTGTCCACCACCACGATCTCGAGCTCGTGGGGACCGGCCGCGGCCGGCAGCGTGGCCACGCACGCCGCCAGGTCCTCGGCGCTCTCGTAGGTCACCAGCACCACCGACACCGACACCATGACGGCATCGTAGCCCGCTTCGGGTCTGCACTGAGTGGAGGTCGACCTCGTGTACACTCTCCGTGGAAGGGATGTACGCTCGGAGGGAGGTCCTCGTGGTGGTGGGGGTCGCGGAGCTGCGCCAGCGCCTCGCGTACTACCTGGAGCTGGCCGCCGCCGGTGAGGAGATCGTGGTGACCGACCGCGGCCGACCGATCGCCCGCCTGGTGGCCGCAACGACCGCCTCCAAGCTCGACGAGCTGGTCGCCGCCGGGCTCGCGCACCGGCCTACCCGGTCAAAGCGGATGTGGACCGGCCCGCGCCTGACGGTTGCCGGCGGCCTCGGCGACCTGGTGGCCGAGCAACGTCGCTGACGGCGGGTGAACGCCTACTTCGATACCAGCGCCCTGGTGAAGCTGTACCTGGCCGAGGACGGCTCGGAGCAGGCGATGGCCCTGTTTGCCGCCGCCGAGGTCGCCATCGTGAACGCGCTGGCGTTCGTGGAGGTACGTGCGGCCCTGGCGGCGGCGGTTCGGGCCGGTCGCCTGGAGGCGGCCGCCTTCGAGACGGCCAAGGCCGACCTCCAGACCCTGCGGGAGACCTTCGCGGTGGTCGACCCTGGCGGGGTGCTGGACGCCGCCGCCGACATCGCCGAGCGCTACGCGCTGCGCGCCTATGACGCCGTCCATCTGGCCACCGCGCTTGCGGTGGCCGCCGACGACCTGGTGTTCGTCTGCTGGGACGCCGGCCTGTCGGCGGCGGCCACGCGGGCGGGCCTGGCGGTGGCCGGGAGCGAGCCGCCCACCGCAAGCGTGGTGCGGTAGCCTCCTAGGTGGTCCGCCGCTGGACGACACGACAGGAGGACGACGGTGGCCACACCGACCCTGCGGCTGGCGCAGAACCCCGAGGCCGACGAGCTGCTCGCCAGGGACCCGCTGGCGCTGCTGCTCGGCATGCTGCTGGACCAGCGGGTGCCGCTGGAGTGGGCGTTCGGCGCGCCGTACCGGCTGGCGCAGCGGCTCGGCCAGGACTCGCTGGACGCCGGCGAGATCGCCGCCTACGAGCCGGAGGCGTTCACCCAGCTCATGGTCGGGCCGCCGGCGCTGCACCGCTACCCGGCGGTGATGGCCGGCCGGGTGCAGGCATTGTGCCGCCACCTCACCGAGGCGTACGGCGGTGACGCGGCCGCGGTGTGGCGGGACGCGGAGTCCGGCCAGGAGCTGCTGCGGCGGCTGCGCGCCCTGCCGGGGTTCGGCGAGCAGAAGGCGCGGATCTTCGTCGCCCTGCTCGGCAAGCAGCTCGGGGTGTGCCCGCCGGGATGGCGGGAGGCGGCTGGGCCCTACGGCGAGGAGGACGCGCGCCGCTCGGCCGCCGACGTCACCGACGCCGACAGCCTGGCCGAGGTGCGGGCCTTCAAGCAGGCGGCCAAGCAGGCCGCAAAGGGCGGCTGAGCGGCGTGGACGAGCTGGTCGCGCGCGTGCTGGCGGTGGTCGACAAGATCCCGCCCGGCCGGGTGCTGAGCTACGGCGACGTGGCCGCGCTCGCGTCCGCGCCGACGCCGCGCGACGTCGGCCAGGTGCTGCTGCGGCACGGCGAGGGGGTGCCGTGGTGGCGGGTGCTCCGCGCCGACGGGACCCCGCCGGAACACCTGCGGGAGCGCCAGCTCGTCCTGCTCCGCGCCGAGGGCACGCCGATGGCCCCCTACGGCGCCGCCGTCGACCTGGTCCACGCGCGCTGGGAGGCCGCCCCGGGCGACGCCGACCCGCGGCAGCCGTCCCTGTTCGACGACTGACGGCACGCCGGGATCAGCCCAGCTCCTGGCGGTGGATGGCGCCGGCCTTCATGACCAGCCGCAGGTGCCGCTCCGGCTCGGTGAGCAGCGCCAGCCGCTCCAGCGGGTTGCCGTCGACCAGCAGCAGGTCGGCGAAGGCGCCGGGGGCGACCACCCCGACCTGCCCCTGGAGCCCGAGCAGCCGCGCGGCGACGGTGGTGGCGGAGCGGAGCACCTCGGCCGCCGGCTGCACCTCGGCGCGGAGGGTCAGCTCGGTGAGCTGGCGGCGGTGCATGCCGCCGAGCAGGTCGGTCCCGTACACGATCGGCACGCCGGCGCGGTGCGCCAGCTCCAGCGCCCCAAGGCCCGCGTCCAGCACCTCGAACACCTTGCGGTGCTGCTCGGCCGGGAAACCGTGCTCGAGCCCCTCCTCGGCCGTGGCCGCGTAGGTCGCCAGCGTCGGCACGTAGAACGCCCCCGTCTCGCGCAGCCTGGCCACCGACGAGCCGTCCATCAGGTTGCCGTGCTCGATGCAGCGAACCCCCGCCTCCAGGCCGCGGTTGACCGCCTCGGCGGTGTAGGCGTGCCCGGTGACGTAGCGGTTGGCCGCCGCCGCCTCCTCCACCACCGCCCGCAGCTCCTCCATGGAGAACTGCACGGAGTCGATCCGGTCGGTGGGGGAGGCGACGCCGCCCGACAGCATCACCTTGACGTGGTGGGCGCCGCGGCGGAGCTGCTCGCGGGCGGCGCGGCGCACCTCGGGCACGCCGTCGGCGACCACCGTCAGCGTGGGGCAGCAGGGGTGCTGGTCCAGCGCCACCCGGCCGGCCGGGCGCAGGTCGCCGTGCCCGCCGGTCTGCGACAGCGCCTTGCCGCCGAAGAGCAGCCGGGGACCCGGCAGCAGGCCCTCCTCCACGGCGGCGGCCAGGCCGAAGTCGGCCCCGGCGACGTCCCGGACGGTGGTGAAGCCGCGGTCGAGCATGCCGCGCAGGACGCCGGCGGCCCGGGCGGTGACGTAGGCCGGCGACCATTCCCCCAGCTCGGCGAGGTCGGCGGTGACGGCGGTGACGTGCACGTGCGCGTCGATCAGCCCCGGCATCAGGGTCATCCCGCGGCCGTCGATGGCGGCGGCGTCGCCGGCGCGGACCGACCCGGCCGGGCCCGTCTCGGCGATCCGGTCGCCCTCGACCACCACCGCCTGCCCCTCGACCAGCTCACCGGCGTCGGCGTCCAGGACGGCGACGTCACGAAGCAGGATGCGCGCGGTGCTCACGGTCGGCCTCCCATCTCGGATGCTGGCGCGTTGTAGAGTCTGAGGCATGTCGCACGAGGAGCTGCTCGCCCGCCACCGCAAGGTCATGCCGGACTGGCTGGCGCTCTACTACGACCAGCCGATCGAGCTGGTGGACGGCAAGGGCTGCCGGGTGGTGGACGGCGGGGGCAACAGCTACCTGGACTTCTTCGGCGGGATCCTGGTCACCATGGTCGGCTACAACCTGCCGGAGGTGGTCGAGGCGGTCCGGGAGCAGGCCGGCAGGATGGTCCACACCTCCACGCTGTACCTGATCCGCCAGCAGGTCGAGCTCGCCGAGCGGGTCGCGGCGCTGTCCGGCATCCCCGACGCCAAGGTGTTCTTCACCAACTCGGGGACCGAGGCCAACGAGGCGGCGCTGCTGCTGGCGACCACGGCGCGGCGCAGCAACCAGGTGCTCGCGCTGCGCAACAGCTACCACGGCCGCTCGTTCGCGGCCATGGCCGTCACCGGCAACCGCGGCTGGTCGGCGTCCAGCCTCACGCCGGTGAACGTCAGCTACGTCCACGGCGGCTACCGCTACCGCAGCCCCTTCGGCCACCTCCCCGACGACGAGTACATCCGCGCCTGCGTGGACGACCTGCGCGACGTGATCGACACCACCACCGCCGGCACGGTCGCGTGCATGGTCGCCGAGCCGATCCAGGGTGTCGGCGGCTTCGCCACGCCACCGGACGGCCTGTTCGGCGCCATGAAGGAGGTCCTGGACCGGCACGGCATCCTGTTCGTCTCCGACGAGGTGCAGACCGGCTGGGGACGGACCGGCGAGCACTTCTGGGGCTACCAGGCGCACGGCCTGGTGCCCGACGCGATCACCTTCGCCAAGGGCCTCGGCAACGGCCTGGCGATCGGCGGCGTGGTCGCCCGCGCCGAGCTGATGGACGCGGTCGGGGCGAACTCGATCTCGACCTTCGGCGGCAACCCGCTGGCCGCCAGGGCCGCGCTCGCCGTCATCGACTACCTCCAGGAGCACGACCTGCAGGCCAACGCCCGCACCGTCGGCGCGCGGCTGGCCGCAGGGCTCCGCGGCCTGGCCGCCGGCAACCCGGCGATCGGCGACGTCCGCGGCAAGGGCCTGATGCTCGCCGTCGAGCTGGTCGAGCCGGGCAGCGGCGCGCCGGACGCCGCCGCCGCGGCGCGGGCGCAGGAGGCGGCCAGACGGGGCGGCCTGCTGGTCGGCAAGGGCGGCCTGTACGGCAACGTGCTGCGGATCGCGCCGCCGCTGGTGCTGACCGAGGCCGAAGCCGACGAAGGGCTCGAGGTCCTCGCCGCGGCGCTGGCCGCTCAGGAGCTCCAGGGGTCGTAGTCGACCTCCAGCGTCTCCTGGGGTGGGCGCTCCGCCTCGGGGACGTTGCGGAGGTTCAGGCGGATCCGGTACCAGAGGGAGCTGCGCCCCCGCATCCCGTCCACCAGCACGTCGGCGGGCGCCAGCAGCGGCCACACGTCGGGGTGCCGCGCCTTCCACCGCTCCAGGCCCTCCAGCGCCTCGGCCTCGGTGGCCGCCCTGGCGACCTCGATCAGCGGCATGGTGGTGCGGCGCCGTCCCGTCGGCCCGCTGGTCTTGCCGGGGGCCGGGGGCAGGACGATCCCCTCCGGGGTGGCCTCCCCGGCGTCACCGCGCCGGATGGAGGGCCGGGCCCGGGGTGGCTCGCCGGCCTGCTTCTCGTAGTGGGGCGGCCACGGGGCGTCCGCGAACCCGGCGGCCTCGTGCTGCTCGGCCAGCTCCAGCAGCGGCTCCAGCGAGCCGACGGCCTGGTCGATCCCCTCCGACGGGTCGCCCACCCGCGCCAGCCGCTCCGGGACGGTGTCGACGGTGAACGCCGCCGGGTCGCAGCCGGCCACCTCCTCCCACCGCAGCGGCGTGGACACCCGCGCGTCGGGGAGGGGCCGCACGGAGTATGCGGAGGCGACCGTCCGGTCCTTGGCGTTCTGGTTGTAGTCGAGGAAGACGCCGTGACGCTCCTCCTTCCACCACTTGCTGGTGGCGATGTCCGGCGCGCGCCGCTCGACCTCGCGGGCCAGCGCGACCGCGGCCCGGCGGACGTCGCCGAACGCCCAGCGCCGCTCGATCCGGCTGTAGACGTGGAACCCGCGGGAGCCGGACGTCTTCGGCCACCCCACCAGCCCGAAGTCCTCCAGCACCTCGCGGGTCACCAGGGCGACGTCGCGGACCTGCGGCCACGGCACCCCGCGGACCGGGTCGAGGTCGACCCGCAGCTCGTCGGGATGGTCCAGGTCGTCGGCGCGTACCGGGTGCGGGTTCAGGTCGATGCAGCCGAGGTTGACCACCCAGGCGAGCTGGGCGGTGTCGCTGACGACGACCTCGTGCGCGGTCCTGCCCGACGGGAAGCTCAGCTCGACCGTCTCGACCCACTCGGGCCTGGACTCGGGCGCGCGCTTCTGGAAGAACGCCTCGCCCTCGGCGCCGTTCACGAACCGCTTCAGCGCCATCGGCCGGGCCGCCACCCCACGGAGCGCGCCGTCGGCGACGGCGAGGTAGTAGCGGACGAGGTCGAGCTTGGTGTGCCCGGTCCGCGGGAAGAACACCTTGTCCGGGTTGGTGACGGTGACCTCCCGGCCGGCGACCTCCAGGATCTCCTTGCGGGCAGCCATGCCGAACAAGATAGGCCCTGACGTGCCCTGCTACCAGGACCCGCCGCCACCGCCGCCGGCGCCGCCGCCGACGCTCCCGCCACCGCCACCACCGCCGCCGTTGCTGGAGGACGGCTCGGTGCTGGTCGCCGAGGTGGCGGTGTACAGCGACGGGGCGATGGCCGCGTAGTGGCCCGCGGGGTCCCGGGCCGCGCCCGACGCCGCCACCACCCGGGACCAGCGGTCGATCTCGCCGACCGCCACCGCCCAGGCGGTGTACTCGCGGAGGACCCCCCGCTTGGCCGCCTCGTCGGCGTGGTGGGCCTCCGACCCGGCCAGGAAGCGCCGGAACGACTCCACCCGCAGCCACAGCCCGGAGCCCGCCGCGGTGCGGACCCGCAGCTCCCACGCGCGCACGGCCGCGGCCAGGCCGGCGCCGGCCAGCAGCGCGCCGAACACCACCAGCGCCAGCCACGCCGCGCCCCAGCGGTTGGCGGCGGCGCCGCCCGCGCCGGCGATCACCAGGCCGGCCAGCGCCACCACGCAGCCGACCACCCGCACGAGGATGCGGCGGTGCTCGCCGGCGGGGTCCCACAGGCCGCACGACCGCTGCCACGCCGCCAGCTCGCCGCCGACGGCGTCCCAGGCCCTGGCGAAGCGCTCGTCGTAGGTGCCGAGCCGCAGCCGCTCGCGGCCGGCGAAGGCCGTGTCCATGGTGTACGCGGTCGACCCGTCGCGGCGGGGGAGGCGCAGCAGGGTCAGGTCCGACCCGTCGCCCTCGAGTTCGACGTAGCCGTCGATGGCGGCGCCGATCAGCCACGCCACCCGGTGCTCCCCGCGGACCGCCTCGGCGAGCACCACGCCGCCCTGCGCCGGCGTCAGCTCCGACGGCGGTACGAACTCGATGGTGGCCAGCGACGCCAGCTTGTCGGCGTCGATGCGGGCCTCGCCGCCGGTGCCGCCCCAGGCGGCGTCGGCCGACCCGCCGGTCGCCACCCGCTCGCGGCCGGCGAGCCGCACCAGCCGCGACGCCGGCGCCGCGCCGGCCAGCGCGACCGCGGCGGCCAGCAGCCCGGGGAGGAGCACGCCGGTGCCCGGGTCGTCGGGCGCGCCGGACGGGGGCGCCGGCAGGCCGGGGGCGGCGGCCAGCCGGCGGCCGGCGGTGGCGTACAGCGTGACGCCCTCGGCCGCCGACAGGGCGTCGGCCCTGGCGACCAGGTGGCCGGGCTCCGGCTGGCTGACGTCGCAGGGGGTGTCGGCCCCGGCCGCGCCCTGCACGCAGCGGGCGTCCTGGAGCTGGAACGGCGCCACCGCGTGGATCTCGACCTCGGCGACCGACACCGGCCAGGAGGTGCCCACCGCGTCCCAGGCGAGCCGGCCGTCGGGGGCGACGCCGCCGAGGGGGTACTCGATGAGGTAGCGGTGGCGCCCGCGGATGGTGCGGTCCGGGTCGCCGATGCGGATGCGCGTCTGCAGCGACGAGCCGCTGAGCTGGACGTCGTCGGGGGCGGTGGCCGAGGAGACGCTGACGGGGGCGTCGGGTCGCAGGCCGGGGACGTCGCGGAAGATGCCGTGGTGGGCCGTTGGGCCGAAGTCCCAGTCGATCGCCTCGACGATGCGGGCGTCGCCGTCGCCGCCGATCTCGGCGCCGACCCACATGGCGGAGATCCGCTCGCCGTCCCCGAGCGCCGCCCCGACCGCCGCCGCGCCGCCCACCACCAGCACGGCGATGGCCAGCAGGATCGCGTCGACGCGCCGCCGCGCCCCGGTTCGCATGGCCGGACGGTAACACGCCGGACGGGGCGCTACGGCGAGTGGGTGGCGCGGGCCCCGCGGCCGGCGGCCGCCGCCAGGCCGAGCAGCGCCAGCGGCGCCGCGACCCCGAGGACGAGCGCGACCACCTGCCCGACCTTGTCGGCGGTGCCGAGGCCCTCCAGGTGCCCGAGGTGGAACAGCAGGTGCGGCGTGGACCAGACCAGAGTCGCCAGCGCCGTGACGGTCACCAACAGGCGCTGCAGCGTCAGCGCCGCGGCGGCGGTGAGGACCGCCAGGCTGAGCGAGAGGCCGCCGACGTCGCGGACCAGGTGCTCGTTGTAGGGCGGAAACAGCGCCACCCAGGTGTGGCCGGCGCCGGGGAAGCCGTCATAGAACGAGCGGGGCGCGCCGAGCGCCCAGCCGCCGGTCAGCGCCAGGGTGGCGAACAGGGCCCACAGGATCGTGCGGGACAGTCGGGGCGCGAGCA
>Ga0209875_1000007_pt1 | contig 26415 bp, 19 predicted proteins | sample GWRWS3_0_10_FD_187219 | JGI IMG/M metagenome (GOLD analysis project Ga0209875, IMG submission 187219) | Riverbed sediment microbial communities from areas with vegetation nearby in Columbia River, Washington, USA - GW-RW S3_0_10 (SPAdes)... | ecosystem: Environmental > Aquatic > Freshwater >...
CGGCGAGATCAAGTCCCAGTCGGTCTTCATGGGCGACTTCCCGGTCATGACCGACCAGGGCACCTTCATCATCAACGGCACCGAGCGGGTGGTGACCTCGCAGCTGGTCCGCTCGCCGGGCGTGATCTTCGAGCAGGAGCCCGACAAGACCCTCGACAAGCTGCTCACCTCCTGCCGGGTGATCCCGGCCAGAGGCGCGTGGCTCGAGTTCGACGTCGACAAGAAGGACACCGTCGGCGTCCGCCTGGACCGCAAGCGCCGCCTGCCCGTCACCGTGCTGCTGCGCGGCCTCGGCATGACCGAGGCGGAGATCCGCGAGCGCTTCGGCGAGTCCGAGACGACCATGGGCACCCTCGAGAAGGACCACACCCGCACCGAGGAGGACGCGCTGGTCGAGATCTACCGGCGCCTGCGCCCCGGTGAGCCGCCCAGCGCCGAGTCCGGCCGCCAGCTCCTGCACGGGCTGTTCTTCCAGCCCAAGCGCTACGACCTCGCCAAGGTCGGCCGCTACAAGATCAACAAGAAGCTCGGCCTCGACCCCGAGACCCACAAGGCCGTCACCCTCACCACCGACGACGTCATCGCCACCGTCGACTACCTGGTCCGCCTGCACGAAGGCGACCCGTCCACCATCACCGACGACCAGGACCACTTCGGCAACCGGCGGCTGCGCTCGGTCGGCGAGCTGATCCAGAACCAGGTCCGCATCGGCCTGTCGCGGATGGAGCGGGTGGTGCGCGAGCGCATGACCACGCAGGACGCCGAGGCGATCACGCCCCAGACGCTGATCAACATCCGGCCGGTGGTCGCCGCGATCAAGGAGTTCTTCGGCACCTCGCAGCTCAGCCAGTTCATGGACCAGACCAACCCGCTGGCCGCCCTCACCCACCGGCGCCGCCTGTCGGCGCTCGGCCCGGGCGGGCTGTCGCGGGAGCGGGCCGGGTTCGAGGTCCGCGACGTGCACCCCTCCCACTACGGCCGCATGTGCCCGATCGAGACGCCTGAGGGCCCGAACATCGGCCTGATCGGCAACCTGTCGACCTACGCCCGCATCAACCAGTACGGCTTCGTCGAGACGCCCTACCGCAAGGTCCGCAACGGGCGCGTCACCGACCAGGTCGACTACCTGACCGCCGACGACGAGGACCTGCACGTGATCGCCCAGGCCAACGCGGCCGTGGACGCCAAGGGCCACTTCGTCGGCGACCGGGTCCTGGTGCGCCAGGGCAGCCGCTCGGCCGGCATGTCGGGCCAGCGCTCGACCACCAGGGCCGAGTCCGGCAGCGGCCAGGGGATCGGCCAGACGGGCGAGTTCGCCTCCGTGCCGCCCGACGAGGTCGACTACATGGACGTCAGCCCCCGGCAGATGGTGTCGGTGGCCACCGCCCTGATCCCGTTCCTGGAGCACGACGACGCCAACCGCGCCCTCATGGGCGCCAACATGCAGCGCCAGGCCGTGCCCCTGCTCCGCTCCGAGGCGCCGCTGGTCGGCACCGGCATGGAGCGGCGGGTGGCGGTCGACGCCGGCGGCGTGGTCGTCGTCGACGCGCCGGGCACCGTCGAGGACGTCACCGCCGACCAGGTCACCGTCCGCCATTCCGACGGCTCGGCCCGTGTCTACCGGATGCGCAAGTTCGAGCGCTCCAACCAGGGCACCTGCATCAACCAGAAGCCGATCGTCACCGAGGGCACCAAGGTGGCCGCCGGTGACGTGCTGGCCGACGGGCCCTGCACCGAGTCGGGCGAGCTCGCGCTCGGCAAGAACCTCCTGGTCGCGTTCATGCCCTGGGAGGGCCACAACTACGAGGACGCCATCATCCTGTCCGAGCGGCTGATCAAGGAGGACGTGCTCACCTCCATCCACATCGAGGAGCACGAGGTCGACGCCCGCGACACCAAGCTCGGCGCCGAGGAGATCACCCGCGACATCCCCAACGTCTCCGAGGACGTCCTCAAGGACCTCGACGAGCGCGGCATCATCCGCATCGGGGCCGAGGTCCGCGACGGCGACGTGCTGGTCGGCAAGGTGACCCCCAAGGGCGAGACCGAGCTGACCCCGGAGGAGCGCCTGCTGCGGGCGATCTTCGGCGAGAAGGCCCGCGAGGTCCGCGACACCTCGCTGAAGGTCCCCCACGGCGAGACCGGCAAGGTCATCGGCGTGCGGGTGTTCTCCCGCGAGGTCGGCGACGACCTCAACCCTGGCGTCAACCAGCTCGTGCGCGTCTACGTCGCCCAGAAGCGCAAGATCTCCGACGGCGACAAGCTGGCCGGCCGCCACGGCAACAAGGGCGTCATCTCCAAGATCCTGCCCGAGGAGGACATGCCGTTCCTGGCCGACGGCACCCCCATCGACGTCATCCTCAACCCGCTCGGCGTGCCGAGCCGGATGAACATCGGCCAGGTGCTCGAGACGCACCTCGGCTGGGTGGCCGCGCACGGCTGGTCGTTCAGCAGCCTGCCAAGCTGGGCCAAGGAGACCGGCTGGACCAAGGACCAGACCCACCAGGACACGCGCCTCAGCCTCGGCACGCCGGTGTTCGACGGCGCCAACGAGGCGGCCATCGAGGACCTGCTGACCGCCACCCTCGGCACCTACGAGGACCCCGTCGGCGGCGAGGTCCGCAAGCTGGTCGACGCCGAGGGCAAGGCCGTGCTGTTCGACGGCCGCACCGGCGAGCCGTACCCGACGCCGGTGACCGTCGGCTACATCTACATCATGAAGCTGCTGCACCTGGTGGACGACAAGATCCACGCCCGCTCCACCGGTCCCTACTCGATGATCACCCAGCAGCCGCTGGGCGGGAAGGCGCAGTTCGGCGGCCAGCGCTTCGGCGAGATGGAGGTCTGGGCCCTCGAGGCCTACGGCGCCGCCTACGCCCTGCAGGAGCTGCTCACCATCAAGTCCGACGACGTGCTGGGGCGCGTGAAGGTCTACGAGGCGATCGTCAAGGGCGAGAACATCCCAGAGCCCGGGATCCCCGAGTCCTTCAAGGTGCTCATCAAGGAGATGCAGTCACTCTGCCTGAACGTCGAGGTCCTCTCGGCCGAGGGTCAGGAGATCGAGATGCGGGAGACCGACGAGGACGTGTTCCGAGCCGCGGAGGAGCTGGGCATCGACCTGTCGCGGCGGGAGCCCACGTCGGTCGAGGAGGTCTGAGTTGCTCGACGTCAACTACTTCGACGAGCTGCGGATCGGCCTGGCCACGGCCGAGCAGATCCGCATGTGGTCCAACGGCGAGGTCCGCAAGCCGGAGACGATCAACTACCGCACCCTCAAGCCCGAGAAGGACGGCCTGTTCTGCGAGAAGATCTTCGGGCCGACCCGCGACTGGGAGTGCTACTGCGGCAAGTACAAGCGCGTCCGCTTCAAGGGCATCATCTGCGAGCGCTGCGGCGTCGAGGTCACCAGGGCCAAGGTGCGCCGTGAGCGGATGGGCCACATCGAGCTGGCCGCGCCCGTCACCCACATCTGGTACGTCAAGGGCGTGCCGAGCCGGCTCGGCTACCTGCTCGACATGGCCCCCAAGGACCTCGAGAAGATCATCTACTTCGCCGCCAACGTGGTGACCTGGGTCGACAACGACCGCCGCCACGACGACCTGCCCCGGATCGAGACCGAGCTGGGGCACGAGCGCGAGCAGGTCGAGGTCGACAAGCAGAAGCGCGAGGAGGAGATCAAGGCCCAGCTCGAGGCCAACCTGGCCGAGCTGGAGGCCCAGGGCGCCAAGTCCGACCAGCGCCGCAAGGCCCGCAACGAGGCGGAGCGCGCGTTCAAGGACGTCCGCGAGAAGGCGGCGACCAGGGTCGAGCTGCTCGAGCGCATGCTCGACATGTTCAAGGACCTCTCCCCCAAGCAGCTCCTCGCCGACGACCAGTACTACCGCGAGCTGCGCGACCGCTTCGGCGAGTACTTCTCGGCCGGCATGGGCGCCGACGCCATCAAGGACCTGCTGCTGCGCGAGGGCATCGAGGAGGAGCAGGCGCGCCTGCGCGAGGTCATCGCCACCTCCAAGGGCCAGAAGCAGCAGCGGGCCATCAAGCGGCTGCGGGTGGTCTCGGCCTTCATCGGCCGGCGCAACTCGCCGCTCGGCATGGTGCTGGACTGCATCCCGGTGATCCCGCCCGACCTGCGCCCGATGGTGCAGCTCGACGGCGGCCGCTTCGCCACCAGCGACCTGAACGACCTGTACCGGCGGGTCATCAACCGCAACAACCGGCTGAAGCGGCTGCTGGACCTCGGCGCGCCCGAGATCATCGTCAACAACGAGAAGCGGATGCTCCAGGAGGCCGTCGACGCGCTGTTCGACAACGGCCGCCGCGGCCGCCCGGTCACCGGGCCCGGCAACCGGCCCCTCAAGAGCCTGTCCGACATGCTCAAGGGCAAGCAGGGCCGCTTCCGCCAGAACCTGCTCGGCAAGCGGGTCGACTACTCCGGCCGCTCGGTCATCGTCGTCGGCCCGGAGCTGCGGCTCCACCAGTGCGGGCTGCCCAAGCAGATGGCCCTGGAGCTGTTCAAGCCGTTCGTGATGAAGCGGCTGGTGGACCTCTCCTACGCCCAGAACATCAAGTCGGCCAAGCGGATGGTCGAGCGCTCCCGGCCGCAGGTCTGGGACGTGCTCGAGGAGGTCATCCGCGAGCACCCGGTGCTGCTCAACCGGGCCCCGACGCTGCACCGTCTCGGCATCCAGGCGTTCGAGCCGGTGCTGGTCGAGGGCAAGGCCATCCAGATCCACCCGCTGGTCTGCAAGGCGTTCAACGCCGACTTCGACGGCGACCAGATGGCCGTGCACGTGCCGCTGTCGTCCGAGGCCCAGGCCGAGGCGCGGGTGCTGATGCTGTCGGTCAACAACATCCTGTCGCCGGCCAACGGCCGCCCGATCGCGATCCCGACCCACGAGATGGTCCTCGGGATCTACTTCCTCACCTACAAGCAGGACGCGCCCACGGCGCCGAAGAACGGCAAGAAGAAGGCCGCCGACGCGAAGGCGATGCCGGTCTACGGGTCGGTCGCCGAGGCCGTGATGGCCTACGACTTCAAGTCGGTCGGGCTCCAGGACCCGATCCTGGTCCGCCTGCCCGAGGGCAAGGCGGCCGACGCCGACGCCGGCGGCAAGGTCGAGACCACCGTCGGGCGGCTGCTGTTCAACGAGGCGCTCCCCGACGACTTCTCGTTCATCAACGACACCCTGCAGAGCCGCGAGCTGACCAGCCTGGTCGCGCGCGTCGCCGACCGCTACGACCAGACCGAGACCGCCGAGGTGCTGAACAGCCTCAAGACGCTCGGCTTCCACTGGGCGTCGCGGGCCGGCGTCACCGTGTCGGTCCAGGACGTGCTCAAGCCGCCGCGCAAGCAGCAGATCCTCGACGAGTTCGAGAAGCGCGCCGACAAGGTCGAGTCCCAGTTCCGCCGGGGCATCATCACCGACGACGAGCGGCGGCAGGAGCTCATCGAGATCTGGACCGAGGCCACCGAGCGGGTCCGCGAGGACATGGAGGACCGCTTCCGGCAGGAGCCGTTCAACCCCATCTACATGATGGCCACCTCCGGTGCCCGCGGGAACATGACCCAGGTGCGCCAGATCGCCGGCATGCGCGGGCTGGTCGCCAACCCCAAGGGCGACATCATCCCGCGGCCGATCAAGGCCAACTTCCGCGAGGGCCTCACGGTGCTCGAGTACTTCATCTCGACCCACGGCGCCCGCAAGGGCCTGGCCGACACCGCCCTGCGCACGGCCGACTCCGGCTACCTGACCAGGCGGCTGGTGGACGTCACCCAGGACGTGATCGTCCGCGAGGACGACTGCGGCACCGAGCGGGGCATCCCGGTCACCGTGGCCGTCCGCCGGCCCATCCCCGGCAAGAAGAACGAGTTCGAGTGGGTGCGGCCACGGGCGGTCGAGAACCAGGCGCTCTCGCGGGTGCTCGCCGAGAACGTCGCCGACCCGGCCGGCAAGGGCAAGCAGGTGCTGTTCGAGGCCGGCACCGAGATCGACGAGCTGGTGATCGACGCCTTCGTCGAGCACGGCGTCGACGAGGTCCTGTGCCGCTCGGTGCTGACCTGCGACTCCAAGTTCGGCGTCTGCCAGCAGTGCTACGGCCGCAGCCTGGCCTCCAACCGGCTGGTGGACATCGGCGAGGCGGTCGGCATCATCGCCGCCCAGTCGATCGGCGAGCCCGGCACGCAGCTCACCATGCGCACCTTCCACACCGGCGGGATCGCGGGTGAGGACATCACCCACGGCCTGCCCCGTGTCCAGGAGCTGTTCGAGGCCCGCACCCCCAAGGGCATGACCCCGATCGCCGAGTTCTCCGGCCGGGTCTCCGTCGAGCAGGTCGAGAAGGGCGTGCAGGTCACCGTCACCTCCGACGACGGTGAGGAGTGGGTGGCGATCGTGCCCAGGCGGGCGCGGCTCCGGGTCGAGGACGGCCAGGACATCGAGGTCGGCCAGCCGATCATCGACGGCCAGCCCAACCCCAAGGAGATGCTGCGGGTGCTCGGCATCCGGGCCACCCAGAAGCACCTGGTCGAGGAGGTCCAGCGGGTCTACTCCTCGCAGGGCGTGACCATCCATGACAAGCACATCGAGCTGATCGTCCGGCAGATGCTCAAGCGGGTCACGGTGCTGGAGGGCGGCGACACCGAGCTGCTCCCCGGCGAGCTGGTCGAGCGCGCCAAGTTCGAGCAGGCCAACCAGGACGTGCTGGAGTCCGGGGGGACCCCCGCCAACGGCCGTCCCGAGCTGCTCGGCATCACCAAGGCGGCGCTGGCCACCGAGTCGTGGCTGTCGGCGGCCTCGTTCATGGAGACCACCAAGGTGCTCACCGAGGCGTCGATCGAGGGCAAGAGCGACTCCCTGATCGGGCTCAAGGAGAACGTCATCATCGGCAAGCTGATCCCGGCCGGGACCGGCATGGTCCGCTACCGCAGCGTCAACCCGGTGCTGACGGAGATGCCGCCCACCTACGGCGCGGACGCGTTCGGCGGCGGCTACGACGGCTACGGCAGCGAGGTCTTCTACGCCGAGGACGGCACCCCCTACCAGATGCCCGCCGAGGGCGGCGACGGCGAGGGCGAGATGGCCGAGCCCAGCACCTACGCCGCCGAGGACTACCAGCCGACCTACGAGGAGCAGTAGCCCTCCCGGGCACCGGGCGATGCTCGAAGAGGTCAGGGCGGCGGTCGCGGCCGCCGCCCTGAGCTTGTTGGAGGCCGGGCTGGTGCGGGGGACGGCGGGCAACGTGAGCGCCCGCGCCGGCGAGCTGGTCGCGGTCACCCCGACCGGGGTGGACTACCGGCGGCTGGACCGGGGATCGATCCCGGTGGTGGACCTCGGCGGGCGGGTGGTCGACGGCGCGCTGGCACCCTCCAGCGAGCTGCCGCTGCACCTGGCCGTCTACCGGGCCAGGCCCGACGTTGGCGCGGTGGTCCACACCCACTCGGTGTTCGCGACCACCTTCGCGGTCCTCGGCGAAGAGCTGCCCGCCGTGCACTACCTGCTCGCCCACGCCGGCCGCCGGGTCCGGCTGGCGCCCTACGCCACCTACGGCACCGGCGAGCTGGCCGACGCCTGCGTGGCCGCGCTCGCCAGTGACGGGGCCGTGCTGCTGGCCAACCACGGGGTGGTGGCGGTCGGCCCCGGCCTCGACCGGGCGCTGCTGGTCGCCGACGCGGTCGAGCAGGTCGCCGAGCTGTGCTGGCGGGCCCGCTGCCTCGGCACGCCGGTGGTGCTGCCCGACGCGGAGATGGACCGGGTCGCCCGCGCCTTCGAGCGCTACGGCCAGGCACAATAGCCCCCGAGTCGAACGAGAGGAGCCGTCGATGCCAGAGCGTCGTGCCGTGGTCGCCTCCAAGATCGGGCTGCACATGCGGGTGGCCGCGGAGTTCGCCCGGCTCGCCGGCAGGCAGCTCCCGGTGAAAGTCCTGGTCGCCACGGGCGGCAAGGAGCCGGTCGAGGCCAGGCGCATGCTGGACGTGCTCAAGCTCGACGTGCTCGGCGGCCAGGAGGTGCTGCTGAGCGCCGAGGGCGACGGGGCCGAGCGGGCCCTTGACGAGATGGTCGCGTTCGTCGAGACCGACCACGACGCGAAGCCGGATGCGGGTGCCTGAGCCGGCGCCGGCACTGCAAGGGGTCGGGGTCAGCCCCGGGGTCGCCGTCGGGCCGGTCGCCTCGATGGGCGGTGGGGTCCCCGAGCCACCGGCGGCCGGTGACAGGCCCCACGGCGACCCGGCCGCCGAGGCCGAGGCGGCGGCGGCCGCGCTGGAGGCGGTCGCCGCCGACCTGGAGGCCCGCGGCGAGCGTGCCGGCGGCGAGGCCGGGGACGTCCTGCAGGCCCAGGCGATGATGGCGCTCGACCCCGGCCTCGCCGAGAAGGTCGAGCAGGCCACCGCCGAGGGCCGAACGGCCGCCAGGGCGGTCTTCGAGGCGTTCGCGAGCTACCGGGAGGAGCTCGCCGAGGCCAGCGAGTACATGGCCGCGCGCGTCGCCGACCTGGACGACGTCCGGGACCGGGCCGTCGCCCGCCTGCTCGGCGTGCCGATGCCGGGCGTGCCCGACCCCGGCCACCCGTTCGTGCTGGTCGCCCGCGACCTGGCACCGGCCGACACCGCCGCCCTCGACAAGCGGACGGTGCTCGCCTTCGTCACCGAGGAGGGCGGTCCGACCAGTCACACCGCGATCCTGGCCAGGTCGCTCGGGGTGCCGGCGGTGGTCGGCTGCGCCGGCGCCACCGCCCTGGCGGACGGCGTCCGGGTGCTGGTCGACGGCGGCAGCGGCGAGGTGGTCCCCGACCCGGCCGAGGCGACGGCCGCCGCTGCCCTGGGGCGCGCAGCGGCCAGGCGCTCCGCCCTGGCCGGCGCCCCGTCCGGGCCGGGCGCGACCGCCGACGGCCATCGGGTGCTGCTGCTGGCCAACGTCCGCGGGCCGGCCGAGGTGCCCGACGCCCTGGCCGCCGGGGCCGAGGGGGTCGGCCTGTTCCGCACCGAGTTCCTGTTCCTCGACCGGACGCGGCCGCCCGCCGTGGCCGAGCAGGAGACCGCCTACCGGCAGGTGCTGGACGCCTTCCCCGCCGGCGCCAAGGTGGTGATCAGGACCCTCGACGCCGGCGCCGACAAGCCGCTGGCCTTCCTGACGCCCCGCGACGAGCCCAACCCCGCCCTCGGTCAGCGCGGCCTGCGCGCCGTCCGCCTCACCCCCGAGGTCCTCGCCGCGCAGCTCGAGGCCGTCGGCCAGGCCGCCGCGGCGGGCCGGGCCGAGGCCTGGGTGATGGCGCCGATGGTCGCCACCGCCGCCGAGGCGGCCTGGTTCCGCGACCAGGCCCACCGCCGGCGGGTCGCGATGGCCGGGGTGATGGTCGAGGTGCCGGCGGCCGCCCTGCTCGCCGAGGCGGTGCTCGCCGAGGCCGACTTCGCCAGCATCGGCACCAACGACCTCGCCCAGTACACCTACGCGGCCGACCGGCAGCTCAGCGGCCTGGCCGCCTTCCAGGACCCGTGGCAGCCGGCCCTGCTGGCGCTGGTCGCCAGGGTCGGCGAGGCCGGTCGGTCGCTCGGCAAGCCGGTCGGCGTCTGTGGCGAGGCCGCCGGCGACCCCGTGCTCGCCCTGGTCCTCACCGGCCTCGGCGCGACCAGCCTGTCGATGGCCCCGGCCGCGCTGGCAGAGGTCCGCCTGCTGCTGGCGCGCCACACCCTGGAGGACTGCCGCCGCCTGGCCGCCATCGCCCTCGCCGCCCCCGACGCCGAGACCGCCCGCGCGCGGGTCCGCGAGGCGGCCCCGGCAGCCGCCGAGCTGGGACTGTAGCCGCCGGCGCGGCGCGAGGTGGCGCAAGCCGCCGCGGTTGCTGCGGCGCCGACCTCTGGGAACAGAGCGGGCGAGCCCGTAGGATTGGGTGCAACCACCGCTCCCGACCCGGCGCCGAAGGGGACATCGATGGGGACGCTCACGCTCTCCACCCGCATCACCCTGCTCCGGGTCGCGCTGGTGCCGCTGCTGCTGTGGCTGCTGCTCGCCGAGGGCAGGATCGAGCACGCGGCGGTGCTGGCCGCGGCCGTGTTCCTGGTCGCCTCGTTCACCGACTTCGTCGACGGCTACCTGGCGAGGCGCTGGCAGCAGATCACCATGCTCGGCAACTTCCTCGACACCACCGCCGACAAGCTGCTGGTGGTGGGCGCCCTGCTCGGCCTGCTGGCGCTCGGCCGGGTCAACGTCTGGGTGGCCTTCGTGGTGATCGCCCGCGAGGTGGCCGTGCTCGGGCTGCGGGCGGTGGCCGCCGCCGCCAACGTGGTCATCTCGGCGACGATCTGGGGCAAGCTCAAGTTCAACGTCCAGGTCGTCGGCATCACGCTGGCGATCCTGCGGCCGCCGGTGCGGCTCGGCTCGCTCTGGCTCGACGAATGGGCCATGCTGCTGGTGGCGCTGGTGAGCGCCGCCTCTGCCGTGGACTACTTCGCGAGATTCGGCGACCTCATACGGGCGGGACGGTGATCCGATGAGTGGCGCAGGGGACCGGGTCCTGGTCACCGGCGGGACCGGCTTCGTCGGCGGGCTGGTGCTGGCGCGGCTGGTGGCCGACGGCAGGCAGGTGCGGGCGCTGATCCGCCGCCCGGCGGACCGCGAGCAGCTCCCGGACCCCCGGGTCGAGCTCGCGCTCGGCGACATCCGCGACGAGGAGTCGCTGGCACGGGCGGCCGACGGCTGCGCGGTCGTCTACCACATGGCCGGCCTGAACCAGCTCTGCCTTCCCGACCCCGCCCCCCTGTACCTGGTCAACGTGGAGGGCACCAGGCGGTTGCTGCAGGCCGCCAGGCGGGCCGGGGTGCGGCGGGTGGTGCACACCAGCTCGGCGGCCACCCTCGGCGGCGACGGCACCCGCGAGGTCGACGAGTCGGCGCCGCCGCCGGCCGAGTTCACCTCCCACTACGCGCGCTCCAAGTTCGAGTCCGAGCAGCTCGCCCTCGCCTTCGACGGCGTCGAGGTGGTGGCCGTCAACCCCAGCTCGGTGCAGGGGCCCGGGCGCACCACCGGCACGGCCAAGGTGTTCATCGGCTACCTGAACGGCCGGCTCCGCTTCGACCTGCCGGCCCGCTTCGGGCTCTGCTACACCGACGACTGCGTCAACGGCCACCTGCTCGCCGAGGCCAAGGGCCGGCCGGGCCAGCGCTACGTGCTCAACACCGCCACCGTGACCAACACCGAGGCGATCGACCTGATCGCCGTCATCGCCGGCCTCGCCGACCGGCCGCGGACCCTGCCGCTGCCGCTGGCGATGGCCGCCGCCGCGGGCGCCGAGGCACTCGCCCGGCTCCGCGGCCGGCCGCCGAGGCTGTGCCGCGAGTTCGTGCGCACCGCCGGGCACCCGCACCTGTACGACGGCTCGCGGGCGGAACGGGAGCTGGACCTGCGCTACACGAATCTACGAATGGCCATGGAGGCCACCGTGCACTGGTACGTCCAGCAGGGGCTGGTCACCCGGCCGCTGCCACGGTTCACCGGCCAGTGGACGGAGGGCCCCGGTCAGCCCGCCGGCGGAGGGTCCCTGTTCGACGCGGAGGCGGGCGAGCAGGAGCAGGAGCAGGAGCCACGACCGTGACGCCGCTGCTCGAGACCGACGTGGTGGTGGCCGGCGGCGGCGTCACCGGCGTGGCGGTCCTGCGCGACCTCGCCCTCCGGGGCGTGAACGCGGTGCTGGTCGAGCGGTTCGACCTCGGCACCGGGACCTCCGGCCGCTGGCACGGCCTGCTGCACTCGGGCGCCCGCTACGCGGTGCGGGACCAGGAGTCGGCCCGCGAGTGCATCGAGGAGAACACCGTCCTACGGCGCATCGCCCCCCACACCGTGGAGGACGTCGGCGGCCTGTTCGTCCTGCTGCCAGGCGACGACGAGGCCTACGCCGGCAAGTTCGTCGAGGGCTGCCAGGCCTCCGGCATCCCCACCGAGGAGCTGTCGGCGGCCGAGGCCCGTCGCCGCGAGCCGCTGCTCGCCCCCGACGTCAAGCTCGCCTTCGCCGTGCCCGACGGCGGCATCGACTCGTGGGCGCTGCTGCGGTCGATGGCGGCGGACGCCGAGGCGCGCGGCAGCCGGGTGCTCGTCCGCCACCCGGTGGTCGGCGTGGAGCGCGACGGCGACCGCATCACCGCGGTCCGGGTGCACGACCAGGTCGCCGGGGAGGACCGCCTGATCGGCTGCCAGTGGGTGGTGAACGCCGCCGGCGCCTGGGCGGGGGAGATCGGCCGCATGGCCGGCGTGCCGATCCGCATGATCGCCGGCAAGGGCGTCATGGTGGTCATGGCCAGCCGCTACGTCCGCGGGGTGGTCAACGCCTGCCGCAAGCCGGCCGACGGCGACATCATCGTCCCCCAGCACCAGGTGGCCATCCTCGGCACCACCTCGGTCCAGGTGGACAGCCCCGACGACATCGCCGTCCCCCCGGCCGACGTCGACCGCATGATCGACATGTGCGCCCAGATGGTGCCGTCGATCGCCTCCGGCCGGGTGCTGCGCGCGTTCGCCGGGTCGCGGCCGCTCTACCAGCCGGAGTCGGAGGACGGCGGCGGCGGCGACACCCGGGAGGTCAGCCGCACCTTCACCGTGCTCGACCATGCCGGCCGCGACGGGCTGGGCAACATGCTGAGCATCGTCGGCGGCAAGCTGACCACCTGCCGGCAGATGGCGGAGGCGCTGGTGGACCGGCTCGCCGAGCGGATGGGGGTGACCGAGCCCTGCCGCACCGCCACCGAGGTCCTGCCCGGCGCCGACCACGGGCCGCACCGGCTGGCCGCGCCGCTGGCCGGCGTGGAGCGCGACGGCGCCTACGGCGAGCTGATCTGCGAATGCGAGCTGGTCACCCGCGGGCAGGTGCGCGCCGCGATCGCCGACGGCCTGACCGAGCTGGAGGACCTGCGCCGCAAGCTGCGCCTGGGCTACGGCCCCTGCCAGGCCGCCTTCTGCGCCTGGCGCGCCGCCGGGATGCTGTCGGAGGGGTCCGGAGGTGATCACCTGGGCGGGCTGGAGCGGTTCCTGGAGGAGCGCTGGCGCGGCCAGCGGGCCACCATCTGGGGCGACCAGGCCCGCCAGGCCCTCCTCAACCACGCCATCTACCGCGGCATCTTCGACCTGCGCGGCGCCGGCCGTCCCGACGAGGCCGCCGCGGCCGGCCTCCCCCGGGCCGAGCCGGTCGGCGGCGGCTGATGCGTGCCGACGTGGTGGTGGTCGGCGCCGGCCCGGCCGCGCTGGCCACGGCCGTGCGCCTGGCCGAGGCCGGCCGCCAGGTGCGGGTGATCGCGCGCGGCAACGGCTTCACCCACTGGGGGGCCGGCGCCGTCGACGCGCTCGGCCGGCTCGGCGGCGAGCGGGTCGAGCGGCCGCTGGAGGCGGTCGGCCGCCTCCCGGAGGACCATCCCTACCGGCTCGCCGGCGAGGCCGCCCTGCGCGACGGCCTGGACTGGTTCGCCCGCTTCGCCGCGGCGGCCGGCCTGGCCCACGCCGGCGACCCGGACCGCAACCGCGACCAGGTCACCGCCCTCGGCGTCCTGCGGCCGACCTGCCTGCTGCCGGAGCCGGCGGCCGGGCCTCTGAGCGGCCGCGTGGCGGTGGTCAACTTCGAGGGCTTCCGAGACTTCTCGCCGGCGCTGTGCGCGGCGGGGCTCCGCGGCGCCGGCGTGGACGCGGTCCCGGCCAGCGTGCCGCTGCCCCCGTGGGACCACGCCCGCTACTTCACCGCCGTCGAGCTCGCCAGGGCGATCGACGACGACGACTTCCGGCGGCGCCTGGCCCCCGGGCTCGCCAGGGCGGCGGCCGGCGCCGACGTGGTGGTGGTCCCGGCCGTGCTCGGCGTGCGCGGCGGCCACGCGCCCTGGGCCGACCTGCAGCGGCTCGTCGGGACGCCGCTGGTCGAGGCGGCCACCGCCCCGCCGTCGATCCCCGGGCTGCGGCTGTTCGCCGCCTACCGGCGGCGGCTCGACGCCCTCGGGGTGGGCTGGCAGTTCGGCTTCCCCGCGGTCGGCGTGGAGCGCGACGGTGACCGCGTCACCGCCGTGCGCAGCGAGGGCGCCTCCCGCGAGGTCGTCACGCACTGCCAGGAGCTGGTGCTGGCCACCGGCGGCGTGGCCGGGCACGGCATCGAGGCCAACCGCGACGGCACCCTGGCCGAGGTCGTGGCCGGGCTGCCGGTCGAGGGCTTCCCCGACCGTACCGCCTTCCTCGGCGAACGGTTCCTCGGCGAGCATCCCCTCGGCGCGGCCGGGGTCCGCGTCGACGCCGAGCTGCGCCCCATGAACGCCTCGGGCAGCCCGGTCCATGCCAACGTCCGCTGCGTCGGCGGCCTGCTCGCCGGCCACGACCCGACGGTCGAGGGCTCGCGCGAGGGGGTCGCCCTGGCCACCGCGACCCGGACCGCCGAGCTGCTCGCCCCGACCCCAACGCCCGCCACCTGACCGGGAGGACGCCGTGCTGCACGTCGAGCAAACGGCCGACCGCTGCATCAAGTGCAACGTGTGCAACACCGTCTGCCCGGTCTCGGCGGTGACCGACCTGTTCCCCGGGCCGAAGTACGAGGGGCCGCAGGGCCAGCGGTTCCGTGCCGGGATCGACACCGGCGACTCGCCCGACCACTCCCTCGACTACTGCTCGGGCTGCGGGCTGTGCACCCAGGCCTGCCCGGAGGGGGTGATGGTCGCCGAGATCAACCAGGTCGCCCGCGAGCGGCTGGTCACCGCCAGGGGCGGGCTCGGCCTCCGCGACAAGCTGATCAGCCGGCCGTCGCTGATGGGCCGGCTGGCGCGGCCGGTGGCGCCGCTGGCCAACCTGCTGATGGCCGCCCGGCCGGTGCGGTTGGCGGTCGAGAAGGCCATCGGGGTGCACCGGGCCGCGGCCATGCCGCGGTTCTCGGGGACCACCTTCCGCTCGTGGGCGCGCCACCACCGGGCGCCGTCCGACGCCACCCGCACCGTCGCCTACTTCCACGGCTGCGCGGTGCAGGAGTTCGAACCCGAGATGGGCGCCGCCGTGGTCCGCGTCCTGGAGCGCAACCGGGTGCGGGTGACCTTCCCGCGGCAGGCCTGCTGCGGGCTGCCGCTGGTCTCCAACGGCGGCTTCGACGCCGGCCGCGCCGCCGCCGTCCGGCTGGTCGGGCGGCTACGGGCCGCCGCCGACGACCCCGGCGTGATCGTGGCCAACTCGACCTCGTGCGGCATGACCCTCAAGGCCAAGTACCGTGAGCTGCTCGGCATGGACGACGCCGCCACGCGGGCGGTCTCCAGGGCCGTCTACGACATCTGCGAGTACCTGCTGGAGCTGGCCGACGAGGACGCCCTGGACCGCTCGTTCGCGCCGCTGCCGGCCAAGGCCCTGTACCACCCGCCATGCCAGCTCATGGCCCACGGCGTCGGCACCCCGGCGCTGGACCTGCTGGCCATGGTGCCCGGGCTGGAGGTCGAGCGCTCGCGGGCCGGCTGCTGCGGCACCGCCGGCACCTACGGCACCAAGGTGGAGAAGTACCAGATCGCCATGGACGTCGGCGCCAGCCTGTTCGAGCAGGTCGCGCAGGCGCGGCCGGACTTCGTGGTGTGTGACTCGGAGACCTGCCGCTGGCACATCGCCAAGGCGACCGGCCTGCCCGTCTACCACCCGGTGCAGGTGCTCGACCGCGCCTATCAGGTTTGAACACCGGCTGCAGCGCCCATACCGGAGGCGACCAGATCAGCCGGCTGCCAGCAAACCAGTGGAGAGGACACAAATGGGCATCCTCGGGTGGATCGTTCTCGGGCTGCTTGCCGGGACTATCGCCAAGGCCATCCTGCCGGGCAACGACCCGGGCGGCATCATCGTCACGATGATCATCGGCATCTTCGGCGCGCTCCTCGGCGGGTTCCTCGGCCAGGTGCTGTTCGGCGTGGACACGCTCGACGAGTTCTTCGACATCAGCACCTGGCTGACCGCCATCGTCGGCGCGATCATCCTGCTGCTGCTGTACCGGATGGTGGTCGGCAGGGGCCGACGCCGGGTCATCTAGGGCGTCCCGTGGCGCGGCGGCCGAGCACCGCGGCCGCCGCGCCGGTGAGCCCGGCGGCGGCCAGCGCGCCCCGATGGGTCGCCAGCCACAGTTGCAGGCTGTGGCCGTGGGCGCGGTGGTCGAAGCCGCCGTGCGCACCCCGGTCGCCGGGCACCGGCCGCCACAGGTTGGCGGGCCGGTCGGGGCTGGCCGGCTCGCCGGTCTGCTGCGACTGGTAGCCGGTGCGGCCCAGGTAGCGGTCCAGCAGGCCGGGCGCGACGGCGTTCGCCAGCAGGGTGGCGACGGTGGAGGCGCCGACCCGCAGCTCGCGGCGGCGGTGGCTGGCGGCCCAGACGACCGCCCTGGCCGCCACCTCCGGCTGGTAGATGGGTGGCACCGGCTGGGGCCTGCTCGGCAGGCGCGACAGCGAGACCTCGAACTGGGGCGTGTTGAGGGCGGGGAGCTGGACCATGGTGATGCGCACCCTCGACCCGTCGTGGAGCAGCTCGCAGCGGACCGACTCGGTGAAGCCCTGGATGGCGTGCTTGGCGCCGCAGTAGGGGCTCTGCAGCGGGATGCCGCGGTAGGCGAGGGCCGAGCCGACGCAGACGACCACGCCCCGGTCGCGCGGCAGCATGCGGTGCAGCGCCGCCTTGGTGCCGTACACGACCCCCAGGTAGGTGACCTCGGTGGCGCGCCGGAACTCCTCCGCCGTGATCTCGGTGAACGGCGCCAGCACCGACGTCATGGCGTTGTTGACCCAGACGTCGATGGGTCCGAGCTCCTGCTCGACCTGGCCCGCGGCCCGCTCCACCGCGGCCGCGTCGGCGACCTCGGTGGCGACGGCCAGCGGCCGGCCACCGGCGCTCTCGACCTCCTTGGCCGTGGCCTGGAGGGCGTCGTCGCCCCGTGCCAGCAGCCCGACGCACGCGCCGAGGCTCCCGAAGGCACGGGCGGTGGCCCGTCCCACGCCCGAGCTGGCCCCGGTGATCACCACCACCTTGGGTGCTTGCATGGCGCTCTCCCTCCGCCTTGACGACCCCGGGTGGGCGCGGTCACGCGCCTCCGGCCATCGCCGGCCTCGGCTGCTCCTCGGGGTTGACCAGCACGTCGACCAGGGCGGGCCCCGGGTGGGCGAAGGCGCGGCGCACCGCCCGCTCGACCTCGGCGGCCCGCTCCACGCGCAGGCCGAGGGCGCCGTTGGCCGCGGCGAAGCTGGCGAAGTCGGCCCCGACCGCGCCGTTCGGCGAGTCCTGGCGCCCGAGGCCAGAGCTGTTGCTGATGACCACCTTCACGGGCAGCCGGTGGTGGATGGCGGTGAGCAGCTCGCCCATCACCCTGGCGAACCCGTCCGACCCGGTGACGGCGATGCAGCGGCGTCCCGGGTGCGCCCACTGGGCGGCGATCGCGTACGGCAGGCCGGCCGCCATCGTGGCCAGGTTGGCCGACAGCAGGTACTCGCGGCGGCCACGGATGTCGAAGTGGCGGGCCGTCCAGGTCGCGACCACGCCGGAGTCCGAGGCCAGGATGGCGTCGGCGGCCGCGTGCCGGTCCACGACCCGCATCAGGTACTGCGGCTGGATCGGGTCGCGGGTCTGGTCCTCCAGCTCGTGCATGCGCTGGCGCCAGCGCGCCATGCCGGCCTGGGCCGCTTCCAGGAAGCTGCGATCCTGCTTGGGCTGCAGCAGCGGCAGCAGCGCCCGCAGCGTCTCGGCCGCGTCCCCCACCAGCGGGGTCCCGGCGCGGGCCGCGGGACCGCCCATCCTGGCCAGGTCGGTCGCGAGCTGCACGGCTCGCACCTTGCCGGGGTCGGGCATGCTCCGCGCCCAGGGGAAGTTGGTGCCGACGACCAGCAGGGTGTCGGCGCCCCCGAGGGCGTCCTCGGAGGGCCTGGTGCCGAGCACCCCGACGCACCCGGTGGTGAGGGGGTCGTCGTCGGGGACCGCCGCCTTGCCCGGCAGCGACTTCACGATCGGGCTGGCCAGCCGCTCGGCCACCGCATGCAGCTCCGCCCGTGCCGCCAGGGCGCCCGCCCCGACCAGCAGCACCACCCGGCTCCCCCGGTTGAGCACCTCGGCGGCCCGCCGCAGGTCGGCGTCGGGCGGCACGCCCGGTCCGGCGGTGAGCAGCGGCGCCGTCGGCGGCGTGCCGGTCGGGGTCAGCAGCGCCAGGATGGTCGGGTCGGCCGCCGTCTCCTCCAGCCCCGGCGGGAAGGTGATGTGGGACACCGTCCCCCTGGCGAGCGCGTGGCCGATGCCGATGTCGACCACCGCCGGGACCTGCAACGGCACGTCGACCTTGACGTTGTAGTCGGCGACGTCGTCGAAGACCTTCTCGAGCTGCAGCTCGGTCTGGAAGCCGGTGCCGAGCAGGCGGATCTCCTGGCTCTCGGTCACCGCCAGGACGGGCTGGTGGTCGAGCTTGGCGTCGTAGAGGCCGCCGAGCAGCCGCAGCGCGCCCGGGCCGGAGGTCGCCAGGCAGGCGCCGATCCGGCCGGTCGCCTTGGCGTAGCCGCTGGCCATGAGCCCGGCCGCCTCCTCGTGGTGGACCCGCACCAGGCGAATGCGGTCGCGGCGGCGCCCGAACGCCTCGACCACGCCGTCGTCGCCGTCGGCGGGCAGCCCGAAGACGGTGTCGACCCCCCAGTCGACCAGTCGTCCCACCAGCAGGTCGGCGACGAGCTCCCGCACCAGGCCCTCCCCCCGAGCGTGGCGAACGTCCGGAAGCTACCAGATTGTCAGGGCCGGATCACTGTTCGTTGACCACGTCGGCCAGGGCCTTGACGAGCAGGTGCGTGGAGGTGGCGCCGGGATCCTGGTGGTCGCGGGACCGTTCGCCGAGGTAGCTGGCCCGTCCCTTGCGGGCCACCAGCGGGATGGTGGCCTTCATCCCCGCCTCGGCGGCCCGCTCGGCCTGGTCCAACGCCTGGCCGAGGTCGCTGCCGCCGGCCAGCGCGGCGTCCAGGGCCTCCAGGGCGGGGTGCCAGGCGTCCAGCATGGTCTTGTCCTCGAGCTGCGCCTTGCCGCGCGCGACCACGCCCTCGTACCCCGCCCGGAGGGCGGCGGCGAGCGCGCCGTCCTCCACCGTCTCGGCGTCGCCGAGCCCCTTGCCCACGGCCAGGTAGAACGACCCGTACAGCGGGCCGGAGGCGCCGCCCACCTTGCTGATCAGGGCCATGCCGACCGCCTTGAAGACGCTGCCGAGGTCGGCGGCCTCCAGGCCGTCCAGGCGTTGCAGGACCGCCTTGAAGCCCCGGTTCATGTTGGTGCCGTGGTCACCGTCGCCGATGGCGGCGTCCAACCTGGTGAGAGCGGCCGCGTTCTCCTCGACGACCGCCGCCGACGCCCTGACCCATGACACCGCCTGGGCGGCGGTGAACACCGACTTACACCCCCCAACGGAGGGCCGGGGTGAGCACCGGGGCGTCCCACAGCCGGGTCTTCTCGTCGTCCAGGCGCAGGATCGTGATGGAGCAGCCCTGCATCTCCAGGGAGGTGATGTAGGGCCCGACGAGATGCCTGGCGACCTGCACGCCGCCCTCGTCCAGGAGCTGGCAGACCCGCCGGTAGACCACGTACAGCTCGGCGAGGGGCGTGCCGCCCATGGAGTTGACGAACAGCAGCACCTGCTCGCCGGAGTTGAGCCCGAGGTCCTCGACGACCGGCCGCGTCAGCCGGTCGGTGAGCTGGTCGGCGGACTCCATCTTGATCCGCTCCCGACCCGGCTCGCCGTGGATGCCGATGCCGACCTCGGCCTCGTCGTCGCCCAGGTCGAAGGTTGGCGATCCCGCCGCCGGCACCGTGCAGGAGGTCAGCGCCAGCCCCATCGACCGCACGTTGGCGTTGACGTCCCGCGCCAGGTCGGCCACGGCGGCGAGGTCGGCGCCCTCCTCGGCCCTGGCCCCGACGATCTTCTCCATCAGCACGGTCCCGCCGACCCCCCGCCGCCCCTGGGTGTACAGCGAGTCCTTGACCGCCACGTCGTCGTCCACGACCACGCTCTGCACCTCGATGCCAGCGTCCCGCCCAAGGTCCGCCGCCATCTCGAAGTTCATGATGTCGCCCGAGTAGTTCTTGACGATGTGGAGCACCCCGGCCCCGCCGTCGACCTTGGTGGTCGCCCACTCCATCTGGTCCGGCGTCGGCGAGGTGAACACCTCGCCCGGGCACGCCGCGTCCAGCATCCCCCTGCCGACGAACCCGCCGTGCATCGGCTCGTGCCCCGACCCGCCGCCGGAGATCACGCCGACCTTGCCCTGCACGGGAGCGTCCACCCGGTAGACCACGAACGGGTCGTAGTTCACGTCGATGAGGTCACCGTGGGCGCGCTGCATGCCCTCGAGCGACTCCCGTACGAAGTCGTCAACCGTATTGATGAGCTTCTTCACGCCGACCTCCCCGTGATCTGGAACGGCCCGGCCGGAGCCGAAGCCCCGGCCGGGCCTCACCCACGGCTAAGGGACCTAGTCCACCCACCCGCGGGTCCGCTCGATGGCCTTCTTCCACTGCGTGTACCCGCTCTCCCGCTGGTCCTCCGACCACTGCGGCTCGAACGTCCGGTCCACCTGCCAGTTCTCGCGCATCTCGTCCAGCGAGGACCAGTAGCCGGTGGCCAGCCCGGCCAGGTAGGCCGCGCCGAGCGCCGTGGTCTCCTGGACCTGGGGCCGGATCACGGGGATGCCGAGGATGTCGGCCTGTAGCTGCATGAGGAAGTTGTTCTTGACCGAGCCGCCGTCGACTCTGAGATCTGGCAGCGGTTCGCCGGAGTCCTGCTCGACCGCCCCGACCACGTCCCGGGTCTGGTAGCACTCCGACTCCAGCGTCGCCCTGACCAGGTGGGCCCGGTTGACGTAGCGGGTGAGGCCGACGATCGCGCCGCGGGCGCGCTCGTCCCAGTAGGGGGCGAACAGGCCGGAGAACGCCGGCACGAAGTAGGCGCCGCCAGAGTCCTCCACCGACTGGGCGATCTCCTCGGTCTCGGCGGCGTTGCTGATCATCTTCAGGTTGTCGCGCAGCCACTGCACGGCCGCGCCGGTGATGGCGATCGACCCTTCCAGCGCGTAGAAGCTGTTGCCCTTCTCCAGCGCGTAGAAGCCGGTGGTCAGCAGCCCCGACTTGGACGGGACGACCTGCTGGCCGGTGTTCTGCAGCAGGAAGTTGCCGGTCCCGTAGGTGTTCTTGGCCTGGCCGACGTCGAAGCAGGCCTGCCCGAACAGGGCCGCCTGCTGGTCGCCGGCGTCGCCGCACACCGGCACCTGCCCGCCGAGCGGGCCGTCGGCGGTGGAGCTGCCGTAGGTCTCGCGGTCCGAGGAGGGCCGCAGCTCGGGCAGCATCGCCTTGGGGATGTTCAGCTTCGCCAGGATGGCGTCGTCCCAGTCGGTGTTGGCCAGGTTGAACAGCATCGTGCGCGAGGCGTTGGTGTAGTCGGTGATGTGGCGGCCGCCGTTGACCCCGCCGGTCAGGTTCCAGATCACCCAGGTGTCGGTGTTGCCGAACAGCAGGTCGCCGCGCTCGGCCCGCTCCCTGGCGCCCTCCACGTTCTCCAGGATCCAGGCGATCTTGGTGCCGGAGAAGTAGGTGGCGATGACCAGGCCGGTCTTGGGCTTGATCTCGTCCTCGTAGCCCTCTTCCTTCCAGCGGGACACGATCGGCTGGGTACGGGTGTCCTGCCAGACAATCGCGTTGTAGACGGGCTCGCCGGTGTTCTTGTCCCAGATGACGGTGGTCTCCCGCTGGTTGGTGATCCCGACCGCGGCGATGTTCTCGGCGGTCAGGCCGTTGTCCCGCAGGACCTGCGCGGTCACCTGCTTGGTCCGCTCCCAGATCTCCTTGGGGTCGTGCTCGACCCAGCCCGCCTGCGGGTAGATCTGCTCGTGCTCCTCCTGGGCGACCCCGGCGCTGGTGCCGTTGTGCTGGAAGAGCATGGCCCGGCTCGAGGTCGTGCCCTGGTCGATCGCGAGGACGTACTCCTTCGCCATCTGTGGCCTCCTGTCCGCGTTCGGGTGGGGAGCGGCCCGCGGGAGGCGGCGCCTGGCCGGTGCCGCCTCCCACCAGGACCTGTCGGCTGCCTAGGTGGTTGTTCGCCGTCCGGTGTCCGGATCCTCCACCACCTCGCCGACCTCACCTTCGGCCACGGGCAGGTACCGCCCGATGAACCCGTCGTAGACGTACGCGCCCACGATTCCGCCGATGAACGGCCCGATGATCGGCACCCAGGCGTAGAAGTCGCCCCGCTGGTCGTTGAACGCCGCGCTGCCCCAGCCGCTCACCCAGGCCGCCAGCCGCGGCCCGAGGTCGCGGGCCGGGTTGATGGCGTAGCCGGCGGCCGCCCCGATCGCCATGCCGATGGCGACCACGGCCAGCCCGATGATGAACGGCGCCATGTTCGACCCCGGCGCCATGTTGCGGGCGTCGGTGATGGCCAGCACCAGGATCAGCAGCATGGCGGTGCCGATGATCTGGTCGCGGAGGGCGCCGAGCTGGGAGATGTCGGCGTAGGGGTTGGCGTTGTTCGGATAGGTGTTGAACACCACCTGGCTCTTGAAGCCCTTGGCGGGATCGAACTTGTCGAACGCCTCCCAGAAGTTCCAGCGGACCACCAGCGCGGCCAGGAACGCACCGATCACCTGGGCCACCATGTAGGGGAGGACCTTTCCCCACGGGAAGGCGCGCCGGATCGCCAGCGCCAGCGTGACCGCCGGGTTGATGTGGGCGCCGGAGATCCCGCCGGCGACGTAGATGCCCATGACGACGCCGAGACCCCACGCCCAGTGGATGGACTGGGCCCCGGCGGAGAAGGGGGTCAGCACGGTCTGGGCGACCACCCCGACCCCGAAGACGATCAGCGTGAAGGTGCCAAGCAGCTCGGCCGACAGCTCGCCGACCAGCGTGTTACGCCGCAACGAACAGCCCTCCTCTTGGTCCCCCCTGCCTGACGCGGTCTCCCCAGCGCCTCCTTCCCTGTGCCACGAGGCTGTTCGGTCATACCGAACAATGTTGGATCATTACGCGCGGGGCTGCTTGTGTTGTCAAGAGGCCGACCTCGGTCAGTGGTTTGACGAGGTCAGCCCGGCTTCGCTACCATTCGCGATCGCGCTACTCCGCAGCGTCGGTGGCGCGCGCCCAGGCCGGACCGCCGCTGACCGGCTCGCTCGGGTCCCAGACCCCGCTCCCGAGCCGCCAGGCGCGGTCCCGGTCGCGGTCCCCGACCCAGCACCGAACACGACCAATCGATACACGACGGCCTCGGAGCGGCTTGAACGCCCGACACCGTGGAGTTGAATGAGCAGCAGGAACGGACGGCAAGGAGCAGAGATTGCCTACGATCGCCCAGTTGGTTCGCAAGGGCCGCCGGAGCAAGGTCGAGAAGACCAAGACCCCGGCCCTCAAGGGCTCGCCCCAGCGGCGGGGGGTCTGCACGCGCGTCTACACGACCACGCCCAAGAAGCCCAACTCGGCGCTCCGCAAGGTCTGCCGGGTGCGCCTGAACAGCGGCATCGAGGTCACCGCGTACATCCCCGGCGTCGGCCACAACCTGCAGGAGCACTCGATCGTGCTGGTGCGCGGCGGCCGGGTCAAGGACCTGCCCGGCGTCCGCTACAAGGTCATCCGCGGCGTGCTCGACACCCAGGGTGTCCGCGACCGCAAGCAGGCCCGCTCGCGCTACGGCGCCAAGGCCAAGCAGGGTTAGGAGGCGAGGCATGCCGCGCAAGGGAGCAGCAAGCCGCCGGCCGCTGTCGCCGGACCCCATCTACCAGTCGCAGCTCGTCACCCAGCTCGTCAACAAGATCCTGCTGCGGGGCAAGCGCTCGACCGCCGAGCAGATCGTCTACGCGGCGCTGGAGCAGTGCCGCCGCAAGACCGGCAACGACCCGGTGACCACCCTCAAGCGCGCGGTCGAGAACGTCCGGCCGGTGCTGGAGACCAAGAGCCGCCGGGTGGGCGGCGCGACCTACCAGGTGCCGGTGGAGGTGCGCCAGGGCCGCTCGACCACCCTCGCCCTCCGCTGGCTGGTCAACTTCGCCCGCAACCGCCGCGAGAAGACCATGGCCGACCGTCTGGCCGGCGAGCTGCTGGACGCCTCCAACGGCGCCGGCGCCGCGGTCAAGCGCAAGGAAGACACCCACAAGATGGCCGAGGCCAACAGGGCCTTCGCCCACTATCGCTGGTAGGGAATGACGAACACCGCAGTAGACCGCAAGGCCACAGGGGCCAAGAGAGGACTCGCGATCCGCGAGTTCCCGCTGTCGCGTACCCGCAACATCGGGATCATGGCCCACATCGACGCCGGGAAGACCACCACCACCGAGCGCATCCTCTATTACACCGGCCGCACCTACAAGATGGGCGAGGTCCACGAGGGCGCCGCGGTGATGGACTGGATGCAGCAGGAGCAGGAACGGGGCATCACCATCACCTCGGCCGCGACCACCACCAAGTGGCGCGACCACTGGATCAACCTGATCGACACCCCCGGCCACGTCGACTTCACCGTCGAGGTCGAGCGCTCCCTGCGGGTGCTCGACGGCGCCGTGGCCGTGTTCGACGCCGTCAGCGGGGTCGAGCCGCAGTCGGAGACGGTCTGGCGCCAGGCCGACAAGTACCGCGTCCCGCGGATCTGCTTCGTCAACAAGATGGACCGCGTCGGCGCCGAGTTCCATCGCACGGTCGACATGATCGTGGACCGCATGGGCGCCACCCCGGCGGTGCTGCAGCTCCCGTGGGGCGTGGAGAGCAACTTCCACGGCGTCATCGACCTGGTCGAGATGCGCGGCCACTACTGGCCGAGCGACGGCATGGGCGAGGCGTGGGAGGACCGGCCCATCCCCGACGAGTACGCCGAGCTCGCCGGCGAGTGGCGCCACCGCCTGTTCGAGCTGCTCGCCGACCACGACGAGCAGCTCATGGAGATGTACGTCGCCGAGCAGGAGCCGACCGTCCAGCAGCTCCGCAAGGCGATCCGCAGGGCCACGATCGCGGGCAGGATCACCCCCGTGCTCTGCGGCAGCGCCTTCAAGAACAAGGGCGTGCAGCCGCTGCTCGACGCGGTCGTGTGGTACCTGCCGTCGCCGCTGGACGTGCCCCCGATCCAGGGCACCAAGGTCGGCGACGAGTCGGCCGTGCTGGAGCGCAAGCCCGACGACAGCGAGCCGTTCGCCGCCCTCGCCTTCAAGATCATGGCCGACCCGTACGTGGGCAAGCTCACCTACTTCCGCGTCTACTCCGGCACCCTCAAGGCGGGCAGCCGCGTGCTGAACGCCTCCAAGGACCGCACCGAGCGGATCGGCCGGCTGCTGCAGATGCACGCCAACCACCGCGAGGACAAGGACGCGGTGTTCACCGGCGACATCGTGGCCGCGGTGGGCCTGAAGTTCACCACCACCGGCGACACCCTCTGCGACCCCGACAACCCGATCGAGCTGGAGGCGATCAGCTTCCCCGACCCGGTGATCGAGGTCGCGATCGAGCCCAAGACCAAGTCCGACCAGGAGAAGATGGCGACCGCCCTCGCCCGCCTGGACGAGGAGGACCCGACCTTCCGGGTCTACACCGACGAGGACACCGGCCAGACCATCCTGGCGGGCATGGGCGAGCTCCACCTCGAGGTGCTGGTCGACCGGATGCTGCGCGAGTTCAAGGTCGACGCCAACGTCGGCAAGCCCCAGGTCGCCTACAGGGAGACCATCCGCAAGCCGGTGAAGAACCTCTCCTACCGCCACGTCAAGCAGACCGGCGGCAGGGGCCAGTACGCCCACGTGGTCATCGACGTGGAGCCCACCTCGGGCGACGGCGGCGGCTACGAGTTCGTCAACAAGATCGTCGGCGGCAAGATCCCGCGCGAGTACATCCCGGCGGTCGACGGCGGCATCCAGGACGCCCTGAGCTCCGGGGTGCTCGCCGGTTACCCGATGGTGGACGTGCGCGTCGTCCTGCACGACGGCTCCTACCACGAGGTCGACTCCTCGGAGATGGCCTTCAAGATCGCCGGTTCCATGGCGATCAAGGAGGCCGTGCGCAGGGGCGACCCCGCCCTGCTGGAGCCGATCATGGACGTCGAGGTGGTGACGCCGGAGGAGTTCGCCGGCGACGTCATGGGCGACCTGTCGAGCCGGCGCGGGCGCATCGAGAAGATGGAGCCGCGCGGCAACGCCCAGGTGATCCGGGCGGCGGTGCCGCTCGCCGAGATGTTCGGCTACACCACCGACCTGCGCTCGATGACGCAGGGCCGGGCCACGTCGACCATGCACTTCGGCCGCTACGCCGAGGTGCCAGAGAGCATCGCCAGGACCATCGTCGCGAAGATCCGCGGGGAGTAGGAGAGGAGACCGGACCCCCATGGCGAAGAGGAAGTTTGAGCGGACGAAGCCGCATCTGAATATTGGGACGATGGGGCATATCGATCATGGGAAGACGACGCTGACGGCGGCGATCA
>Ga0209875_1000008_pt1 | contig 25607 bp, 25 predicted proteins | sample GWRWS3_0_10_FD_187219 | JGI IMG/M metagenome (GOLD analysis project Ga0209875, IMG submission 187219) | Riverbed sediment microbial communities from areas with vegetation nearby in Columbia River, Washington, USA - GW-RW S3_0_10 (SPAdes)... | ecosystem: Environmental > Aquatic > Freshwater >...
CAGTGGCTGGACGCGCTGCAGGGACCGCTGCGGCCGGTGGAGATCGGCTCCCCGTTCGACCTGGGCCGCCGCCCCTACTTCTCCGACGAAGGCCACCAGCGGCACATCCACGTCGGCTACGGGTCAGAGCGCTGAGCGGCCGCCGCCTGCTCGGCGGCCTCGGCGGCGGCCGCCAGCACATGCTCGACCTCGGCGGGCCCGTGGGTGATCGACACGAACCAGGCCTCGAAGGCGCTGGGCGGCAGGTACACGCCGCGCTCCAGCATGGCGTGGAAGAAGCGCGCGTAGGCGGCGGTGTCCTGGCGGCGCGCGCCGTCGTAGCCGTCGACCGCGTCCGCGGTCATGAACACGCTGAAGAGGTTGCCTGCCTGCTGCACCCTGGCCGCCACGCCAGCCTTGTCGAACGCGGCCCGCAGGCCGGCGCAGAGCTGGTCGGCGAGGTCGTCGAGGCGCCGGTAGGCGGCGTCGTCCAGCAGCGACAGCGTCGCGAGGCCGGCGGCGGTCGCCAACGGGTTCCCGGACAGCGTCCCCGCCTGGTAGACCGGCCCCTCGGGCGCGACCAGGCGCATCAGCTCGGCGCTGCCGCCGTAGGCCGCCGCCGGCAGGCCGCCGCCGAGCACCTTGCCGAAGGTCAGCAGGTCCGGTTCCAGCGACCAGCGTGCCGTGGCGCCCCCCCGGTGGACACGGAAGCCGGTGATCACCTCGTCCAGCACCAGCAGGGCGCCGGCCTGGCGGGTCTCGGCTCGAAGGGCGGCCAGGAAGGCCGGCGCCGGCGGGACCACGCCCATGTTCGCCGCGACGGGCTCGACGATGACCGCCGCGATCTGGTCGCCGGCGGCGGCGAAGGTTGCCGCCAGCGCCCGCTCGTCGTTGTAGGGCAGCACCAGCGTGTCGGCCGCCTGCGCGGCGGTCACCCCCGGGGAGTCGGGGAGCCCGAGGGTGGCGACGCCCGACCCGGCGGCCGCCAGCAGCCCGTCGGCGTGGCCGTGGTAGCAGCCGGCGAACTTGACCAGCTTGGGCCGCCCGGTCGCCGCCCTGGCGACCCGGACCGCGCTCATCGCGGCCTCGGTGCCGGAGCTCACCAGGCGGAGCCGCTCGACGGCGGGCACCCGGCGGGCGACCTCCTCGGCCAGCTCGACCTCGGCCTCGGTGGGCGCGCCGAAGGAGGTACCCCTGGCGGTCGCCGCCTGCACCGCCGCCACCACCGTCGGGTGGGCGTGGCCGGCGATCAGCGGTCCCCACGAGCACACCAGGTCGACGTAGCGGTTGCCGTCCACGTCCCACAGGTACGGCCCCTGGCCGCGGGCGAAGAAGCGGGGCGTGCCGCCGACCGCGCCGAAGGCGCGCACCGGCGAGCTCACCCCGCCCGGCATCCGCGCCCTGGCGCGGCGGAAGAGCGCCGCGCTGCGGTCCTGCCGCTGGTCTGGACCCTCCTGCCCGCTCACCACGCTGGCCGAGGCTCCTTCCGGGACGGGTGGCAGCGAGCGCCCAGTCTACGTCGACGAGCGACGCCGGCCGGTTCAGTGTCGCTCGCCCGCGGTAGCCTCGCCGCCTGTCGAGACGCCCGCGAGCAGGGAGGCCAGCCATGGCAACCGGTGTCCAGGTGGTGTTCGACTGCGCCGACCCCAGCCGGCTCGCGCGGTTCTGGGCCGAGGCGCTCGGCTACGAGCTGGCCGACCCGCCGGAGGGCTACGAGCGCTGGGAGGACTGGCTGCGCGACCAGGGCATCCCCGAGGAGCGCTGGAACGACGCCAGCGCGGTGGTCGACCCGGACGGCGCCGGTCCGCGCATCTACCTCCAGCGCGTCCCCGAGGCCAAGACCGTCAAGAACCGCGTGCACCTGGACCTGAACATCAGCGGCGGCGCGTCGGTCCCCATCGAGCAGCGGCGCCGGCGGGTCGACGCCGAGGTCGAGCGGCTCCTCGGCATCGGCGCCACCCGGCTGCGCGCGGTCGAGGAGCTCGGCGTCTACTGGGTGGTCATGCACGACCCCGAGGCCAACGAGTTCTGCGTCCACTGATTCAGATATACTTCCTCGTAACTGATATCACGAGGGGGTGACCCATGAGTCGCACGCTGATCGACGTCGATGACGATGCCCTTGGCCGCGCCGCCCAGGTGCTTGGCACCACCACCAAGGTCGAGACCGTCAACCGAGCCCTGCAGCTCGTGGCGCAGAGCGCAGGCCGACAGGCCGAGCGAGACCGCTTCGACGACCTCCTGGATCTGGTCGGGGACCGCCTCGCCGAAACCGACATCAGGGCGCAGGCGTGGCGCTAGGACCGCTGTACCTGGTCGACAAGTCGGCCTGGGAGCAGGCGCGCTATGACAAGGGCGCCAGGCAACGCCTCCACGATGTACGCGAGGCGGGTCAACTGGCCGTGTGCATCGTGTCGATGGCGGAGTTGCTGTACTCGGCCCGCAACGCCGACGAGCTGGCCAGGATGCGCCTTGACCTGTCGACGCTTCCCTACATGCACATGAGTCCGACGGCCGAGCAGCACTTGGCGGACGTCATGGCGGCGCTGGCCCTGCGCGGGCAGCACCGAACCCCGATCCCCGATCTGATGCTTGCCGCCATCGCCCACGCCCACTCGGCCGTGGTCCTGCACTACGACTCCGACTACGAGCGGATCGCCGAGGTCACAGGCCAGCCTCACGAGTGGGTCATCCCGCGGGCAACCGGGCACCGGGTCGGTCCTTCCTGACGTGGGGTGCGCGATGGCCAACGACGAGCCGTTGCAGCAGGTCCTCGAGGAGGCGGTCGAGCGCTACCGCCGCGAGCGGTTCTTCGCCGATCTCCACGCCGCCTATGCGCGTCTTGCGAGTGACCGGGACGTCTGGGAGGAGGAGCTGGACGAACGGGGACGGTTGGACGACACGCTGGCCGACGGGCTCGACGAGCTATGAGGACCATCCACCGAGGGTGAGCTCTGGCTCGCCGCCGACCGGCTCGCCACCCATCCGTTCGGCACCGTGTCGCCCGCCGTCATGCGTGCCGTCGAGGACCGCCTGCGGCTCCTGCTGGTGCTCTGAGGAGCCGGCTACCCCGGCGGCGGGGTGAGGCGCTCGGCGAGGAAGGCGAGCGCCTTGGGGTAGCGGTACTCGATCCCGGAGTGGGTGTCGTCGAACAGCTCGAAGACGTGCTCGACGCCGAGGGCGTCCAGCTCGGCCGAGAACGCGGTCGCGCCGAGGTCCAGCCAGTACTCGTCCCTGCGGCCGGCGTCCAGGTAGACGCCGCGCAGCGAGCGGAGGGCCTCGGCGTGGCCGGCCGCCATGCGCACCGGGTCCAGGGCCAGCCAGCGCTGCCACACCTCGTCGCGGAGCCGGCCGGTGGCCGGGTCGAACGGCAGCGTCACGGTGCCGTCCGGCTCGGCCGAGTAGCAGGCGGCCATGGCCCAGGCGTCCACCAGCGCGTCGTCGGTGTCCTTGGAGAAGGCGGGCCGGGACCGGAAGTCGGCGAAGAACCGCTCATAGGAGCCGTCGTACTCGTCGCGCAGGGCGCGGGCCGCCCTGGCGAACTCCGACAGGTAGCAGTGCTCGAACAGGGCGTCGCCGGCGTGGCTGGCCAGGGCGCCGAACACGTCCGGCCGCAGCATCGGCACCACCATGGCGCCGTAGCCGCCGCTGGACTTGCCGGTGATGCCGCGGTGGTCGCGGCTGGCCAGGGTCGGGTAGCGCCCGTCCACGAACGCCACCACCTCGTCGCAGAGGTAGTCCAGGTAGCGGCCGGTCCCCGGCGAGTTCAGGAACTGGCTGCCGCCCAGCGAGGTCCAGCAGTCCACCAGCACCACCACGGCCGGAGGGACGGTGCCGCCGGCGAACACCTCGTCGACCAGCTCGGGGACGCTGGGACGTAACGCCGGCCGGTTCCACCACATGTCGACCTGGCCGGTGAACCCCTGGATCAGGTAGATGCTCGGGTAGCGGCGGGCCGGGTCGTCACCGACCCCGGGCGGCAGGTACACCCAGAGCGGCCGCTCGTGCGGGTCGCCGAGCGGGTTGCCCTCCAGCACCCCGCTGGTGATGGTCAGCCGCTCGAAGCGGCCCTTGGGCTCGACGTGCCACGGTCTCATGTGGAACCCACGTTAACGTGCCGATGGTGGACCGGGGCAAACGCCCTGGTCAGCCGTGGGGCTGTCGGTCATCGCGATCGCCTGGTGCACCGGAGAAGCTGTACAACCGCGACCCCGCGGCGGTCGGTCCCTAGAGGAGGGGGGCGGCCTCGCGGGCGAAGTAGGTGACGACCAGATCGGCGCCGGCGCGGCGGATGCCGGTCAACAGCTCCAGCATCACCCGCTCGCCGTCGACCCAGCCGCGCTCGGCGGCCGCCTTCACCATCGCGTACTCGCCGGAGACGTGGTAGGCGGCGGTCGGCAGCCCGAAGGCCTGCTTGACCCGCCAGACCACGTCCAGGTAGGCGGCGGGCTTGACCATCACCATGTCGGCGCCTTCGGCCACGTCCAGCGCGACCTCGCGCAGCGCCTCGTCGGCGTTGGCGGGGTCCATCTGGTAGCCGGTGCGGTCCCCGAACCTCGGGGCGCCCTCGGCCGCCTCCCGGAACGGGCCGTACAGGCCGGAGGCGTACTTGGCCGCGTAGGCGAGGATCGCGGTGTCGGCGAAGCCGGCATCGTCGAGGGCCGCCCGGATCGCGCCGACCTGGCCGTCCATCATCCCGCTGGGGGCGGTCACGGCCGCCCCCGCCTCGGCCTGCGCGACCGCGATCCGCGCGTACCGCTGGAGGGTGGCGTCGTTGGCCACCGAACCGCCGTCCTCGAGCAGCCCGCAGTGGCCGTGGTCGGTGTACTCGCACAGGCAGAGGTCGCCGATCAGTGCCAACTCGTCGCCGAGGTCGGCGGCCAGGGCCCGCAGCGCCCGCTGCACGATGCCCTCCGGCGCCCACGCCTGCGAGCCCTCGGCGTCCTTGTGGGCGGGGATGCCGAACAGCAGCAGGGCCGGCACGCCCAGTGCCGCCAGCTCGGCCGCCTCCTTGCGCAGGCTCTCCAGGGTGTGCTGGTGGTGGCCGGGCATCGAGGAGATCGGCACCGGCTCGTCGATGCCCTCCTTGACGAACAGCGGCGCCACCAGGTCGCGGCGGGAGAGGTGCGTCTCACGCGCCAGCTCGCGCAGCACCCTGGTGCGGCGCAGCCGGCGGGGGCGGCTCAACGGGAACGGCGCAGGTTGCATCCGCATACACTACCCGTCCCGGGCCGACGAGGCCGCGGCGTGCTCGATGGCGGCGACCAGGCCGGGGATGGTGTGCCGGGTGGCGGTCGCGGCGACCCGCATGCCGGCGGCGCGGGCGGCGCCGGCGGTGACCGGACCGATGGCGGCCACGCGGACGCCGCTGGGCGGCGGCCCGCCGTAGCCGCGTACGAACCCCTCGACGGTGGAGGAGGCGGTGAACGCGACCCAGTCCACCTCGCCGTCGTCCAGCCGCCGGCGGGTGGCCGGGTCGAGCTCCCCGACCGGGACGGTGTGGTAGGCGACGACCTCCCGGGTCCGCCAGCCCTTGGCGCGCAGGGCGACGCCCAGCTCGGGGTTGGCGCGGTCGGCCCTGGCGAGCAGGACGTCACCGGGGCCGTGGGGGAACCGGCGGCCGAGCGCGGCGGTGGTGGCGACCCTGGGGACCAGGTCGGGGACGACGCCCCAGTCGCGGAGGGCGGCCTCGGTCGCCGGGCCGACCGCCGCCAGCCTGGCCCGGCCGGGCCCATCCCGCCGCAGCGCCTCGACCCGGCCCCGCAGCGCGGCCACGCCGTTGACGCTGGTGAGCACGAGCCAGTCGTAGCGGCCCTCGGCCAGCTCCTGGACCGCCCGGTCCAGCTCGGCGGTGGAGGTGACCGGGCGGATCTCGATGGCCGGCACCTCGAGGGCCTCGGCACCGCGCTCCCGCAGCAGCCGCGAGAAGCCTCCCGCCTGACCGCGGGCCCTCGGCACCAGCACCGTCAGCCCGGCCAGCGACCCTGAGGGTTCCTCCTGGGTCACCGCCCGCCGTCCTCCACCAGCGCGCGCACCTCCGGGCCGCAGGCGTCGAGCAGGCGGCCGGCAAGGGCCTGCCCGAGGCCCTCCGGGTCGTCGGCCGGCCCGCGCAGGCGCTCGCGGACCAGCCCCTTGCCGTCGAGGGCCGACAGGAAGCCCTGGATCTCGAGGGCGCCGCCGGCCTGGCGCAGCAGCGCCCCGGCGGGGAGGGTGCACGAGCCGCCAAGCCGCCGCAGGAACGCCCGCTCGCCGCGCAGCGCGACCCGGGACGGCCGGTGGGTCAGCACCCCGAGCAGGCCGAGCGCGCGGGTGTCGTCCTCGCGCGCCTCCACCGCCAGGCAGCCCTGGCCGGGCGCCGGCGTGAACGCCTCGGGGTCGAGCGGGACGGCCTCGCCGGCCAGGCCCAACCGGTGCAGCCCGGCCGCGGCCAGCACCACCGCGTCCAGCTCGCCCGCGTGGACCTTGCGGACCCGGCTGTCGACGTTGCCGCGGAGCGGCACCACCTCCAGGCCGGGCCGGAGCCAGTGGAGCAGGGCGACCCGGCGGGGGCTGCCGGTGCCGACCCGCGCCCCGGCCGCCAGGTCGTCCAGCCCGCCGAGCCGGCGCCGGGCGACCAGCACGTCGCGCGGGTCCTCCCGCTCGGGCACCGCCGCCACCACCAGGCCGGGCACCTGGGCGGCGGGCAGGTCCTTGGCCGAGTGGACGGCCAGGTCGGCCCGCCCGTCGAGCACCGCCTGCTGGACGGCGGCGGTGAAGATCCCCTTGCCGCCGAGGGCGGCCGCCGGCACGTCGCGGCGCCGGTCCCCCTCGGTGACGACGGTGACCAGCTCGACCCGGAGGTCCGGCCAGGCCGCCCGCAGGCCGTCGGCGACCAGCCGGCTCTGCGCCAGGGCGAGGGCGCTCGCCCTGGTCGCCAGCCGCAGCGGCGGCTCAGCCCCCGGCATCGTCGCCCCCGGTGTCGCCACTCCCCCTGTCGAGGCCGTACAGCTCGCGGAGCGCGGCGACGTACAGGTCGCCGTCGGGTCGGGCCGCCAGCGCCTTGCCGCGCACCATCGGGTCGTGCAGCAGCTTGTTGACCAGCCCCCTGGTCACCGCCTCGACCGCGGCCCGCTCGCGCTCGTCCAGGCCGGTCAGGCGGCGCGCCGCCTTGGCCAGCTCCTGCTGGCGGAGCTGCTCGGCGCGGGCGCGGAGCGCGCGGATGGTGGGCGCCAGGCGGGCCTCGCGCTGGCCGCCCACGAACGCCCGCGTCTCCTCCGCGATCAGCGCGCGTACGCGCTCCACCTGGTGGCGCGGCCCTTCGTCGGTCTCCAGCACCGCCCGCAGCCCGTCGAGGTCGGCCAGGACGACGCCGGGGAGCCGCCGCACCTCCGGTTCGACGTCGCGGGGGACGCCGAGGTCCAGCACCACCAGCGGCCGCCCCGGCGCGCGGCGGGCGAGCGCGCCGGCGAGCGCGGCGGTGGTGACGGTCGGGCGAGCGCCCGCCGTGGCGGCGACGACCAGGTCGGCGTCGGCCAGCTCGGCCGCGACCCGCTCCAGGGGGACCGGACGGCCGCGGAGCTCCCCGGCCAGGGCGGCGCCCCGCGCGGCGGTGCGGTTGGCCACCACCAGCTCGCCGGCCCCGGCCTGGCGCAGGGTCCGGCCGGCCAGGCGGGCCAGGCCGCCGGCGCCGACCAGCAGCACCCGGCGCCCGTCGAGGTCGCCGAGGTGCTCGCGGGCCACCTGCAGCCCGACCGTGAGGGTGGAGGCGAGCCCGGCGCCGATGCCGGTCTCCCTGCGGGCGCGCCTGCCGACCTTGATCGCCCGGGCGAACAGCCGCGACAGCACCGGGCCGACGGTCCGCTCGGCCTGCGCGGCCTGGAAGGCCTCCCGGACCTGGCCGAGGATCTGGGCCTCGCCGACCACCATCGAGTCGATGCCGGAGGCCACCGCGAACAGGTGCCGGACGGCGCGCTCCTCGTAGTACTCGTAGAGGTGGTCGGCGAACTCGTCCACGCCGATGCCGTGGAGGTCGGCCAGGAAGCGGCGCACGTCCGCGGCGCCGCCGTGGAAGCGGCTGATGGCGGTGTAGACCTCGACCCGGTTGCAGGTCGAGACGATCACGCCCTCGTGGACGTGCTCGGCGTCGAGCAGGCGGGCGAGGGCCTTGGGACGGCGTTCCGGGTCGACCGCCAGCCGCTCGAGCAGCCCGAGCGGGGCGCTGCGGAAGTTGGCGCCGACGACGAAGACCGGCACGGCGCTCAGTCCCGGGCCTCTTGCCCCGGGTCCGCGTCCATGCCCCGATTTCTGGCCGCGACCTGGCGGACGAGGTCGACGGCGGCCCGGCGCTGCTCGTGGAAGGAGAGGATCTGCAGCTCGGTGGAGAGGTCGACCTTGCGGAGGAAGACCCCGGCGGGCACGTGGACCTGCGCGGGGGCGAAGTTCAGGATCGAGGTGACGCCGGCGGCGACCAGCCGGTCGCAGACCTCCTGGGCCGCGGTCGCCGGGGTGGCGATGATGCCGATCGCGACCTGCTCCTCTTTGACGACGCGGTCGAGGTCGTCGATGTGGTCGACGCTCAGCTCGCCGACCCGCTCGCCGACCTTGCCGACGTCGGTGTCGAGCAGGGCGGCGATCTTGAAGCCTCGATCGACGAAGCCCCGGTAGTTGGCCAGGGCGTGGCCGAGGTTGCCGACCCCGACGATCGCCACCGACCAGTCCTGCTCCAGACCCAGCTCGCGGCGGACCTGGTAGATCAGGTACTCGACGTCGTAGCCGACGCCGCGGGTGCCGTAGGAGCCGAGGTAGGAGAGGTCCTTGCGGACCTTGGCCGAGTTCACTCCCGCCGCCTCGGCGAGCTGGTCGGAGGAGACGCGGTGGGTCCCGCGCTCCGACATGTCGACCAGGCACCGGAGGTAGACGGGTAGACGCGCGACGGTGGCTTCAGGAATCCGGTCTCGCAAGGTGCCTCCAACCCCCAAGTACATCAATGGTGCCACGTCACCGGCGGTCCCGTGGCTCCGAGTCTAGGCTCTGGTGATCGGGTTCTCAATCGGCCCGGACGTGGCCAGGCGGGCGCGCAGCAAGTCGGCCGGCACCTGGTACTCGAACAGCTCCACGCCGTCGACCGCCACCACCGGCACCCGCACCCCGTACCGCCGCTGGAGGACCGGGTCGCGGTCGACGTCCACCAGCTCCAGGCGGAACGCCGTGGCCGCCCGCTCGGCCCGCAGCACCCGCTCGGCCTCCTCGCAGAGATGGCACCCGGCGCGGGTGTACAGGGTGACCCGTGCCATCGGGGCACCCCCTTGGGGTTCCCCGAACCCCTCCGCCCGTGTCATGGCGGCACCGGCGCGGCCGGGTGGACCGGCGCCGAGGCGCGGCGGAAGCCGACGTACATCACGCTCGCCCCCAGCGCCAGGCCGGCGGCGAGCTTGTCGCTGCGGTCCAGGAACGCGAACACGCCGCCGCCGGCGGCGAGCAGCACCCCGAGCGCGATGAGCAGGTTCCCCTCGAAGCGGACGCGGAGCTCGCGCCGGTGGCGCAGCGCGAGCCCGCTGGCCACCGCGCCGCCGACCACCACCACGGTGCCGACGGTGTTGCCGAGCACGGCCAGGACCCGCACTGGCACCGGCAGGAACGCCTTGCCCTCGGGCACGCGCCCGGCCAGGTCGGCGCCGGCGACCCCGGCCAGCGCCAGCAGCACCGTGCTGGCCGCCGTGAACAGCAGAAGGCCGGCCAGGTAGACGCGCCTGGCGAGCGGCCCGGCCAGCAGGCTGACGGTGCCGAGGGCCAGCCACGGCACGTTGAGCATGGCGCCGAACAGGTAGTAGACCTTGAACCCGAAGGGGGTCCAGCCGGCGACGACCCCGGTCGTCAGGGCCAGCGAGGCGAGCGCGAACATCGCCAGCCCCACCCCCCAGGCGAGCTGGTGGGTCCGGCGCCGAGCGGCATACTGGCGCAGCACGGCGACGGCGAACGCGGCCGAGGCGGCGGTGGCGACGGCGGGGAGCAGCCAGTGCATGGCGCGAGTCTAGACCCGGGCGGCGTCAGCGACCCGTCGAAGGTTGGTACCATCCGCCTGCGTACCGCCCGCATGCCATCCGACGCTCGAGGAGCGCTCGTGTCCCAGCTCCCCCCGGTGCTCGCCGCCACCGGCCCGTTCTTCATGTTCTCGCTCGAGGAGACCTTCGAGCTGATCGCCGAGGCCGGTTTCGACGGCGCCGAGCTGATGATCACCCAGGACCGCGTCAGCCAGGACCCGCACCGGCTCGGCGCGCTGGCCGCCCGCTACGGCGTACCGGTACCCGCGGTGCACGGGCCGTTCCTGGTCGCCACCTGGCTGGTGTTCGGCACCGACCCCAAGGGCAAGATCGACCGCTGCGTGCGCTTCGCCGAGGCGGCCAAGGTCTCCACCGTGGTCATCCACCCGCCCTACCGCTGGCAGACGGCCTACGCCGCCTGGCTGGACGAGGCGATCCCTCGCATCCGCGAGGAGACCGGGGTCACGATCGCGGTCGAGAACATGTTCCCCGTGAACGTCAACGGCCGCGCCCTGCGCTTCTTCAGCGGCACGGTGCCGGCGGAGCTGACCCGCTGGCCCGCCCTGACCCTGGACACCAGCCACCTGGCCGCGGCCGGCGGCGACCTCATGATGGCCTGGGACGACCTGGCCGACCGGGTCGTCCACCTGCATGTCTCCAACAACGACGGGCGGGGCCGGGACACCCACGGGCTGCTCGACCGCGGGGTGCTGCCCGTGCCCGAGTTCCTGGAGGAGGTCGGGGCCGGCGGCTTCGGCGGTGCGGTGACGCTGGAGCTGGACGTGCGGACGTGGGCCGACGACCGGCCGGCCCTGCTCGACGTCCTGCGCGAGAACCTCGACATCGCCCGGCTCCACCTGGCCGCCGGCGACCATCGGGCACGTTCACGCGCGACCATCCAAAACCGGTAGAATCCCCGGCCGCAATGCGCACCGGGACCGCCATCGTGGTGGCCGCCCTGCTCGTGGTGATCGTGCTGGCGGCGGCCCTTCAACTCGTGCTCAACCGCTGAGCGCATGAGCGTCGAGACCGACAGCCCCCCGGACGCCGGGGCGGCCCCTTGCCCGTGCCGCCGCGGCGACGTCGCCGCCGAGGTCGCCCGCCAGGGCCCGCTGCTGGAGCGTGCCGCCCGCGGCGACCGGGAGGCGTTCGCGCGGCTCTATCTCACGCAGGTGGACGGCGTCTACCGCTACCTGCTGGCGTGGAGCGGCGACCGGGCCACCGCCAAGGAGCTGACCGAGCAGGTGTTCCGCGCCGCGCTCGCCTGGCTCCCGGTCACCGCCGGCGGTGAGGCTGGAGCTGGCGCTCCGCAAGCCGGCGCCGCTCCGCAGGCCGACGCGGACGTCGGCGCATGGCTGGTCGCGCTGGCCCGCGACGCGGTCACCCAGCGGCGCGAGGCGGGGTGGATGGCGGGGCCGGAGGAGCGGACCGACGGGCAACCAGCACCGACGGACGCGCTGGGGGCGGCGGCGCGGCTCGGCGACCCGGAGCGGGAGGTGGTGGTGCTGCGGCTGCTGCTCGGCCACTCCCTGGCCCACACCGCGCAGCTCTCCGGCTACAGCCGGCGGGCCGTCACCGAGCTGCAGCTCGCCGCGTGCCTGGCCATCCGGGAGCTGACCGCCGAGCCGGGCGGGCCGGCGCCGGCGGCGCTGGCGACGACGGCGGGCTCGGCGGCGCCGGGCCAGCGGGCCGCCGAGTTCGAACGGCGCCTTGAGCACTGGGACGTGGACCTGACCGGTGACGACCCGGGGATGGCCGACGCCCTGGCGATCGCCTCCTCCCTGCGGCTGGCCGCGCCGAGCCAGGTGGTCGCTCCCGACCGGCGCTTCGTCCTGCGCCTGCTGGCGGCGCTCGAGAGCGAGCACCGGGAGGCGTCCGGGGGCGGCGCGCTGCGGTCGGCCAGACGGGCGTTGGCGTCGCTGGGGGTCGAGATGGCCAGGCGACCGCGACCCTTCGCGGCCACCGCGGTCGCCGCCGCCGCGATCCTGGTGATCCTCACCCTCCAGGCCTTCGGGAGCCCCAGGCCGCCGGCCTGCGGCGGCCGGCCGTGCCCCACGACCACGACCCCGGTCGCCGCGCCCGCCTCCGCGACGGCGGTGCCGCTGACCAGCATCCGCCAAGCGACCAGCACCACGAGCCTGCCCAGCACGACGACCTTGGCGGCGCCGCTCTCGACCGCGCCGCCGGCCACCAGCCCGGCCAGCACCGCGCCCAGGACGACCCGGCCGCCGAGGACGACGACCACCCGCCAGCCCACCACCACCGCCGCGACCACGACCAGCACGACGACGACCACCACCGTGCCGACCACCTCGACCTAGTCGAGGAGCCCGCTCGCCGAGCCAGCCGTCAGCCCGTGCCGCGCAAGCTCCCAGGCGGGCGGCGACCCGCCTGGTGGGGAGGCTCGGCGGCCCACGCTGGGCCGCCGCCTCAGCGATCGGCGAAGAGGTGGTGCCTGGCGGCGACGGCGGTGTCGGGGTGGTCGGAGAACAGGCCGTCGACACCGAGCCGGAAGAACAGGCGGAACTCGGCCGGGGCGTCGCCGGTGGCGCGGAGGAACTCGGGGCTGGCCGGGTTGCCCTGACGGAAGTCGGCCGGCAGGAAGTTGTTCTCCTTGCGGAAGGTCCACGGATGGACCTGCAGGCCGGCCCGGTGGGCGTCCCGGACGAAGCTGGTCGGGTCGAGCAGGTTCCCGGCGGCGTCGCGCGGGACGATCAGGTTCTTGTTGGGCCCGACACCGTCGGCGTAGGTGGCGATCTCCGCGAGTCCCTCCGGGGTGGCGAGGTCGGCGTAGGTGCGCGGGTCACCGGCGACGACGAAGTCGTACGGCTGGCCGGTCGCGTCGAGGAGCTGGACCAGCGGCACGCGGGTCCTGCGGTTCAGCTCCTTGAGGTTGGCGACCTCGAACGACTGGATGAAGACGGGCGCGTTGCGCCCCCGGTAGCCGTTGGCGTGGAGGGTGGCGACCAGCGGCTCCTCGAGGGACAGCCCGATCGAGTCGAAGTAGGTGGGGTGCTTGGTCTCGGGGTAGATGCCGACGCCGGCGCGCTTGGCCAGGTCGATGACCTCCTGGAAGGTCGGCACCTGGTAGAGGCCGTCGAAGGCGGTGTTGGCGGGCCGCAGCATCGGGAGGCGCTCCTTGGCGCGCAGGGTGCGCAGCTCGGCCAGGGTGAAGTCCTCGGTGAACCAGCCGGTCATCGGGTTGCCGTCGATCGTCTTGGTGGTCATGCGGCCGGCGAACTCGGGGTGGTCGGCGACGTCGGTGGTCTCGGCGATGTTGTTCTCGTGCCTGGCGACCAGGACGTGGTCGCTGGTGGAGACCAGGTCGGGCTCGATGTAGTCCGCGCCCATGTCGATGGCGAGCTGGTAGGAGGCCAGGGTGTGCTCCGGCCGGTAGCCGCTGGCGCCGCGGTGGCCGATGACCAGCGGCAGCCGCGGCCGGTCGCCGCGGTCGACCTGCCGCTCCGCGACCGTCGCGACGGCGATCTGGGTCACGGCGAGCACGAGCAGGCCGGCGGCGAGCAGCAGCGCCGTCGGGCGCCTGATGAAGGTGCGCATGGAGAGCCTCCCGGGGAAGTCGGCGGCAGCGCGGCCACGCTACGCCTCCGATCTTGCCGGTTCGGGAAGCCCGGGTGAAGGGGGCGGGTCAGGCGAACACACCCCGGCGGCCGAGGAGGTTCTTGTGGACCGTCTGCTGGATGGTGTCGCGCACCTGGTCGGTCAGGTCGAAGACGACCATCGGGTCCAGCATGGCCTCGTGACCGAGGTCGGCGGTCGGGATCGGCGGGCAGAACTCGATCACCCACTTGGACGGCAGCGGGATGGCCCCGAGCGGGCCGAGCAGGGGGAAGGTCGGCGTCACCGGGAAGTAGGGGAAGCCGAACAGCCGCGCCAGCCGGCGCAGGTTGAGCACCATCGGGTAGATCTCCTCGCTGCCGACCACCGCCACCGGCACGATCGGCGCGCCGGTGCGCAGCGCCACCCCAACGAAGCCGCCGCGGCCGAAGCGCTGCAGCCGGTAGCGGTCGCGGAACGGCTTGCCGAGGCCCTTGTAGCCCTCGGGGAAGACGCCCACCAGCTCGCCGGCCTCCAGCAGCCGCTCGGCGTCCTCGCTGCACGCCAGGGTGTTGCCCGACTTGCGGGCGAGCGGCGCGACCACCGGGAGGGTGAAGGCGAGGTCGGCGGCGAGGACCCGCAACGACCGGCGCGCCGGGTGCTCGTCGAGCAGGGCGAGCGTCACCATCATCGCGTCGAACGGCAGGGCGCCGGCGTGGTTGCCGACCACCAGGGCCGGCCCCTCGTCGGGGACGTGCTCCAGGCCACGCACCTCGACCCGCCACCAGTGCCGGTACAGCGGGCGCAGCAGCGGGGCCAGGACGTGCTCGACCAGGTCGGGGTCGTGGCCGAACTCGTCGACGGTGTACTCGCCGAGCAGCCGGCGGCGCAGGAACTCCAGCGCCTCCTCGGCCCAGGCGAGGAACGGCGCCAGCGCCCCGGGGTCCGCCCCGTTCCCCGCCTCGGTGGCGGCCGCCGCCTCCAGCCGGCGGCGGTGGAGGGCGCAGAGCCCGCCCGGGCCGGCCGGGTTGCGGCAGCGCTCGCCCCTGGCGGTCAGCGCCTGGCAGCGCGACGGCTCCTGGGCGGTCACCGCGCGCCTCCCGGTCTCGTCCCGCCCCCGAGCCAGCCCGCGGCCCGGCGCAGGGTCGCCAGCGCCTCCCGCTCGACCGTCGTGACCTGCTCCTGGGTGACCAGCTTGCGGAGCCGGCTGGCCGCGAAGTCCTCGAAGGCGTGCGGCGAGGACCACTTGGGCGAGAAGCCGAGCTGCTCGCGGGCGGTGGTGGTGTCGGCCACCCGCCCGTACTGGAGGAAGCCGACCTGCTCGGGAGAGAAGTCGACGGTGCGCCGCAGCAGCTCGGCGACGCTGCCGACCAGCGGCTCGGGAATCGGCAGCGGCGGCTTGCCGGCGATCCGGATCGCCTGGCTGAGCAGCACGACCCCGTCACCGGCGACGTTGAAGGTGCCGTGGACGGCCGGCCCGAGGGTCGCCCGCAGCAGCACCCGGATGGTGTCCTGCTCGTGCAGGAACTGGAGCCGCGGGTCGAAGCCGAACACGGTCGGGCACACCGGCAGCTCGAAGTAGCGGGTGAGCGGGTTGTCGACCGTCGGCCCGACCTGGTTGGCCAGCCGCAGCACGGTGACGGTGACGTCGGAGCGGCGCCGGTCGAAGGAGCGGACGTAGTCCTCGACCTGGATGGCGTCCTTGCCGAAGCCGTGCCGCGGCGTGTCGAAGGGCATGCTCTCGGTCCACACGGCCGGGTCGCCGGGGGCGGACCCGTACACCGCCGTGGTCGACTTGAGCACCAGGTGGCGCAGGTCCGGCGCGTGGTAGGCGGCGGCCAGGAGCTGCATCGTGCCCATCACGTTGCGCTCCTTCATGGTCGTCCGCCCGCCCGCCGCCAGCGGCTCGGCGCTCACCCCGAGGTGCACGCAGGTGTCGATCCCGGCCGACTCCACGGCCTTGACCAGCGCCGGGCTGCGCAGGTCGGTGTCGAGGAACTCGACCTTGGCCGGGAACGGCGCCGGCGGCTCCCGGTGGTCGACCGCGACCACCGCGGCCACCTCGGGCTCCTCGGCGAGGGCGGCGACCAGCCGGCGGCCCGTCGAGCGGGCCGCTCCGGTGACGAGGATGCGCCTGGCCATCATCCCGCGGCGGCCCTGGCGACCACCACCGGGTCGCCCGAGCGGGCCTGCAGGCGCTCGGCCGCCCGGCCCTGGTTGACGGCCACGGCCAGGCGACGGGAGGAGTCCTCGTGCAGGACCAGGCGGCCGGCCGGCACCGAGCTGAAGGTCTCCGCGAACGGCAGCCGGTGGGTCCGCCCGCCGATGCGGACCTCGACCCGGTCGCCGAGCACGACCCCGACGCGCTCCAGCTCCTCGCGGCCGACGTTGAGGGCGATGTTGCCGAAGTGGTCCACGAGCAGCACGTTGCCGTGGATCTGGGCGCCGTCGACCCGGGCGGCCAGCGGGGTGAGCCGGACCAGCCCCGCCGGGTCGACCGCCGGGCCGAGCTCGGTCAGGTCGGCGCCGGCGGCGACGTGGGCGGCGGCCGGCGCCAGCACGTCACGACCGTGGAACGTCCTGGACACCGGTTCGAGCCGGTGGGCCGGGCTCTCGATGGCGTGGGCCCTGTCGATGCCGCCCAGCTCCTCCGCGGCCCAGCCCAGCAGGCCGTTGTCGGGGCCGACGAGGGTGTGGCCGCCCGCCTCGACGGCGACCAGGCCACGCTCGCTGCCGACGGTGGGGTCCACGACGGCCAGGTGCACGGCCCTGGGGACGAACGGCATCGACTGGGCGAGCACGGTCGCCCCGTGCCGCACGTCCTGCGGCTGGATCGCGTGGCTCAGGTCGATGACCCGGGCGTGGGGGGCGATCCTGGCCATCACCCCATGGCAGACGCCCACGAAGTTGTCCTCAAGCCCGTAGTCGCTGAGGAACGTGATCCACCCGTACCCGGCCATGAACGCATTGTTGCACGCCCCGGCGCCCGCCCCGGCGGGGCGTTGCTCACTCGGTGCCGAACAGGTGGCGGAGGTCGACGCGGGTGGTGGTGGACCAGTCGGGGGTGATGCGGGTCGAGCCGAGCCGCAGCGCCCTGGCGCCCTCGGACACCGTCGAGATCATCCGCAGGCTGCCGTCCTCGGCCAGCTCGAGGTAGCCGATGCCGACGCAGGAGCCCTTGCCATCCTCCATGCCGACCAGCATTCCGGCCAGGCCGGCGAGGTCGGCGTCGGGTGGCAGGGAGGGCAGGAACACCGTCGGCTTGACCCGCCAGCGGTGCAGCGAGCCGGAGAAGTAGGCGGCGAAGCGGGCCCTGCGGGTCTCCGAGCGCTCGTCGGCGGTGGTGGGACGGGCGTCGGGGTGGACCGGGTAGGCGTCGACCCGGGCCGGGGTGAAGCGGCGGGCGATGCCGAGCAGCGGGTCCAGCTCCTCGCCCCGCTCGAAGCCGATGACGTACTCGGGCCGGGTGACCTCCATCTTGTGGTACTTGAGGATCTGGCCGTAGACGCCGCTGATCAGGCTGGAGGTGTCGACCACGATCAGCTCGGCCCCGGCCCTGCGGGCCACGTCCATCAGCTTGGCGGTCCCGGCGATCAGCGGCAGCAGGTGGAACTGGGCCGTGACCCAGCCGACGAAGTACAGCCCGTCGGCCCGCGCCAGCTCGTCGTCGGTGAGGTGCTTGGCGCCGAGCACGTGCTTGAGCCCGATGGTGGTGGGCGGCCCGACGGTGGTGCGACCGACGTCGGTGTCGAGGTAGGCGGCGGGGATGCCGCGCTCGACCGCACCGGCCAGCAGCGCCCTGGCAAAGGTGGTCTTGCCGCTGTCCATCGAGCCGAGCAGCAGCACCGCGCCAGGGTCGTCGAGCACCTGCTCGACCAGGCGTTCGTAGCGGTCGCTCATCGCAGCCCGGCGACGAGGTAGTCGGTCACCGGGTCGTAGGCGCTGGGCAGGACGTTGTCGTCCATGCCGAGGACCACCCCGACGCGGCCCTCCGCCTTGGCCATCGCCAGGGCCGGGTCGTTGATGTCGGCCACCGCGACCACGTCGATGCCGCGCTCGGCGGCCGCGCCGGCCCAGCCGTGGTCGCCGACGACCAGGTCGACCTCGCCGGCCTGCTCGAGCACCAGCTCCATCGGGTGGGCGTTGTGGGTGTGGTACAGGTTGGCGTTGGAGGCCAGCACCGCCACCCGCCCGACGTAGACGATGCGGCGCCGGTGCCCGTGGAACCTGAACGCCAGGCCGTCGCCGGGCCGCGACACCTTGGCCCCGGCGTCGCGCATCGCGAGGCAGAGCTGCTGGTAGAGGCCGAGCATGCCGGTGGGGTGGCCGGTCGCGAACAGCACGTGCTCGCCGCTGGCGGCCGCCGTGGCCAGCCGCTCCGCCGCCCGGTCCAGCTCCGCCAGCAGCAGCTCGGGGTCGATCCAGGTCGAGCCGTTGGCGTCCTCCCCCGGCGTGTGGCTCCAGCCGAACTGGGCGGTGACCTGGGCGAGCACCTCGGCGGGGGTGTAGCGCTGCAGGCCGGTCAGCCCGAAGCACTGCTCGGGGTCGCCGGCCGCGATCAGCGCGGGCTTGCGGAGCACGTCCCAGACCGGCGTCCGCACCGACCCGGCGATCCTGCTCGCCACCAGATGTCGGGCGAGGTCCTCGCGGGACGGGTCGGGCATGCCGGCGCTCCGATCGGTCGTGGGTCGGCCTTCCATGGTAGCGAACGCCGGCCCGCAACCCGCCGCCGGCCCGGTCAGGCGGTCAGGCCGTGCAGCGGGAAGAGGTTGTGCCTGGCGATCTCGATCGTCCGGCCGATCGCGGCCTCGACCTTGTCGCGGTGCTCGGAGCGCAGCGCCACCACCTCGTCGGCCATCTCCGGGTCGGGCCGGGCACCGAAGCGGTCGGCGACCTCGTCCAGGTACGCCGCCGGGAGCCGTTCCGGCAGCTCGGCGGCGACCATCTCGGCCAGGTAGCCGCACCACGCCCGCGGCACCACGGTCGCCCACTGGTAGCCGCCGCCACCGGTCGCCAGCCAGCGGCCGTCCGCCACCGTGTGGGCGAGGTCGTGGAGCCGCGTGGCGAGCTGCCGGTAGGCGTTGACGGTGAGCCCGAGATGGGCGAGCGGGTCGGTGTAGTGGGTGTCGCAGCCGAGCTGGGTGACCAGCACCTGCGGCTCGAACGCGCGCACCAGCGCCGGCACCACCGCGTCGAACGCCGCCAGGTACAGGTCGTCGGTGGTTCCTGGGGGCAGTGGCAGGTTGGCGATGGTGCCACGGGCGGCGCCCTCGCCGACCTCGTGCGCGAACCCCGTGCCCGGGAACAGGTAGCGGCCGGACTCGTGCAGCGAGACCGTCAGCACCCTCGGCTCGCCGGCGAAGATGGCCTCGACCCCGTCGCCGTGGTGGACGTCGACGTCCACGTAGGCGATCCGCTCGACGCCCTGCTCCAGCAGCCAGGCGATCGCCACCGCCGGGTCGTTGTACACGCAGAAGCCGCTGGCCCGGTCGCGCATGGCGTGGTGGAGGCCGCCGGCGGGCGAGAAGGCGTGCAGCGACCCGCCGGAGCGGATCGCCTCGGCCGCCGCCACGGTGGCCCCGCAGACCCTGGCCGACGCCTCGTGCATGCCGGCGAACGGCGGCGTGTCGCCCGGCCCGATGCCGTGGAGCAGGGCCGGGCGGCCGTCGGCGCCCGCCGCCTTGACCGCCGCCAGGTAGTCCAGGTCGTGGGCCCGCGCCAGGTCGGTCCCGGACACCGCGACCGGTTCGACGAGCCGGGCCCGGTCCAGCAGCCCGCAGTGACGGGCAAGCGCCATGGTGAGCTGCACCCTGGCCGGCCGCAGCGGGTGCTCCGGCCCGAAGTCGTAGGCGGCCAGCGCCTCCTCCCACACCACGGCGACCGGTCCCGCCATGCGTTCCCCCAGCTCAGCTCGCTCCTCCAACGCGGTCCAGGGTAGACTTCGACCCTCCGCCCGGCCACCGAGCCGGAGGTGGCGGTCATCATGCACCTCTCGGCTTCCCCGCGACGCCTCGGGGCGAGGGCGCGAGCCCGCCTCGAGCATTTCCGCCTGCGGCGCGGCCTCGGCCCCGACGACGCCTCCGCCCACGCCGCCGCCCGCCTGCGCGCCTTCCGGTCCCTGGCCGAGGCGGCCCCGGCCGAGGTGGTCTGGCGGCCGCTCGGCCCGTTCGCGATCCCCCACGGCCAGACCCACGGCTCCGGCCCACGCAGCCGGCCGGCGGTGGCCGGCCGCGTCACCGCCGTCGCCGTCGACCCCGGCGACGGCGCCCACCTGCTGCTGGGGACCGGCGGCGGCGGGGTCTGGGAGAGCCGCGACGGCGGCGCGAGCTGGCGGCCCCGCACCGACGGGCTGCCGGTGCCGGCCATCGGCGCGGTCGCCTTCGACCCGGCCGACCCGGCGGTCGCCTACGCGGGCAGCGGCGAAGGGGCGTTCTCGGCCGAGCTCGGGGTCGGGCTGCTCCGCTCGGTCGACGGCGGGGCGAGCTGGCGGCTCCTGGACGACGACGCGCTGACCGGCGCCGGCTTCCACGACCTGGCCGTCCTGCCGGGCGGGAGGCTGCTGGCCGCGACGACCACCGGGCTGTACGGGTCGGACGACCGGGGCGCCTCCTGGACCAGGCGGCTGGCCGGGCAGGTCTGGGACCTGTCACCGGCCGGCGAGATCCTCGCCGGCTGCGCCACCGGGCTGTGCCGTTCCGACGACGGCACGGCATGGGCGCCGGTGCCGTTGCCGGCGGCGCCGTCCGGCTTCGAGCGGGTCGCCGTCTGCCACGCCGCCGGCGGGGCCGCCTACGTGTTCGCGGCCGGCGACGGGGTCGGGCACCTGTGGCGCCGCGACCGGCCCGGCGCCCCCTTCGATCCCGTCAAGCCCCCGCCAGACCTGCAGAGCCAGCAGGCCTGGTACGCCTGGGTCGTCGCCGCGCTCCCCGACGACCCGGAGGCGCTGCTGCTCGGCGCGGTGGGGCTGCACCGCGGCGTCAGGGGGGCCGACGGCCGCTGGTCGTGGGTCGACCTGTCGGCCCGGCCGGCCGGCGACGACCTGCCGCCCGACCAGCACGCGATCGCGTTCGCCCCGGACGACCCGGCGGTGGTGTACGTCGGCGACGACGGTGGCCTGTTCCGCTCGCCGGACGGCGGCGGGAGCTGGCGGGCGCTGAACGCCGGCCTGTCCATCGCCGAGACCGGCCACCTGGCCGGCCACCCCGACCACGACGCCTGGCTGCTCGCCGGGGCCGGCGGCCTCGGCACGCTCCGCTACGAGGGCGGGGAGGTCTGGTTCCACGTCGACGACGGCGACGGTGGCGACTGCGCGGTCGACCAGACCAGGCCAGCGGCCTGCTGGCACGGCTTCTCGGGCCCTGGGCTGGCCCGGTCGGAGCGGGGTGGCGCCTGGGGCACCTGGCAGGCCGCCGACCCCCCCGGGGCCGATCGACCGGGGCACCCCCTCGGGGTTCCCCGGACCCCTCCGCCCGATCCACCGGGGCACCCCCCTGGGGTTCCCCGGACCCCTCCGGCCGGACCCCCCGGCGGCGGCCTCGACCCGCCGGTCGCCGCCGGCGCCGGGCTGGTCGTGCGGGGCGACCGGGCGTTGGCGGTCTCCGCCGACGGCGGCGCGAGCTGGACCACGGTCCCGCTGCCCGCGTCGAGCGGCCGGGCGAGCGCGCTGGAGGTCGGCGGGCCCGACCGCGTCTGGGTCGGCACCGACGCCGGGGAGGTCCTCCGCCTCGACCGGGCGCCAGGCGACCCGGGGCCCGGCTGGCGGGTGGCGGCCAGGTCGCGGCCGCGCGGCGGCTACCTGAGCGCCCTGGCCGCGGACCCCGGCCAGCCTGGCGTGCTGTGGGCGACCTGGTCGGACCCGCGCGGCGGCGGCGTCTGGCGCACGGGCGACGCCGGCGCGAGCTGGGCCGACCGCGGCGGCGGGCTGCCGGGCGTTGCCGTCAACGCGGTGGCCGTTGACCCGGACCGTCCGGGCACCGTGCTCGTCGGCGCCGACCTCGGCGTCTGGCGATCCGACGACGCCGGCGCGAGCTGGCGGCCGTTCGGCCGCGGGCTGCCCATCACGCCGGTGGCCGCCCTGGAGGTCCACCGCCCCACCCGGCTGCTGCGGGCGGCCCTCCTCGGCCGCGGCGTCTGGGAGGCGCCGCTCGACGACCCGGCGCCCGCCACGGCCCCAGCCGGCACCCGCGAGCCGGCGGCACGGCTCCACCTCCGTGGGACCCGGGCGGACGGGGGGCGGGGCGCGCCGTTCCCCGCCGGCCGGCCCGACCCCTTCGGCAGCGGGGAGGCCACCTGGTGGTGGCAGTCCCCGGACGTCAAGGTGGAGACGCCGCCGGACCCGGGGCGCGACCCGGCCGGGACCGGCCCAGGCACGTTCCAGGACGACCACGGCGTGGGCGCGGCCGGCCTGCCCGATGCGGGCGGCCGGGTGCAGCCGGGACGGCCGGCCAGGGTGTGGGTCCAGGTCCACAACCGCGGCGCGGCCACGGCGAGCGGGGTCAGGGTCAGGGTCCTGGCCGCGCCGGCGTTCCTGGGATGGCCGGGGGGCGTGGCCGGCGACCCGGGCCGCGAGCCGCCACCCGGGTCGCCGTGGTGGGTGGTCGGGCCGCCGGCGACGCTGGCTGCGGTCGAGCCCGGCCGCGCCCGGGTGATGGCGTTCGACTGGGCGGTCCCTGGCGGCGCGGTCGCCGACCTCTCCCTGCTCGCGCTGGCCGCCTCCGACGCCGACCCGCCCGATCCCGGTGCGCCGGGCCCCCTCGACCGCCACCTCGGGCTGTACGGCGTGACCGTGCTGCAGCCGGAGGACCGGTCGCGCGTCCTGCGGCTGGAGGTGTGGGGGACCACCGGCGACCCGCCGTTCGCCCTGGCGGCCGAGCCCGGCGCCGCCGCGCTGGTGGCCGGCCTGCTGCTCGGCCCCCGCCTGGCCGAGCGGGCGAGGGCGGCCGGGCTCGAGGCGGCGCGCCCCCCCGACGCCTGGCGGCCCGACCTGGTCGCGGTCGTCCAGCAGGACCCGGGCCTGGCCGAGCGGCTCGACCTGACCGCCGCCTTCCCCGCCCCGCCGGCTGGCGGACCCTGGCTCGATGGGATCGAGCTCGACCCGGAGCGGCCGGAGGCGCTGCTGCTCCTGCTGCGCGAGCCGGTCCGGCCGGGTGGCGGCTCGCTGCTGCTGCTCGACGGCGCGGGGCGGGTGGTCGGCGGCCACACGCTGCGGGTGCCGCCGGGACCGGCGCCCGCCTGAACCGTTTCAGCTCGACCTCCCAGCAGACTTCCAACCGGTGTGAGATGGTGACGGCGTCCCATCGTCGCCGTCAGAGGAGGTCACCGGAGCTGGTGTCGGTCGCACAGGTCGAAGGCCTCAGCAAGCGGTACGGGAGCGTCCAGGCCCTCGACCGTGTCGACGTGGTCGTCGAGCCCGGCTGCACCGGGCTGGTCGGCTCCAACGGGGCCGGAAAGTCGACCCTGATCAAGCTGCTGCTCGGCCTGCTCGCGCCGGACCAGGGCCGGGCCAGCGTGCTCGGCCACGACGTCGCCGCCGACCCGCTCGGCGTCCGTTCCCAGGTCGGCTACCTCCCCGAGGGCGCATGCCTGCCGGGGGACGTGACCGCCGCCGACTTCGTCGCCTTCATGGCCCAGCTCGGCGGCCTGCCCCCGCGCCAGGCTCGTGAGCGGACCGCCGAGGTCTGCTACCAGGTCGGCCTGGACGAGGAGCGCTACCGCGCCATCGGCGGCTTCTCGACCGGCATGCAGCAGCGCGTCAAGCTGGCCGTCGCCCTCGTCCACGACCCTCGCCTGCTGCTCCTGGACGAGCCCACCGACGGCATGGACCCCCAGGGGCGCGAGGACATGCTCGACCTCATCGACCGCGTCCGCGGCGAGCTCGAGATCGATGTGCTGGTCTCGACCCACCTGCTCGGCGACGTGGAGCGGGTCTGCGACCGGGTGGTGATGGTGCACGCCGGGCGGGTGCTGACCCAGGGCTCGATCGCCGAGGTGGCCGGCACCACCGAGCGGGGCTTCGGCATCCAGCTCGGCGACAACGGCCCGGAGGTCCGGGACGCGCTGGTCGCCGCCGGCCTCCAGGTGCGACCCGCCGGTGACGAGTTGCTCGTGCAGGGGGCTTCCGACCTGGTCCGCGACGTGGCCGCCGAGCGGGGCTGGGCGCTGCGCCGGCTCGTCCCGCAGGCACCGAGCCTGGAGGAGACGTTCCTGCGCCTCCAGGCCGCCCAGGGCGCGCCGCCGCCGCCGGCCGAGGCGGCCCCGCCCACCCCGGAGGCGGCCGCCTGGGGGGCTCGCCCGTGAGCACCCGGAGGGGTCCGGGGAACCCCGGGGGGGTGCCCCGGTGAGTCAGGCCCCGCCCACCACCCCGACCGGGACGATCTACGACCGCGGCTACCGGCACTACGAGGGGCCGCGGGAGGGACGCTGGCGGCGGGTGCGGGCCATCGTGGTCGCCAGCGTGCGGCGCGCGCTCGGGCTCAAGCGCAACTGGAAGACCAAGATCATCCCGTTCGGGCTGCTGGTGCTCGCGTTCGGGCCGGTCGTCGCCTTCATCGGCATCCGCGTGCTGGTCGGCGAGGCGGTCGGCGAGTTCGCCACCTACCCGCAATACCTGCGCATCGTCGCCGGGTTGCTGCTGCTGTTCGCGGCCACGGCCGCGCCGGAGCTGCTGTGCCCGGACCGCCGCCAGAACGTGCTGGCGCTGATCTTCACCCGACCGGTCACCCGGGTCGACTACCTGCTGGCCAAGCTGGCGGCGCTGCTGCTGGTGGTCGGCCTGATCGCGGTCGTGCCGCTGGTGGTGCTGTTCCTCGGCAACACCTTCACCGCCGACAGCGCCGCCACCTACCTGCGCGAGCACGTCGGCGACCTGGGCCGCATCCTGGTGGCCGGCACCGTGCTCACCGTCTTCTACTCGGTCGTCGCGCTGGCCGCGGCGAGCCTGACGGACCGGCGGGCGATGGCCACTGCCGGCCTGCTCGGGGTGTTCCTCGCCTCCTCGGCGCTGGCCAACATCCTGTTCTTCACCACCCGCTTCGACGGCCGCCGCTGGTTCGCCCTGCTGTCGCTCGGCGGCGCCCCTGGCCGCTTCGTGGACTGGCTGTTCGGCAACGGCTTCGACCAGGGGACCCTCGCCCAGCAGGCGGGCCTCACCGGCCCGGTCTACCTCACGGAGATGGCGGTGGTCGTCGCGGTGGCCGGCGCCCTGCTCACCTGGCGCATCCTGCGCCTGCGCCCGTGAGCGAGCCCAAGACCGCGGGTGACGAGCCCGTCGTCGAGCTCCGCCGCTTCTCGAAGTGGTACGGGGACGTGGTCGCCGTCTCCGACCTGTCGTTCGAGCTGCGGCCCGGCGTGACCGGGCTGCTCGGCCCCAACGGCGCCGGCAAGACCACCACCCTCAAGGCGATCTGCGGCCTGCTCCACCCGTCGCAGGGCGAGGTGCTGCTGTTCGGGCGGCAGATCCACCGCGACCCGATGCTGTACCGGGCGATCGGCGTGGTGCCGGACGGCGACCGCCTCTACCCGCGGCTCACGATCCGCTCCTACGTCCGGCTCCACGCCGAGCTGCACGGGCTTCCCGACCCCGGGGCCGCCGCCGAGCGCGCCATCGCCGAGGTCGACCTGCTCCCCCTCGCCGAACGGAAGCTGAAGGGCCTGTCCAAGGGCGAGCGCCAGCGCACCAAGGTGGCCGGCGCGATCGTCCACCAGCCCGCCCTGTTGATCCTCGACGAGCCGATGACCGGCATGGACCCGGGCCAGCGCGCCCGCTTCATCGAGCTGGTGCGGCTGATCGGCGCGGCCGGGGTCACGGTGCTGGTGTCCAGCCACATCCTGGCCGAGGTGGAGCGGCTCGCCTCGCAGATCCTGGTGCTGGTGGGCGGCAGGCTGGCCGCCTCCGGCGACTACCACGCCATCCGCGACCTGATGGCCGACCAGCCGCGCACGGTGATGGTCAAGGTCTCCGACGCCCGGCGGCTCGCGCCCGGGCTGATCGCCCTGCCGAGCACGGTCGCCGTCGAGGTCGACGGCGACGCGCTGCGCGCCCGCACCCGGTCGGTG
>Ga0209875_1000010_pt1 | contig 23510 bp, 24 predicted proteins | sample GWRWS3_0_10_FD_187219 | JGI IMG/M metagenome (GOLD analysis project Ga0209875, IMG submission 187219) | Riverbed sediment microbial communities from areas with vegetation nearby in Columbia River, Washington, USA - GW-RW S3_0_10 (SPAdes)... | ecosystem: Environmental > Aquatic > Freshwater >...
GTCCTGATCATCGGCGCGTCGGGCGGCGTGGGCACCTTCGCCGTGCAGCTCGCCAAGTGGCTCGGCGCGGACGTGACCGGCGTCTGCAGCACCAGGAACGTCGAGCTGGTCCGCTCAATCGGCGCGGACCACGTCGTCGACTACACCCAGGAGGACTTCACCCGACGCGGGCAGCGCTACGACGTCGTCTTCCAGGTGGCGGGGACCCGCTCGCCGTCGGACTGCAGGCGCGTGCTCACCTCGAGAGGGACGCTCGTCCTCTGCAGTGGCGAGGGTGGCGGTCGTCTGCTCGGGCCCGTGGGTCGGATCGTCGGCGCGCTGGTGCGGTCACGGTTCTGGAGCCAGAGAGCCGTCATGTGGATCTCGAACGCGACCAGCAAGGACCTCGTCGAGCTGAAAGAGCTCATCGAAGCCGGAACGGTGACGCCGGTGATCGACAGGCGGTACCCGTTGGATGAGGCCTCTGAAGCGCTCCGGTATCAGGAAAAAGGACACACCCAAGGAAAAACCGTCATCACCGTGTGAGGCGCCACCGCGGCTCGGATCACGGGATCGGCCGCCAGGCTCACGCCCCGACGGAGGGACCATGGCGAGGAAGTTCCAGGTGACGTTCGACTGCGCCGACCCGGACCGGCTGACGAGCTTCTGGGCCGCAAGGAGCTGGTCGACGCCGAGGCCGCGCGGCTGGCCGGCGCGGGCGCGACCGTGCTGCGCGTCCTGGACACGGCGGGGGTCGACCACCACGCGGTGGTGATGCAGGACCCGGAGGGCAACGAGTTCTGCCTGAGCTGACGTTCACGAGCCGTGGTCGAGCAGCTCGTGGAGCAGCGCGAGCAGCCTCGACCAGGTCTCGGGGTCGGGCACGGCGGCCAGGGTGATGGTCACGTGCGTGGCGTCGGCGCAGACGTCCACCGCGGCGTGGGCCGGTCCGGCGTTCGGGGACCGGAGCCCGATGGCCGCCGTCTCCCCGCCGGCGGCGACCCGCAGCCCGGCGGCGCGCGCCGCCCGTTCGAGCCCAGCCTGGAGCAGGGGCGCCGCGGCGACGACACGGGCGCCGACTGGGCCGCTGGAGGCTTCGGGCATCTGCCGATCATGGCCGGGCGTCGCCGGCGCGGCCAAGGGCAGAACTACCCCTCTTCCGACGTTCCGGGTAACGGGCTAGGCTCGCGCGCGTGAGCATGCTTGGTCTCCACCGGCCGGCGACCAGGGCTGGCGCTCCGCCGGCCGGCACCGAGGCGGGCGCCGACGAGGTGGTCCGGCGGACCCTGAGCTGGTTCGCCGTGGCGGCGCTCGCCTACCGCCTCGCCATCACGCCGATCCTGGTCGCCGGCGCGCTCGGCAACCTCGAGACCGACCTGCCGCGGTCCCTGCTGGTCGCCATGGGCGTGGTGCTCACCGGTGACCTGGTGCTGCTGGTCGGGGTGCTGCTGGGGCGCTTCGGGCGGCTGCTGCGGTCGACCGCGTTCTTCGCCGTCGACCTGGCGGTCGCCGCCGGCCTGAACCTGTGGGCGACCTCGACGCTCCCGCACGACACGTTCCTGTTGACGGGCCGGGACATCGCCTGGGGCTACCTCCTCGGGGTGATCAGCTTCTGGACCGCCCTGCGGGGGCCCAGGACCGGCGCCGCCCTGCTCGCCGGCGGGGTCGCCCTGCATCTCCTGATGGCCAGGCTCAACGGCGCGGTCTACGACTTCGACGGCTGGATGACGTCGGTGGCCCGCATCGCCTGGCTGGCCCTGGCGTTCGGCCTGGCCTGGGTGCTGGTCGCCCTGGCTCGCCAGGGAAGCCGCGCGGCGGTCGCCGAGGGGCTGCGGGCGGGCCGCGAGGCGGAGCGGGCCCGGCTGCTGCGGGAGACCCACGACACCGTCCTGCAGACCTTGGAGGCCATCGCGCTGCGGTCCGGCGGCGGCGACACAGCCTCCGAACGCCTGCGGGAGATCCGGGCCACCGCGCTGCAGCAGGCAACGGCGCTGCGCGCGGTCCTGCGCGAGGACACCGCCCGCCAGGGCGGGCTCGCGGCCGGGCTGCGCGCGCTGACCGAGGAGCTCCTGCGGCGGGGCTTCCACACCGAGCTGGTCACCGGGGAGCTGGACGGTGACCCGCCGGCGGCCGTGACGGCGGCGCTGGTCGGGGCCACGCGCGAGGCCCTGACCAACGCGGCCAAGCACGCCGGCACCGGCCGGGCCGTGGTCCGGGCCGTGTCACGCCCCGACGGGGTGGAGGTCACCGTCCGCGACCATGGTCGCGGGTTCGACCCCGGCGCCGAGCGGGCCGGGTTCGGCGTCGACCGGTCGATCGCCACCCGGATGCGGGAGGTGGGCGGCCGGGCGGAGCTGTGGTCGGCACCTGGCCGCGGGACGCGGGTGACGCTGTGGGCGCCGCCATGATCACCGTGGCCGTCGTCGAGGACCACCCGGTCTTCCGGAACGGGCTCGTCCACGTGATCGAGGCCGCTCCTGACCTCCAGCTCGCCGGCGCGAGCCGGTCGGTCGAGGAGCTGGACGCGCGCGGCGGCGCGGACGCCCAGGTCGTCCTGCTGGACCTGCACCTGCCGGGGCTCGGGGGTGTCCCGGCGGTCGCCCACCTGTGCGACCGTGGCCATGCCGTCCTGGTCGTGTCGGCCTCGGAGGCGCCAGCCGACGTGGTCGAGGCGATCGGCGCCGGCGCCAGAGGGTACCTCACCAAGCAGACCGACGAGGCCGAGATCGTCGGGGCGATCCGCGCGGTCGCCCAGGGGCGCACCTACGTCTCCGCGACGCTCGCCTCCTACCTGCTCCAGACGCCCCTCCACATCACCGAGCGGGAGCGGGAGATCCTCGAGCTGGTGGCCGGCGGCGAGACCGACCAGGACATCGCCGAGCTGCTCCAGCTCAGCGTGCGGACCGTCCACTCGCACCTGGACCGCATCCGCAACAAGACCGGCTCCCGCCGGCGGGCGGACCTCACCCGCTTCGCCCTCCAGCGGGGGATCGTCCCCCGCTCACCGAAAGAGGGGTAGTTCGACCCCGGCCGGGTTGGGCACTTCTCCGCTTTGGCAGGGACCTGGCGCGCTGGAGCATGCGGGATGGTCGAGCCCCCTGGCGATGGGGTTTCGGGGGGCCCACTGGGGGGGCTCGTCAGTGAGGGCTCGGCCGCCGCCCTGGGGACGGTCACCAGTGCCCTCGGTGGACGACCTGGTCGAGGTCGCGGCGCCGGCGGGTGCGGGCCGAGCCGCTCGGGCGGTCGTCGTCGGCCGGGTGGCCGAGGGCGACCGCCCCGACGAGCCGCCGGTCCGCCGGCACGCCGAGGTCGCGCAGTAGCGGCTCCGTGCCGTGGAAGACGCCAAAGTACCAGCCGCCGACGCCCTCGTCGACGGCGGTGAGCAGCATCAGCATGACCGCCATGGCCGCGTCCAGGTCCCAGTAGGGGACCGGCCAGCCCGCCTCCACGTCCATGCCGAGCCCGGCCTTGTCCGGCTCGGCGTAGCGGCGGAGGTAGGCCTGCTTGTCGGAGAGGACGAGCACGATCGCGGCCGGCTCGGCGGTGCTGTACGGCCGCCCGAAGCGCGGGTCGGCGGTCGCCCGCCAGAAGCCGCCGACCGCCTCCGGCCCCTCCAGCACGACCAGGTCGAGCCCCTGGCTGAAGCCGGCGGACGGGGCGTGGGTGGCGCTGTCCAGGATGCGGTCCAGCACCCCGGCGGGGAGCGGGCGGGGGTCGAAGCGGCGCACCATGCGCCGCCGCCTGAGCGCGTCGCGGAGCTCCATCACGGGAGCAGTCTGCCACTGGCCGGCCCACCTGGGCCCAGGAGATCGGTACCATTCTCCGCCGTGACGACCCAGGCGCCGCTCGACGTCCTGTGGCTCATGCTGCCCGGCCAGCGCCCGTGGCGGGAGCTGCACTGGCTGTCGTTGATGCCCGGCGCGCGGGTCACCGCGGTGGGGGACCCGGCACCACCGGAGGCGGTGCGGTTCCTGCGGCGCCGCTACCGGCAACCGACCCGGCGGTTCGTCGAGGCGGGCGCGCTCGGCTGGCTTCGCGACCTCGGCTCGGTCCATAGCGGGCACGACTGGGTCGTGTCGCTGGAGCTGTGCTCGCTGGTCACGGGGCAGGCGAGCGCGCTGGCCAGGCGGCGGCGGCAGCGCCAGGCGGTGCTGATCTGGGCCAACGACCCGGGCACGCCGCTGTACCGGCTGCCGCCCTACCGGCAGGCGCTCCGCCGGGCCCGCTCGGCCGACCTGTTCCTGTGCTTCGTGGAGGCGGCGCGGGACCACTGCCTCGCCCTCGGCCTCCCCGCCGAGCGCTGCCCGGTCGTGTACCCCGGGGTCGACACCGAGCTGTTCCACCCGGGGGCTGCTCCGGTCGCCGAGCCGGTGGCGGTGTTCGTCTCGCCCCTGGCCCCCAACAAGGGCATCGAGCGCGTGCTGGACAGCTTCCGGCTTGTCCGCCGGCGTCTGCCCGAGGCGCGCCTCCAGGTGATGGGCCGCGGGCCGCTCGAGGGGCTGGTGCGGCGTGAGGCCGCCCGGCCGGGCAGCGGTGTCACCTTCCTCGGATCGGGCGACCGCGGCAGGGTGGCCGAGGTGCTGCGCGCCTCGTCGGTGTTCGTCACCGCGCCACGCCCCACGCGGGTGTGGAACGAGCAGTTCGGCCTCGCCTACATCGAGGCGATGGCCAGCGGCCTGCCGATCGTCACCACGATCTGCGGCTCCAACCACGAGGCCGTTCGCCCGCCGAACCAGCGGGTCGCCGACGACGTGGAGGCGCTGGCCGAGGCCCTGAGCGGCTTCCTGGGCGACCAGGCCCTGCGAGCCCAGGTCGGCAAGGAGAACCGCCGCGTCGTCCTGGAACGCCATGAGCTGCGCCGCCAGTGCGCCCGCCTGGGCGAGGCGTTCCGGCGCGCCGAGCCGTGACCAGCGCTCTGCTCAGCCGCGGCGCGGCAGCGCGGCGCCGGCGATCCAGGCGGCGGCCTCGCAGCTTCGCAGCACGGCCAGGCCAGCGGCATGCACGGGGTCGGCGGCGAACAGGCGCCGGTGGTGCCAGTACGCGAGCAGCGTGCCGCGGACCTGCGCCGACATCGCGCCCGGGTAGGTGCGGCGGTAGCCAGGCAGGCTCCGGCCGTAGTAGAAGCGCTTCCGGATGACGCCCGCCAGGCCAAGGCGCCCCTCGTCGTGGACGACCACCGTGTCCGCATGGGCCAGCCGCACGCCCTCGGCGAGCAGCCGGTTGCGCAGGGCGGCGTCCTCCAGGCCGGTGACGTCGGCGAACCCGCCGGCGCCGCGAAGGTGGTCGGCCCGCACCAGCCGCGGCGACTCGATCGACGGCTCGCCGTCGTAGCAGCGTCGCTCCAGGGTTCGGCAGCGGGCCCAGAACCCGCTGCCGACGCTCACCTCGGGGAGGAACACGGCGACCGCGTCGGCGGCCTCCGCGGCGGCCAGCGACCGCTCCACCGCGTCGGGCGCGAGCGTCATGTCCGAGTCGACCCAGAGCACCCACTCGCCGGCGGCGCGGGCGATGCCGAGATTGCGCTGGGCGCTGCGCTCCGGCCCTGCCCGGACGGCGACGTCGGCGGCCGCGCTCGCCACCTCCCAGGTCCCGTCCGAGCTCCAGTTGTCGACCACCACCAGCTCGACCGCCGGCCAGGTCTGCGCGCGCACCGACGCCAGGCAGCGCTCGACGGTGCGCCCGGAGTTGCGGGTCGGTACGACCACCGACACCAGCGGCGGGGCCTGGTTCATTGGGGCCCCCCCTTGGGGTTCCCCAAACCCCTCCGGCTCATCGGTCGGCGTCGCCGGCGGGCGCCTCTGGGCGGCGGACCAGGGCGCGCTCGTTGGGGCCGTTCGTCGCCGGCGCCTGCTCGGCGCGGACGCCGGCGCGGACCTCGCGGAGGACGCCGAGCACGAGCAGGGCCAGCGCCGTCCCAGCCAGGTAGTGGGCGGCCAGGTTGCCGGTCGCGATGTCCGGGCCGATGGTCGCCCTGTCCGGCAGCCCGCGGGCGAGGACGACAAGTGGGGTGAGCGCGAACAGGGCCAGCGAGCCCAACAGCAGCTCGCGTGGCCGCGGCAGGCGGGCGGCGTCGTACCCGGCGATGGCGGCGCCGAGCAGCAGGCCGACCCAGCCCCCCAGCGCCCACAGCAGCGCGACCAGCAGCGCCCGTTCCGCCCAGGCGCCAGCGAGCAGGCTGGTCACGGCGTCCGCCTCCTCCGCAGCAGCAGCGTCGCCACGATGGCGAGCGCCACCACGGTGGCGAGCAATGAGGCGGTCACCGCCCGCTGGGGCGCGAACTCGACGACGAACCGGTGCGGCCTGGTGTCGGAGACCCGCCAGCCGATCGAGTAGCCGTCGACCAGGACGGGCGGTCCGAGCGGCTGGCCGTCCATGCTGGCCCGCCAGCGGCGGTCGTAGCCCTGGCCGAGGACCAGGTAGTAGGGCGCGCGAGCCGCCTCGGTGGCCAGCTCGGTCCGGGTCGACCCGGACGCGGTCACCGTGACCCGGGGCGCCGCCGCCGGCTCGGCGTCGGCGTGTCGCTCACCGTCCGACGACAACTGCAGCAGGTCGATCAGCCAGCCCGGCGCCGCCCGCAGATGGTGCTCACCGGCGTCCAGCCGCAGAGGGTCGCCGCCGCAGGGCCGCACGCCGACGGCCTCGCCCTTGACGACCTGGTCGAGGGTGCCGTCGAGCTCGACCCGCAGCGGGACGCCGTCGACCTCCGCCAGCTCGACGCAGCCGGCCAGGTCGGTGCCCGGCCGGTTGGTCGCGTCGACCCGCACGCCGCCCGCCTCGAGCTCGCTGATGCGGACCTGGCCGCCGAGGCCGACGACCTCGGTGATGGTCAGGCGGAGCCGGTGTACCTCGCGCTTGGGGAAGTTGATGCGGGTTCCCAGATGCAGGCGGGCCCGGATCGGCGGCCCGCCGTCGAGGGACAGCTCCACGGCGCTCACCGCGTCGACGCCCTTGAGGCCCTTTGGCACGTCCTGGTGGATCACCACGTGGTCGAGGGTCCGGCGCGGGAACGTCACCTCGACCCACTCGCCGATGCCATGACCGGCCGGGATCCAGGCGGTGTCCTTGTTGCCGTCGAACGCCTGAGAGGCGCGGACGCCGAGGCTGTCGAACACGCGCGACGACGAGCTGGCGACCACCTTGGGCGACGCCCCGAGCAACCGGTCGACGTCGGCTTCCGGCAGGCCCGGCCCGGCGGCCGCGAGCCCGGCGACGTCGAAGGTGCGTGCCTGCGGCAGCCAGAACCGCCGGTCCAGCCGGCGCTCCTCGTCGTCGTCGGGCCCGCGCGTCCCACCGGCCGCCCTGGCCAGGACGACGTCGAGGGGGACGGCGGCGAGCCGCCGGCGTGCCCCGGCGTCGAGACCCTCGACGACCTGACGGAACCGCTCGGGCAGGCGTGCTGTCTCCGTGACCCGCACGCCCGGAAGGCCGATCTCCCAGAAGCCGACCGGGTTGAGGCCGGCACCGCCGCGGACCGCGGTGATCTCGACCGTCAGCGACGAGGTGGCGGTGGCGGGCAGGTCGAGCTGGACCTCCGGGTCGGCGGGGACCTGGGCGTCGACGGAGCGGCCGTCCATGCCGACGCGGACGGCCGCGACCTGGGCGGGGCTGCCGAGCAGCGGCCGCAGGGTGAGCCGCGACACCTGGACGGGCCGGTCGAGCTGGAGGCGTATCGACTGGCCCACGGCGGCGCCGAAGTCGCCCGTGATCCAGGCCGTGCGCGGGTCGCCGTCGAAGGCGAAGGCCGGCTTGCCGTAGGGCACCGGTCCGAAGACGCTGCCCGAGCTGGTCGCGGTCACCGAACGCGCCCCGGCGAGGGTCGTGACGGTCTGGGCGGCCGGGTCGCCGAACAGGCTGAGCGGAGGGCTGCCCGGGTCGATCGGCCGGTCGGCCGGGAGCGTCGGCGAGTAGCTCGCCCCGGTGCGGCGCACGGCCCAGGTCCGGCGCCGGTTGCTGTCGGTGAGGACGACCCGCGCCCCGTCGTCGAGGGCGAGGGCGGTCTCCTCCGAGGTCATCGACCCGAGCAGCCGGAACGCCGGCTGCCCGGCCAGCAGGCCGAGTCGGTCGAGGGCCGGCAGCGCGAAGCTGTCGCCGTCGACCAGCAGCGCGCCCGGCGCCGCCTCGGCCCGGACGATCGGTCGGGGGTCGGCGACCGCGTACCGCTGCAGGGGCGGCAGCCCGGCGCCCTCCGGCCGGCCGGGCGCCACGTTCTCCCCCGACCGGCCGTAGCCTCCCTGGAGGAGCAGGTCGGGCTCCCGGGCGAGGGCTGCGGCCAGGGCCGCGGGTGGTGGCCCCCCGGTGGTCTCCCACACCAGGTCGTTGCGGGCCACGACGTCGCGGACGCCGAGATAGCGGGCCATCGCCGGCAGCGCGGCGGCGTCGGGCTCCTCGCCGGCCAGCGGCACGTCGAGCGCGGCCAGGAAGTTGGCCTGCTCGGGTGAGCCGTTCGGCACGGTCGCGCGGACCACCGAGGGCCGTCCGAGCAGCGAGACGTTCAGGTCGTCGGGTCCCTGCCAGCCCCAGCGGTAGTCGGCCTGCACCTCACCAGGCAGGAACAGCACGCGGTTGCCGGCCGGCGCGCGGTCGAGGGCGGCGGCCGCCTGTCGCCAGTAGCCAGGCACGCGGTAGCGCTCCAGGGAGAGCCCGCCCGTCCAGGCCGGCAGCACGGCGACGGCGCCCACCACGAGGGCGGCCAGGACGACGCCTCCCCGCGCCCGCACCGGCCAGGCACGTGCGCGGTCGGCCAGCGCGGCGCCGCCGGTGGCGACCAGCAGGGCGAGGCCGAGCGCGGCCAGGGCGCCGGCCTTGTTGGTCGTGCGGAATGCGATCGCGCCCGGCAGGTGCTGAAAGGCGCGGTCCAGCAGCCGCCCGAACGGGGAGGGGTTGCTGGTCGGGAACAGCCCCACCATGACCGGGACGGCCAGCGCCAGCAGCAGCACCCCGAGCGCCCTGATCCTCGCCCGCGACAGCAGCGCGCCCGCGGCCGCGGCGATCGGCAGGGCGAACGAGGCGGCCACCACCAGCGGGTTGGTGAGGTAGCCGACGAGGCCTGGAAGGAACAGGCGGTCGCCCTCCCGGCCGTAGAGCGTCCACAGTCCCAGTAGGCGCAGCGTCTCCGCGTAGGACGAGGCGGCCGCCACGTCGCTTGGCTTCTCGGTGGTCTCGGCGATCACCTGGCCGCTCGCGCTGGCCAGGATCGCCGGAACCAGCCAGTAGAGCGAGACAGCAAGCGCCAGCCCCAGGCACCGAAGCGCCGGGACGAGCAGCCCGCGCCAGGAGACCCGGTCGACCAGCCGGGCATAGGCGAGGTAGCAGAGGACACCCAGCAGCATGAACACCGGCACCACGCCCGCGTTGGTCCCGCCGCACAGGAAGAAGGCCAGCGCGAAGGTGGCCGGGCCCCGCCACGAGCGGGGGTCGCGCACGCTCCACGCCAGGGCGACCAGCAGCCACGGCAGCAACGCGTAGGGCTGCAGGATCGGCGTGGTCGCCCCGGCGACGACCACGTAGGGGTTGACCGCGTACAGCGCCGCCGCCGCGACCCTGCCTGGCGCGGTCGACCGCTCGCCGGCGGCGACGTGGAACAGTCGCGCCGCACCCCAGCCGGCGACGAGCAGGAGCAGCGCCCGCCACAGCCGCACGGCCAGCCAGGCGTCGACCCCCAGGCCGCGGAGGACGGCGACCGCGGCGGCGGCGGGGGCTGTGCCGGCGTCGAAGTTCGGTTGCCCGAGGTACGGGTCGGGCCGCCACGCCGACAGCGAGTTCGCCAGGGCGCGACCGGGGGCCAGGTACAGCTCGGGCCTGGTGTCCGGGGTGAACCAGCCCCGGTCGGTGAGGAGCAGGACCGCGAGCACGCTCAGGCCGAGCAGCGCGTAGCAGGCGGGTTCGGCCAGGTCGGCCGGTCGCCGCCAGCGTGGCGGCGCGGCCGAGCCCATCGCCGGCGTCTGGAGCCTGGCCAGGTCCCGGCTCACGGAGCGGCCTCAGCGCGGAGCTGGTGGGCGTGACGGTCGGGCGCGCCGGCGGTGAGCGCGAAGCCGACGGCCAGCAGGACGGCCACCACGGCAAGCGCGGCGCTCATGACCTGCACGACCGAGTGGTGCAGCACGACGACGACGAGGACCGTCTCCGCGACGACGGCGGCGAGGGGCAGCAGGTGCATGCGCCGGTCGGCCGTCGCCAACCCGGAGAACAGCACGAGCTGGGCGAGCGCCAGCCCGGTCCCCAGGGCGGCGAACAGCGGCAGCGCCGGGCCGACGCCGAGGTAGGCCTGGCCGAATGACAGGCGGGCCAGGAGCTCGGGGGCGAGTGCCGTACCGAGCACCAGCGTCGCGCCCAGGCCGGCGACCGCCGTCGCCGAGCGAGCCAGCAGCCGGCGCCGGTCGGCCGTGACGACCAGCCGCGGGAAGACGAGGGTGACCACGAACTGGGGTGCCCAGTAGGCGATCTTGGTCAGCATGGCGCCGGCCGCGTAGAGGCCGGAGGCCTCGCGGGTGAGGTAGTGGCGCGCCAGCAGGACGTCGACGTTGGCGAGCAGCAGCAGCCCGAGGATGCCGACGGCGGCGGTCCCGACCTCGCGGGCGGCTGCGACGCCGAGCGGTCGGCGACGACGCCATCCCCTGGAGAGGCTGGCGCGGAGGCGCGGCAGGGCAACCAGGATGGCGGCGACCGAGCCGGCCGCGCCCCCGGCAAGCGCTCCCGCCACCCCGAGGCCGCCGTGGACCAGCCCGAAGCCGATCACGAGCCGCCCGGCCGCGTCGACGAGCAGGACGGCGGCGAGCGCACCGAACCACTCCCGGCCCTGCAGCATCCCGTGGACGGCGGAGAGCAGCGGCAGCGGCAGCAGGGCGACGGCCAGCCAGAGGCAGGGAGCCAGCGAGTCCAGGTGCATGAAGGCCCGGAGGCCAGGGCCGGCGATCACGGCGAGCAGGCCGAGGACGGCCCCGACGCCGAGCACGGCGATGAGCACCGCCGCCCAGAGCCCGGCGACCCCGTCGTCGCGGGCGAGCGCGGTGTGCCGCGCCACCACCGCCTGAATCGCGACCCCGGGCACGGTGCCGACCAGCACCACCGCGAGCAGGGCTCCCAGCGCACCGTAGTCGGCCGGGCCAAGCTCCCGCGACATGACGACGTTGAAGGCGTAGTTAAGTCCGTTGGCGGCCGCCATCGCGGGCGCGACCAGCAGGGCCGCCCGCCGCAGCGAGGCCTGCGCCGGCACCGGCGGCACTTCCGCGAGCAGGGTGAGCGGCTCCCGGTCAGCGGCCGCCATCGCCCACCGCGACCCGCCGGGATGCCATGGGAACGAGCTTCAGTACGGCGGCGCACAAGGCGGGATGGCGGGGGAGCGTCCTCCAGGCGACCCGCACGGCGGGCCGGTACGCGAGGTCGTAGGCCAGCAGGCGCCAGGCGACATCGAGGTGCCGTTGGGGTCGCCCGGCCAGCGCCCGCTCGAAGGCGTACACGCGGACACCGTTCCACCAGCGCGGGTCCTCCTCGCGCTCGGCGGGCAGGTCGAACAGCAGCTTGTAGCCGGGATGCGCCGCCAGGTAGCGGTCGGTCGTCCGCCTGACGATGGGCCAGGAGGCGTCGTCGACCACCACCAGGGCCCGCTCGCTCAGCCAGCGCTCGGCCACGCCGAGCGCCAGGTAGTGCGGCAGGCGTCCGTGTGCGCCGTCGTAGAAGTAGACGCCCACCGGCTCGTGCAGTGGGCTGCTTCGGCGCAGCAGGTCGAAGCAGTCGCCCTCGAGGAGCTGGGCCGTTCCGGTGCGGCCGGCCCAGCGCGCCAGGTTGTCGAGCAGCTCTGCCCTGGTCGCCTCGCCGTCCAGGTTGAACTCCAGGAAGTTCTCGATCGCATAGAACCGGCGGTCGTCGTTGCCGAGCATGGCGCCGATCAGCGAGAGGCCCTTGAAGGAGCCGACCTCGAGGTATGCCTCCCCGGGCCCGAGATGGGCGGCGGCCAGGTTCAGCAGGGCGAGCTTGTTCTCGGTGGCCATGCCGGGCACGTCGGTCACGACGTCGCGGAACCGTCGGTCCGCGGGGTGGTCGGCGCCGAGGTCGCCGGCGAACAGCGCTGGCAGGGCCGCCTGGAAGGCCTCGAGGTCCATCGCTCCACTTCGGTCGCTGCGGGGGCTACATGTGCGGCCCGGCTCCGCCCCCCGAGGCGACGCCCACTCGTCCTCTTCGCGCCTGGCGCCTGGCCAGGCGAGTCTAGGTTTTTGGAGGAGGTTTGTGTAGTGTTCGAGGTCGGTTTATTACTGGCCGGTAGGGAGGCAGCGGTGGGACGTCGTCTCGGGTATGTGCTCGTCTTCGTCGGGCTGTTCCTCCTCTTCTTCGGGCTCTTCGAGCGCTTCTACGCCTACCCGCGGCTGAAGAAGGCTCCGCTCGACCAGTACTCCCAGCCGGTGGCCACCGGCACCGGCACGTATTTCAACCGCAGCCCGACCAAGCTCAGGGAGATCTCCGGCGCCCAGCTCCGGAACATCCGCACCGTCAAGGGTGACGTCAATGCCGGCACCGACTCGGTGGCCGTCTGGGACTCGTTCAATTCCACCACCGACCTGGCCGACGGCGGGGTCGTCACCGCCGCGCAGGAGCGCATCGCGCTCGACCGGGTGACCGCCCAGTCGGTCAAGTGCTGCGGCGACAACCCACCGCATCAGGGGCTGACCCTCAAGTTCCCGTTCGACACCAAGAAACAGACCTACCAGTTCTGGGACCTCCCGGCCCGCCGGGCCACAGACGCCAGGTTCGTCCAGGAGGAGACGGTCGAAGGCGTCAAGGTGTACCGGTTCGAGCAGCGCATCGACCGGCTGAACCTCGGCAGCCAGGACGTCCCCGGGTCGCTGGCGGGTGATCCCAAGGCGGACAGCGTCCAGACCAACATCGTCTACTCGAACCTGAAGACCCTCTGGGTCGAGCCGGCCACCGGCATCATCGTCAAGGCGCAGCAGGACGTCAGCCAGGTGCTGGAGACGCCCGACGGCCGGCGGGTCCTCACCGCGCTCGACGCGCTCCTCACCTACGACGACGCCACCGTCAAGGCCAACGCCAGGGACGCGGCCGACGGCGCCAGCCAGCTCCGCCTGCTCAGCACCATCCTGCCGATCGGCGCGCTGGTCGTAGGGCTGCTGCTGCTCGTCGTCGGCCTGCTGCTGTTGCGGGCGCCCGAGGGCCGGCGGGTGCGGGGGCCGGAGGGGGAGAGCCACCCGGCCGGCGCGGTCTGATCGGGGCCCGTCCCGGCCGCCAGGTCGGAACGCTCGTCGGCGGCGCGCTCGCGCTGCTCGCGCTCGGACCGCTGCTGGTCCGCGGCTACGTGCTCACCTACGACATGGTGTTCGTGCCGCGGCTCGAGCTGAACGGGGGCCTGCTCGGCCTGGACTCGGCCGTGCCGAGGGCGGTCCCGGCCGACCTGCTGGTCGCGCTCGCCTCGCGCCTGGTCCCGGCCGACCTGGTGCAGAAGCTGCTGCTGGCCGGCGTCTTCCTCGGCGCCGCCGCCGGCGCCGCCCGCCTGATCCCCAGTGACCGGGCGGCTCCGCGGGCCGCGGCGGCGGTCTTCTACGCGTGGAACCCGTTCGTCTACGAGCGCCTCGTCATGGGCCACTGGAGCCTGCTGGTCTCCTACGCGGCCCTCCCGTGGGTCACGGGTGCCGCCATCGACCTCCGTGCTCGCTCACCAGGGGCGCCGCGCCGCCTGGTGGCGGCCCTCGCCGTGGCGGCCATCGCCAGCCCGCCGGGCGGCGTGATCGCCGCCGGGGTCGCGCTCTGCGTCGTCGCTGCGCCGCCCTGGTCCGGCCGTCATCCTGGGGTGGCGCGGCGCGCCGCTCTCGTGGTGGGCGCGGCCCTGGTGGTGAACGCGCCGTGGCTGGTGCCGAGCCTGCTGCGGCCGGGCGGGGTCCCGGTGCGGCCGGCGGGGGCGGCGGCGTTCGCGTCCCGCCCGGACGGCCCGCTCGGCACGGTCGGCAGCCTGGTCGGGCTCGGCGGCATCTGGAACGCCCAGGCCGTCCCGCCTGGCCTCGGCTCCTGGCCCTGGCTGGCGGGGTTCGCGGTGGTGCTCGCGGTCGCCGCCGCCGGCCTGGCGCCGCTTCTGCGGCGCTGGGATCGGGGAGCGGCGGTCGGGCTGCTGCTCGCCGCCGGGCTCGGGCTGCTGGCCGCGGCCGCATATGCCATCCCAGGGCTCCGCGCGCTGGTCGACCTGGCCGTCGCCCACCTGCCGGGCGGCGGCCTGGTCCGCGACGCGCAGAAGTTCGTCGCCCCGCTGGCGGTGGTGGGGGCCGTCGCCTTCGGGCTCGGCGTCGAGCGCCTCCTGTCGGTTCCCTGGGGTGGGCCGGAAGCGCAGGCCAGGCGCCTGCGGCGGGCGGCCGCCGCCGGGCTGGTCGCCGCCCCGGTGCTCCTGCTCCCGGCCCTGGCGTGGGGTGCCGCCGGCCGCCTCGCCGCCGTCGACTACCCGACCGCCTTCGCCGCGGCCAGGGCGGCGATGGCCGCCGACCCGGTCCCCGGGGCCGTGCTGGTGCTGCCGTGGCACCTGTACATGGCCCATCCCTGGAACGGCGACCGGGTGGTGCTCGACCCGGCCCAGCGCTGGTTCACCAGGCGGGCGGTCGGCAACGACGACCTGGAGCTGGTCGGCCTGACCGTCCCGGGTGAGGACCCCTATGGCGCCAGGCTCGGACCCCTGGTCAGGGGCTCGGCACCGCTCGGACCGGCGATGCCGGCCGCCGGCGTCCGCTACGTGCTGCTGTTCAGGTCGGGGGACTGGGCCGGCTACCAGCCGCGGCTGGCCGGGCTGGCCGCGGTCATCGACCGCCCGGAGCTCGTCGTGTACCGGGTGCCCGAGCGGCCCGTCGAGGTGCGCTTCGCCTCGCCCCCGGCGGTCCCGGTGCTCGCCGCCGACCTGCTGGCCGCCGCCGTGGTCCTCTGGGCCTGGTCCGGTCTGTCCCTTCCCGCCAGGCCGCGCCAGTTGGTATCATCCGGCCGGCATTCCGAAGGAGGTCACGGATGAGCGGGTTGACGCTGCGGGTCCTGGCCGCGTTGGCCGCTGGCGCGCTGGTCCTGGCCTTCGTCACCTCACTGGTGCTGGTGAGCAGCCAGAGCGCCTCCTCGGTATCCACCAGGCCGCTGGTCCAGTACGGGTCCCGCTGACCCGCCGCGCTCGCGCGAGGGTCAGGCCGACACGCGGCCCGCGGTCGGCTCCTCGCCGGCCCCGGCCGGCACCGAGCCGGCCGGCAGCGTCCTCGGAGCGGCCACCCCGTCCAGCACCTCCGCGAACCCGGCCACCGTCTGCGACCAGGTAAAACGCGCCGCGTGCGCCCTGGCCGCGTCGCCGAGCCGCTGCCGCAGGTGCCGGTTGAGGAGCACCCAGGCCAGGTGCCGGGTGAACTCGTCCGGGTCGTCGGCGAGCAGGCCGGTGCTGCCGTGGACGACCGACTCACGCAGCCCGCCGGCACCGCGGAAGGCGATCGTCGGCGTCCCGCTGGCGGCGGCCTCCAGCACGGCAAGGCCCCAGCCCTCCTTCAGCGACGGCATGGCCAGCACCCACGAGCTGGCCAGCACCTGCTGCTTGGCGTCCTCGTCCAGCCAGCCGAGCAACTCGACGGCGCCCCCGAGGCCGAGCCGCGCGACCGTCTCCCGCAGCCGCGGCTCCCAGTAGCCCTGCCCGACCACCCGGACCCGGAGCCCCGGCAGGTGGCCGCGGATGCGGGCGGCCGCCTCCAGGGCCAGCTCGACGCGCTTGTGTGGCACCAGCCGGCCGAGCACGCAGATCGACGGGTAGGGCGTGCGCGCGACGGCCGCCGCCGGGCCGGGCGGCGCCATCCCGTTGTGGACCACGCTGATCGCCCGCGGCCGCACACCCAGACCGACCAGCTCCCGGCGGGTCGCCTCCGAGACGGCGACGTAACGGGCGCGCCGGTACAGGCGTGGCGCCAGCCACGACTCCACCCACCAGCCCAGGCGGGCCTGGAGCGCCGGGAGGACCACCCGCCACTGCTCACGGTGGACGTGGTGGACCAGCACCACCACCGGCTTCCGGCACCAGAGGGCCGAGAAGAACGGCAGCCCGTTCTGGACGTCGACGACCACCTCGTGCCCGCCGAGGCGTCCGGTGACGTGCGCCCACCAGGCGTGCAGGTAGACGGTGAGGCGCGAGCCGCGGCGGACCACACGGACGTCGCCGACCCGCTCGCTGGCCGGCGCCCCCGGGTGGGCGGCGCAGAACAGCGTGACCGGGTGGCCGCGGGCGGCCAGCCCGGCCGCCACCCGCTCGACATAGACCTCCGAGCCGCCACCCTCCGGGTTCGAGGTATCGCGCCAGTTGAGGAAGAGGACGCCGCCGGGGCCTACGGCGCGCGGGACCGGTTCGCGTCCGGGGTCGGTATTCATCCGGCGTCGGACGATATCCCACTTCGGCGAGGGTTTGAACGGGTCCTGCCCAGTTCGGCGGGATCGACGAGAAGGCGGCCGCCCACCTGGGCGGCCGCCTTGTGGGACGGGTCAGGCCCTGCGCGTGCGGCGGGCCAGCGCCAGGACGGTGGCGCCGGTGGCGAGCAGCGCGAGCGATGTCACCAGCAGACCGCGGCTGTTCGACCCGGTGAACGGCAGCGAACCACCGTCGTCCGAGGTGTCCGTGCCGGCGGAGCCGGTGGTCTGGATGTCGATCACCAGCCGCGACGGGTTGCTCAGCGTCGACACCGTGAACGGCCGCTCGCGGTCCACGCCAAGTCCGTAGGTGACGACGGCCTCGAAGTCGCCGACCTGGGCGACCTCCTTCAGGGCCGTGAAGCCGGGCGAGAAGCGGCGCGGTGAGACCGTCGGGTTGCCGCGGTCGTCGTGGGCGTTGGCGCCCTCGAACACCACCTCGAGGTCGGCGCCGCCGGCCACCGACACCGGCTCGCCGGAGCCGTCCTGGACGAGCTGGTCGACGTAGCGGACGTGGCGGGTGGCCGGCACGGCGCCACGGAACTCGAACACGACCCGGTCGAAGCCGGCGTGGCGACCCGCGCGGACGTCGACCAGGGTCGGGGTGGACTGGGCGCCAGCGGGCGCCGCGGCGAAGGCCAGCACCAGGCCAGTGAGGCAGACGGTGAGAACGACGGTCCGGACGAGCCGCATGGCGACACCTTCCTTGATCAGCTTGCACCCTGATCATCCGCCGTCCCGGTCACGCGGCAGGAACGGCGGCGCATCCGAGTGGCCGCGCTACCGACTCGAATTGGTCACGAGGCCGGCGGCAGCCGCCCGAGCGCCTCCTCCACCCAGCGCCCGAAGGTGTCCAGCAGCTCGGCGACGGCCTGCGGGTCGGCGACCGGCCGTCGTCCCTGCTCCGCGGCGCGCCGCGCGGCCGCGGCCCACTCCGGGAACGCGACCCCGACCGCCGCCGCCTGCTCCTCCAGCACCGTGGCCCAGACGCCGTCGCGCGCCATCGCCACCGCGAACCCCGCCTGCACCATCCGCCGGGTCGCGACCCGGCAGGCTCGCCGGACGGCCTCTCGGTCGGGCCGCGTGCGGAGCGTCGCCCGGGCGCTCGCGAGCACCTGCGGGGTGTCCTCGTGGAACGCGGCCGCCACCGCCGCCGACGGCCTGGTTCGCGGCAGGCCGGGCCGCAGGTCCTCCCCGCACACGCACACCGAGAGGTCGCGGAGGAACACCTGCCCGCCGTACCGCTGCCGGGGAGACATCACCGCGCGCAGGTCCGTGAGGGCCACGCCGGCACTCGCAAGCAAGGGGAACCGCGCCACCAGGCCCTGCTCCGCGCGGCTGGCGGCGAGCCGGTCCGCCGCCTCCGCGGGCGTCCACAGCACGGCGACGAGGTCGAGGTCGGAGCGCCCGGGGACGGCGTTGCCCCGCACGACGCTGCCGTACAGGTAGCCGCTGTGCAGTCGCGGCCCGAGCTGCCGCACCAGCAGGTCGGCCGCCGCCTCCGGCACGCCCCGGTACGCCGGCTGCACGTTCGCCAGGTCGGCCTCGGGGACGATGTAGCCCTCGGGGTCAAGGCGCCGGTGGCCTTCCATGCCGCGATTGTCGCCGATCGCTCCCTCCGGGAGGTCGTAAGGTTGTGGCATGCGCGGGTTCGCCGACGTGGAGCTGGTCCTGCTCGACCTGGACGGGACCGTGTACGAGGGCAGCAGGCTCGTGCCGGGGGCGGCCGCGGCGGTCGCGTCGCTGCGCCGCGCGGGCCTCGCCCTCCGCTTCCTCACCAACACCGACTCGGTCCCGCCCGCCGCGCTGGTCGAGCGGCTGCGCGGCATGGGCGTCGAGGCCACCGCCGGCGAGGTGCTGACCCCGGTGGCGCTGGCCGCCAGGTTGCTCGGCGAGCGGCCGGGCAGCCGCGTGCTGGCGGTGGCCGCGCCGGCGGTCCGGGAGCTGCTCGGCGAGGCGCTGGCCGGTCCCGGTGAGCGGCCGACCCACGTGCTGGTCTGCGACCCGAGCTTCGGCGCCTGCTACGACGACCTGGACGCCGCCTTCCGGGCCGTCCTCGACGGCGCCGAGCTGGTCGCCAGCCAGGTCAACCGCAGCGCGCGCCGCGACGACGGCGAGCACCTGGACACCGGCGGGTTCGTGCGCCTGCTCGAGTACGCGGCCGCCGTCCAGGCCACGGTCCTCGGCAAGCCGTCGCCGGAGTTCTTCCGCCTCGCCCTCGACACCGCGGGGGTGGCGGCGGCGAAGGCGCTGGTGGTCGGCGACGACCTCGGCGCCGACGTGGCCGGCGCGCAGGCGGTCGACCTGCGGGCGGTGCTGGTCCGCACCGGCAAGGGCGCGGAGCCCCAGCCCGGCGGCGGGCCCGGCGAGCCCGACGCCGTCCTCGACAGCATCGCCGGCCTGCCCGCCCTGCTCGGCGTCGAGTAGGGTGGCGGGCGACCGGACCCGATCGCTGAGGAGTCACCCGTGTCCAGCACCTTCGCGACCCTCGAGACCACCAAGGGCGCCATCCGCGTGCGCCTGTTCCCCGACACCGCCCCCAAGACGGTCGAGAACTTCATCGGCCTGGCCACCGGCGGCAAGGCCTGGCGGGACCCCGGCAATGGCGCGGAGCAGCAGCGGCCGCTGTACGACGGCACCGTGTTCCACCGGGTCATCCCCGACTTCATGATCCAGGGCGGCGACCCGCTGGGCACCGGCAGGGGCGGCCCCGGCTACAGCTTCGAGGACGAGGTGGACGGGCCGCGGCGCTTCGACCGGCCCGGCTACCTGGCCATGGCCAACGCCGGCCCGAACACCAACGGCTCGCAGTTCTTCATCACGCAGGCGCCGACGCCCTGGCTGGACGGCAAGCACACCATCTTCGGCGAGGTCGTCGAGGGCATGGAGGTCGTGGACGCGATCGCCGCCAGCGACCGCGACGCCGGCGACCGGCCGCTGGAGGACCTCCGCCTGGACCGGGTGGTCATCGAGCAGCGGGACTGACCAGGGCCCCGCGGATGGTTGACGGCGCGGCGCGTCCGGTGCCACCTTCGCGGTAGGCGAAGCAACGGAAGGGGCAGGGCCATGCAGGCACCCGAGCGCGAGCCGGTGATCGTCGGAGCGGTGCGGACGCCGGTGGGGCGCCGCAACGGGGGCCTGGCCGGGCTGCACGCGGTCGACCTGGGCGCGGCGGCGCTGCGCGCCCTGGTGGACCGCAGCGGCGTCGACCCCGACCGCGTCGACGACGTGATCATGGGCTGCGTCTCCCAGACGGGCGAGCAGGCCGTCAACGTGGCCCGCAACGCCTGGCTGGCCGCCGGGCTGCCCGAGGAGGTGCCGGCGACCACCATCGACCGCCAGTGCGGCTCCTCGCAGCAGGCGGTGCAGTTCGCCGCCCAGGGCATCATGGCCGGCGGCTACGACCTGGTCGTCGCCGGCGGCGTCGAGCACATGACGCGGGTGCCGATGGGCTCGACGATGGAGGGCCCCGGTGTCCCGTTCGGCCCGGCCATGCACGCCCGCTACCACGGCAGGCTGGTGCCGCAGGGGATCTCGGCAGAGCTGATCACCGAGAAGTGGGGCCTGACCCGCGAGGAGCAGGATGCCTTCGCCCTGCGCTCCCATCAGCGCGCGGCCGCCGCGCAGGACGCCGGCCGCTTCGACCGGCAGCTCGTGCCCGTCGAGGTGCCGGGCCCCCACGGGGCCTCCGCCTGGGTCCGGGCCGACGAGGGGATCCGGCGCGACACCTCGATGGAGAAGCTCGCCGGGCTCAAGCCGGCCTTCCGGCCCGACGGCCAGGTCACCGCCGGCAACTCGAGCCAGATCTCCGACGGCGCCGCCGCCCTGCTGCTGGCCAGCCGCGCCACCGCCGAGCGGCTCGGCCTGCGTCCCCAGGCCAGGTTCGTGAGCTTCGCCCTGGCGGGCGTCGACCCGGTGCTGATGCTCACCGGCGTCATCCCGGCGACCGAGCGGGTCCTCCAGCGTGCGGGGCTGCGCCTCGGTGACGTCGAGGTGGTCGAGATCAACGAGGCGTTCGCCAGCGTCGTGCTCGCCTGGGGCCGCGAGGTCGAGCCGGACTGGGAGCGGGTCAACCCCAACGGCGGCGCCATCGCGCTCGGCCACCCGCTCGGCGCCACCGGCGCGCGGATCATGACCGACCTGGTGGCCGAGCTGGCGCGACGGGGCGGCCGCTACGGGCTCCAGGTCATCTGCGAGGGCGGCGGCATGGCCAACGCGACCGTCCTCGAGCGGCTGGACGGGTAGGCGGATGCCGCGGAGCTGGTGGCGCCTGGGGCTGCTGCTGGCGGTGGCGGCGGCCGTGGTGCTGTTCGCCGTCGGCCGCGGCGACGTGGTCCTGGCGGTCCTGCTCGGCGCCCTGGTCCTGGCGACCGGGCGGGCGGTGTTCCGCGGCTACTCGGTCACCAAGGGGCCGACCGGGCCGCCGGTCGACGTGGACGACGAGGGCACGCTGTTGGTGTTCGCCTGCGAGACCTGCGGCGAGCAGCTCGTGCTGCTGCGCAAGGGCACCGACGTCCCGCCCCGCCACTGCGCCGAGAAGATGGTCCTGCGCCGGGTCCCCACCCCAGGCTCCCAGTCCGACCCGAAGCTCAACTGACGGCGTGGGCGGTGACTACTCGCCGTCGGCGATGCGTTCGGCCCGTTCGCGCAGGGCGCGGAAGTCCTGGCCGTGGCGGTCCTCGGACAGGAGCTTGTTGGTGCTGGTGAAGCCCCAGCCCTGGTACTTGACGGCGACCCGGGACCAGCGTCGCCGCAGCTCGCCGCCGCAGGCCTGGCAGGGCCCGGGGGCGCCGCTGCCGAGCGGCTGCAGATGCTCCTCGACCGCGTCGCAGGCGCGGCAGGCATACTCGTAGACGGGCATCAGCCGGCGGCTCCGCTCAGGTTGTCCCCAGAGTTATCCCCAACTGGGGAAAGAATGACAGAGGTGTAGTTCGGCAGCTCAGGTCCAGCGTGTCGCCAGCAGGAGGCCGAAGACGAGGGGTACGAACCCGAAGGCCAGGTTCAGGTTGCCACGCTGGTCCAGGAACCCCGGCAGCGCGCCCATGTAGAACAGCAGGATGTAGATGAGGCCGACGATGAGGCTGACGACGATGGTGGGACCGACCCATGGAGGGGACGGCTTGGGCCTGGGCCGCGGCGGCGGCTGGTACCGGCGCCGCTTGGAGCGCGACTTGGGCATGCGAGGCGTTCCTTTCACGGTGCGCCACCCGGCCCGGCGTGGGAGGGCGGCAACGACCATTGATCGTACCGTGCGCGGACGCCGGGCGGCGACAGCGATGCTGCTCGCCTGCCTCGTCCTCGCGGCCTGCGGGGGCGAGCAGGGCGGCGGGAGCACCGGCGGCCAGGCATCGGTAGACCAGCGGCTCGGGTCCCGGCCGCTGGTGACGCGCACCCCTGCCCAGTTCGAGGCCGACCTGGCGACGCTCAAGGGCAGGGTGGTGGTGGTCAACTTCTGGGCGAGCTGGTGCCGCCCCTGCAGGGACGAGATGCCGGCGCTCGAGCAGGTCAGTCGGGCCTACGCGGACGCGGGCAAGCCGGTGACCGTCGTCGGGGTCGACGCCTCCGACGTCCGCTCGGCGGCCAACGACTTCCTAACGACGGCGGGGGTGACCTACCCGACGGTGTTCGACAAGGCCGGCCTCAGCGGCGGCGTCGCGACGACCTGGTCGGTCACCGCCCTGCCCCAGACCTGGTTCGTCGCCCGCGACGGCACCCGTGCCGGCCGCCTCGCCAGGCCCGTGACCGCCGCCGAGCTGCGCGCTCGCATCGACGAGCTGCTGTCCGGTTCCTGACCCCTGAGGGGGTCGAACGCAATTGCATCCGCAACCGCGTAGGATTGCGCGAAGACCTCGTCCTGCGCCGGCGGTTTCGGAGGTGACGGTGCGGAGAGCTCTACGGGCAACAGGCTGGACCTTCATCAGCGTGGGGGCCTTCGTCCTCTACTTCCTGGTGTACCAGCTCGTCGGGACGAACGCGGTGACCAACGCCGGCCAGTCCAGCCTGCGCAACCAGCTCCAGCGCGAGTGGTCGGCGCAGCCGGCGCCCCGCGGCGACCCCAAGCGGGCGGCGCCGCGGAAGGTGGCCCGCGGCAAGGGGCTGGCCGTCATCGACATCCCCAGGATCCAGCTCGAGAACAAGGTGGTGGTCGAGGGCGTCGGCCGCGACGAGCTGCGCAAGGGCCCGGGCCACGTCCCGAGCACGGCGCCGCCGGGTCAGCCGGGCACGTTCGGGGTCTCCGGGCACCGCACCACCTACGGCGCGCCCTTCTACCGGCTCGACGAGCTGGAGAAAGGCGATACCATCACGGTCGTGACACGCGAAGCGATCTATACGTACACCGTCACGCGCACGGCCGTTGTCAGGCCGACCGACACCCAGGTGCTCGACAACGTCCGAGGGTCGAACGGCAAGCTGAGGCCGACCATCACCCTGACCACCTGCCATCCCCGCTACTCGGCCCGCCAGCGGCTGGTGGTCTTCGGCGACCTCAGCCTCACCTCGGCCAACACCGGCAAGGTCGCGGCATGAGCTGGCGCGGGCAGGGAAGGCGAGCGAAGGGCCGCCGAGGCGACCAGGACGCCGAGCTCGACAACACCGCTTGGCTGGAGGAGCTCGAGAAGGCCGCCGCCGATCAGGACGACCAGGAGGAGGAGGAGTGGGCGAGCAAGCTGCGCCGCCGCCGGTCGCAGGAGCCCGACCCGCCGGCGCCCAGGGCACCTGACCCGCCGGGCCCCGCGCCGGAGCTGCCGCGGGCGCCCGTCGCCCACGACCTCAGCCCCTACCCGCCGCTCGGGAGCGAGCCGCCCGCGCCGCCCCCACCGCCCAGTCCGGCTCCCGGGCCCGCCCGGGAGCCGGACTACCGGCTGCTCGGCATGGAGCCCGACACCCGCCGCCCGGGTGGCGACTGGGATGCCGACTGGGACACCGGGAGCTCGGCGCGCGGTGGCGCGGCCGCCGACTGGACCGCCCCGGATCCCTCGCCCTCCGCGCCCAGCGCGGCCGGCGACCCGGGAACCGACTGGTCGACCTGGGAGCCGGAGGGGTCCGGGGAACCCCGAAGGGGTGCCCCGGTGGATCAGCCGGAGGGGTCCGGGGAACCCCGAAGGGGTGCCCCGGTGGATCAG
>Ga0209875_1000011_pt1 | contig 23254 bp, 21 predicted proteins | sample GWRWS3_0_10_FD_187219 | JGI IMG/M metagenome (GOLD analysis project Ga0209875, IMG submission 187219) | Riverbed sediment microbial communities from areas with vegetation nearby in Columbia River, Washington, USA - GW-RW S3_0_10 (SPAdes)... | ecosystem: Environmental > Aquatic > Freshwater >...
GGAGGCCTGGCGATCACCGAGAACCCGGCGCCGAAGGGTCGGTAAGGGTCGCCATCCGCCCGTACAGGAAGTCTTCGTAGCTCATCGCCTGCTCCTCCTACAGGTACAGCGCGTGGAGCCAGAGGTCGGCGAGGGTCTGGACGGTCAGGTCGCGGTCCAGCGGCTCCTTGCGGACGGCCCTGAGGAACATCGTCTGCTCGGCCATGGCGGCCAGGGCGGTCGCCGCCGTCCACGGGTCGACCGGCCTGGTCAGGCCCTGGGCGGCGGCCCGCTCGACGTTGCGGGCGATGCGGGCCACGAACTGGCGGCGCACCTCGCCGAGCACCCGGCCGAGCTCGGGGTCCTGGGTGGACGCCTCGGTCCAGAGGGCGATCAGGTCGGCGTCCCGGTCGTAGAGGTCGGAGAGGCCGCCGAGCACCTCGATCAGGCTGGCCCGCACGTCGCCGGGCCGCCACGGCTGGCCGGCCAGCTCGACCAGGGTGGCGGCGTTCTCGTGGACCAGCGCCGCCAGCGCGTCGCGCTTGTTCTTGAAATAGGCATAGAAGGTGCCGTGGCCGACGCCGGCCCTGGCGACGATGTCCTCGACCCGGGTGCGGGCGTAGCCGAGGTCGGCGAAGGCCCGCCGGGCGGCGGCGAGCAGCCTAGCTCTGGTCTCCAGGGCACTTGGCACAGGGCGAAAGGATAGAACCCGAGGGGGTGGGAGAACAGAATCGAAGGTTCTCACGTCCTCCTTATCGGGCATCACTACAATCGTCTCCGTAGCGAACCATGGAAAGGAGCCCGGCGGGTGGCGACGACGCGCCCCGACACGGGCGGCATGGACTCCCTTGCCGCCGACTTCGACAAGATCCGCGCCAACATCGAGCGGGTCATCGAGGGCAAGACCGAGGTCGTCCGCCTCGCGCTCATCGCCCTGCTGGCCGAGGGGCACCTGCTCATCGAGGACGTCCCCGGTGTCGGCAAGACGATGCTGGCCAAGGCGCTGGCCCGCTCGATCGACTGCTCGGTCCGACGCATCCAGTTCACCCCCGACCTGCTGCCCTCGGACGTGACCGGGGTGAGCGTGTTCAACCAGGAGCGCGGCGACTTCGAGTTCAAGCCGGGAGCGATCTTCGCCAACATCGTCCTCGGCGACGAGATCAACCGCGCCTCGCCCAAGACCCAGGCCGCCCTGCTGGAGTCCATGGAGGAGCGCCAGGTCACCGTCGACGGCATCACCTACCAGCTCGGGGTGCCGTTCATGGTGATCGCCACCCAGAACCCGATCGAGCACGAGGGCACCTATCCCCTGCCAGAGGCGCAGCGCGACCGCTTCATGCTGGAGCTGGCCATCGGCTACCCGACCAGGCAGGCCGAGATCGAGATCCTGGAGACCCACGGCCGCACCCCGACGCTGCTGGCCGACCTCGAGCCGGTGGCCGACGCCCCCACCGTCGCCGAGATGATCGAGGGCTGCAGGACGGTCCACGTCGCCGACACGCTCAAGCGCTACATCGTCGACCTGGTACGGGCCACCCGCGACCACGCCGACCTGGCCCTCGGCGGCAGCCCGCGGGCCGCCCTTGCGCTGCTGCGCGCGTCCAGGGCGGCGGCCGCCACCGTCGGTCGCGACTACGTCGTCCCCGACGACGTCAAGGAGCTGATCGTCCCCGTCCTCGCCCACCGGCTGATCACCGCACCCGAGGCCCAGATGATCGGGCGGACAGCCGCCGACGTGCTCGCCGACATCGTCGAATACGTCCCGATCCCCATCCGCGGCCGGGGTCAGCAGTAGCGATGCTGCGGGCGTTCACGCCCCGGGCGCTCGGCTTCGCCGCGGCCGCGGTCGCCATGTACCTCGCCGGCCGCCTCACCGGGGTGCCCGAGCTGTACATGCTCGCGGTCGCCGCGCTGGCCCTGCCGGCCGGCGCCCTGCTGGTGGTCACCTGGGGCAACTACCGGTTGGCGTCCAGCCGCTCGGTGCGGCCGGTGCGGACCTCGGTCGGCAACCGCATCGCCGTCACCGTCCGGGTCGACAACCCGACCAGGCTGGAGACGGGCGTGCTGCTGCTGGAGGACCGCCTGCCCTACCAGCTCGGGCCCGGCGCCCGCTTCGTGGTGCCGGGCATCTCCGGCGGGGACCGCGAGGTCCTCCACTACGAGCTGCGCGCGTCGGCCAGGGGCCGCTACACGATCGGCCCGCTGGCGGTGCGCCTCGCCGACCCGTTCGGGCTCGCCCAGGTCACCTCGGAGCTGGCGGGGACCTCCGACGTGATCGTGCACCCCCGGGTGGAGGCGCTGTCGGTGCCCGGCCTCGGGGGCGAGCTGGCCAGCTCGGCCGCGACCAAGGTCCGCTACCTGTTCAGCCAGGGCGACGAGTTCTACACCACCCGCGAGTACCGCGACGGCGACGACCTCCGCAAGGTCCACTGGCGCTCGTCGGCCAAGCGGGGCCAGCTCATGATCCGCCAGGAGGAACGGCCCTGGCAGGCCCGCGCGGTGCTCGCCATCGACCTGCGGCGGGCCGCCCACCGCGGCCACGGCGGCCGGGCCTCGTTCGAGCGGACCGTCTCGGCGGCGGCGTCGATCGCGCTGCGGCTGGGCCGCTCCGGCTACGAGCTCGCCATGGTGACCGACGACGGCCAGCAGGTCCGACCGGCCGGCGTGGCCGACCAGGCCACCGCCGTGCTCGACTTCCTTGCCAGCGTCGAGCCGACCAGCACCGCCTCGGTGGTGCCGATGGCCGAGCGGCTGGCCCGGTCGGCCGGCGAGGGGCTGCTGGTCGCCATCGTCTCGGTGCCCTCCGCCGAGGAGGCGGCGGCGCTGGCCCGCTGCCGGCTCGGCTTCGGCGGCGCCCTCGGCCTGCTGGTCCGCGCCGACTCCTGGCTGGGGCTGGCGGCCCGTGAGGTCGCCGCCGCCGACGCCCAGGCCACCGGCATCGCCACGCTGCTCGAACGGGCCGGCTGGCGAACCGCGATGCTGTCCCGTACCCAACCCCTGGACGACCCATGGCGACGACTGACCGCGCCGCTCGGGCGCACGACACTGACTACGCGCAAGCGCTAGCGCTCGCCGGCCTGCTGGCCGGCGCCTCGCTGTCGCTCAGCCGACTGTACGCCGGCAACCAGTGGCTGCTGCCGACGTGGCTGACGATCGCCTGCGCGCTCGGGCTGGCCGCGCTGCTGCGGCGCATGGGCGTGGGGCAGCTCCTGTCGCTGCTGGCCATGCTGGCCGGGTTCGTGGTGGTCGCCGGCATCCTGCTGTTCGCCGACACGGTCCTGCTGGTCGTCCCCACCAGGGAGACCCTCGTCGCGATGCTGCAGGCCACCGAGGTGGCGCTGCGGGAGGTCGGCGCGCAGGCCGCACCGGTCGACGTGACCCGGGAGTTCCTGCTGCTCACCTGCGCCGGTGCGTGGGCGGTGACGACCGCCGCCGACGGGCTCGCCTTCCGCGCCCGGCAGCCGCTGCTGACGCTGGTCCCCGCGCTCGGGCTGTTCGTCTTCCCGGCGGTGATCCGGCCCACCAGCCCCGCCTGGTACACCACCTGGTTCCTGCTCGGCGCCGCCGGCCTGCTGCTGTTCGAGGGCCGGGCGCGGCTGGCCACCTGGGGACGCTGGGTGTCCAGCGCCAGCAGCCGGCCGGCGGTCGGCTGGCGGCTGCCGATCACCAGGGCGGCGTCGACCGGGCGCTGGCTCGCGCTCGGCGCCTCGCTGCTGGCGCTCACCCTGCCGTCGCTGCTGCCCGGCTACGGCCAGCAGCCGCTGCTGGACTTCAAGGAGGGGCCGGGCAGCGACATCGGCGTGGCCATCAACCCGTTCGTCTCGCTGCGCACCCGCCTGCGCAACCCCGTGGAGGTCCCGGTCTTCAAGGTCAAGGCCACCCAGCGCTCACGCTGGCGGCTGATCACCTACGACCGCTTCGACGGCACCCTGTTCGTGCCCTCCCGGCCCCCGCAGCGCAGCCTCACCCCCTTCCAGGGCCAGACCGCCGGCGAGCTCGACCCCGACGTCCAGACCGCCCAGGTCACCCAGCAGTTCGAGATCCAGGAGCTGATCTCCTTCTGGCTGCCGGCGGCCACCGCGCCGGTCGCCGTGGACGCCGGCGGCCGGCGCGTGCTGGAGAGCACGGACTTCCGCAGCCTCACCGTCCGCCAGCGGGTCAGGAAGGGGTTCCGCTACTCGGTCGTCTCCCAGGTCCCCAACGTCCGGGCCGAGGACCTGGTCGGGCCCGCCGGCGGCGAGTACGACCGCCCGGAGCTGCTGCCCTACCTGGACACCGGCAACCTCGACGCCGCCGTCCGCAACCTGGCCGAGACGGTGACCCAGGGCAAGGACACGCCGTTCGAGAAGGCCCTCGCCATCCAGGACTACCTGCGCAACCCCGACCTGTTCAGCTACAACCTCAACGTGCCGAGCCTCGCCGAGGGCGGCAACCAGCTCAGGCGGTTCCTGTCGGACGTCCGCGAGGGCTACTGCGAGCAGTTCGCGATCGCCATGGCGATGATGGCCCGGCAGGTGGGCATCCCCTCCCGGGTCGCGGTCGGGTTCACCCAGGGGACGCCGAAGGACGACTACCTCCAGGTGACCACCCACGACGCGCACGCCTGGCCGGAGCTGTGGTTCCCGCGGGCCGGCTGGGTCTACTTCGAGCCGACCCCGCGCGGCGACGGCCAGGCCCCGGTGCCGAGCTACACCACCGCCGGCGGCCGGGAGCCGACCGACCCGTCGGCCGTCGGGGCGCCGCCCGCGCTCCCCAGCGACACGACCGGCTCCACGGCGCCGTCCCGCACGACGCCGCCCGAGCCCCTCGGGAGCCAGCCCCTCGGCGGCGGCGGGCAGCCGGGCCTGCTGGAGCGCCCCGCGGTCCGAGTGGGCCTGGCCGTGGTGCTGCTGCTGGTGCTGGTCCCGGCCGTCAAGTGGAGCCGCAACCTGCTGGCCAGGCGGCGGGCCGGGAAGCGGCCGCGCGACGCGGTCGCCGAGTCCTACACCGAGGTCACGAGCTGGGCGCGCGACGCCGGCATCGGTCGCCGCGGCGCCGAGACGCCGACGGCCTACGCCCGCCGCCTGCACACCGACTTCGCCGAGGACGCCGCGCCGCTGGTGGAGCTGACCGGGCTGTACGAGCGGGCCGAGTACGCGGCAGCCGAGCCCGGCAGCGAGCAGGCCCACCTGGCGAGGCGGCTGGCGCGGTCGGCACGGGGGCGCCTCGCCGGCCGGCTCGGCTGGCGACGGCGGCTGGCCGCCGCGCTCAGTCCCCGCAGCCTGTTCGCGCCCCGCCCGGTCCTGCGCCACTGAGCGGGCCTATGGCGGGCCCTGGCCGCCTCGCTCCTCCCAGCGCTGGCGCCAGCGCTCGGTCGTCCGGCCCCACCAGGAGTCCAGGCCGCCGGCGGGGCCGGGTCGCTGGGCGGGCTGCTGCGGCTGGCCGGCGGTCGCCGGCCGGTCGACGCTCGCCCGCCGGCGCATGGTCCGGACGAACAGGAACACCGAGGCCAGCATGATCACGAAGCCGGCGACGCCAAGAGCCACGTAGTTGACGAACCCGACGACCAGGATGACCAGGCCGAGCACGAAGCCGACGACGGCGAGCTTCAGGCGGCGAGCGAGGTGGGCGCGGAACGAGGAGCCGACCTGATGGGCGAACTTCGGGTCCTCCTCGAGCAGCCGCCGCTCGATCTCGGCCAGGATGCGTTGCTCATGATCGGACAGCGGCATGTGAGGCTCCGGCCGGAACGTACGGTGGTGGCACAAGCGAGTGTACCTGGGCACTACCCCCTCAACAACAGCAGGCACCGGCAAATTCGGCCCTCAGGACCCGCCGAACCGCGGCGGGCGGCGCTCGGCGAACGCGGCCCGGGCCTCGGCGTGGTCGGCGGAGGCGAAGGTGCGCCGCTGGGCCCGCCTGGCGGCCTCCATGCCCTCGGCGGTGGATCGTTCGAACGCCTCGTTCAGGGCCTGCTTGGCCAGGCCGAGGGCCAGCGTCGGGCCGGCGGCGAGCCCGCCGGCCAGCTCGGCCGCCTCGGTGGCCAGGTCGCGCTCGGGGACCACCCGGTTGACCAGCCCGATCCGCTGGGCCTCTTCGGCGCCGACCTGGCGGCCGGTGAAGATCAGCTCCTTGGCGCGGCCGAGACCGACCAGCCGCGGCAGCCGCTCGGTGCCGCCCAGGTCGGGGACGATCGCCCAGCGCATCTCCATGCTGGCGAACTCCGCCCGCTCGCTGGCCAGGCGCAGGTCGCAGGCGACGGCGAGCTGCAGCCCGCCACCGAACGCCAGCCCGTTCACGGCCGCGACCACCGGCTTGGGCAGCAGCTCGAAGGCGCTGATGGCGCGCTGCACGTCGGCGACGACCCGCTCGGCGGCGGCCGGGTCGCCCATGGCGGCGAACTCGGCCACGTCCAGGCCGGACGAGAAGGCCCGACCCGCGCCGGTCACCACCACCGCGCGGACACCAGGGTCGTCGCCGGCCCTGGCGGCGGCGGCCTCCAGCTCACCGAACATCTGCCGGTCCATGGCGTTGAGCTTCTCGGGCCGGTCCAGGGTGACGGTCGCCACCTGACCGGCGACCTCGTAGCGGACATGGGGAGGCATCGGTGCTCCTTGGCGAGGGGAACCCTGAGCCTACCGCGCGTCCGGTGGCAGCAACGGCTCGCGCCGGACCCGGGGCTGCTGGCGGGCCTCCTGGAACGCCTCGGCCGGCCGCTCGCTGGCCAGCGAGGCGAGGTCGATGGCCTCCTCGCCGAAGCGCTCCCGGACCGCGTCGGCGGCCCGCACCGCCACCTCCCAGCCCGGGCGGTCGGGGCCGAGCCGGAGCTGCACGGGGACGCCGGCACGCTCGTGCAGGTTGGAGACGGCGACCCCGACCAGGCGGACGGGCACCCGGCCGAGCCGCAGCCTGGCCAGCAGGTCGCCGGCGACCTCGTGCAGCTCGGCGTCGGTGTCGGTGGCCGCCGGCAGGGTGCGAGCCCTGGTGATGGTGCGGAAGTCGGCGAAGCGGAGCTTCAGGGTGACCGTCCGCCCCGTCAGCCCGGCCTCGCGCAGCCGGCGACCCACCCGCACGCAGCAGCGCAGCACCTCGCGGGCGAGCCGCTCCGGGTCGTCGATGTCGCTGGCGAAGGTCTCCTCGGAGCCGACCGACTTGGCCGCCTCGAACGGCACCACCGGCCGGTCGTCGCGGCCCCAGGCCAGCTCGTGCAGGTGCGCGCCGAGGGCCGGGCCGAGCGCCCGCTCCAGCGTGGCCCGCGGGGTGGTGGCGACCTCCCCGACCGTCCGCAGCCCGAAGCGGGCCAGCACCTCGACGGTGGCGTGGCCGGCGCCCCAGAGGGCGGCGACCGGCAGCGGGTGGAGGAACTCGATCGCCCGGTCGGCCGGGACGACCAGCAGGCCGTCGGGCTTGCCGCGGGTCGAGGCCAGCTTGGCCAGGAACTTGTTGGCGGCCACCCCGACCGTCAGCGCCAGGCCCGCCTCCTCGCGCACCCTGGCGCGCAGCAGCCTGGCGATCTGGACCGCGTCGCCGAACAGGCCACGCGCCCCACGGACGTCCAGGAACGCCTCGTCCAGCGAGAGCGGCTCGACCAGCGGGGTGACGCTCTGGAAGCTGCGCATGACCCTGGCCGACCAGCGGCGGTAGGCGGCGAAGTCGGGCGGGATCGCGACCGCCTGCGGGCACAGCCGGCGAGCCTGCGCCATCGGCATGGCGTTGCGGCAGCCGTAGGCGCGCGCCTCGTAGGAGGCCGAGGTCACCACCCCGCGGGCGCCGACCCCGCCGACCAGCAGCGGCCGGCCGCGCAGGCCGGGGTCCTTCTGCACCTCCACGCTGGCGTAGAAGGCGTCGAGGTCGGCGTGGAGGACCCCGAGCCGGTCGGCGTCGCCGGGGGCGAGCGGCCGCCCGCCGGCCACCACCTCGCCGGTCGGCCGCACCCGCTCGACCCGCCTCGCCACCGGTCCCTCCCGTCCCAGCGCCAGCCCCGGCCAAGGCTACCCGCAGGCCGCGACGGTGGGCGCCGGGACGATCCGGACTAGGATTGGCGGGTGAGCGACCGTACCGACCCTGTCCCGGCCGGCCCGCTGGAGGTCGAGGACCTGCGCGCCCGCGTGGACCGGGCGCTGGCCACGCTGCTCGACCGCGAGCTGTCCGCCCTCGGCTTCCTCGGCGACGACGCCGGGCCGGTCACCGCCGCGCTGACCCGCTTCGTGCTGGGGGCCGGCAAGCGGCTGCGGCCGGCGTTCGTGTACTGGGGCTACCGGGGCGCCGGCGGCGCCCCCGACGGGCCGGCCGCCGAGGCCGCGGTCGTGGCCGCCTGCTCGGTGGAGCTGCTGCACGCCTGCGCCATGGTCCACGACGACGTCATGGACGGCTCCGAGGTCCGCCGGGGCCGCCCGGCCATGCACGTCGGCTTCGCCGACCTGCACCGCAGCCGGGCCTGGCGCGGCGACCCGGCCGCCTTCGGCGAGGGCGCCGCCGTGCTCATGGGCAACCTGGCGTTCACCTGGGCCGACGTCGCCCTGGTCGACGCCGGGCTGGCCGGCGACCGGCTGGCCGCCGCCCTGCGGGCGTTCAACCGGCTCCGCTCGGAGCTGATGGGCGGCCAGTACCTGGACCTGGTCGAGGCGGCGCGGGGCGCGCCCAGCGAGGCGGCGATCCGCCGGGTGCTCCGCTACAAGTCCGGCAAGTACACCATCCAGCGGCCCCTGCACCTGGGGCACGCGATCGCCGGCGGCGACCCCGCCCTGGTCACCACCTACTCGGCCTACGGGCTGCCGTTGGGGGAGGCGTTCCAGCTCCGCGACGACGTGCTCGGCGTGTTCGGCGAGCCGGGCGTGACCGGCAAGCCCGCCGGCGACGACCTCCGCGAGGGCAAGGAGACCTACCTGGTCATGCTCACCCGGCGGCGCGCCGACGACGCCGGGCGCCAGCTCCTGGAGGGCGCGCTCGGCGACGGCAAGCTCACCGAGGACCGCGTCGCCGAGCTGCGGAGGGTGATCGCCGGCTGCGGCGCCCTGGAGGAGACCGAGGCCCGCATCGCCGAGCTGCTCGCCGAGGCCAAGGCGGCGGTCGCCGGGGCCGCCGGCATCGCCGAGGCCGCCAGGGCGGCGCTGCTGTCGCTCGCCGACCACGTCACCGACCGGAGCTCCTAGGCCCATTCGGGTGGGCACCGGCCGGGCGAGCCTCCAACGCCCGTTCACCGCCCCGCTTCGCCTGCATCCCGCAGCGCGGGTGTACCGGCGGTAAGCTCGTTTTCAACGCGTGGCGAGTTCGAGGGAGGAGGTGGACGGCGCGATGGCGCGGACCGGCCGGCGTCCCGGCGCCAGCGGCACCCGCGAGGCGATCCTCGACGCGGCCAGGCGCGCCTTCGCCGAGCGCGGCTACCAGCAGGCCACCATCCGCGAGGTGGCCGGGATCGCCGGCGTCGACCCGGCGCTGGTCCACCACTACTTCGGGACCAAGCAGGACCTGTTCGTCGCCGCCGTGGAGATCCCCGTCAACCCGGTCGAGGCGTTCATCGCGCTGGTGAGCGAGGAGGCCCTGGAGACCCTCGGCGAGCGGCTGCTCGGGCTGTTCCTGTCGGTCTGGGACCAGTCGGACCAGCACAGCCCGATGCTGGCCCTGATCCGCTCGGCGGTGTCGGACGAGCGCGCCGCCGCCATGCTGCGGGAGTTCATCACCGAGGAGATCCTCGGCCGGATCGCCCGCGAGCTCGGCACCCCGGACGCCAGGCTCCGCACCAACCTGGTCGCCTCCCAGCTCGTCGGCCTGATCATGGCCCGCCACGTCATCCGCATCGAGCCGCTCGCCTCCACCCCGGCGCCGGTGCTGGTCGCCGCCATCGGCCCGACGCTGCAGCGCTACATCACCGGCGACATCGGCGGGCCCGCACCGGCGGCCGGCGGCTCACGGTAGGGCGGGGAAGCTGCCGGTGGCGGTCTCGGCGACCGCCATCTGGGCGGCCGACTCCGACGGCGTCTGCCGGCTGGCCAGGGCGGCCAGCACGGCCTCGTCGCCGACGTCCTGACCGGCCCGCTCCGACAGCAGCCAGCGCACCTCCAGCAGGTCGCAGTACGCCTGGATGGGATCGGCGTCGGGACCGACGGCGGCCGCCGCCTTGGCCATCCCCGGCAGGAGCACCTCGGTCCGCCAGCGGAAGCCGGCGGCCACGTCGTCGTTCGCGGCCCCCCCCGGCCCGGGCCGTTCGCTGGCCGGGCGGGACTGGTAGGCGCGCAGGTCGTTGAGGAGGATGGTCGCCTGGCCCTCCCCCACCTCCAGGCCGGTCAGCCGCTGCAGCTCGATCGCGTGGAAGCGGCGGTTGGCGACCGCGACCTTGAGCCGCAGGCGGCTGCGGTCGCCGCTGGCCGGCTCCAGGGCCAGCTCGTCGACCGCGAAGCCGAGCTCGTTCAGCCGCCGCACCCTGGCCTCGACCTTGTAGCGCTCGTCGGGCCCGAAGGTCTCCTCGTGGGTCAGCTCCTCCCACAGGGCGCGGTAGCGGTCGGCGACGCTCTCGGCGGCCGCCACGTCCTCGTCCATGCGCTCGCCGCCCTCGCCCGTCTCCAGGGCGACGTCGACGAGGTCGCCGGCCACGTTCTCGACCAGGATGCCGAGGTCCAGGGCGCGCTGGCCGTCGGTCAGGCTGGGGTGCACCTCGCTGGTCTCGGCGTCGACCAGGAACGCCTGCAGCGTCTGCCCGTCGCGCTTGAACAGCGTGTTGGCCAGCGAGCAGTCGCCCCAGAACACCCCGGCCCGGTGCAGGTCGACCAGCAGGCTGGCGAGCGCGTCGAGCAGCCGCTCGCGGTGCTTGACCAGCTCGCGCGGCAGCCGCCGGAACAGCCGCCGGAACTGCCAGGAGTGGGCGAGGTACTCGGTGACCAGGATCGAGTTGCCGGTGTCGGCCTGGTCGACCAGGCCGATCGGGCGCACCGCCGGCAGCTCCCGCAGCTCCAGGTCGCGCAGGACCCGGTACTCCTTGTCGGCCACCCGTGCGGGCAGCTCCTTGAGGGCGTAGGTGACGCCGTCGGCCTGGACGAAGCGGACCAGGTGGCGGCTGGGACCGACGTCGAGCTCGCGGAAGTCGGCCGACTCCGGCGGCCACCGGCCGAGCGGCTCCAGCCAGGGCAGGGCGATCAGCCCCGGCGAGGCGGCGCGCAGGCGGATCGAGATGTCGGCCATCTGGGTCATGGTAGCCATCACGCCCGAGCCGGTGGTGGCGAGCGCGAACGCCGCAACCGGCATATCCTCAAGCAGTCATGCTCGAGTCCATCAGGCAACCAGGCGACCTCCGTCACCTCAGCGGCGACCAGCTCCACGAGCTGGCCGCGGAGATCCGGGACTTCCTCGTCCGGGCGGTTTCCGCCCGCGGCGGCCACCTCGGCCCCAACCTCGGCGTCGTCGAGCTGACCATCGCGCTGCACCGCGCCTTCGAGTCGCCGACCGACCGGATCATCTGGGACACCGGCCACCAGGCGTACGTCCACAAGCTGCTCACCGGCCGCCAGGCCGACTTCGCCAACCTGCGCACCTTCGGCGGCCTGTCCGGCTACCCGTCGCGGTCGGAGAGCCCGCACGACGTGATCGAGAACTCCCACGCCTCCACCGCCCTCGGCTACGCGCTCGGGCTGGCCGAGGCGCGCCATGCGGGCCACGGCGAGGGGCGGGTGGTGGCGGTGGCGGGCGACGGCTCGCTCACCGGCGGGGTCGCCCTGGAGGCGCTCAACCTGATCGGCCACCGCAAGCCCGACATGCTGGTGGTCCTCAACGACAACGGCCGCTCCTACGCGCCCACCGTCGGCGGCCTGGCCGGGCACCTGGCGCCGCTACGCCTGCATCCCGGCTACGAGACCCTCAAGAAGGGCGTGGAGGACACCCTCGGCCGGGTGCCGCTGGTCGGCGACGGCATGGTCGAGGCGGCCAAGCGGGTGAAGGAGGGCGCCAAGGCGCTGATCGCCCCGCGGGTGGTGTTCGAGGACCTCGGCTGGCAGTACGCCGGGCCGGTCGACGGCCACGACCTCGCCGCCCTCGAGAAGGCCATCGACCACGCCAAGCGGGTGCCCGGGCCGGTCCTGCTGCACGTCATCACCCAGAAGGGCCGCGGCTACCCGCCGGCCGAGCAGCACGAGGAGGACAAGCTCCACTCGCCGTCGGGCGCCTTCGACCCCGAGACCGGCCGGCCGCTGCCCTCCTCCAGCGACGAGGTCCAGTTCACCCAGGTGTTCGGCCAGGCGCTGCTGGAGGAGGCCCGCCGCCACCCCGAGCTGGTGGCCATCTCGGCGGCCATGCTCGGCCCGACCAAGCTCACGGTCATGGCCAGCGAGTTCCCCGACCGGGTCTACGACGTCGGCATCGCCGAGCAGGTCGGGGTCACGATGGCCGCCGGCATGGCCCTGCAGGGGCTGCGGCCGGTCTGCGCCATCTACTCGACCTTCCTGCAGCGCGCCTTCGACCAGGTGATGATGGACGTCGCCATGCACGAGCTGCCGGTGATCTTCGTGATCGACCGTTCCGGCATCACCGGCCCGGACGGCTCCTCCCACCACGGCGTCTACGACGTCAGCTACCTGCGGCAGATCCCCAACATGGTGATCGCCTCGCCCCGGGACGGCACCGAGCTGCGCCGCGCCCTGGCGACCGCCATCGCCCACACCGCGGGCCCGTTCGCGATCCGCTTCCCGAGGTCCACCACCCCGAAGCTCACCGTCACGGGCCCGGTCCGCAAGACGAAGCTGGGCGCCTGGGACGTGCGCACGCGCGGCAAGGACGTGCTGCTGCTGGGGCTCGGCAAGCTGGCCGTCGCCTGCGAGGAGGCGACCCGGCTGCTCAAGCAGGACGGGATCGGCGTGACCCTGGTCGACCCCCGCTGGGTCAAGCCGCTGGACCCGCGGCTCGGCCCCGTCGCCGCCGCCCACCGGCTGGTCGTCACCGTCGAGGACAACGTGCTGGCGGGCGGGTTCGGCTCCGCGGTGGCCGAGGTCCTGGCCGACGAGGAGGTCGGCACGCCGCTGTTGCGGCTCGGCATCCCCGACCGGTTCCTCCCCCACGGTAAGCGCGAGCTGCTGCTCGCCGAGCTCGGCCTGGACGCCGGCGGCATCGCCGAGCGGGTCCGCAAGGCCCTCCCCCGCCTGGAGCCGTAGCACCCCGGCTCACAACCCTCCAGAGGGGGTCGTTCCGCTTGGCCTGCCTACCCGGTGGAGCGGCCCGGCAACCCGGGAGCTCACCCCCGGTGGCCGAAGTTCATGCCGGCGAACATCGCCTCGGTCCGCTCCATCGCCTTGACCACCTCGGCCATGTCCTGCGGCACCTCGACGTCCACCTGTGGGAACAGGTACTGGTTGAGCGGCTCGTTGGCGCCGACCTGCAGACCGTACTCGTCCATGTACTCGCCGATCGCGAACTCCCAGGTGAACAGGACCACCCCGTCGTCGGCGGGGAGGTGCAGCCAGTAGGTGAGGAACCGGTTGCGGGCCAGCGAGAAGGTGCGGGTGCCGTCCCGCTTCTCCTGGGCGGGGCGGTAGCCGAGCAGGGCGAGCTCGTCGTCGAAGGCCATGGCTTGGCGTTCTCCTTCCGTGCAGAGCCGGTCCGGGCCTGCCAGAATCATCTGCCGGTCGTCTTCATCGTGCGGCAATCGATCCTGGGAACGCTCGTGGCCAGACACACCGCCGCCCTCGACAGCCTCGTCGGCCGAACCGTCGGTCGGCGACGGTACGAGGTCGTCGCCCGCATCGCCCAGGGCGGCATGGCGATCGTCTACCGGGGCCACGACCGCCAGCTCGACCGGACGGTCGCGATCAAGGTACCCAGGCCGGAGCTGGCACGCGACCGCGTCTTCTCGGAGCAGTTCCGGCGGGAGGCACGGGCCGCCGCCCGGCTCTCCCACCCCAACGTGGTCGCCGTCTACGACTCCGGCGAGGAGCGCGGGCTGCCCTGGATCGTCATGGAGCATGTCAGCGGCCAGACGCTCCGCGGCCTGCTGGACGCCCAGGGCCGGCTGGACCCGGAGACCACCGCCGAGCTGCTCGGCCCGGTCGCCGACGCGCTCGACCACGCCCACCACGCCGGCATCGCCCACCTCGACGTCAAGCCGGAGAACGTCCTGCTCGCCAGCGAGGCGGTGAAGGTCGCCGACTTCGGGCTGGTGCGGGCCGCCGCCCAGGGCGGCCACGGGCAGGCGCTGGCCGCCACCGTCCACTACTGCGCCCCCGAGGTGCTGCGCGGCGGGGTGGTCGACGGGCGCGCCGACGTCTACGCGCTCGGGGTGGTCGCCTGGGAGTGCCTGGTCGGCCGGCCGCCGTTCGGGGGCGACCAGGCCATGGTCGTCCAGCAGCACCTGCGCGGGCGGGTGCCGCCGCCGTCCAGCCGGCTCCACGGCGTGCCCGAGCCGTTCGACGCCGCCGTGCTGCGGGCCACCGACCCCGACCCGGCCCGCCGGTTCCTGCGCGCCTCCGACTTCGCGGCCGCCATCGGGGCACCCAGGCGGCGCCGGGTCGACGAGGCGCTGCGGGCCACCACCGTGGTGGCGGCCCCCGCCCACGACACCGCCGTCGTGGACGCCCACCCCGCCGCTCGCGGGCCGACCGGGAACGGCGCCGCGTGGGCGCCGACCCGGCCCGGGACGATCGGCGGCGGCGCAGGGGGGCGCGGCGGCGCGGCGGCGTGGCCGGCCGCTGGCGACGGCGTGGCCCAGCCGCCGCCGGCCGGGTGGGCGCCCCTCGGCCCACGACCGACCACGGGACGGACCCCCAGGACGCGCGCCGCGCGCGCCAAGCGTCGCGGCCGGATCCGCGGCCGCTGGCTCGCCGCCCTGCTCGTGCTCGCCCTGCTGGCGACCGGCCTGGTCACCCGCGTCGGCGGCCTGCTCGGCGGCTCGGTCCGCGTCCCCGCGGTGGTCGGCGAGCAGGTCGCCGACGCGACCCGTAGCCTGCAGAGCCGCGGGCTGCGGGTCCAGGTCGCCAAGCCGGTCCCCTCCGAGCGCGTCCACAAGGGCCTGGTCGCCACCCAGTCGGTCGACGGCGGCGAAGCCGTCAAGCGAGACACCACGGTCGTGCTGGAGCCGTCGCTCGGCATCCTCGTTCCCGACCTGACCGGCCGGCAGGCCGGCTCGGCCGCGTCGACGCTCGAGGAGCTGGGCATCGGGTTCACGCAGGAGCCCGCGACCAGCCTGAGGATCCGCAAGGACAGCGTCATCCACACCCGCCCCGCGGCCGGCACGGTCCTGAAGGACGGCCAGGCGGTCGTCATGGTCGTCAGCGTCGGCAAGCCGAAGGTCGAGGTGCCGCGGGTCGCCGGCCGGCGCTTCGACAACGCCAGGGCGGTGCTCGCCGCCGCCCACCTCGAGGCCAGGCGGACCGTGGAGTTCGACGACAACATGCCCAAGGGCCTGGTCGTCCGCACCGAGCCCGCGGCCGGGGCGGGGGCGACCTGGGGGTCCACGGTGACCGTCGTGGTCAGCAAGGGACCCGACCTGGTGGTCGTCCCCGACGTGGTCGGGCTGACCAGGGACCAGGCCGAGCAGCGGTTGCGCGAGGCCGGGTTGCGCTGGCGCTACGTGTTCCCGATCGGCAGCCAGGTGGTCCAGCAGCGCCCACAGCCCGGGGACAAGGCCAACCGCAGCAGCGAGGTCAACCTGCTCCTGAACCTCCTCTGAGGCCGGTGCGCAGCGCGCCGCCCGTCTCCCCGATCGGCGCGCACGTGTCCGTCGCCGGTGGCCTCCTCAACGCCGTCGCCAACGCCCGCGAGGCCACCTGCGAGGCGTTCCAGGTGTGGGTCTCCAGCGCCCGCGCCTGGAAGCCGCCCGCCCTCGACCCCGCGGTCGACCACCGGTTCCGGGAGCTGGTCGCCGAGGCCGGCCTCGGCCCGGTCTTCGTCCACGCCGCCTACCTGGTCAACCTCGCCTCGACCAGCCAGGCCACCTTCGACAGCTCCGTCGCCGCCGTCGCCGCCACCCTCGACAAGGCCGCCGCGATCGGCGCGGCCGGCGTGGTGGTCCACGCCGGCTCCCACCTCGGCGCCGGCCGCGGGACCGGGCTGGCCCGGATCCGGCAGGGCGCCCTGCCACTCCTTGAGCGCCTCGGCGACCACCCGGGCGACCCCGACCTCCTGTTCGAGCTGACCGCCGGGACCCGCAACGCCGTCGCCTCCCGGTTCGAGGAGATGGCCGAGCTCGTGGAGACCCTCGGCGGGCACCCGAAGCTGCGGGTCTGCTTCGACACCTGCCACGCCCACGCCGCCGGCTACGACCTGGCCGACCCGGATGCCGCCTCGGCCGCGGTCGACGAGCTGGCCAAGCTCCTCGGCGACCGGCTGGCCCTGGTGCACGCCAACGACAGCCTCGACCCGCCCGGCGCCGCCCGCGACCGCCACTGCCCCATCGGCGACGGCACCATCGGCGAGGACGGCTTCGCGGTCCTGCTCGGCCACCCGGGGATCGCCGGCGTGCCGGTCGTCACCGAGACCACCGGCGACCCGGCGCAGATGGCCCGCGACGTCGCCTGCCTCAGGCGCCTGCGGGACGCCGCCCGGCGCTAGCGCCGGCCGCGGAGGCCGCGGTGGATGGCGTCGATCAGCGTGCCGTTGGCGTCGTCGCCGTCCAGCGACCACACCATGGCGCCGCCAAGGCCCTTGCGCTTGATGTAGGCGGTCTTGAGGCGCATCACCGCCGGGTCGTCGAAGGTCCAGAAGGTGGTGCCGTCGAACAGCCAGGCGAAGCCGGCCCGGTTGTCGCGGTACAGGCCGAAGCCCGTCGCCGGCAGGGTGGCGAGCCGCTTGTAGTCCTCGTAGCCGGCCTCGAAGGTGGCCGGGGCCGGCCCTGCGGACGGCTGGAACAGGCCGTCGCCGCCGCCCGTCACGCCGGTCCAGCCGCGGCCGTAGAAGGGCAGGCCGAGCACCAGCTCGGACCGTGGCGCCCCACGCGAGATCCAGCCGTCGATCGCCCGCTCGACGGTGAAGTCCGGCAGGATCGGCTGGCCCGCTGGCACGAAGATCGCCGACTGGTGGTTGGTGGTCGACTCCCAGGTGCCGTGGAAGTCGTAGCCCTGGACGGTGGCGAAGTCGCCCAGGATAGAGTAGGAGGTCGGCTGACTAACCGGTCGGTCAAATGCGTCATCGGGCCCTCGGGAGGCGATCATGCCAACCGTGCCAACCCGCGCCGGCAGGCTCGCCTTCGACGAGCTCGGCGCCGGTCCCGGCCTGCTGCTACTGCCCGCCGGCGCCCACGACCGCCACGACTGGGATGGCGTGCGGCCGGCGCTCGCCGAGCGCTTCCGCACGATCGCCCTGGACTGGCCCGGCCACGGCGACTCCCCGATGCCGCCGGCGTCCGGGCGCGCATCGGCCGCGACCTTCGCCGACGCGGTGGAGGACGTCGTCGACGCGCTGGACCTGGCCCCGGTCGCGCTGGTCGGCAACTCGGTCGGCGGCTTCGCCGCCGCGCGACTGGCCATCCGCCGCCCGCGGGTGGTCGGCGCACTCGTCCTGGTCGACAGCGGCGGCTTCGCCGGACCGACCCTGCGCTCGCGCGCGTTCTGCGCGGCCATGAGCCGGCCCTGGTTCCTGCGCGCGATCTACCCGTGGTTCGCGGCCCGCTACCTGCACGCCCGCGACGGCGCCGCCCTGCGCATCCGCGACGCGGCCGTCGACGCCGCCCGGCGGCCCGGCACCACCGAGATCCTCAACGGCCTGTGGCGCAGCTTCAGCGGCCCCGAGCACGACCTGCGCGCCGACGCCGGCGGCATCAGCGCCCCGACGCTGCTGGTCTGGGGCGTCCACGACCCGGTGGTGCCGCCACGGGCCGGCCGCCGCGCCGCGGCGGCGATCCCCGGCGCGCGGCTGATCGTGCTCGACGCCGGGCACGTGCCGTTCGCCGACCGCCCCGAGGCGTTCCTGGCCGCGGTGCTGCCGTTCCTGGAGCCCACCCGCCGCCGGGCGCCGCACCGCGCCGAGCGCGACGGTTGACGAGCGGCTCGGGTGCGGCCCGATACACTCGATCACATGATCAAGGTGCACGTGTTCCGGGAGGGGCAGGAGCTGACCGACGTACCGGTCGCGGACCTCTCCGAGGTCCGGGGCGAGCCGGACCTGCTGGTCTGGGCGGATGTGATCTCCGGTACGCCGGAGGAGGTGGCCGAGATGGGCCACGAGTTCGACATCCACCCGGTCGCCCTGGAGGACTGCCACCACCAGCGCAAGCAGCGACCCAAGGTCGAGGAGTACCCGGGCCACGTGCTGCTGGTCGCCTACGCGGCCAAGCCGGGCGCGGACGGCCAGCAGGTCGAGCTGCACGAGCTGGACCTGGTCGCCGGGCCGAACTTCCTGGTGACCTTCCACGCCGGCAGGCCCATCGACGCCGAGTCGGTCGCCAACCGGGTCAAGGCCCACCCCGAGCTGGCGAAAGAGGGTTCCGGCTTCCTGCTCTACGTGGTCCTGGACGAGCTGGTGGACTCGTTCTTCCCGACCCTCGACGGGATCGGCGGGCGGGTCGAGGACCTCGAGGAGGCGGTGTTCGCGGGCAGGAGCGACGTGCAGAACCAGATCTTCGCGCTCCGCAAGGACCTGATCGCGGTCCGCCGGGTGGCCGGCCCCATGCGTGACGCCATGATCGTGCTGCTCCGCCGCGACCTGGGCCTGTTCAGCCGCGAGGCGCAGCGCTACCTCCAGGACATCTACGACCACCTGATCCGGGTGGTGGAGAGCGTCGAGGACTACCAGGACCTGGCGGCCGGCGCGCTGGAGGCGAACCTGACGGTGGCGTCCAACCGGGTCAACACGGTCGCCCGCAACCTCACCGCGTACGCCGCCATCTTCGCGGTGATCACCATGATCAGCGGCATCTACGGCATGAACTTCGAGCACATGCCGGAGCTCTCCTGGCGGCTCGGCTACGCCTGGGCGCTGGGCCTGATGGCGGGCGGCGCCGGCGGTCTGTGGCTGTATTTCAAGCGGAAGGGCTGGTTGTAGAGAATACCCAGGTGAACGCGACGCTGGAACGAGTCCGCGTGCGGGTCGCCGAGCGGTTCCCGGCCGACCTGGACCGGATCCGCGACTACCTCCGGCTCCCGTCGGTCAGCGCGACCGGCGAGGGCATCCGCGCCACCGCCGAGGCGACCGGCGCCTGGATCGAGGGCGCCGGCGGCTCGTTCGAGCTGGTGGAGACCCCCGGCCACCCGCTGGTGCTCGGCGAGCTGCCCGGCCCCGCCGGCGCCCCACGGCTGCTCCGCTACGGCATGTACGACGTCCAGCCCGCCGAGGAGCCGGAGTGGACCTCGCCGCCGTTCGCGGCCGAGGTCCGCGAGCTGCCGGGCATCGGTCCCGCCGTGGTCGCCAGGGGCAGCGCCAACTCCAAGGGCTGCCTGGCCGCCTTCTTCCTCGCCGTGGAGGTGCTGCGGGAGCTGGAGGCGATGCCGCCGCTCACCGTCGTGCTGATGGTCGAGGGCGAGGAGGAGCTCGGCAGCCCCAACCTGCCGGCGGTGGTCCGCGCCCGCGCCGCCGACCTCCGGGCCGAGGCCGCCTTCGACCTGGACCTCACCGCCGGCCTGGACGGCCAGCCGGAGCTGATCCTCGGCTGCAAGGGGCTGTGCAGCCTGGAGCTGGTCGCGGAGGGCGGGGACTGGGGCGGGCCAGCGATCGACCTGCACTCCAGCGAGCAGGCCTGGATCGCGTCGCCGGTGTGGGCGCTGGTCCACGCGCTGGCGACCCTGACCGACGAGGACGAGCGCATCCGGGTGCCCGGCCTGGACGGCGGGCAGGGACCCTCCGACGGCGACGCCCGCCTGCTCGCCGAGCTGGCCGAGACCTTCGACCCGGCCGAGCACCTGCGCGAGGCCCGCGCCGCCCGCTACCGCCTGCCCGGGGGAGCGGCGGAGCTGCTGGAGGCGCTGCTGTTCCGGCCGACCCTGAACGTCTCCGGGATCGCCGGCGGCTACGTCGGCCCGGGCGGCAAGACGATCGTGCCGAGCCGCGCCGTGGCCATGGTCGACATCCGGCTGGTGCCGGGCGGCGACCCCGAGTCGGCCACCGCCGCGGTCCGCCGCCACCTCGACCGGCACGGCTTCGGCCACGTCGAGGTCCGCATGCTCGAGTCCTACCCGTGGGCCAAGGCCCCGCCCGGCAACCGCGCCGAGCTGGCGCTGCGCGCCTCCTACCAGGCACTCGGCCGCCGGCCGCTCCCCTACCCGCTGGCTCCGTGGTGCGCGCCCTACTACGTGTTCGACCGCATCCTCGGCCTGCCGTGGGCGGCTGGTGGCGTCGGCCACGCCGCGGGGGCGCACGGCCCGGACGAGTACGCCACCGTCGCCGGCCTCCAGGAGCACGTGGTCGGGGCCGCCGCCTTCCTGCTCGCCTACGCGGCCGGTGCCGTCGAGGCGCCGGCGTGAGCGCGCTGCGGGTGGTGGTCGCCAGGGGCGACCCGCTGGAGCGGGGCAGGACCCTCGGCTACGAGCTGGCCGACCTGATCCGCCACTCGCTGGAGTTCTACTGGCGCTACCTGGTCCGGCGGGGCGTGCACGCCGGCGAGCTGGCCGGCCTGCTCAGCCCCTACCTGCAGGCGGCCGAGCGGGAGCTGCCCGACCTGGTCGAGCTGGTCAGCGGCATGGCCGAGGCCGCGGGGGTGTCGTTCTGGGAGCTGTTCGCGATCAACGCGTTCGAGGAGCTGGAGCCGCTGCTGGAGCAGGGCGAGGCCACCGGCACCAGCGGGGACGGCTGCTCCACGGTGACCGTGTCCGGGCCGGGCTACACGCTGCTGGGTCACAACGAGCAGTGGATGGCCGGCGACCGCGGCAACGTCGCGGTGGTGATCGAGCTGCCCGACGACGGCCCGGCGCTGGTCTCCCCCACCATCGTCTGCTGCCTGCCGGCGGTCGGCATGAACGAGTACCGGGTCGCCCAGGGCATCCAGTCGCTGGTCGCCCGCGACGACGGCGTCGGCGTGCCGCGGGTGCTGGTCTCCAGGCACGCCCTGGTGTCCTCCTCCCCGGCCGACGCGCTGCGCCGGGCCACCCTGCCGGGACGGGCGGGCGGGTACGGGCACAGCTTCGCCTTCGGCACCGGCTCGGCGATGAGCATCGAGACCAGCGCCACCCGCTTCGCGGTGGCCGGCGTGCCCGGCTGCCACACCAACCACTACACCGACCCGGAGCTGGCCGAGCTGGCCCCGCCGCCCAGCCCTGGCAGCGTCGCCCGCCTGGAGCGGCTGCGGGCGCTGGTCGAGGAGCGCGCCCCGGCCACGCCGGCCGCCCTCGGCGAGATCCTGGCCGACCACGGCGGCGGCGGGCCGCAGACGATCTGCGAGCACGGCACCGGGGAGCCGGCCGACGAGGCCTCGGCGATCGTGTTCTCGATGATCTGCGACCTGGACCTTGGCAGGATCTGGGTGGCGCCGGGCAGCCCGTGCGCGACCCCCTACGAGGAGGTGGACCTGTCCGGTGTGGTCTGAGCGGGGGCCGTTGCGGTACGAGCGCCTGACCTGGCCGGAGGTGCGGCGGGCGGCGGCCGAGGAGCGCGTCGCGCTGGTGCCGGTCGCGACCCTTGAGGACCACGGCCCGCACCTGCCGGTCGACACCGACCTCAGGATCGTGACCGAGATCTGCGAGCGGGCCGCCGAGGCCAGCGGCCGGGTCGTGCTGCTGCCGGCCATCCCGCACGGCTACGACCCGCACCACATGGACTTCCCCGGCGCGATCACGATCGGCTGGGACACGTTCACCCGCTACTGCGCGGACGTCGGCCGCTCGCTCGCCCACCACGGCTTCCGGCGGATGCTGTTCCTGAACGGCCACGGCTCCAACCAGAACCTGGTCGAGATGGCGGCGCGGCTGGTGATGGTCGAGCGGCCCGAGGTGCTGGCGGCGGCGGCGTTCTACCTGGCGAGCCCGGAGGCGGCCGCGGTCATCGAGCGGGTCCGCGACTCCAGCAGGGGCGGCATGGCCCACGCCTGCGAGCTGGAGACCTCGATCTACCTGGCGATCGACCCGGGCGCGGTCGACATGGACCTGGCGGTGGACGAGCGCGGCTACCCGGAGGGCGAGCACGCCTGGCTGGACTGGTCGGACGGGTCGCTGAAGCTGATGCCGTGGTGGTCGGCGTTCAGCCGCAGCGGCGTGCAGGGCGACGCCACCAGGGCGACCGCCGCCAAGGGCCGGGCGCTGCTGGAGGCGGCGGTCGCCGAGTGCGTCGCCTACGTCGACGAGCTGCTGGCCAAACCGCTCCCGGAACGGCATGAACCGGCGGAGGGGTCCGGGGAACCCCAAGGGGGTGCCCCGGTGGATCGGGGGCGGCCATGACGGTGCGGGCGACCAGGTTCGGCGGGCCGCTGGCCGAGGGCGGCTGCGTCGGCGTGCCGGCGCCGGCCAGCCCCTGGGAGAACCGCTCCGACCTGCTCCGCGGGGTCGAGTGGTGGCAGGCGCGCGGCTACCGGGTGAAGCTGGCCGACGGCATCGAGGCCCGCGACAGCTACGTCGCCGGCGACGCCAAGGGCCGCGCCCGCGACCTGGAGGCGATGTTCGCCGACCCCGAGGTGGACGTGGTCCAGTGCCTCACCGGCGGGTTCGGCTCCATGCAGCTCCTGCCCCACCTGGACTTCGACCTGATCGCCGAGCACCCCAAGGCGTTCCTCGGCTACTCCGACATCACCGCCCTGCACGTGGCGCTGCGCCAGCGGGCCGGGCTGGCGACCTTCTACGGGCCGCACCTGTGGACGATGGGCGCCAAGGACACCAGCGAGCTCACCCGCGGTCGGCTGCTGGAGGTGCTCGCGGGCGGCGGGACGGGGCCGGTGCCCCGCGATCCCGACGACCCGTACGTGCGGCCCATCCGCGGCGGCCGCGCCAGCGGCCCGCTGGTCGGCGGCGACCTGTGGCTGCTGCTGCAGACCATGGGCACCCCCTGGGAGCTGGAGCTGGACGGCGCGATCCTGTTCTTCGAGGACGTCGAGGCGCCACCCTGGTACGTGGACGGCATGCTCACCCAGCTCGGGCAGGCCGGGAAGCTGGCGCAGGTGGTCGGGGTGGCGATCGGCGAGATGGACAAGTGCGACTGGAGCGAGCAGCGGCCGGAGTGGCCGCGGACCAAGTCGCTGGAGCAGGTCCTCGAGGAGCATCTGGAGCCGCTCGGCGTGCCGGTCCTCTACAGGCTGCCAGTCGGGCACGCCAAGCACCTGGCCACCCTGCCGCTCGGGGTGACCGCGACCCTCGACGCCGACGCCCGCACCCTCACGGTGGACGAGCCGGCGCTGCGGTGAGCTCCTCCGGCGCGGTCACGGTCCGCCCCGCGGCGGTCGGCGACGCGCCCGCCCTTGGCCGGGTGCACG
>Ga0209875_1000013_pt1 | contig 21057 bp, 21 predicted proteins | sample GWRWS3_0_10_FD_187219 | JGI IMG/M metagenome (GOLD analysis project Ga0209875, IMG submission 187219) | Riverbed sediment microbial communities from areas with vegetation nearby in Columbia River, Washington, USA - GW-RW S3_0_10 (SPAdes)... | ecosystem: Environmental > Aquatic > Freshwater >...
GCGCTGATGTGCACGAAGACGTCGTCGCCCTCAGCCTGGGCGATGAAGCCGTAGCCCTTGCTGGGGTTGAACCACTTCACGGTTCCAACCGGCATGTCGGGAGCGTAACACAGCGTCACCTGGCGGTCGCGAGCAGCCAGATCAGCGCGTAGTGGCAGGCACCGGCCGCAACCGTGCACGCATGCCAGACCTCGTGATAGCCGAACACCCGTGGGCTCGGGTCGGGACGGCGGCGGATGAGGACGACCGCGCCGACCGTGTACAGCACCCCTCCGAGGACCACCAGCGCGAGCCGGCCGAGCCCGAGGGTGCGGGCGAGCTCGGGAAGCACCAGCACCGACATCCACCCGAGCCCCAGGTAGAGGACCATGCGGACCACGCCGATCCCGCGCCGGCGGGTCCGGAGCAGGACCAGCGTGATGCCGACGGCCGCCCCGGTCCACACCAGTGCGAGCAACGCGACCCGCCAGCCGGGGCGGAGGGCGAGCAGGCACACGGGGGTGTAGCTGCCGGCGATCAGCACGTAGATCATCGTCCGGTCCAGGCGGTCCATGCGCAGCCGCGCCCGCGGCGACCAGCGCAGCCGATGCAGGGCCGCGCTGGTGCCGAACATGGCGGTGAGGCTCAGCGCGTACACCAGCACGCCGGCGCGAGCCGGCCAGGAGCGGGCGGCCACCACCAGCGCGATCCCGGCGGGGATCGAGGCGAAGAACGCGACCTGGTGCAGGCGGCCACGCAACCGCGGCGGGGTCACAGCTTCACGACCAGCCCGGTGCCGGTGCTCCGCGCGCGCTCGTAGACCAGGTGGGCGGCGGCGGCGTCCTCGACCGCGTGCCCGGTCGACTTGTACACGGTGATCTCCTCGCCGGAGGTCCGGCCCGGACGGACGCCGGCCAGCACCTCGCCGATCTCGGTGACGGCGTCGGCGCCGAGGCCCTGCAGGTCATGGGCGCCGGCCGGCGGCGGCTCCAGCGCCGCCCCGCGCCACTCGACGAAGACCCGGCCGCCGCGCACCGTGTCGGCGTCCAGCTCCGGCCCGAAGGTCCCGCCGACCGAGCTCACGTGGGCGCCCGGCGCCAGCCATGCCGCCCTGAGGACCGGCGCACGGGCGTCGGTGCAGCAGCACACGACGTCGGCGCCGGCCACCGCCTCCTCGAACGAGGCGACCGCTCGCGCGGCGGGATGCAGCGACGCCAGCCCGTCCGCGTGCGCCGGGGTCCGCGAGGCGACGCGGATCTCCCGGAAGCCGCGCACCCGCGGCAGCGCCTCCAGGTGCGAGCGGCCCTGCACGCCGGCCCCGAGGATGGCGAGCACCTCGGCGTCGGCGCGGGCGAGCACGCCGGCGGCGACAGCGGCCGCGGCGCCGGTCCGGACGGCGGTGATGTGCCTGCCGTCCATCACGGCGACCGGGGTGCCGTCCTCCTCGTCGAAGATCACGATCAGACCCTGGTGCGACGGCAGCTCCCGCTGGTGGTTGCCCGGGAAGACCGTGACCAGCTTGGCCCCGAGCGCCACGCCGGGCAGGTGCACGGGCATCGCGCCGAGGATGCCCAGCTCGGCGCGCGCCGCGATCCGCGGTGGGACGGAGGCACGGCCGGCGCTGAGGTCGCGGAAGGCGTCGGCGAGCGCGTCGAGCAGCTCGTCCACGTCGAGCAGCGCTGCCACCTCTGCCTCGCTGAGGACCAGCACCTCCGCCATGATCACCCCCGGGTCCGTGGCCACATGATCCCATCGTGGACCAGCGCGGGGCCGCTGAGGAAGCGGCAGAATGGCCAGCGCCGGCACCACCATCGAGCTCGACGTCACCTCCCTGCTGAGCGGCAACGTCCTCAGCCTGCGGGTGACCTCGCCGTCGTCGAACGGGGCCGACTACTCCTCGAAGGAGGGCGCCGCCCCGCCGCAGCTCGCCGTGACCGTGCAATAGCGACCGCGGTCAGCAGCGCCACCACGGCACAGGCCAGCACCACGGCGACCAGGAACGGCACCGATCGCCGGTCTGTGCCCGCCGTCAGCGCATGTGCCGAGGTGGTCGCGAACACCAGGAAGCTCGCCATGTGGACCCGGCGCCAGAGCCCGCGGGGCAGCCGCGACATCGCCAGCGAGGTCAGCTCGACGGCCAGGAGCAGGTAGAGGCCCACGATCCCCCAGGCGACCGCGAGGGGATGCCAGTCGCCGGTCAGCGGGACCAGGACGTTGACGAGGCTGAAGTCCACGTAGCTGTCGGCGACCACGGCGAGCACGTGGACCACCGTGAAGACGACGGCGAGGCCGCCGAGGAACCGGTGCAGGTCGAACAGCCACGCCGGGCGTGGCCGGCGGCCGAGCACGCGGGTCGAGAGCGCCAGCCCCCAGATCACCGAGCTCGCCACCAGCGCCCAGGCGACGATCCCGCCAGCCCGCGCCACGTGCCAAGGGAGCTGCGTGCTCATCCGGCACGCTCCCGGGCCCGGCGGGTGAACCGGTCGAACCCCCCGCTGGGGTGCAGCGACCCCTGGTCGTCGACGAGCAGGCCGTCCGTCCCGGTCGTGTCCAGCAGGCGCAGGCCCTCGGGCATCCCGGCGAGGAAGGCGGCCTTGGCCATCACCTCGGCCTGCCACCCCTCGGCCGCGACCACGGTCGCCGCGGCCAGGCCGGTGCGGGCCGGGCGGCCCGTCGCAGGGTCGATCAGGTGGTAGCGGTCGCCCCGCGGGCCCCAGGCGCGCCGGACCCGGCTGCTGGTGGCGACGGCGCCGCGACGCAGCCCGATCGTGGCGGCCGGCTCCCGCCGCAGCGGGTGGCCGACGTCGACCACCCAGGGGCCCCCGCCAGGGGCGTCGCCGTCGACCCGCAGGTCGCCGCCGAGGTTCGCGCACGCTCCCGCCGCCCCGCGGTCCAGCAGCTCGCGGACCAGCAGGTCGGCCGCGAGGCCCTTGCCGATGCCGCCGGGGTCGAAGCCGACACCGGCGGGCAGGGTGACCGTCGAACGCGCCGCGTCCACGGCGATCCGCCGCCAGCCGAGACCGAGCGGCGAGCGGCCCGGCGGGGGATCGGCGGCCAGCAGCTCGAAGCTGCGGTCGTAGCCGGCCCGCAGCACCGCCCCCAGGACGGTCGGGTCGTAGCGCCCGGCGGTGACGCCGGCGCCGTCGACGGCCCGCCGCACCAGGGTGAGCGTCTCCGGCGAGACCCTGACGGGGCGTCCGGCGTGCTCGTTCAGGCGGCTGACCTCGCTGTCGGGCCGGAAGCGGCTCCAGCGCGCCTCCAGCGCCTCGACGAACTCGCGGGCGACGTCCAGCGCCGGCGGTCCGCCGACGACCAGGACGTGGACGTCGGCGCCCATGGCGCGGAAGTGCGTGGCGGCGGTGCCCATCTCAGCTTCCCTGGCTGCTGGTCACGGCCTGCTGGTCCGACGAGGGCGAGGCGGCCGTCGCCGACCAGGAGGACTGCTGCTCCGAGGTGGAGCTCGCGGTGTCGCCAGCGCCGCCGGCGGCGGTGACCGCCATGTTCGCGCCCAGGCCGAGGAACACCGAGACGCTCAGCGCGCCAGCGGCCACCCGCGACCGCGCGGCGGCGTGCCGCCGCCGCTTCCTGCCGTCCATCGCAACCTCCGCTCGAGTCGTCGTTGGGATGGTCCAAGCGTGGAGGCCGCGCCTTGGCCGGACCTGGACGGCAGCTTGGAGCTTGCTGGGAGTCCCGGCCGCGAACGCTCAGGAAACTCCCAGGAAAGACCTAGGCGCTCCCAAGGCGCGCGCCCGAAGATGTCGGCCAGAGGCGCGTCGGACAGGGAGAATGTGCGCATGAGCGAGTCGCCGGAGGCCCGGCTGCTGGTCGTCGAGGACGAACCGAACATCCTGGAGCTGCTGTCGGCGAGCCTGCGGCTCGCCGGGTTCGAGGTCGCCACCGCGACCGGCGGCTTCCAGGCGCTGCAGGTCGCGCAGCGGCAGCGCCCCGACCTGGTCGTCCTGGACGTGATGCTGCCGGACCTGGACGGCTTCGACGTCGCCCGCCGGATGCGGTCCGGCGACACCCGCACCCCGGTGCTGTTCCTGACGGCGCGGGACGCCACCGAGGACAAGGTGCGGGGGCTGACGCTGGGCGGCGACGACTACGTCACCAAGCCGTTCAGCCTGGAGGAGGTGATCGCCCGCATCCGGGCGGTGCTGCGCCGCGCCAGGGCCGGGGCGCCGCCGCCACCGACGCGGCTGCAGGCCGCCGACCTGGAGCTGGACGAGGAGAGCCACGAGGTGTGGCGCGCCGGCCGCCGCATCCAGCTCTCGCCGACCGAGTTCAAGCTGCTGCGCTACCTGATGACCAACGTCGGGCGGGTGCTGTCCAAGGGGCAGATCCTCGACTACGTGTGGAACTACGACTTCCAGGGCGACTCGAGCATCGTCGAGTCGTACGTGTCGTACCTGCGCCGCAAGGTCGACGCCGTCGAGCCGCGGCTGATCCACACCATCCGCAGCGTCGGCTACGTCCTGCGGCTCCCCGACGCCTAGGAGATGACGGCGTGCGACTGATCGAGCGGACACCGCTGCGTGTCAAGCTCATCGTCGCCGTGCTGGCGCTGGTGACCGTGGCGCTGGCGCTCATCAGCCTGGCCAGCGTCACCGCCCTGCGGGGCTACCTGGTCGGCCGCCTGGACGAGCAGCTCGCGAGGGTGGCGCCCGGGTTCGTCCAGGGGCCCCCGCCCGGCCCCGGCCCGGGCCCGGAGGGCAAGGGCCACAGGCCCCCCAGCCCCTACCTGGTGCAGATCCGCGACGCCGGCGGCGCGAAGGTCTCGGAGCCCGGCGCCGAGGACCTGCTGGAGGAAGGCCTGGGCCGGCCCGAGGTGCCGGCGGACGCCGCCTGGCTGCAGGCGCGCGCCGGCAAGCCCCTGACCGTCCCCGCCGAGGGCGGCGGGCACTGGCGCGTGCTGGTGCAGCCGCGCCGGGACGGCTCCGGCGGCACCGTGGTGGTCGCCGCCAGCCTCGCCGGGATCGACGCCGCCGTCGGCTGGCTCCAGCGCATCGACCTGTTCGTGAGCCTGGGGGTGCTGCTGGTGGTCGCCGCCGCCGGCGTGGCGATCGTGCGCGCGAGCCTGCGCCCGCTGGTGGAGATGGAGCAGACCGCCGAGGCGATCGCTGCCGGCGACCTGACCCGCCGCGTCCCCGACCGCGACCCACGCACCGAGGTCGGCCGGCTGGCGGCGGCGCTGAACAGCATGCTCGCCCAGATCGAGGCGGCGTTCCGCGCCCGCGCCGCCTCCGAGACCACCGCCCGCCGGTCGGAGGAGCGGATGCGGCGCTTCGTCGCCGACGCCAGCCACGAGCTGCGTACCCCGCTGACCACCATCAGGGGCTTCGCCGAGCTGTACCGGCAGGGCGCCGCCCACGACCCCGCCGAGCTCGACCGGCTGATGCGCCGCATCGAGGACCAGGCGGCGAGGATGGGGCTGCTGGTGGAGGACCTGCTGCTGCTGGCCCGCCTCGACCGGCAGCGGCCGCTCGACCGGCGCCCGGTCGACCTGCTGGCGTTGGCCACCGAGGCGGTCAACGACGCCCGCGCCGTCGCCCCCGACCGGCGCATCGAGCTGCAGCTCGGCGCCGACGGCGACGGCGGTGGCCCGCTGGTCGTCCTCGGGGACGAGGACCGGCTGCGCCAGGTCATCGCCAACCTGATGAGCAACGCGCTCACCCACACGCCCGCCGGCAGCCCCATCGAGCTGCGGGCCGGCACCCGCCGCGGCGACGGCGCCGGCAACGCCGCCATCGAGGTCGTCGACCACGGCGCGGGCCTCACCCCGCAGCAGGCCGAGCGGGTCTTCGAGCGCTTCTACCGGGCCGACCCGGCCCGCTCGCACGCCGCCGGCGGCGCCGGGCTCGGCCTGTCGATCGTGGCCGCGCTGGTCGCCGCCCACGGCGGGACCGTCGAGGTGCGCAGCGAGCCGGGGCAGGGAGCCCGCTTCCGGGTGCTGCTGCCGCTGGACCCCGGCGCGCCGGCCGGCTGACCGCGCCGCTCGTTCACAGCCAACTCCCAGGCCGGATGCAGGGGGGTCGAAGCTGCGCGGTCCAAGGTCGGGGCGGAAGCAACGCCCGCCCCGTCTGGAGGCCGCCATGTCGACCCAGGTCCTGGAACCCGCCGCGCCGGCGGGCGCACGGGCGCGCCCCCTGGTCGAGGTGGTCGTGCCCGTCCACAACGAGCAGCGGACCCTGGAAGCCAGCATCTGGCGGCTGCACGGCTACCTGACCGCGCACTTCCCGTTCGCCTTCCGGATCACCGTCGCCGACAACGCCTCCACCGACGAGACCTGGCCGCTGGCGCGGAAGCTGGCCGAGCAGCTCCCGAGGGTGCGCGCGGTCCACCTCGACCAGAAGGGCCGGGGCCGGGCGCTGCGCCACGTTTGGAGCGGCAGCGACGCCGATGTGGTCGCCTACATGGACGCCGACCTGTCCACCGGCCTGGAGGCGCTGCTCCCGCTGGTCGCCCCGCTGCTGTCCGGGCACAGCGACCTGGCCATCGGCAGCCGGCTCGCCCGTGGCGCGGCGGTGGTGCGCGGCCCCAGGCGGGAGCTGGTCTCCCGCTGCTACAACATGCTGCTACGCGCCACCCTGCGGGCGCGGTTCTCCGACGCCCAGTGCGGCTTCAAGGCGGGCAGGACCGAGGTCGTGCAGGCGCTGCTGCCGGCCGTCGAGGACCAGGCGTGGTTCTTCGACACCGAGCTGCTGCTGCTGGCCGAGCGCAGCGGGCTGCGCATCCACGAGGTGCCGGTCGACTGGGTCGAGGACCCCGACAGCCGGGTGGACGTGCTGCGGACGGCCCTCGACGACCTGCGCGGCATGGCCCGGCTGGGCCGCCAGCTTCCCCGCTTCGCGGCCATCGGGGTGGTCTCCACGCTGGCCTACCTGGCGCTGTACTGGCTGCTGCGCACCCAGGCGAGCGCCATGGTGGCCAACGCCGTCGCGCTGCTGGCGAGCGCGGTGGCCAACACCGCCGCCAACCGCCGCTGGACCTTCGGCGTCCGCGGCGGCCGGGCGCGGCTGCGCCACCACCTCGAAGGGCTGGCCGTGTTCGGCCTCGGCCTCGCGCTGACCAGCGGCGCGCTGTGGCTGCTCGACCTGGTCGCCGGCGACGCCGGCCGGGTGGCCGAGATGGCCGCGCTGCTGGCCGCCAACGCCGCCGCGAGCCTGCTCCGCTTCATCCTGCTGCGCTCCTGGGTCTTCCACCCTCGACGCACCCGACGCTGACCGAAGGGAACCGACCATGACCACGACGACCGTCGAACGACCGGCGAGCGCCACCGCGCCACGTGGCCGGGAGGAGGACCCGCGCTGGGCCCGGCCCGCCCTGGTGCTGCTGCTGGCGGTCACCGCGGTGCTCTACCTGTGGGCGCTCGGCGCCTCGGGGTGGGCCAACGCCTACTACTCGGCCGCCGCCCAGGCCGCCACCCAGAGCTGGAAGGCGTTCCTCTTCGGGTCCTTCGACGCCTCCAGCTTCATCACCATCGACAAGCCGCCGGCGTCGCTGTGGGTCATGGGGCTGTCGGCCCGCATCTTCGGCGTCAACCCCTGGAGCCTGCTCGTCCCGCAGGCGCTGGAGGGAGTCGCCGCGGTCGGGGTCCTGTACGCCACCGTGCGGCGCTGGTTCCCGCCCGCCGCCGCGCTCGTCTCCGGCGCGATCCTGGCGCTGACCCCGGTCGCGACCCTGATCTTCCGCTTCAACAACCCCGACGCGCTGCTGGTGCTGCTGCTGGTCCTCGGCGCCTACGCGACCGTGCGGGCGCTGGAGCGCGCCAGCACCGGATGGCTGGCGCTCGCCGGCGCCCTGGTGGGGTTCGGCTTCCTCGCCAAGCAGCTCCAGGCGTTCCTGGTGGTGCCGGCGTTCGCGCTGGTCTACCTGGCGGCCGCGCCGGCGTCGCTGCGGCGCCGCGTCGGCCAGCTCCTGGTCGCCGGGGCCGCCATGGTCGGCGCCGCCGGCTGGTGGGTGGCGGTCGTGGAGCTGCTGCCCGCCTCGGTCCGGCCCTACGTCGGCGGGTCGCAGACCAACAGCGTCCTCGAGCTGACCTTCGGCTACAACGGCTTCGGGCGGCTCACCGGCAACGAGACCGGCAGCCTCGGCGGCGGCATGGGCTGGGGCCAGACCGGCTGGACCCGGATGCTCGGGGCCGAGGTCGGCGGCCAGATCGCCTGGCTGCTGCCGGCCGCCGTGCTGCTGGGCGCCGCCGGGCTGTGGTTCACCCGGCGGGCGGCCCGCACCGACCGCACCCGCGCCGCGTTCGCCCTCTGGGGCGGCTGGCTGCTGGTGACGGGCCTGCTGTTCAGCTTCATGCAGGGCATCTTCCACGCCTACTACACGGTGGCGCTGGCCCCGGCCGTGGCGGCGCTGGTCGGCATGGGCGCGACCACCCTGTGGCGGCTGCGCGAGCACCCGGCGGCCCGCTACCTGCTCGCTGGGTCCGTGGCCGCGACCGGCCTGTGGTCGTTCGTGCTGCTGCGGCGGACCCCCGACTGGCACCTGTGGCTGGCGCCGCTGGTGCTGGTCGCCGGCCTCGGCGTCGCCATGCTGCTGGTCGGCCTGCCGTGGCGCGGGCGCGCCGCCGCGGCGGTGGCGGCGGCCGCCCTGCTGGTGGCCCTCGCCGGTCCGGCGGCCTACGCCGTCGACACCGCCGCGACGCCGCACAGCGGCGCGATCCCGTCGGCCGGTCCCACGGTCGCCGGCGGCTTCGGCGGAGGCCCGCGCGCCGGCTTCGACGGGCAGGCCCAGCGCGGACCGGACGGCGGGATGCGATTTGGCGGCCCGGGCGGCGCCGGGCCCGGCACCGGGACGCGCGGCGGCATCGGCGGCCTGCTCAACGGCAGCACGCCGAGTACAGAACTGGTCGTGCTGCTGCGGCAGGGTGCCGGCGGCTACGACTGGGCCGCGGCCACGGTCGGGGCCAACTCCGCGGCCGGGGTCCAGCTCGCCACCGGCGAGCCCGTCATGGCCATCGGCGGGTTCAACGGCAGCGACCCGGTGCCTACGCTGGAGCAGTTCCAGCGCTACGTCGCCGACGGCAGGGTCCACTACTTCATCGGCGGCGGCGGGTTCGGGGCCTCCCAGGGCGGCAGCGCCGCCGCCCAGCAGATCGCCGCCTGGGTGGAGCAGAGCTTCACCGCCACCACCGTCGACGGCGCCACCGTCTACGACCTCACCGGCCAGGGGGGATGATCACCCCCATGGACGCGGCGGTGACGCTGAGCCTGTCCGGGCCGTTCGCCCGTCAGGGGCTGGAGGCCGCGCGGGGGTTGGCCGGCTGGGCCGAGGAGACCGGCGTCCGCCTGACCGTCGTGGACGACGGCGGCTCCAGGCAGGCGGCGACCCGCGCCTACGGCGCGTGGCTGGACGCCGGCGTGGACCTGCTGCTCGGCCCGTACGGCAGTGGCCTGGTCCGGGCGGTGGCGCCGCCGGTGTGCGGCGCCGGGAGGCTGCTGTGGAACCACGGCGGCTCGGCGGACGACCTCGCGCGGCCGGGGCTGGTGTCGCTGCCGGCGCCCGCCTCGACGTACTTCCACGGCGCCGTGGACGAGGCGGCCGCCCGTCGGGTCGGCCGGCTGCTGGTCGCCCGCGGCGGCGGGCCGTTCGCGCGGGCCGTCGCCGAGGGGGCGCTGGCCCGGGCGGCCGCGCACGGCCTGGACGCCCGGACGGTGGACGCCGGCTCGCTCGCCGCCGAGGATGCCGCCGGCGACGCCGTGCTGGTCGTGGGTCGCTTCGAGGAGGACGTGGCGCAGGTCCGCCGCCTGCGGGGCGGGTCGCCGTGCCCTCCCGCGCTGCTGGGCGCGGTCGCGGCGGGCCTGCCGGCCTTCGGCGAGCTCGGGGAGGCGGCGGAGGGCGTGCTCGGGCCGGTGCAGTGGTGGCCGACCTCGCGGAAGGCGCCGGTCGGGCCGTCGGGAGCCGACTTCGCCGCCGGCTACCGGCGGCGGGTCGGGCACGAGCCCTCCTACGTGGCCGCGCAGGCGGCGGCCGCCGGCTACCTCGCCCTTGCTGTCCACGGCCTTGGCCTGGCGGCGGAGGACCTGCCGGGGTGGAGGACCTCGACCCTGCTCGGCGACTTCGCCCTCGACGGGTCCTGGCGCCAGGTCGGCCACCGCGTGACCACGATCCGGTGGCGGGATGGCCGCATGGTCCCGCAGCTTGGATTGATCTAGAGTTACCCGCGTGGCCGAGATAGTTGACGAGGGAACCTTCGACCCGGGGCGGTTCGGGGACGAGCTGGCGGCTGCGGCGAGCAACCTCGACGTGGGCACGCGGCTGTGGTTCCACAACGACCGGGTCAGGGTGTGGGAGGTGCGGCTCGCGCCGGGCGAGCGGGGGCCGTTCCACGCCCACACGCGGCGGTACTTCTGGACCGTCGTGGAGGCAGGGACCGGCCGGCAGCGATCCCCGGACGGCACCTTCAAGGTCCGGCGCTACGAGGTGGGCGACACCCAGTACTCGGAGCACGACCCGGCGGACCCGCTGATCCACGACCTGGAGAACGTTGGCCAGACCACGCTGCGGTTCGTGACGGTGGAACTGCTCGTCTGAACAGGAGGGTGCCGTGTCCTTCAAGGTCGCCAAGGTCCTCGACGTCTCCCAAGGAGTGCAGGAGGACCAGTTCATGGTCGTGTCCCGGGAGGAGAAGGACTCCCTCGAGGACCTCGACCCGGTGTACCGCCAGCTCCTCGACGAGCCGGTGACGGCCGTGATCGCCGTGATGGGCGGGGACGGCCGTCCCTGGCTGACGCCGGTCTGGTTCAACTACGCCGGCGACAAGGTGCTGCTCAACCTGGCCGAGCACCGGCGCAAGACCGAGTGGATCCGGCGCAACCCGCAGTTCACGATGATCCTGCTGAACCCGAAGAACCCCTACCACTGGCTGACCATCAAGGCCACCGCCGAGCGGGAGATCCACGAGGACGACCCCGCCGAGGGGGACCGGGCGACCAAGACGATCGACGCGTCCTGGACCAAGTACACCGGCGCCGATCCTCCCTACGGCCTCCGCGACCCCGCCATGGACGAGCGGCGTGTGCTGTTCGAGAGCCGCGTCGACAGTGTCGCCATCTTCGGGCAGCCATAGCCGTGGCGGGACCTGGCCGCGGGTCGCGGTCGTCGGGGGGTCGCTCGGCGGGCTGACCGCCGCGCTGGTCCTCCGCGACCTCGGCTGCGAGGTCGACGTGTTCGAGCGGTCGACCGCGGAGCTGGAGAGCCGCGGCGCCGGGATCGTCGTGCTGGACGCCACCGTCCGCTACCTCCGCGAGCGGACCGACCTCGACGTGGACCGGATCACCACCGCCACCGGCTTCCTCCGCTACCTGGGCGCCGACGGCGCCGTCGTCTACGAGGAGCCGCGGCGCTACCGGTACTCGGCCTGGCACAGCGTCTACCGCGCGCTGCTCGGCTGCTTCGGGCGAGGCCACTACCACCTCGGCCGGCAGGTGGCCGGCCTCCGGCAGCGGGGCGAGCAGGTCGAGGTGCGGTTCGCCGACGGCGCCTCGGCCTCCTACGAGCTGGTGGTGTGCGCCGACGGCATCACCTCCAGCGCCCGCGCCGCGTTCCAGCCGCGGGCCCGGCCGGCCTATGCGGGCTACGTGGCCTGGCGGGGCACGGTCGCCGAGCGGCGGCTCGGCCGCGAGGTCGGCGGCCTGCTCGCCGACTCCATCGTCTACCAGGTCATCCCTGGCAGCCACATCCTGCTCTACCCGATCCCGGCGCTGGACGGGTCGGTCGAGCCGGGCCGCCGCCTGGCCAACTTCGTCTGGTACCGCAACTACCGCGCCGGCGAGGAGCTCGACGACCTGATGACCGGCCGCGACGGGGTCCGCCGCGACGTCACGCTGCCACCGGGTGCGGCCAGCGCCGACCACGTCCGCGAGCTGCGGGACACCGCAGCGGCGCGGCTGGCTCCCCAGCTCGCCGAGGTCGTGCACCGCACCGAGCTCCCGTTCGTCCAGGTGATCTTCGACATCGAGGTCGACCGGATGGCCTTCGGGCGGGTGTGCCTGACCGGCGACGCCGCCTTCGCCCTGCGTCCGCACGCCGCCGCGGGGACCGCCAAGGCCGCCGCCGACGCGTGGGCGCTGGCGGAGGCCCTGGCCGCGACCGGGGGCGACGTCGAGGCGGCGTTGCCGCGGTGGGAGCGGCGACAGCTCGCGGTCGGGCGGGCGGTGCTGGAACGGGCCCGCCACAACGGCGACAAGTCCCAGTTCCACGGCACCTGGCGGCCCGGCGACCCGGAGCTCGTCTTCGGGCTCTACGGGCCCGGCCGCTGAGCTGGCCGGTCGGGCTCGGGCTCGTGCGGCTCGTCGGTCCCCGCCCACGCCCGCTCGACCGGCGGGGCCGCCTCGAGCACGTTCGCCAGCAGCGCGGCCTGCACCCGCTTCTCGTCCTGCAGCAGGGTCACCGGCGAGTCGGCCGTCAGCCGCGCCGGGGGCGAGAGCGGCCGCAGGTCGTCGACGTAGTCGCACGGCCCGATCTCGAGCATCGGGCAGAACACGCACGCCCCCGGCGGGCGGCGGAGGTGGCCGGAGCGCTGGTCGAACACGACGCGCCCGGCCTGTGCCTCCTCCGCGATCTGCGACACGACCCGGTCGCGGGCCCGTTCGAAATGGCGCGGGTCGCCGGTGATGTGCGGGGAGAACACCACCCGCGCGTCCAGCGTCGACCCGCCGGGAAGCTCGCCGTAGGAGAGCCGGACCTCCCGGTCCATCAGGCGCTCGAGCGGCTCGTCCGGTTGCGGCGCCCCTTTCACGAACCGTCCCCGCAGCTCGGCGTTGAAGGCGTTGGCCGTGCTCTGGCTCAGGATCAGGACGACCGCCGGCAGCGACTGGAAGAGCTGCCGCAGGAAGTACCGGCGGGTATGGAAGCACTCGGTCACGATCCCGGTGCGCTCCTGGTCGGTCATGGGCGGCAGCGTCGGGTCGGTCGGCGACGGCTTGGTCGTCCAGGTCGCCGACGGGCAGGCCACCATGTTCCCGTAGGCGAGGTCCTCCCCCACGGCGATCCGGTGCGGGTGCCACCCCATCCGCTCGGCCAACGCCTCCAGCAGCGCCTGGTAGGTCTCGTACACCGTCACCGGCTGCACCTCGACCGGGATGGTCCGGCGCCCCTGCTCGTCGGCCGGCACGTCCAGCTCGAAGTCCGAGAACGGCGTGTCGTGCGGCCCGCCGCCGGCCGCCAGGTACGACCCTTCCGGGATCTGGAGCTTGGAGATCGCCCGGTACCGGTAGTAGTGCGCGTACTGCTGGTAGTCGTCGAACAGCGGGTTCACCGAGCTGCGGGTCCAGCGCCACCATCCGGGCAGGTTCGGGTTGATCCCGACCGCCAGGATCGGGGCCTTGCGGCAGCCGCTCAGCACCTCGGGCACCAGCGGCCCACGGCCGAGGTAGACCGAGTCGTGGACGATGCCCCGCTGCGGCGGCGGGCCGTCGCTGGCGTAGTCGTAGCTGTGGTAGCTACCCCAGCGCCGGAAGTAGCTGCACGGGTGCGGCGCCCGTCCCGGCTCCTGCGCGGTGCGCAACGCGTTGCACGGCATCACCTCGAAGACCAGCTCAACCTCGGTCGGCAGTCGAGAGTCGCCCATCCCGCCCCCTTGGAGTCCGGTGACCTCCCCCCGTACCAGACCGCCTCGTGGAGCCGCGCGTCAAGGTCGTGCTAGGCTCCGCGCAGCAAAGGTGCAGTTTGGCTTCGCAACCCTGCAGTCGAGCTTGTCCCTTGCCGCCAGCGCCAACTGGCGTCGGCATCGTTGCAGGACCTCCGAGTTGACGGAGGGAGGGACGGCATTCATGACTGTTGGAACTGTCAAGTGGTTCAACGCTGACAAGGGCTACGGCTTCATCACCCCCGAAGAGGGCCAAGACGTCTTCGTGCACTTCAGCGCGATCCAGAGCAGCGGCTACCGCTCGCTGAACGAGGGGCAGACCGTCGAGTTCGACATCACCCAGGGACCAAAGGGCGCCCAGGCCGCCAACGTGCGGCCGGTAGAGCAGCCCGCGCAGTAGCGGCCCCCGGCTGGACCGACCCCACCCTGCTCCGCGGGTGGGGTCGTCGCATGCCCCGGCTATTCCACCGGGGTCGACAGCTCGGCCAGGAGCGCCCGGATCTCGCCTTCCGGGTAGCGTCGATGGCCTCCGAGGGTGCGCAGGAACGGGAGCTTCCCTTCCTTCGCCCAGCGCGCGACGGTCTTCGGCGAGACCTGCAGGAGCTCTGCCACCTGTGCGGTGCGCAGGTAGGTGGGTTCGTTGGTGCGGGCCACGGCTGCCCCTTCCCTTGGTGCTTGTCCCCCGATGGGGGGACAGTACCGGGACAGGCGGGACGACTGAATCGGCTGTTCTGCTTAATCTGACACGACCGCGGAGATACGTAACCGGCACCACCGGGCGGATGAGAGCGGTTTCACAACCCGAGCAGATGGGTACAGAGGGTGCGGACGTCGCCGCCCCGCTCGGCCCCCCCGGCGGGGCGGCGTCGCCAGCGACCTGATCGCCGCCGGCACCCTGGAGCTGGCCGGCGACAACACCCACGACCTGCCACGCGTGCCGATCTGGCACAAGGGCCCGATGGTCATCATCGGCGACGCCGCGCACGCCCCGTCGCCCACCTCGGGCCAGGGTGCCTCCATGGCCGCGGAGGACGCCGTCGTGCTCGCCAAGAGCCTGCGCGACCTGCCCGACGTGCCACAGGCGCTGGCCGCCTACGAGGGGCTGCGCCGCAAGCGGGTGGAGCGCATCGTCGCTCAGGGCGCCCGTACCAGCAGCAGCAAGACCCCCGGACCCGCCGGCCGGGTCCTCCGCGACCTGCTGCTGCCCGTCGTCTTCAAGTTCCTCGTCACCGACAGGTCCCAGGCCTGGATCTACCGCCACCATATCGACTGGGACGCCCCCGCCGTCCCGCTGGAGGCCGTCCCTCGGCGGTAGCCGTTCAGCTCAGGGCGTCGGCCAGCGCCGCGACCAGCCGGCCGACGTCCTCGTCGGTGGTCCACAGGTGCGGCGAGACGCGCAGGGACGAGCCTCTGACGCCGGCGAAGACGTTGGCCTGGGCCAGCGCCGCCGCCACGCGCGGTAGCGCCGGCGCGGGCAGGCGGATGCCCAGCATGTGCGGACCACGGTCCCGGGAGGTCAACGTCAGCCCCATGGCGCGGACCTGCTCCTCGATCCGGTCGGTGGTCCGCCGGAGGGTGACCGCGACGCGTGGGACCTCCCAGTCGAGGAGCTGGCGCAGCGCCGAGATCGCCATCGGCGTGGTCTCGAAGTGGGTGCGCTGCCCGACGTCGAAGCGGCGCGCGCCCGGCTGGTAGCGGTCCTCGTAGTCCACCAGCCGGGCGAAGTCCTGCGAGCCCAGCCGGGAGATCCAGTTCTCCTCCAGCGGGACGCCGTCGCGGTGCCCGGGGGCGACGTAGAGGTACCCGAGGCCGAAGGGGCCGAGCAGCCACTTGTAGCCGACCGACACCAGGTAGTCCGGCTGGACCGCGGCCAGGTCCAGCGGCATCGCGCCCAGCGCCTGGCTGGCGTCCACCACCACGGCGGCGCCGACCGCCCGGGCCCGCGCCGCCACCGCGCCGAGGTCGACCAGCGCGCCGTCGGTCCAGTGGACCGCGAGCATGGCCACCACGGCGGTCCGCTCGTCGAGCGCGTCCAGGACGGCGTCGGTCCAGGTCCGCCCGTCGCCGCGGCCGACGGCGGCGACGGTGGCGCCGGTCCGCCGCGCGAACCGCTGCCAGGTGTACCAGTTGGACGGGTAGTCCTCGGCCAGGACCAGGACGCGCTGGCCAGGGGCGGCGGTGAGGTTGGCGGCGGCGACCGCCAGGCCGTAGCTGGTGGCGGGGACCAGGGCGACACCGTCGGCGTCGACGCCGGCGAGCCGCGCGAACAGCGTGCGGCGTTCCTCAGCCTCGGTGAACCAGTCGTCGCCGCCGATCAGCCACGGGTGCGCGCGTCGCCGCCAGGCGGCCGCGGCCGCCTCCCGAGCCGACCGGAGCTGTGGCGCCAGGCTGGCGCAGTTGAAGTAGGCGACGTCGTCGGGGATGTCGAACAGCTCCCGCTGCAGCGGCAGCGGTCGCGGCGCTGCCGGCCCGGTGGTGGTCGGGTCCATACGACCGAGCGTACCGAGGTCAGGAGGTGTGGGCGACGACCAGCTTGTCGACCGCGGACTCCGCTCCCCACAGCTCGCCCTCGCGCCCCAGGAGCTGGCGGACCCGACCGTCGGCGGTCGGCAGCGGGAAGCTCGCGAAGCGCTCGCTGGCCGGGTCGAAGCGGACCAGCGCGTTGGCGGCGAAGTCGCTGAGCCACACCATGTCGCGGTCGTCCACATAGACGGCGTAGGGCTGCGGGCCCTGACCGGGCAGCTCCCATTCCCGCCAGCGCTCGGCGGCGGGGTCGTAACGGCCCAACCGCCCGGCGTTCCACTCGCTGACCCACAGGTGACCCTTGGAGTCCGACCACACCCGCCTGGCGCCCTGGCCCGGCGTGGGCGGCTCCAGCACGGTCGCCTTCCCGCTGTCCAGGTCGATGCCGGCGATGTGGCTGCCGGCGAGCGAGGCGTACCAGACGCCGCCGTCCGGCGTGGTGGTGATCCCGTACGGTCCGGCGCCCCGGGGGGCGTCGAAGACACGCACCCGGCCGCTGCGGGGGTCCACGCTGCCGTAGACGCCGCCCTGGCCGGTGAACCACAGCACCCCGCGCCGGTCGAAGGTGGCCGTGTTGAGGTTGACGGCGGGACGATCGCCCGGCAGGGGGAAGCGGCGCACCGCCTCGGTGGCCGGGTCGACACGCACGATCGCGTTCAGCCCGCCGTCGGTGACCCACGGAGCGCCGTCGGGCCCGACGATCACCCCGTGCGGCGCCGACCCGTCTCCCAGCGGGATCTCCGTGGTCCCGCCGGTCTCCGGGTCCAGGCGCCCGAGGCGGCCGGTGGCCTGCGCGGTGTACCAAACCGTGCCGTCCCCGGCGGGCGCGACGTCGTGGGGGTGGGAGCCGTCAGGCACGGCGAACTCCTGCAGCCGCACCGTCGGGTCGGTCGCCGCCGACGGCGGCGGAGGCTGGGCCGGTCGCTCGGCCGGTCGCTCGCCGCCGCCGCCGCACGCCCCGAGCGCCGCCAGCGCGAGCACGCCGGCCAGGCGCCCCAACCGGCGGCGCCGCCGGGTCCCGCCGCTCAGCTCCATCGACCAATCCTGCCATCATGGCGGGAGTACCACGTACCCTAGGGGGGTATATTGGAGGCGCACGACGGCGACCGACGGGAGAGGACGGCCATGGCCACCGGGCACGGCGACCACGCGGGGCACGGCGGGGGCCACGGCGACCACGCCGCGCAGTTCCGCGACCGGTTCTGGCTGAGCCTGGCCCTCAGCGTCCCGGTGATCCTGTACTCCGAGATGGTGCAGGAGTGGCTGGGCTTCACCCCGCCCCAGTTCCCGGGGTCGGAGTGGGTCGCGCCGGTGGGCGGCACGATCGTGTTCCTCTACGGCGGCTGGCCGTTCCTGCAGGGCGGGGTGGCGGAGGCACGCGCGCGCCAACCCGGCATGATGCTGCTGATCTCGCTGGCCATCACCGTCGCCTTCGTCGCCAGCGCCGCCACCGCGCTCGGCCTGTTCGACCTGGACTTCTGGTGGGAGCTGGCGCTGCTGATCGTGATCATGCTGCTCGGCCACTGGCTGGAGATGCGCGCCCTCGGCCAGGCGTCCAGCGCCCTTGACGCCCTGGCGTCGCTGCTGCCCGACGACGCCGAGCTGGTCACCGACGGCGCCACCCGCACGGTGGCGGCCGCCGAGCTGGCCACCGGCGACCTGGTGCTGGTCCGCCCGGGCGGCCGGGTGCCCGCCGACGGCGTCGTCGTGGAAGGGACCGCCGAGCTGGACGAGTCCATGATCACCGGCGAGTCCCGCCCGGTCGCCAAGGCGGACGGCGACCGCGTGGTGGCCGGGACGGTCGCGACCGACTCCGCGATCCGGGTCCGGGTCACCGCCGTCGGCGAGCAGACCGCCCTGGCCGGCATCCGCCGCCTGGTCGAGCAGGCGCAGGCCTCGCGCTCCCGCGCGCAGGCGCTGGCCGACCGGGCCGCCGCGCTGCTGTTCTGGTTCGCGGTCGGGGTCGGCCTGGTCACCTTCGCGGTCTGGCTGGCCCTCGGCGAGCCCGACAGCGCGGTCGAGCGGACCGTGACCGTGCTGGTGATCGCCTGCCCGCACGCGCTCGGCCTGGCGATCCCCCTGGTGATCGCGATCTCGACGGCCCTGAGCGCCCGCAACGGGATCCTGGTCAAGGACCGTCTGGCGCTGGAGCGGATGCGCACCGTCGACGCCGTGCTGTTCGACAAGACCGGCACCCTGACCAAGGGCGAGCCGACCGTCAGCGGCGCCGCCGCCGTCGACGGCGACACCGACGAGCTGCTGCGGCTGGCCGGCGGCGTGGAGGCCGACAGCGAGCATCCGCTGGCCCGCGCGATCGTCGCCGCCGCCCGCGAGCGCGGCGACGTGGCCCGCGCCGGCGACTTCCGCTCCATGGCCGGCCGTGGCGTCACCGCGCGGCTCGACGGCGCCGTGGTCGCCGTCGGCGGGCCCGCCCTGCTCCGCGAGCTGGACCTGAGCGCCCCGGACGCGCTCGCCGACCGGGTCGACGGCTGGAAGGCACGCGGCGCCGCCGTGCTCTACGTGGTCCGCGACGACAAGGTGCTCGGGGCGCTCGCGCTGGAGGACGCCATCCGCCCGGAGTCCCGCCAGGCGGTCGCCGGGCTGCACCGGCTCGGCAAGCGGGTGGTGATGATCACCGGCGACGCCCGCCAGGTCGCCGACGCCGTCGCCGCCGAGCTCGGCGTGGACGAGGTGCTCGCCGAGGTCCTCCCCGAGGACAAGGACGCCGCGGTCGCCGGCCTCCAGCGCCGCGGCCTGCGGGTCGCCATGGTCGGCGACGGCGTCAACGACGCACCCGCCCTGGCCCGCGCCGACGTCGGCATCGCCATCGGCGCCGGCACCGACGTGGCCATCGAGACCGCCGGGGTGGTGCTGGCCTCCGACGACCCCCGCGGCGTGCTCGGCATCATCGAGCTGTCGCGCGCCAGCTACCGCAAGATGCAGCAGAACCTCGGCTGGGCGACGGGCTACAACCTGCTGGCCGTGCCGATCGCCGCCGGGGCGCTGGCGTGGGCCGGGGTCACCCTCGCCCCCGCCGTCGGCGCGGTGCTGATGAGCCTGTCCACCATCGTCGTCGCCCTCAACGCCCAGCTCCTGCGCCGCCTGGACCTCCGCCCCGGCCCCGCGTAGGCGGCGGCGCGCCGCCGATTGCCGTTCCCTGCGAGACTGTTCGCGTTCGGCGCGCGCACCGGGGAGGAGGGAGCGCCGTGGAGAAGGGCTGGCGCCTGGAGCTCATTCGTGCGGCCGGCGTGACCATCGTCGCCGACCCGGCGGTGCGGGAGCCGTACCAGGCGCGCTTCGAGGGCCCAGCCCCGAGGGTCGAGGTCGGGGACGGGACCGTGGCCATCGAGTACCGGCGCCACCGCTTCCCGCCCTTCGACTGGCGGGCGGAGGCCTCCACCGTCACCCTGAACGGGTCCGTCCCCTGGCTGATCGAGGCGCGCGGGGGCCTCGCCCACGTCACCGCCAACCTGGACACGATCCAGCTCCTCGGGTTCGAGGTGCGGGGCGGCGCCAGGGCCGTGATGCTGAGCCTTCCCCGACCCTGGGGCGCGGTCCCGGTCAAGCTGCTGAACGGCGCCAGCGACCTCGCCGTCCACCGCCCCGCCGGCGTCGGCGCGCGGGTGCAGGTGAACGGGGGTTCCCAGAACCTCAGCCTCGACGACCAGCGCTTCGGCGCCGTCGGCGGCCAGACCGTCTGGCAGAGCGCCAACTACGAGACGGCCGCCAACCGCTACGACATCACCATCCTCCGCGGCGCCAGGGCCGTGACCGTCGACGTCGTGGAGACCGCCGACCAGCGGCCTGGCGACCGGGCCGACAGGCTGCTGGTCACGGTGCTGTTCACCGACATCGTCGGGTCGACCGAGCGGGCGCGGGAGGTCGGCGACCGGCGCTGGCGCGAGCTGCTCGACGCGCACGACCGGCTCGCCCGCGAGCTGGTCCACCGGGAGGGCGGCAAGCTCGTCAAGAGCACCGGCGACGGCATCCTGGCGATCTTCGACGGGCCCGGTCGGGCCATCCGCTGCGCGGCCGCGCTGCGGGAGGAGCTGCGGCCGACGGGGCTGGACATCCGGGCGGGCCTGCACACCGGGGAGGTGGAGCGCCGAGGCGACGACGTTGGCGGGATCGCCGTCCACATCGGCGCCCGCATCATGGGGGTCGCCGCCCCCGGAGAGGTGCTGGTGTCCAGGACGGTCCGCGACCTGGTCGCCGGCTCCGGCATCGCCCTGGAGAGCCGCGGGACCCACGCCCTCAAGGGCGTCGGCGACGACTGGCCGCTGTTCGCGGTGAGCGGAGGAGGATCGCCATGAGCTACCAGCCGGCCGCCGGCCGCTACGAGGTCGCGCCCTACCGCCGGGTCGGGCGCAGCGGGCTGCTGCTGCCCGCCGTGTCGCTCGGGCTGTGGCAGAACTTCGGCGGCGACCGGCCGCTGGAGACCCAGCGCGAGATCATCCAGCGGGCCTTCGACCTGGGCGTCACCCACTTCGACCTGGCCAACAACTACGGCCCGCCGTACGGGTCGGCGGAGGAGAACTTCGGCCGCATCCTCGCCACCGACCTGCGCGGCTACCGCGACGAGCTGATCGTCTCCACCAAGGCCGGCTGGGACATGTGGCCCGGCCCCTACGGCGAGTGGGGCTCCCGCAAGTACGTGCTCGCCAGCCTCGACCAGAGCCTGCGCCGCATGGGCCTGGACTACGTCGACATCTTCTACTCCCACCGGTTCGACCCGGACACGCCGCTGGAGGAGACGCTCGGCGCGCTGGACGCGGCCGTCCGCCAGGGCAAGGCGCTGTACGTGGGGATCTCGTCGTACTCGGCGGAGCGCACCGCGGAGTCCGCGCGGATCCTGCGCGAGCTGGGCACGCCGCTGCTGATCCACCAGCCGTCGTACTCGCTGCTGAACCGCTGGATCGAGGACGGCCTGCTGGAGGTGCTCGGCGCCGAAGGGGTCGGCT
>Ga0209875_1000014_pt1 | contig 20773 bp, 17 predicted proteins | sample GWRWS3_0_10_FD_187219 | JGI IMG/M metagenome (GOLD analysis project Ga0209875, IMG submission 187219) | Riverbed sediment microbial communities from areas with vegetation nearby in Columbia River, Washington, USA - GW-RW S3_0_10 (SPAdes)... | ecosystem: Environmental > Aquatic > Freshwater >...
AAGATCGTCGCCCCCCAGGCCACCACCAGCAGGCCGAGCAGCGCAAGCAGGACGGTGAGCTGCACCCGCAGGCGCCGCACGCCTACCGCCCCGCAGTCGTGGAGGTCGCCTGGATGGCCGCGAGGCGCGCACGGTCGACCTGGTGGATGGCGTCGACGGCGTCGGGCGCGAACTGGCTGCCGGCTGCCCCGCGCAGCCGCCGCAGCGCCTCGTCCAGGCCGACGGCGGCCTGGTAGGGGCGGTCGGTGGTGATCGCGTCGAAGGCGTCGACGGCCGCGAACACCCGCGCGGCCAGCGGGATCTGCTCGTCCTTGAGGCCCTCCGGGTAGCCGGCCCCGTCCCAGCGCTCGTGGTGGGAGTAGACCACCGCCCTGACCACGTCCATGCGCGGCACGCCCTCGAGGATGCGCAGGCCGATCGCCGGGTGCTCCTTCATCAGCGCCCACTCCTCGTCGGTGAGCGGCCCGGCCTTGTTGAGGACCGCGTCGGGCACGCCGATCTTGCCGAGGTCGTGGAGCAGGAAGGCGTACTCGAGGCCCGGGGTGGCGGCCAGGTCGCCGCCGAGCGCCCGGCAGGCCTCGATGCCGTAGGCGGTGACCCGGGCCAGGTGCCCACCGGTGTAGGCATCCTTGGCTTCGACCGCGGTCGCCAGCGCGCGCACCGTGGCGATGTAGGCGAGCTCCACCGCGTCCAGCGCCTCGCGCAGCTCCTCGGCCCGCCGGCGTTCGGCCGCGAAGGTGGTGCGCAGGTCGTCGGCGTAGCGGAGGAGCTGGGAGTGGGCGGCGTCGGCCTGGTCGAGCTTGCGCGACCACAGGCGCAGGAAGCGGAGCCGGTCCACCGCGACCGCGGCGGCGGTGGCGAGCAGCTCCACGGCGGCCTGCTCGTCGCCGGTGAACGGCGCGCCGGCGGCGCGGCGCAGGGCGAGCACGCCCACCGCCCGCCCCTCGACGACCAGCGCGCACCAGGCCTCGCGGGCCGCCGGGCCCGCCGCCAGCGGCCGGCCGACCGCGACCGCGGCCAGCTCGCGGTCGCCGTTGCGGGTGCCGAGCTGGCCGTCGCGGCCTGGCAGCCCCCAGGACGGCCCCGGCGCGAAGGCCTCCTCGGCGAGCAGGATCGCCCCCTCCTCGGCCTCGAACGCCTGGCAGGCCCGCTCGAGCAGGGCGGCGCCGGCGGTCTCCAGGTCCTCGCCGCCGGCCAGCACGCGGAACGGCGCCAGCAGGCCCTGACAGTCCGCGACGCGACCGCCCCCCCTCCGGGCCAAGCTCGATCTCCCCGTCTAGTTCGTCAGTTTCGAGACATTGAATCCTACCGAAGGCCCGGTTGTCTCCTCAGGTGCCGAACAGGCGGTCGCCGAAGTCGCCGAGGCCGGGGACGATGTACGCCGCGTCGTTGAGGCGCTCGTCCACGGCGGCCGTCACCACCTGCAGGGCGGGGTGCTCGGCGGCCAGCCGCTCGATCCCCTCCGGCGCGGCGACCACCGACAGCAGCGTGACCTGGGTGGGCCGCGCCGCGAACAGGCTGGTGCAGGCGGCCGCCGCCGACCCGCCGGTGGCCAGCATCGGGTCCAGCAGCAGCACGTAGCTGCCCTCCAGCGGCGGCAGCTTGCTGTAGTAGGTCGACGGCTGGAAGGTGGCGTGGTCGCGCTCCAGCCCGATGTAGCCGACCGGCACCTCGGGGAACAGCTCGGTCACGGCCTCGAGCATGCCGAGCCCCGCCCGCAGGATCGGCACCGCGACCATCGGCGCCGCGAAGCTGCTGCCCTCGGCCTCGGCCAGCGGCGTGGTCACCTTGCGTGGCGCGGTCGGGATCGAGCGGGTCGCCTCCAGCGCCAGCACCAGCGACAACCGCTTGGCCAGCAGGCGGAACAGCGGCGGCGGCGTGGAGGCGTCCCGGAGCGCGGTGAGCAAGGTGCCGGCAAGGGGGTGGTCGACGACGGTCAGGGCCACTGCAGCCTCCTTACTTGCCGCGTCCCGACAGCAGGTAGCCGGCGATGGCCAGGTCCTCGCGGAGCACCGACTCGGTGAGCCTGATCCTGCTGGCCGACAGCGGGCTGGTCCGGGTGGGCGAGGGGTGGGCGTCCATGCCCAGGTCGGCGGCCTGCTTGACCGCCCGGAACATGTGGAAGGGGTCGGAGACGATCACGATCCGCGGCCGCCGGTCGGACGGCGTGTGCCGCCGGAGCACCCGCTTGGCCCCGGCCAGGTTCTGGTAGGTGGTGCGGCTCTTGTCCTCGGCCAGCACGGCCGAGGCCGGGACCCCCTGCTCCAGCGCCCAGCGGGCCCCAGAGCCACCCTCGGTGAACCGGTCGCCCTCCCCCTTGCCGCCGGTGAACACCAGCAGCGGCGCCACGCCGTCGCTGTACAGGCCGAGCGCATGCTCCAGGCGGGCCCGGTAGATGGCCGACGGCCGGCCGTCGTACTGGGCCGCCCCGAGGACCACGATCGCGTCCACGCGCGGGCGCTCGTCCTTGCCCATCCACCTGGCGACCAGCACCGTGGTCACGGCGAAGTAGGCGAGAACGACGACAAGCAGACCGAGCAGGACACGGCGCATGCCGCGGATTGTACGCACCCCCACGGACCTTGCTCCGTTCACCAGGAAGGATGGTTAAATACGGCGAGCCTGCGACCGGACCGGGGCCGGCCGGGGCGAGGGGGCACGCGGGAAGACCGTGGCGATGCCCGGCAGGTGGGACGCCCCGAGTCTCGAGAGGAGCAGCGGCATGCGGTTGGTACGGGGTGTGCGGTCCGGCGCCCTGCTGGTGGCGTTCGGCCTGGTCGTGGCCGCCTGTGGCGGCGACGGCGGCGGCGGCGGCAGCACGGACACCACTGGTCAGGCGGTCGAGGCCAAGAAGGTCGGCGTCGTCTACGACATCGGCGGGCGCGGCGACAAGTCGTTCAACGACTCCGCCTACGCCGGCCTGGAGGCCGCCAAGCAGGCGCAGGGCGACAAGATCGCGGCCAAGGACGTTGAGCCCAACCCGGACGGCTCCAACCGCAAGGAGCTGCTCGACAGCCTGGCCGACGAGGGCTATGGGCTCATCTTCGGCGTCGGCTTCCTGTTCTCCGAGGACATCGCCAAGTCGGCCACGGAGAGCCCCGACACGAGCTTCGCGGTCATCGACGGCTTCGCCGACTCCTGCACCCAGCCGGACAGCAACCTGCTGTGCATCGGCTTCAAGGAGCAGGAGGGCTCGTTCCTGGTCGGGGCGGCCGCGGCCCTCAAGACCAAGTCGAACACGGTCGGCTTCGTCGGCGGCCTGGAGGGCGACCTCATCAAGAAGTTCCAGGCCGGCTACGAGGCGGGCGTGAAGTACATCGCCGACCGCGACGGCAAGACCATCAAGGTGCTGGTCGACTACGCCGGCAACACGCCGGAGGCCTTCCGCAACCCGGCCAAGGGCAAGGAGCTCGCCCTGAAGCAGATCGGCCAGGGCGCCGACGTGATCTACCACGCCTCCGGCGGCACCGGCGCGGGCGTCATCGCCGCCGCCACCGAGAAGAAGAAGTACGTCATCGGTGTCGACTCCGACCAGAGCCTGACCGCCAGCCCCGCCGAGCAGAAGTGGATCCTCACCTCGATGCTCAAGCGGGTCGACAACGCCGTGACGCAGACCATCGCCAGCTTCGTCGACGGCTCGCTGAAGGGCGGCATCCAGACCTTCGGGCTCAAAGAGGGCGGCATCGACTACGCCCAGAACGAGTTCAACACCGAGCTGCTCGGCGACATCCCGACCACCCTGGACGACCTGAAGCAGAAGATCATCAGCGGCGAGATCACGGTCCCGGACAAGCCGGCATAGGGCGGTGACCCCCTCGGCGACCTTGGCCATCGAGTGTCGCGGCGTCACCCGCCGCTATGCCGGTGTGGTCGCCAACGACGCGATCGACTTCGAGGTCGCCGAGGGGGAGATCCACGCGCTGGTGGGCGAGAACGGCGCCGGCAAGTCGACCCTGATGAAGATGCTCTACGGCCTGGAGCAGCCGGACGAGGGCGAGATCCTGGTCAGGGGCCAGCCGGAGCGGATCGACTCCCCCCGCAGGGCGATCGCGCTGCGCATCGGCATGGTCCACCAGCACTTCATGCTGGTCGACGCCTTCACCGTGGCCGAGAACGTGGTGCTCGGGTCGGAGCCGAGCCACGGCGGCCGCCTCGACCTCGACGAGGCCGAGCGGCGGGTGGGGGAGCTGGCCAGCGGCTTCGGCACCCCCCTGGACCCCCACGCCAGGGTCGAGGACCTGACCGTCGGCCAGGAGCAGCGCGTCGAGATCCTGAAGCTGCTGTACCGCGGCGCCGACATCCTGATCCTCGACGAGCCGACCGCCGTGCTCGTCCCCCAGGAGGTCGAGGAGCTGTTCGCCAACCTGCGCCAGCTCAAGGCCCAGGGCAAGACGATCATCTTCATCGCCCACTCGCTGGACGAGGTGCTCCAGGTCGCCGACCGGATCACCGTGCTCCGCGACGGCAAGGTCATCGGCACCGTGGACGCCGCCGACACCACCAGCGAGCAGGTCGCCGAGATGATGGTCGGCCGCCCGGTGCTGCTCCGCCGCGTCGAGGGCACCGAGCCGAGCGGCGAGCCGATGCTCCAGGTCAAGGACCTGCGGGTGGTCGAAGGCGGCAAGGAGCGGGTGGCCGGGCTCGACCTGGACGTGCGCCGCTCCGAGATCTACGGGCTGGCCGGGGTCGAGGGCAACGGCCAGGCCGAGCTGGTCGAGGCCCTGGTCGGGCTGCGCCGGCCCGACACCGGCCGCATCTACCTCGGCGACGACGAGCTGACCAACGCCGACGTCCGCACTCGCCGCCAGCACGGCCTCGCCTACATCCCCGAGGACCGCCACGCCCGCGGCATGGTGCTGCAGATGCTGGTGACCGAGAACAGCGTGCTCGGCCAGCACGAGCGCCAGCCGTTCTCCCGCCGCGGCCTGCTCGACCTGCGGGCGATCCGCAGGCGCGCGGTCGAGCTGGTCCGCAACTTCCGGGTCAAGGCGCCGAGCGTGCTCGCGCCCGCCTACGCGCTGTCCGGCGGCAACCAGCAGAAGCTGGTGCTCGGCCGCGAGTTCGCCAGCAAGCCGAAACTGCTGATCGCCGCCCACCCGACCCGTGGCCTTGACATCGGCGCCACCGAGTTCGTCTGGCGAGAGCTCGTCCTGGCCCGCGACGCCGGCGTCGCGGTGCTGCTGATCTCGGCCAACCTCGAGGAGATCCTGGCCCTGGCCGACCGGGTCGGCGTCATCCACGACGGCCGCCTGGTCGTCCAGCTCCCCGGCTCCGAGGCGACCATGAGCGAGCTCGGCCTGTACATGACCGGCGCCCGCTCCGGCCAGGAGGCGGCGTCGTGAAGGTCGAGGAGCGCCCCCCCGCCCCGCAGCCGGAGGCCGAGCCGGAGGTCGCCGCCAAGATCCCCTTCGGCCAGCGGCTGCGGGCGTGGGCCCTGCAGCTCCTCGCCCCGGCCATCTCCCTGCTGGTCGCCGCCGTCATCGGCGCGCTGGTCATCCTGGTGGTGCAGCAGAGCTGGGGCGACGTGCGCGACGTGGCCGGCGCGATGTGGAGCTACGGGCTGTTCAACCGCAACTCGGTGGCGTTCATCCTCGGCCGGGCGACCCCACTGATCTTCGCCGGCCTGGCCGTCGCCATCGCCTTCAAGGCCGGCCTGTTCAACATCGGCGTCGAGGGCCAGTACGCCATCGGCGCCCTCTGCGCCGCCTGGGTCGGCTACCAGCTCTCGGCGCCGACCTTCATCCACCTGCCCCTGACCATCCTGGCCGGCATGCTGGGCGGGATGCTCTGGGCCGCCGTCCCCGCCCTGCTCAAGGTCTACCGCGGCGCCCACGAGGTCATCTCCACCATCATGATGAACTACGTGGCCAACGGGGTCCTGCTGTACCTGCTGTCCGGCGCGCTCAAGGACCCTGGCCAGCGCGGCGCCATCGCCCAGCAGCAGACACCTCAGGTAGAGTCCACCGCCCAGGTCGGCAGCATGGTGCCGTTCTTCAACTCGATCGGCTTCGACTTCCGCGGCTCGGCCCCGCTGACCTGGTTCTTCGTCCTGGCCCTCGTCGGGGCCGTGATCTACGCCCTGACCGTGCGGCGCACCCGCTTCGGCTTCGAGCTGCGGGTGCTCGGCACCAACCCGCGGGCCGCGGAGCCGGCCGGCATCCGCAGCAACCCCATGATCCTCAAGGCGCTGCTGCTGTCGGGGGCGATCGCCGGCCTGGCGGGGCTGCAGGACGTGCTGGCCATCGACGACCGCATGAAGCTCGACTACATCCGCGGCTACGGCTTCACCGGCATCGCCATCGCGCTGCTCGGCCGCAACTCCGGCCTCGGCATCGTCGCGGCGGCGCTGCTGATCTCCTTCCTCGACCGGGCCAGCACCGGCATCGGCCTCAACACCGACGTGCCCAAGGAGGTCACCTACATCCTCCAAGGAGTGATCATCCTCACCATCGTGATCGCCTACGAGATCGTGCGCCGGATGACCGCCCGCCGGCAGCTCAAGGAGCAGCACGAACGTGCCTGACGTCCTCATCCAGCTCTTCGGCATCGCCACCATCGCCTCGGCGCTCCGTGCGTTCGTGCCCCTGTACCTTGCCACCCTCGGCGGGGTGTTCAACGAGCGCTCCGGCATCGTCAACATCGGCATCGACGGCATGATGATCTTCGGCACCTGGTTCGGTGCCTGGGGGGCGCTGCAGTGGGGGCCGGTGGCGGGGCTGGTGACGGCGGCGGTGGCCGGCACGCTGGTCGCCCTCATCCACGCGGTGGCCACCGTCACCTTCCGGGTCGACCACATCATCTCCGGCGTGGCCATCAACATCCTGGCCATCGGGACGCCGCGGTTCCTGTCGATCGTCGCCTACGGCCAGGGCACGCAGTCGCCCCAGGTCCCGCAGCTTCCCACCATCGACGTCCCCGGGCTGGGCGCGATCTCGCCGGTCGTGCCCCTGACCGCGGTGCTCGGGGTGGCCGCGTGGTTCGTGCTCGGCCGCACCGTCTTCGGGCTGCGGCTCCGCTCGGCCGGCGAGAACCCGAGGGCGGCCGAGACCCTCGGCGTCCGCGTGGTGGTGATGCGCTACGCCGGCGTGCTGATCTCCGGCGCGTTCGCCGGCCTGGCCGGCGGCTACCTCTCGATCGAGCTGGTCGGCCTCTACCGGGAGGGCATGAACCAGGGCCGCGGGTTCATCGCCCTGGCCGCGCTGATCCTCGGCAACTGGTCGCCGATCGGGGCCGCCTTCTCGTGCCTGCTGTTCGCCTGGACCGAGGCGCTCACGGTGTTCCTGCGGGTGAGCTGGATCAACAACGCCTTCATCTCGAGCCTGCCGTACATCGTCACCCTGATCGTGCTCGCCCTGTTCTTCCGCCGCGTGCGCCCCCCCAAGGCCGTCGGCCAGGCCTACGAAGCCGGCTCCCCGGTCTGACGGCCCCCGTGTCGAGCGGGCGCCGGCGGCTCCGACGTCGCCGGTGAAGGCGTCCAACCGCACAGGGAGGTTCGATGAGGAAGATCCTGGCGTTTCTGGTGACCACGGTCGACGGCTACTACGAGGGCCCCAACCAGGAGTTCGACTGGCCGGTCGTGGACGAGGAGTTCAACGAGTTCGGGCTGGAGCAGCTCGACGAGATCGGCACGCTGCTGTTCGGGCGGGTCACCTACCAGGGGATGGCGTCCTACTGGCCGACCCCGGCGGCGCAGCAGGACGACCCGAGGGTGGCGGCGAAGATGAACGGCCTGCCCAAGGTCGTCGTCTCGCGGACCCTCGACAAGGCCGAGTGGGCCAACACGCGGGTCGTCAACGACCACGTCGCCGAGGAGCTCACCAAGCTCAAGCAGCAGCCCGGCAAGGACATCGCGATCTTCGGCAGCTCCGACCTGACGGTGAGCCTGCTGCGGATGGGGCTGGTCGACGAGCTGCGGATCATGGTGCACCCGGTCGTGCTCGGCGCCGGCAAGTCCCTGTTCCGGACCGCGACCGGGCGGATCGGCCTGGAGCTGGTGAAGACCAGGGCGTTCAGGTCCGGCAGCGTCATGCTCTACTACCGGCCCGCCGGGTCAGACTGAGCCCGAGAAGGTGTCGCACTGCCGCAGGTCGCCGCTGCGGTAGCCGACCGTGAACCAGCGCTGGCGCTGCTCGGAGGAGCCGTGCGTCCACGACTCGCGGTCGACCCGGCCCTGGAACCGCGCCTGGATGCGGTCGTCGCCGATGGCGGCGGCCGCGTCCAGCCCGTCGGCGATGTTGTCCTCGGTCAGCCGCTGCACCAGCGGGTCGCCGCCGCCGGGCCCTGGCGTGGTGGTGGCGTGGCTGGCCCACAGCCCCGCGTAGCAGTCCGCCTGCAGCTCCAGCCGCACCGAGGCGCTCTGCGGGCCCGACCGCCGGTCGCGGGCGACCCGCTCGGTCGCGCCGAGCAGGTTCTGGACGTGGTGCCCGTACTCGTGGGCCAGCACGTACGCCTGGGCGAAGGGGCCGCCGCGGGCGCCGAAGCGGCTCTGCAGCTCGCCGTAGAAGCTCAGGTCGATGTAGACGGTGCCGTCGGCCGGGCAGTAGAAGGGGCCGGTCTCCGAGCTGGCGGCGCCGCAGCCGCTCTGGGTGGCGCCGGAGAAGAGCTGCGTCGGCGCCGTCTGGTAGCTGCCGCCGCGGCGCTCGAACTCCTGCGCCCAGAAGGTCTGCACGCTGTTGACGACGGCGACGACGCGGCAGTCCTGCTTGGTGTTGGCGTCCGCGCCGGTCTTGCACTCCTGCTCGAGCTGGCTGTTGTCGCCCTCGACCTGGACCTGGTCGATGCCTGGCAGGGTGCCCGTGGAGCCGCCGGGGTTGAGCAGGTTGACCAGCAGGAAGATCACCAGCCCGAGGACGCCGGCGCCACCGCCGATCGCCACCCGCCCCCCGGGGATGCGAGACCCCCTGGTGTCCTGGACCTGTGAGGTGTCGAGCTGGCTGTCCTCGTCGAACCGCATCGGGGCACGCCCCTCTCGGCCGATCGCGCTGGCGGGGCCCGCGGCGCGGTGCCACACTGCCGGCACCGTGGACATCGAGCGTACCAAGATCGTGGCCACCCTGGGGCCCGCCTCCAGCGAGCGCGGGGTGCTCGGGGCGATGGTCGACGCCGGCGTCGACGTGGTCCGGCTCAACTTCTCCCACGGCGAGCGCGCCGACCACCTGGCCCGCTTCGCGCTGGTGCGCGAGGTCGCTGCCTCGCGGGGCCGCAACGTGGCGATCCTGATGGACCTGCAAGGGCCGAAGATCCGCGTCGGGCTGGTCGCCGACGACGGCGTCAGGCTCGACGGCGGCAGCGAGTGCGTGCTGGTGGCCGGGACCGAGCACGCCCGCCCGCCCGAGATCCCGGTCGTCTACCCACAGCTCGCCGCCGACGTGAAGCAGGGCGATCAGATCCTCCTGGACGACGGCGCGATCGGCCTTCGGGTCCTCGTGGTGGACGGCGACCGGGTCCGCTGCGAGGTGCTGCGAGGCGGTGTGGTGCGCTCCCGCAAGGGCGTCAACCTGCCGGGGGTGGCGGTGTCCGCGCCGTCGCTGACCGACAAGGACCGCGCCGACCTGGCGACCGCGATCGAGGCCGGCGCCGACTACGTCGCGTTGTCGTTCGTGCGCCGGCCCGACGACGTGGTCGACGCCAAGCAGGCCATCGCCGACCTCGACGGCGACACCCCGGTGGTCGCCAAGCTGGAGCGGCCGGAGGCGATCGACTGCCTCGACCAGATCCTGGACGCCGCCGACGCGGTCATGGTCGCCCGCGGCGACCTCGGGGTGGAGCTGCCCGTCGAGAAGGTCCCGCCGCTGCAGAAGGAGATCATCGCCAGGGCAAACTCGCACGGGGTGCCGGTGATCACCGCCACCCAGATGCTCGAGTCGATGGTGACCAGCACCCGCCCGACCCGGGCCGAGGCCAGCGACGTCGCCAACGCGATCTTCGACGGCACCGACGCCGTGATGCTGTCGCAGGAGACGGCGGTGGGCGCCCATCCGGTCGAGGCGGTCGCCACCATGCGCCGCATCGCCAGAGAGGCCGAGGCGACCCCGCAGCTCGCCCACCCGCCGCCGCCCGCGGGTGGCGCCCTCGACGTGACCGCCACCGTCTGCAAGGCCGCCGTGCAGATCGCGACCGACCTGGGCGCCCGCGCGATCGTCGCCTTCTCCGAGTCGGGCGCGACCGCTCGCTTCGTCTCCCGGTTCCGGCCGCGGGTCCCGATCCTCGGCCTCACACCCAGCCAGGTCACCCGGCGGCGCATGGCCCTGTACTGGGGGGTGGAGGCCGCCAGCCCGCTGGACCGCGGGGTCGAGCTCGCCGCCATGATCGCCCAGGGCGACGAGCGCATCTGCGACGAGGGCATGGCCACGCCCGGGGACCTGGTGGTGGTCGTGGCCGGCACCCCCGGCGGGCGGGGCGCGACCAACCGGGTGCTGGTGCACCGGGTCGGCGAGCCCGACGCCTCGGCGCCCGTTTCCAGCCCGTCTTGAACCGTTCACCCGCTGTACGGGCACTAGTACGAAACGTCTACGTCGACAACTGACCCGTTTTCGGCCACACTTCCGGGACCGCCGGGGAAGCAACGCGCGGGGACGGCAGGCGCACGAGGGAGCCGGCGATGCCGAGGATCGAGGTCGGCGAGGCGTACGAGGCAACCACCAGCGCGCTACATGCCGCAGCGGGCCAGCGGCTCAGCCTACGGCGGGCGATCGATGGGCTGGAACGGGCCCTGACCCTGTTCCCGGCGACCCCCGAGGGCGACGAGACCGGCGCCTGGCTGGACAGCCTCGGCGGCGCCCTCACGCACCTCGACGAGGTGTTCGCGATCCACGTCCAGGTGACCGAGGGGGCCGGCGGCCTCTACGAGGAGATCGTGGAGAACGCCCCCCGCATGGCCAACCGGGTCAAGCGCTTCCGCCGCGAGCACGTCGACATCGCCGCGGCCATCCAGCGCGGCGTCGCCGAGGCCAAGGTCGCCTCGGCTCGCCTTGCGGAGCGCGAGGCCCGGGATGCGGGCGAGGTCGAGGCGCTCCACGACCGCGCCGTGCGGCTCCTCGCCGACCTGGTCCGCCACCGCAAGCGCGGCCTCGACCTCGTCTACGAGGCCTACCACGTCGACATCGGCGGGGAGTCCTAGGCCCAGCCGGCCGTTCGCAGCAGCTCGGCGAGCTGGCGCGTGAGGGCGTCCAGCGAGAAGTGCCGCAGGGCCACCGCGCGGTTGTGGTCCAGCAGCGCCTGGTCCGGGTCGGCCAGGAACGCCCGCAGCGGCTCGGGGTCGTCGACCGGGAACCAGCGCAGCCCGAAGCTGGCCAGCTCGGCCGCGACCGGGTAGTCGGCGACGGCCAGCGCCCGCCGGTGCAGCGACGCCTCGACCACCGGGGCCCCGAACCCCTCCCACGTCGACGGGAACACCACCGCGTCGCTGGCCGCATAGGCGTCGTCCATGGTCAGCCCGGCCGGGAGGCGGCGGTGGACGCGGCAGCCCGCCGCGGCCAGGAGGCGCTCGAGCTCCGGCCCGTAGCCCTCCTCGACCGGGCCGGTGAGCCAGAAGTCCGCGTCGACCGCCTCCGCCAGGGCCAGCCCGGCCGGCACGTTCTTGCGGGCGATCGCCCTGGTCGGCTGCAGCAGCAGCCGCCCGTCGCCGGCGACCCCGAGCCGCTCGCGGGCCAGCTCGCGCCGCCCTGGCGGCGGGTCGGCGAAGCCGCTGTAGACGGTGGTCGCCTCGATCCCGCGGGCGGCCAGCTCCTTGCGGCTCAGCTCGTTGATGGCGACGTGCACCCAGGCGGGGTCGTCGGGCGGCCAGCCCTCCACGCCGGCGAAGCGCGGCCGCTGCCACGGCAGGTCGTGGTGGTGCAGGATCGCCGGCCGCCCCGCCAGGTGGGCGACCAGCGCGGCGGCCGCGGCGGGGTTCAGCGGCAGCGAGCAGACGTTGGCGACCACCACCAGGTCGGCGCCGTCCAGCGCGCGCGCCAGCTCGTCCGCGTCCGGGCCTGGCGCTCCGCCAGGCGGGTCGCCGGCGTCCGCGCCGATCGCCAGGCCGGGCAGCAGCCGGTCGGCCACGCCGTCGCCGGCGACGGTGCGCACCGCCAGGCCGAGGCGTTCGAACGCGGCCGCCCAGTGGGCGGCGACCACCGAGACGCCGTCGGCGCCGCCGAGGCGGAACGAGACGATGGCGGCCAGGCGGGTCAGGGGACCACCTGGGTGCCGATCTCGCCGGCGAGCGCCTTCTCCGACAGCTCCGCGGTGGTGATGACGGCCCGCTTCCCGCCCCGGGCGAGGAAGCTGATGGCGGCCTGGACCTTGGGCAGCATGCTGCCCGCCGCGAACTGGCCGGCGCCGGCGTGCCCGGCGAGCTCCCCGACCTCGACCTCGTGGAGGTCGCGCTGGGTCGGCCGCCCGAAGTCGAGCGCCACGTGCTCCACGCCGGTGAGCACCAGCAGCACCTCGGCCCCCAGGTTGGCGGCCAGCAACGCCGAGGCCAGGTCCTTGTCGATGACCGCCTCGACCCCAAGCAGCGAGCCGTCGGCCTGGCGGACGACCGGGACGCCGCCGCCACCGGCCGCGATCACGACCGCGCCGGTGTCGAGCAGCGCCCGGATCGCGCGCTCCTCCACGATCTCCTTGGGCGCCGGCGACGGCACCACCCGCCGCCAGCCCCGCCCGGCGTCCTCCCGCATCGCCCAGCCGTCGGCGGCCAGGTCGCTGCGGAGCAGCACGTTGCCGACCTGGGGGCCGTTGCCGTGGGTGACCAGCAGCGGCCGCTCGGCCAGGTGCACCAGGTGGTGGGCGGTCTCCAGGGTTCGCTCGTACTGCGCCGGGATCGGGCTACGGCTGCCGGGCGGGGAGATCGCGTTCCCGCCAAGGGCCACCACGACAGGCTGCTCGCGCACGAACTCCTCCTGCTCCGGTCGCGCCGGCACGCCGCTGTGCCGGCCACAGGAGCAGGCTACCGGTTCCCCGCCCGGCTGGTGAGGTGTGACCTGCACTACCCGAGGGCGCGCCGGCTCGGGAGAATGGCGCAATGGGACAAGGGCGCGGGACCTTCGTCGGCCGCCAGCGCGACCTCGACGAGCTGGGGGAGAGCCTGGCCGGGGCGGTGGCCGGCCGCGGGTCGCTGGTGCTGGTCGCCGGCGAGCCCGGCATCGGCAAGACCCGCCTGGCCGACGAGCTGGCTAGGGGTGCGGCTCGCTCGCTCGGCGCCGGCGTGCTCTGGGGGAGCTGCTGGGAAGGCGATGGCGCGCCCGCCTTCTGGCCGTGGATCCAGGCGCTGCGCGACCATGCCGGCCGGCGGGACCCGGCGACGCTGCGCGCGGAGCTGGGCGACGGGGCCGCCGACGTGGCCCGGCTCGTGCCCGGGCTCGCCGGCAGGCTCGGGGAGCTTCCCCCGAGCCCCGTCCTGGAGCCCGACCAGGCCCGCTTCCGCCTCTTCGACGCCGTCGCCGGGCTGCTCAAGCGCGCCGGCGAGGCCGAGCCGCTGCTGCTGGTCCTCGACGACCTGCACTGGGCCGACCGGTCGTCGCTGGCGCTGCTGCGGTTCCTCGCCCGCGAGCTCCGCGACGCCCGCCTGCTGGTGCTGGGCACCTACCGCGACGTCGAGCTGGACCGCTCGCCGGCCGCCGAGCCGCTGGCCAAGCTCGCCGGCCGCGCCCGCCACCTCACCCTCGGCGGGCTCGGCGAGGACGACGTCGCCGAGCTGCTGGCGCTGACCACCGGCCGGCCGCCAGGCGCCGAGCTGGCGCTCGCCGTCCACCGGCGGACCGGCGGCAACCCCCTGTTCGTGCGGGAGGTGGCCCGCCTGCTGGCGGCGGAGGACCGGCCCGCCATCCCCGAGGGCGTCCGGGAGGTCCTGCGACGGCGCCTGGACCGGCTTCCCGCGGGGTGCGCCGACCACCTGGCGGTCGCGGCCGTCCTCGGTCAGGAGTTCCGGCTGGACCTGCTCGGCGCCGTCAGCGGCCGGTCGACCGAGGCGCAGCTCACGCTGCTCGACCAGGCGGTCGAGGCCCGCCTGGTGGAGCGGGCGCCCGGCACGGTCGCCGGCTACCGGTTCACGCACGCGCTGCTCCGCGAGGTGCTGTACGAGCGGCTGCCGGCGGCCAGCCGGATCGCGCTGCACCGGCGGGCCGGCCAGGCGATCGAGGAGCGGTTCGCCGCCGACCTGGAGCCGCGGCTGGCCGAGCTCGCCCACCACTTCCGGCAGGCCGCGGCAGCCGGCGAGCACCGCAAGGCGGTCCACTACGCGACCTTGGCGGGGCGGCGGGCCCTGGACCAGCTCGCCTACGCGGAGGCGGCCACCCATTTCGAGCGGGCGCTGGAGGCCCTCGACCTGGAGCCGGCCGGCCCGGCCCAGCGCTGCGAGCTCGAGCTGGCGCTCGGCGAGGCCAGGATGGCGGCGGGCGAGATCGCCGCCGCCCGCGCCGGCTACGAGCGGGCGGCAAGGCTGGCTCGCGGGATCGGCGCGGCCGAGCCGCTGGCCAGGGCCGCGCTCGGCCTCGGCTCGGAGGTCACCGCGCTGGTCGTGGACGAGCTGCAGGTGCGGCTGCTCGAAGAGGCGCTGGAGGCGCTCGGCGCCGACGACGGGGTGCTGCGGGCCCGGGTGCTCGCCCGGCTGGCCGTGACGCTGGTGTTCACGCCGGCGGTGGCGCGACGGGCCGACCTGAGCGAGCAGGCGGTCGCCATGGCCAGGCGCGTCGGCGACCCGGCCACCCTCGCCGCCGTCCTCTACGACCGGCACCTGGCGGTCTGGGGGCCCGACAACCCCGCCGACCGGCTCGCGATCGCCGCCGAGGTCGTCGAGCTGGCCGAGCGCTGCGGCGACCGGGCGCTCGCCCTGCAGGGCCGCGGCCTGCGCACCGCCGACCTGCTGGAGCTCGGCGACCCGACCGCCCTGCGAGCCGAGATCGAGGCCTACGAGCGGGCCGCGACCCAGCTCCGCCAGCTCCACTACCTCTGGCACGTCCCCCTGCTGCGGGCCACCCAGGCGCTGCTCGCCGGACGCTTCGACGAGGCCGAGCGGCTCGCCTCCGAGGGCCTCGCCGTCGGGCAGCGCGCCCACGACCAGGCGGTCGGCGTCTACGTGCCGGTGGTGGTCGCCGTGGTCCGCTGGCTCCAGGGCCGCCTCCCGGAGCTGGAGGGCGGCGTTCGGGAGCTGGTCGCCCGCTACCCGGCCGTCCCGGCCTGGCGCGGCGCGCTGGTGCTCGCGCTCGCCCTCGACGGGCGCGAGGACGAGGCCCGCGCCGAGCTCGACTGGCTGGCCGCCCGCGACCTCGCCGACCTCCCCCGCGACCAGCAATGGCTCTGCAACCTGGCGCTGCTGGCGATGGCCTGCCAACGGCTCGGCGACCGGCGGCGGGCCGCCGTCGTCTACGAGCTGCTGCTGCCGTGCGCCGGGCGGCTGGTGCCGACCACGCGGCTGGCGGTCGGCTGCCTGGGCGCCGTCTCCCACTACCTCGGCATCCTGGCCGCGACGCTGGGCCGCTGGGACGACGCCGCCGGCCACCTGGAGGAGGCCGTCGAGACCAGCACCCGCGCCGGCGCCGTTCCCTTCCTGGCGCTCAGCCGCTACGAGCACGCCAGGGCGCTGCGCGGCCGCGGGGCGCCGGGCGACCGCGAGCTGGCCTCCGAGCAGCTCCGGGAGGCGACGGCGACCGCGCGGGCGCTCGGCCTGGGCCTGCCCGCCCAGCCGGAGGAGGCGCCGGCATTGGCGTCGCCGGCGGTGTTCCGCCGCGAAGGCGAGTACTGGACCATCGCCTACCGCGGCGCCGCGACCCGGCTCAGGCACACCGCCGGGCTCGGCCACCTGGCCCGGCTGCTCGGGAACCCGGGCAAGGAGCTGCACGCGCTGGACCTCGCCGCCGGGCACGCCGTCCGCGAGGGACGCGACGGCGACGCCGGGCCGGTGCTGGACGACCAGGCCAAGGCCGCCTACCGGCGGCGGCTCGGCGAGCTGACCGCCGAGCTGGACGAGGCCGAGCGCTGGGCCGACGCGGAGCGGGCGGCGCGGGCCAGGGCCGAGGTCGACGCCCTCACCGAGCAGCTCGCCGGCGCCGTCGGGCTCGGCGGTCGCGACCGCCGCCTGCCCTCGTCCGCCGAACGGGCGCGGGTCAACGTCACCAAGGCGATCAGGGCGGCGATCCGCCGGATCGCCGCGCACGACCCCGCCCTCGGCGAGCACCTGACCCGTACCGTCAGGACGGGCACGTTCTGCGTCTACGCCGCCGACCCGGCCACCCCGCCCCGCTGGGAGCTGTGAACGGCACGGCCGTGGCGCCCGAAGTCACGCCGCAAGGTTGACAGCGGCACACCGCCAAGGTGGGCCAGCGAGCGTGGAAGGGCTGCGGGATGGAACGCTGCCGGATCCTGGTCGTTGGGGCCGGGCTCGCCGGCCTGGCGCTGGCGAGGGCGCTGCGGCAGGCCGGGTTCGCCCCGGAGGTGATCGAGCAGGCCGAGCGCTGGAACGGCGGCGGCACCGGCATGTACCTGCCGGCCAACGGCGTCCGCGCCCTGCGGGCGCTCGGCCTGGAGGCCGCCGTGGCCGCCCGCGCGGCGCCGATCCCGCGCCAGCGCCTGCTGGACCACCGCGGGCGCCTGCTGGCCGACATCGACCTTCGGGAGCTGTGGGGTGACGTCGGGCCGTGCCTGGCCCTGCCGAGGGTGGACCTGCACCGGGTCCTGCGGGAGGGCGTCCCTGTGCGGCTGGGCCGCACCGTCGGCTCGCTGGAGCGGGTCGACGGGCCGGTCGCCGTCGGCTTCGACGACGGCGGCGACGGCGAGTTCGACCTGGTCGTCGGCGCCGACGGGCTGCACTCCGGCATCCGGCGGCTGGCCGGCGACCGGCGGCCGCCGGTCGCGGTCGGGCAGCAGAGCTGGCGCTTCCTCGCCACCTGCCCGCCAGAGGTCACCACCTGGACGGTGCTGCTCGGCCGGGGGGCGTCATTCCTCGCCGTGCCGATGGGCGGGGGCGCGGTCTACTGCTACGCCGACACCACCGACGGCGGCGACGCCGGCGGCGACGGCGACCCCGTCGGGCGGCTGCGCGAGCGGTTCGCCGGCTTCGCCGCGCCGGTGCCGGGGCTGCTGGAGCAACTCGACGACCCCGACCCTCCGGCCAGGGTGCACGTCGCGCCGATCCAGCAGGTCGCCGCCGAGCACTGGGGCCGCGGGGCGGTGGTGCTGGTCGGCGACGCCGCGCACGGCATGTCGCCCAACATGGCCGAGGGCGCCTCGCTGGCGTTCGAGGACGCCCTGGTGCTGGCAGCCTGCGTGCGCGACGCCGCCACCGTCGAGCAGGCGCTGGCCGCGTTCGTCGCCAGGCGAAGCCCCCGCACCGGGTGGGTCCGTGCCCAGACCCACCGGCGCGACCGCACCCGCGACCTGCCGCCGGCGCTGCGCAACCTCACCCTGCGGACGCTCGGCCGGCGGATCTTCCAGAGCAACTACCGGCCGCTGCTGCCGCCGGCCTGAGCCGTCGCGGCCGGTTGCAGGCGTGCGAGCGCGGCGGGCAGGGGGCCGCCGTGGACGACGCCGAGCCGCTGCGTCGCGCGGGTGAGCGCGACGTACAGGTCGTTGCCGCCGCGCGACGACCCGCCGAGGATCGCGGCCGGCTCCACCATGACCACCGTGTCGAACTCCAGGCCCTTGGCCTGGGTGACGGTCAGCACCGCGACCGGCGCGTCGAGCACCGCCGGGCCCTGCGCGGCGGTGGCCGCCGGGAGGGCCGCGACCAGGAGCCGCCCGAGCTCGAGCGCCCGCGTCGCCGGCACCAGCACGGCCAGCTTGCCGTCGCCGACCGCCGCCGCCTCCTCGGCGACGACCGCGGGCAGCCTGGCGGGGAGCTCGGCGGGGTCGAGCCGCAGGTGCCACGGCGCCGTGCCGGCCTCACGCACCGACCTGGGCGGCTCGAGGTCCCCGTCGACCGTGGCGAGCACGTCGGCAGCGACCGCCATGATCTCTGCCGGCGTGCGGTAGTTCACCGTCAGCCCCGCCACCCGCCAGCGTCCCGCCGCGTGCGGGTCCAGCGCCCGCGCCCACGAGCCGGCCCCCCACGCAGCCCCGGTCTGCGCGACGTCGCCGACCACGGTCATCGAGCGGGTCGGGCAGCGGCGCAGCAGCATGCGCCACGCCATCGCGGAGACCTCCTGGGCCTCGTCGACGATGGCGTGGCCGAAGGTCCAGGTCCGGTCCTGGCGGGCCCGCTCGGCGATGGTCCCTGCCCCCTCCGGGCGCCGCCAGCGGCCCGCCATGACCGCCGGGTCGAGCTGGCTGGTGTCGGGGGCGTAGCGGGCGGCGTCGCCGATGGTGGCGGACTCCAGCACCCCGCGCGCGTAGGCCAGCTCCCGCCGCTCCTGCTCGGCGCGGCGCGCCTCGGCCCGCCTGGCGGCCTCGTCGTCCTCGCCGAGCAGCACGGCCGCCTCGTCCAGCAGCGGCAGGTCGGCCGATGTCCACGCGGATCCTGCCGGGCGCAGCAGCAGGGCCCGCTCGGCGGCGCTCAGGTCCGGCGCGGCCGCCGCCAGCCGCTCCTCGGCGGCGAACAGCTCGGTCAGGAGCCGCCCCGGGGTCAGCTCCGGCCAGAGCCGGTCCAGCACGGCGCGGACCGCGGGCGTGGCCAGCAGCTCGGCGCGGATGTCGGCGAGCTGCTCCTCGTCCAGCAGCGGGCTGTCGTCGAGCTGCTCGTCGGGGCCGAACAGCGACTCGTCGACCTCCACGGCACGCAGGTCCTCCTCCATGCGCTCCGCCACCTTGCGGGCGAGCGCCGTGGCGACCTCGCGCACGAACATCGCCCGTGCCTGGTTGTGGGGTCGCGCGGTCGCCAGCGCCAGGTCGCGCGCACGCGCGCAGGTCTCCGGTTCCAGGCGCAGCACCGCACCGTCGACCTCGATCTCCACCGGGACCGCCGGCACCCGCTGGCGGTCCCGGACGGCCGCGGCCAGCACGCCGGCCATGCGCAGGTCGCCCTTGACCGTCGCCACCGCCACCGGCTCGCGACCGGTCGCGTCCACCTCCGGGTGCAGCTCCTCGACCGTGGACAGCAGCACGTCGGTCTCGCCGAGGGAGGGCAGGACCTGCTCGATGTAGCGCAGGAACGTCGGGTTGGGCCCGACCACCAGCACACCCCGCCTGGCCAGCCGGTCGCGATGGGTGTACAGCAGGTAGGCGGCCCGGTGCAGGGCGACGGCGGTCTTGCCGGTGCCGGGCCCGCCCTGGACGACCAGGATGCCCGGCAGGTCCGAGCGGATGACGCGGTCCTGCTCGGCCTGGATGGTGGCGACGATGTCGGTCATACGGCCGGTGCGGCTGGCGCCGAGGGCGGCAAGCAGCGCCGCCTCGCCGTTCAGGCTCTCCCGCTCGGCGTCGTTGAGCGCGCCCAGGTCCAGCACGTCGTCGTCGATGTCGAGCACCACCCGCGCCCTGGTCCGCAGGTGGCGGCGGCGCACCACCCCGCAGGGCGCGGCCGGCGTCGCCCGGTAGAACGGCTGCGCCGCCGGGGCGCGCCAGTCGACCAGCAGCGGCTCGCGGTCGTCGTCGAGCAGGCCGATGCGGCCGACGTACAGGCGGGAGCCGTCCTGCAGGTCCAGCCGGCCGAAGCAGAGCCCGTCCTCGGCGGCGGTGAGCTGCGCGAGCCGGTCGGCGTGCCGCGCCACGAACGCGTCGCGGTCCAGGCGCGCCTGGAGGTGGCCGCCGCCGTCGGGCCGCAGCGCCCGCTCCAGTTGCCGGCGGGTGCGCGCGCGCAGCCCGTCCAGCCGCTCGTACAGCATGGACACGTAGGCCTGCTCCTGTTCGAGCTCGGGACGACGCCCCACCTTGACAACGCCTCTCGTTTGTGCCACCGTGGATGCGGCGGTTCAGTCCGTCTGTTTGCTGTGCCTGCGGTGCCGTCGGACGAGTGGTCAGAACGATCACCATAGCAGACCGCGGCTCAGAGCGGAATGCCCCACAGGGCGAACCAGCGCGCCAGCTCCGGCTCGATCGGCAGGTCGCTCCCGAGCGTGCCGCGCACCTGCAGCTCCAGCTCGTTGTCGCGACGCTCGCCGTCCAGGGGCGCGAACGGGTAGAAGGTGCCCCGCTTGTAGAGGTAGACAAGGTGGCAGCGGCGCTGGCCGGAGGGGTCGACGAAGCCGAACACCGAGCAAAGGAGCTGGGGCCCGAAGCCGTGCTGCTCCAGGGTCGAGTTGACCAGGTGCACGGCGGTGACCAGGTCCTCGGGGTCGGGGTCGCCGAGCACCACCCAGCGGTAGCCGAAGCGGTCGTCCTCCACCCGCAGCGTCGACCCCGCCTCCTTCACCGCCAGCTCGAGCAGGCCGCGCAGCTCCTCGGACGCGACCGCGAAGCCCTGCCCGGACGCCGGCTTGAAGCACACCGCGGCCTGGCCGGTCGGCCGCAACCCCGCCGACGCCTCCAGGGTGATGGCGGCGGCGGTGACGCCGAACAGCGCGTCCAGCTTCGGCTGCTTCGGCTTGCTGCGCCCCAGCAGCGCGTCCAGGAACTTCACGCCTGGCGCCCGAGCTGCGCCTCCAGCTTGGCGAGCTGGTCCAGGCGGCGCTGCAGCGGCGGGTGGGTGGCGAACAGCGAGGAGAAGCTGAAGCCGGGGGCCAGCGCCGGGGCGAAGAAGAAGGCGTTGAGCGGCTCGGCGGCCCGCAGGTCGCGGGTGGGGATGCGGGCCATCTCCCCGGAGACCTTGACCAGGGCGGACGCCAGCGTGGACGGCCGGCCGATCAGGATCGCGCCGGCGCGGTCGGCCGACAGCTCCCGGTAGCGCGACAGCGCCCTGGTGAGCAGGAAGCTGAGCGCGTAGACG
>Ga0209875_1000016_pt1 | contig 19867 bp, 17 predicted proteins | sample GWRWS3_0_10_FD_187219 | JGI IMG/M metagenome (GOLD analysis project Ga0209875, IMG submission 187219) | Riverbed sediment microbial communities from areas with vegetation nearby in Columbia River, Washington, USA - GW-RW S3_0_10 (SPAdes)... | ecosystem: Environmental > Aquatic > Freshwater >...
CCGCCAGCAGCAGCTCCAGGAAGTCGTAGCTGGGGCTGAGCGGCCCACCGATCGGGCCGGTCTCCCACAGCGAGACCTCTTGCAGGCCGACGACATCTGGGGGGTCGGCGGCCAGCAGCCCGGCGATCGCCTCGGCCCGCGAGGGGAAGTCGGTCTTGACCACGTTGGCGTAGATCTGCCCGGCGCGCTGCACCAGCTCCTGGGGGCTGGAGGCCGTGAACAGCGGCGTCAGGTCGGCACCGAGGTAGAGGTTGTAGGTCGCGACCGTGAGGTGCCGTTGCGCGTGCTGGGGTGGGTCGCCCCAGGCGGGTCGCAGCCCCAGGGCACCGAGCGCCAGCAGGACGGCGAGCAGCAGGACCGTGGCTCGAAGCCGCCGCCGCGTGAACTCCATGGACGCCTCCTGTGGCCCAGTCCAATTCTGCCCGGATCAGACCACACGTCCCGAGATGGCGCCAGCCGCTCTGAGGCTAACGCCGGGTGCCGGCGCAGGAGCCGGCTAGACCCGTGCGGGGAAGCTCGTCCTTCCAGCTCCAGCACATGGCCGAACGTCAGCGATTCTGCCGGCGTTCTGCCCAAACCTGTCCGCACCGCGCTGTACGCAACCGGACCGACCCGGATGTCAACTCCGTCTCCATCCCTGCTGAGCAGGTCAGATGCGGCGCAGGCGGATCATCCCGAATGGACCCGGATCAGCATCACCCGGCTGAAAACCGCAAGGTCGGCGGTTCGATCCCGTCCCTGCCCACCATCGCCCATCTGCCGTAGCCGCGGTACGCAGCGGATGTCCAGAAATCGAGAGTAGTGGGCATTGTCGCGTACGCCCCCGCGAGGTAGGACTTCCGTAGCGGGACCCTACGGAGAGGGGGCGTCATGCGGCGGAGGCTTGCAGTCGTGCTGGTGGTGGGTGGCTTGGTGGCGCTCGCCGCCTTTCCGCCGGCGCAGGCGGCACCGAGGAGCGCCCTACAGCGGCGCGGAGCGGCCCCGACGCGGATGGCCGGAGTGGTGACGCCCCGGGACAGGATTCGCGCGAGCACCGAGCCGGCGGTGTTCGTGCCGTCGCAGCTCGAATGCACGGCGGCCAGGACCGGCGTCAACACCAAGCTGGACTGCGACGACCCGTTCCCCAACAACGAGCCGGACGTCGAGGTCGACCCGGCCGACCCCCTGCACATGGTGGCCAGCTCCAACGACTACGGGAGCTGCTGCGACCAGTTCTACACCACCTTCAACGGGGGCAGGACCTGGCAGACCGGCAACATGTCGGTGCAGGACCCCAGCCGGATCGGTAGCGACCCGGTGACCACCTTCGACACCAGGACCGGGACCGTCCTGCACTCCTCGCTCAACTTCACCTTCAACGAGGACGGCACGCAGGCCTGCGACGGGGACCTGGTGGTCTCGCTCTCCGAGGACGGTGGCCTGACCTGGGGCGAGCCGGTGGTGGTGGCCGGGGGCCTCGGCTGCGACCTGGACGAGCTGCAACTCTTCCAGGACAAGGAGTGGATGGTCACCGACAACAACCCGCAGTCGCCGTTCTACGGCCGGACCTACCTCACCTGGACGCAGTTCGAGTCCCACAACGGCAACTACGTGGCCTCCCCGATCCTCGCCGCCCACAGCGAGGACGGCGGCAGGACCTGGTCCACGCCACGGGAGATCTCCGGCGCCAACGACGACATCTGCACCTTCCAGACCGCCGGGCCGGCCGGCCGCTGCGACGAGGACCAGTTCTCGGTGCCGACGGTGCGACCCGACGGCAGCGTGGTGGTGGCGTTCCAGAACGGGCAGAACGCGGCACTGTGGGAGTCCCCGGAGGAGTTGGACAACCAGTACCTGGTGGTGCGCTCCCGCGACGGCGGCAGGACCTGGACTCGCCCCAGGTTCGTGGTGGGCCTGGAGGACGGCGTCAACGACTACCCGATCAACGTGGACGGGCGGCAGACCCTCACCGGCCAGCAGTTCCGGGTCAACTCGGCCGGCAACATCGACGCCGACCCCGACACCGGCAAGCTGTACCTGGTGTTCGCCGACAACCGCGCCGGCCGCCACGACGTCGCCAACCCCGTCACCGACGTCAACGTCTACATGATGACCTCGACCGACGGAACCCACTGGCGGGGGCCGTTCCCGGTGTCCACGGCCGCCAGCGACCAGTGGTTCCCATGGGTGGACGTCGACCCGGTCACCGGCAAGGTCGGCGTGCTGTACCACGACCGCAGCTACGGCCACCCGGCGCTCTACAACACCACCCTGGCCGAGGGGACCCCGCGCTCGTTCAGCTACACCAGGGTCAGCACCAGGCCGTCCCGCCCGACGCGCTCGATCTTCTTCCAAGCCGGCGCCCCCGGCTGCGAACGGTGCGCCACCTTCATCGGCGACTACAACGGCCTGGACTACGGCAGCGACGGCAAGGTCAACATGGCCTGGACCGACATGCGGCAGTTCCGCACCATCGACGGCGTCACCGGCTACGCGCAGTACATCTTCTTCGCTCGACGCTGACCGTTGCGACCCGTCGACGAGCAGACCATCCTGGTCACCGGTGCGACCGACGGCCTGGGCCGGGCGCTGGCGCGCGAGCTCGCCGCGCGCGGCGCCACCGTCCTGGTGCACGGGCGGAGCCAGGAGCGCCTGGACGACACCCTGCGCGAGATCCGGGAGGCGACCGGCAACGACCGGCTCCGCCCCTATCGCGCCGACCTCGCCTCGCTGGCGCAGGTGCGCCGGCTCGGGCGCGAGGTCGGCGCGGAGCAGCGGCTCGACGTCCTGGTCAACAACGCCGGGATCGCCGGCGTCGGCGACCGCCAGGAGAGCGCCGACGGCTACGAGCTCCGCTTCGCGGTGAACTACCTGGCGCCGTTCCTGCTCACCCGCCTGCTGCTGCCGCTCTTGCGGCGGTCGGCGCCGGCGCGGATCGTCAACGTCGCCTCGGTCGGGCAGGTGCCGATCGACTTCGACGACGTGATGCTCGAGCGGGGCTGGGAGGGGCTGCGCGCCTACCGGCAGAGCAAGCTGGCCCAGATCATGTTCACCTTCGAGCTGGCGGAACGGCTGCGCGCCGCCGGCGAGACCGGGGTGACGGTCAACGCCCTGCACCCCGCGACGCTGATGGACACCAAGATGGCGCTGGAGAGCTTCGGCTACGCTATGAGCACCGTGGAGGAAGGGGTGGCCGCGACGCTGCGCCTGGCGGTCGCCCCGGAGGTCGACGGCGTCACCGGCCGCTACTTCGACGGGGTACGGGAGTCGCGGGCCAACGCGCAGGCCTACGACCCCGAGGCGTGCCGGCGCCTGTGGCGGCTGAGCGAGCAGCTCGCGGACACGCCGATGGCGCCTCGTGACGAGGCGCCATCGGTACGTCCGGCCCCCCCTGCCTGACGGCGGCGGCCGGTCACGCGGGCCGAAGGGCTAGCCGCCGGCTTCGACGCCGCGGAGAAGCTGGCGGACCTCCGTCTCCCGGTAGCGACGGTGGCCGCCGAGCGTCCGGATGCTCGACAGCTTCCCTGCCTTCGCCCATCGGGTCACGGTCTTGGGGTCGACACGGAACAGCGCGGCGACCTCCGCCGGGGTGAGCAGCGCCTCGGGTGCCGGCGCCGACTGAACACTACGACTGGCAGACATGGTTGCCACCCCTCACCTCGCACTTCCCCCGCCGAGTCAGGATTCTCGCGGAGGTCCTGAATATCCTAGAGGCGTCGAATGGGACAGACCATAGCAACTTAGGGCTATTTTCCGCCCCGCCTACTAGGACTATCGGCAACTGACCGCCAGACCTTTAGCAAAAGGTGCGGAGGACTCAATTGCTGGCTTCCCGTCCGCGCAGGGCCGACCAGCGTTCGATCAGGCTCCGGTAGAGCTCGCTCGAGCGGTCGAGATCGCCTTCCTCCAACGCCTCCAGCGCCTCCCACACCTGCGCGGCCGAGTGGTCCTCTGCCAGCTCCTCGAACGGGATCGCCCTCGTTAGCCCGCCATAGTCGAGCTGAACTAGGCTGTCGGCGTCGAAGTCGTGCAGCCAGCTCCGCAGCTCCTCAGCCGCCACCACCATCTCGGCATCCTCCATGAGCTGCTGCAAGATCGCCAGCGCCCGGGAGACGCGGCCGCGGGCCTTGGCCATCGCCGTCTGGTAGGTGAGCCGGGCCGGCTGGCCGGAGCTGGCGGCGACCAGCCGGCGGTCGGCGGCCTCGAACAGCGCGAACCAGGGCAGCGGGACGTGCCAGGCCGCCTGCTGGATGTGGCTGCGCGAGCCGGGCCGCTCGCGGTCCCAGCGCTCGAGGGTGCGGGCGGCGCGCTCGACGTCCCCCGCCGACACGAACGCGTCCACCACCTCGTCGGGGACCGAGCTGTGGAAGGCGACCAGCGACTGCAGGGTCCGCAGCTCGGTGCGGAGCGGGCACAGGTAGACCACGTCCCCGACCCGTTCGACCAGGGCATGCTCCCGCTCGCTGCCGACGGCGAGCCCGAGGGCGCGGGCCAGGCCACGGCGCTCCTCCCGGCCGACGAGCAGGCTGGCGGGCAGGGTCTGGCCCGCCTCCACGTACGCGGCCCAGTCGGCCCGCTCACGCGGCGGGAAGGCGGCGAGGGGCTGGTAGACCCGCAGGTAGGCCGTGAAGGCATGCCCCTTCATGTGAGGAGAGTATAGGTACGGGCGTGTGGTAGGTTGGCGATGCGGGTGGGTACGTCTCACCTGGCGTCGGTCGCACGGCGGCGATCCCGCCGGGCCCGTCCAGGAGGTCACCTATGGGAGCCTTCGAGCTCATGGGTGGCGAGTTCGAGCAGGTCGTCTACAACCACGACCCGGCCTCCGGCCTCAGAGCCATCATCGCCATCCACTCGACCGCCCTCGGCCCGGCGCTCGGCGGCACCCGCTTCTACCCCTACCCGTCCGAGGACGACGCGCTGGCCGACGTCCTGCGGCTGGCCAGGGGGATGAGCTACAAGGCGGCCGCGGCCGGCCTCAACCTCGGCGGCGGCAAGGCGGTCATCATCGGCGATCCCAAGCGGATCAAGTCCGAGTCCCTGCTCCGCGCGCACGGTCGCTTCGTCGAGAGCCTCGGCGGCCGCTACATCACCGCCGAGGACATCGGCACCTACACCGCCGACATGGACGTCGTCGCGCTGGAGACCCGCTTCGTGACCGGCCGGTCGGTCAGCCACGGCGGCGGCGGCGACCCGTCCATCAACACCGCCTACGGCGTGCTGCAGGGCATGCGGGCGGTGGCCGAGGAGCTGTGGAAGGACACCGACCTGGCCAACCGCCACGTCGTCGTCCAAGGCGTCGGCAAGGTCGGCTCCCATCTCTGCCGCCTGCTCCACGAGGCCGACGCGCGGCTCACCGTCGCCGACGTCGACCTGGACAACGTGGCCAGGGCCGTCAAGGAGTTCGGCGTCGACACCGTCGAGCCCGACAAGGCCCACGCGGTCGAGTGCGACATCTTCGCTCCCTGCGCGCTCGGGGCGATCGTCAACGACGACACCCTGCCGGAGCTGAAGTGCGCGGCCGTCGCCGGGTCGGCCAACAACGTGCTGGCCCGTGACGAGCACGGCTACGCCCTGCGCCAGCTCGGCATCCTCTACGCGCCCGACTACGTGATCAACTCCGGCGGCCTCATCAACGTGGCCGACGAGCTGCAGGGCTACTCCGCGGAGCGGGCCACCGAGAAGGTCGAGGGCATCTTCGGCGCGCTGCGGTCGATCTTCCACCGCGCCAAGGCCGAGGGCATCCCGACCAGCGAGGCGGCCGACCGGCTCGCCAAGGACCGCATGCGCGAGGTCTCGCGGCTGCGGCTCATCCGGGTCCTACCCGGCGTCTAGCCCTCCGCCACCTCGCCCATCACCCAGGCCGGCAGCCCGCGCGCCCCCAGGAACGCCGCCGCCCGGTCGGCCTGGCCGGCCGGCAGCACCACCACCATCCCGACGCCCAGGTTGGTCGCCCTGGCCAGCTCCTCGTCGTCGACCGGGCCGAGCTCACCGAGGAGCCGGAACACCGGCGGCGGCGTCCATGCGGCGCGGTCGACCCGGGCGACCAGGCCGCCGGGCAGGCAGCGCGGCAGGTTGCCGGGCAGGCCACCGCCGGTGACGTGGCAGAGGGCGTGCACCTCGACCCCCTCGGCGAGCAGGTCGACCAGGTCGGGGGCGTAGATGCGGGTCGGGGTGAGCAGCGCCTCCCCCACCGGGCCGCCGAGCTCTGGCACGACCCGGTCGTAGCCCACCCCGGCCCTGGCCAGGGCCCGGCGGGCCAGGCTGAAGCCGTTGGCGTGCAGCCCCGAGGACGCCAGGCCCAGCAGCACGTCGCCGGCGGCCACCCGCTCCGGGCCGAGCAGGCGGTCCCGCTGCGCCAACCCGACGGCGAACCCGGCCAGGTCGTAGGCGTCCGGCTCCATGGCGTCCGGGTGCTCGGCGGTCTCGCCGCCGAGCAGGGCGCAGCGGGCCAGCCGGCAGCCCTCGGCCACCCCGGCCACGATCGTCGCCACCCGCTCCGGGTGCAGCCGGCCGACGGCCAGGTAGTCGAGGACGAACAGGGGCGTCGCGCCGGTGACCACGACGTCGTCGACCACCATCGCCACCAGGTCGATCCCGACGGTGTCGTGGCGGTCGAGCGCACGGGCCACCAGCAGCTTGGTGCCGACCCCGTCGGCGGCGGCGGCCAGCACGCCGCCGGCGGCGCCGGGGTTCAGCGACCACAGCCCGGCGAAGCCGCCGATGCCGCCGAGCACCCGCGGCCCGTGGGTGGCCTGGACCGCGGCGCGCATCAGGGCGACCGCCCGCTCGCCGGCGGCCACGTCGACCCCGGCCGCGGCGTAGGTCAGCGGGTCCCTCATCGCGGCGTGGCGACGCCCTCGAGCAGCGCCTTGCCCTGCGTGTGGCCCTCCACGGGGATCGGGTAGTCCCCGGTGAAGCAGGCCGTGCACAGGCCCTGGGGGCCACCTGCGGCGGCCTCCGTCAAGGCCTCCAGCGAGAGGTAGCCGAGCGAGTCGGCGCCGAGGTAGGCGGCCACCTCGTCCGAGAGCAGGTCGCTGGCGACCAGTTCGGCCCGGGTCGGCATGTCGATGCCGTAGAAGCACGGCCAGCGCACCGGCGGCGAGGTGATGCGGACGTGGACCTCGCGCGCGCCCGCCTCCCGGAGCATGCGCACGATCGCCTTGGTGGTGTTCCCGCGCACGATCGAGTCGTCCACCACCACCAGCCGGCGCCCACGGATCGCCTCGCGCAGCGGGTTGAGCTTGATCCGGATGCCGAGCTGGCGCATGGTCTGGCTCGGCTGGATGAAGGTCCGGCCGACGTAGCGGTTCTTCATCAGCCCCTCGCCGTAGGGGATGCCGCTGGCCTCGGCGTACCCGCCGGCCGCGCTCATGGCGGTGTCCGGCACGGGGATCACCAGGTCGGCCTCGGCCGGCGACTCCCTGGCCAGCGCGGCGCCGAGCGCGCGCCGGACCTGGTGGACGTTCCGCCCGGCCAGGGAGGAATCCGCCCTTGCCAGGTAGACGTGCTCGAACACGCAGAGGTTGGGGGTGGCGGGGGCGTAGCGGCGCGAGCGCAGGCCCTGCTCGTCGACGGCCACGACCTCCCCGGGGTCGACCTCGCGGACCAGGGTGGCGCCCACGATGTCCAGGGCGGCCGTCTCCGAGGCGATAACCCAGCCGCCCGGGAGCTTGCCGACGCACAGCGGCCGCACCCCGTGCGGGTCGCGCACCCCGTAGATGGTCTGCTCGTCCATGACCAGCAGCGAGAACGCCCCCTGGAGACGGGGCATGGTGCGGACGATCGCCTCCTCCAGCGACAGGTCGGCCTCCCTGGCGAGCAGCTCGGCGATGACGTCGGTGTCACTGCTGGCCCCGGCCCTGGTCCTGGCGCCGACCTCGGCGGTGAGCACCGCGGTGTTGGTGAGGTTGCCGTTGTGGGCCAGGGCGATGCCCCCGCCCGCGGCGTTGGTCTTGAACGCCGGCTGGGCGTTCTCCCAGCGCGAGCCGCCGGTGGTGGAGTAGCGGGTGTGGCCGATGGCCAGGTGGCCCTGGAGGGTGGCGAGGGTCGGCTCGTCGAACACCTGGCTGACCAGGCCCATTTCCTTGTAGACGAGCACCCCATGGCCGTCGCCGACGGCCATGCCGGCGGACTCCTGGCCGCGGTGCTGGAGCGCGTACAACCCGTAGAACGTGAGGTTGGCGACCTGCTCACCGGGCGCCCACACCCCGAATACCCCGCACGCCTCGCGTGGATGGTCGGCGTCGAGCATGATCCTCCTGGCCGCTGGCCGAGCCGCTGCGGGGAAGCGCTCCGATCGTAGCACCCGACCCCGGCGATCCGGCGCAGGCGGCGCGCCGTACCGACCGAATCGCCCGTCTTCGCTGCTGAACAGGGGTCTGCGAGGGAACGGATGTTTGCAAAGCCAAGCGCGCAACGGGTAGATTCCCGTCTGCTCCCCCTTGTGTTCCCAAGTAGTACCAAGCCAGCCCGTCGCTTCCCCGGGGCCGTCCGATGAGCAGGAAGCCGTGTGCCTTCGGGCTCAGATACCGCCGAGGACCGGCCATGCTCCGAGCAGGCCGGCGGCGATGATGCGACCGGGCCCCCGACCGTTCGTCTCCCTCGAGTCGAGCTCCCAGGCCGAGACGCAGAGGTCAGCACATGATCCGTAACATGCAGATCCGATCCAAGCTGATCGCGATCCTCCTCACCCCGCTGATCGCGTTGACGGTGCTGGCGTTCCTCGGCATCGGCAGCAGCATCGCCCGGGGCGTCCAGGCCGACCGCGTCGCTCAGGAGACGACCTTCGCCGTCAACCTCTCCCAGCTCGTCCACGAGCTGCAGCGGGAGCGTGACCTGTCGGTCGGCTGGGTCGCCAGCGACCGCGGCTACGGCGGCGTCGTCGCCCAGCGGGTGGCGGTGAACCAGGCCCTGGTCGACTTCCGCCAGGAAGCGGCCGGCCTCGAGTTCGAGAGTGAGGACTCGCCGTTCCGGGAGCACGTCCAGCTCGCCCTCGGCAAGCTCGCCACGCTGAACGACGAGCGCCTGCGCATCGAGAACGGGGAGCTGTCGGTCACAACGACCCTCGAGTTCTACTCGGACGTCGTCGACCACCTGATCAGGGTCGACGGCGAGATCGCCTCGGCGACCGAGGACCGGACGCTGGTCCGCAACGTGGCCACCTTCGTCGCCCTCGCCCGCCTCAAGGAGGCCGCCAGCATCGAGCGCGGCTTCGTGTTCGCCGTCACCTCGGCCGGGGCGTTCAAGCCCGGCGAGTTCCAGCGCTTCGCCGCCATGCTCGGCGCGCAGGACACCTGGCGCGCGCAGTTCGAGGCCACCGCCACCCCCGAGCAGGCCAAGACCCTCGCCCAGGCGCTGGAGTCCGGCGACGCCCAGCGGGTGGACCAGCTTCGCGACCAGTTGCTCGCCGCCAGCCCCGTGGGACCGGTCGCCCTCGACGCCAGGAGCTGGTACCGCTACGCCACCGCCAGGATCGACCTGCTCCGCGGGGTCGAGCAGACGCTGGCCACCGACGTTTCCGCCGCCAGCGCCACCGCCCAGTCGACCGCCAACCGGCAGGCGCTGCTCTACACGATCATCCTGACGATCGTGCTGTGGTTCACGGTCGGGGTGGCGCTGCTGATGGCCCGCGTGATGGTTGGCCCGCTGCGGAAGCTGACCCGGACCGCCAACGAGGTCGCCGACCAGCGCCTCCCCGGCCTGGTCGACCGGCTGCAGCAGAGCACCGACCTGCGCGACCTGGACGTCGTCCCCGAGCCGGTGCCGGTCGACTCCGGCGACGAGGTCGGCCAGGTGTCGGCGGCGTTCAACTCGGTCCACCGGGTGGCCATCCAGGTCGCCACCGAGCAGGCCGCCCTGCGCAAGTCGATCGGCGACATGTTCCTGAACCTGGCGCGGCGCAGCCAGAGCCTCATCGACCGCCAGCTCGAGCTGATCGACGACCTGGAGCGGACCGAGGCCGACCCGGACGCCCTCGAGAACCTCTTCAAGCTCGACCACCTGGCGACCCGCATGCGGCGCAACTCCGAGGACCTGATCGTGCTGTCGGGCGCCGAGCCGGCCCGACGCTGGACCCAGCCGGTCCCGCTGGTCGACGTGGTCCGCGCGGCGCTGGCCGAGATCGAGGACTACAACCGGGTCGAGCTGCTGCCGATCGACGACGTCGGGGTGGCCGGTCAGGCGGTCGCCGACGTCGTCCACCTGCTGGCCGAGCTGATCGAGAACGCCACCTCGTTCTCCCCGCCCGGCACCAAGGTGCAGGTGGCCGGCCAGCAGGTGAGCAACGGCTACGTGCTCGAGATCGAGGACCGCGGGCTCGGCATGAGCGACGAGGAGCTGGTGGAGGCCAACGAGCGGCTGGCCAACCCGCCGGTGGTGGACTTCGCGCTCTCCCGCATGCTCGGGCTGTACGTGGTCGCCCGGCTGGCCCAGCGCTACCGGATCAAGGTGCAGCTCCGCCACTCCTGGTACGGCGGGATCACCGCGCTGGTGCTGCTGCCGCCCAACGTCGTCGTCCGGACGGTGCTGGAGTCGCTGGAGGCCGGCCCCAGGCGTGGCCGGGCGGAGCTGGTGCCGTCGACCCAGCCCGTCGAGCCCCCGCCGGCGCCCACCGGCGACCACCTGCCGATCTTCGAGGCGGCCAGGTCGGACTGGTTCGAGAGCGGCGCCCGCGGCGACCACCTGCCGCTGCGCCGCCACGCCGCCCAGCAGCCGACCGGCAGGGCCGCCGAGCCCGCCGGCAACGGCGCCGGCAACCTGGCCAGCGCCGGCGGCGGCCGCGTGGTGACCCCGGGCCCGGGCCTCGACGGCCCTCCTGACGCCGCGCCGGCCGAGCCGGCCGGCCCTGCGCCCTGGACAGACCCCGCCACACCCGCCCCGCCGGTCACCGCCCCTGGAGGTGGCCCGGAGGCACCCGAGCCGATCCGGGCCGAGGCGGACCAGGCCACCGCACCACCGGGCGACCTGCCGCGGATGGAGGCGACAGCCCCCTCGATGGGCAAGCCCCCGGCCGCCGGCCCACTCCCGACCAGGACGCCAGGGGCCTCCGTGCCACCGACGGCGCCACCGCCCACGCCTCCGCCACCGTCGCGGCGGGCCCGCCACGAGCGGGGGGCAGGTCAGCCGCCACCCGCCCCGGTCGACATGCCAATGCCGGCACCGTCGCTCCAGACCACCTCGGTGCAGACGACCAAGGCCGGCCTTCCTCGGAGGGTCCCGCGGGCGAACCTGGCCCCGGGGATGGTCGCCGCGAGGACCGCGGCGGCCGTGAGGCCTGCCGACACCACCGGTCCCCCGGGCCCGACCTCCTCCGCCGCGCGATCCCCGGAGGAAGTCAGGAGCATGCTCTCGAGCTACCGCTCTGGCCTCGAGCGCGGCCGCATGATGGCAGCAGGCGAAGATGCCGTCACAGGCAGCGACGCCCCTTCGTCCGCTAGGAGCGACGATGACGCAACTCAGTAGGGAAGCGCAGAACCTCAACTGGCTCGTCTCCAACTTCGCCAGGAGCGTCCCTGGGGTCGCGCACGCGATCGTGGTCTCCGCCGACGGGCTGCTCATGGCGGTGTCCGAGCGGCTCGACCGGGCCAGGGCCGACCAGCTCGCCGCGGTCGCCTCGGGGCTGGCCAGCCTGACCCAGGGAGCCGCCCGCTGCTTCGACGCGGGTATCGTCAACCAGACGATCGTCGAGATGGAGAAGGGCTTCCTGTTCGTGATGTCGGTCAGCGACGGCTCGTGCCTGGCGGTGCTCGCGTCACCGTCCTGCGACATCGGCCTGGTCGGCTACGAGATGGCGCTGCTCGTGGCCCGCACGGGGGACGTGCTCACGCCGGCCCTCCGGGCTGAGCTGCAAGCTGCGCTCCCGCGATGAGGGTGGTTTCTTGGGGGACCGCGAATGAGCACCGACGAGCAGCGGGACAACCGGCAGGAGCCGGGCCGGCTGGTCCGGCCCTATGCCATGACAGGCGGGCGGACGCGCCCCGCTCACGACAACCTCGAGCTGGAGACCCTCGTCTCCACCACCGCGCTCGGCGAGACGTCGGTGACCCTGAGCCTGGAACGGCGGTCGATCGCCCTGCTGTGCAGGGACATCCTTTCCGTCGCCGAGATCTCCGCGCGCCTGGACCTCCCGCTCGGCGTCGCCCGTGTCCTGGTCGGTGACATGGCCGAAGAAGGGCTGGTGACCGTGCATCGGCCCGCCAGCGTCGGCGACCGCCCAGACCTCGCACTTCTCGAGAGGGTGCTCTATGGACTCCGGACAATATAGACCGACTGCCCCCGGCGGCGAGTCGCGGGCGCCCACCCCGGTCAAGATCGTCATCGCCGGCGGCTTCGGCGTGGGCAAGACGACGTTCGTGGGCGCCGTCTCCGAGATCATCCCGTTGACCACCGAGGCGGCCATGACCACCGCGAGCGTGGGGGTGGACGACACCAGCCACATCGCCGGCAAGACCACCACCACGGTGGCGATGGACTTCGGCCGCATCACCCTGGACACCGACCTGATCCTGTACCTGTTCGGGACCCCGGGCCAGGACCGCTTCTGGTTCATGTGGGACGACCTGTGCCGGGGCGCGATCGGCGCGGTGGTGCTGGTCGACACCCGCCGGCTGGACGCCTGCTTCGCCGCCGTCGACTACTTCGAGCAGCGCGACCTGCCGTTCATCGTCGCGATCAACTGCTTCGACGGGGTGCTCCAGCACGCGGTCGAGGACGTCCGCGAGGCCCTGGTGATCGGCGACGACACCCCGATCGTGGTCTGCGACGCCCGGGTCCGCGAGTCGGCCAAGGCGACCCTGATCGAGCTGGTCCAGCACGCCCTGGCGCGCGCCTCGGCCGTCCTCCGCTCCCCCGCCAACACCCGCGGCGGAGTTCCCTCCGGCACCTCCTGACCCCGCCGGCCGCTCCTACCCGGCGCGGTGGCGGCGGGCGCGGCGGACGACCAGGGCCACGGCGAGGAGGCCGAGGACCACCACCACGGTGGACAGCGTCCTCAGGGGGTCCGAGCCGGCCGCGGGCTCGGAGGCGGCGGGGGTGGCCGGCTGGCCGACGGCGGCGGGGGCACCGTCGGACGGGGCCGGGTCGCGGTCGAGGCGGACCCGGAGCACCCACAGGCCGCTGTTCATGTCGCTGGCGAGCACGAGGTTCTTCCACAGGTACACACCCCAGACCATGGGCATGCCCCGGTCGCCGTCCTGGGCGCTGGCCACGGTCTGCCTCACCGGCGCGCGTGGCGGGACGAACCAGGCCACTTCCCTGGGACGGCGCGGATCGGCCAGGTCGACCACGCGGACGCCGTCGGAGTACCACGAGGCGTACTCGACGGTGCCCCGGACCACCGCGTTGTGGACCGAGTAGACGCCGTCGCGCCGCACCCGCCCGTCGCGGCCGGGGACCGCCGCCTCGGTGGCGAACGTCGACAGCAGGGCCGGGCGATCCAGCCGCCTGGTGTCGAAGACCCGCTGGAACGTCCAGGTGGTGGCGGTGCCGTCCCCGACGGCGTTCATCGCCTCGTCGTTCTGGACGAACAGGGTCTCGTCCTCGTTGAACCAGCCGGAGTGGGCGCCCCGGTAGCCGTCGCCGGCTCGGTAGCCGGTCTGGCCGACCAGCTTGGGCGCGCTCGGGTCGGAGATGTCCAGGAACTGCACGCCGGCCGACCAGAACGAGGCGAACAGCTTGCGGCCCCCGTCGCACGGCCAGGCGCTGTGGCCGAAGACGTCCTGCCTGGCCGCGAGCTGGCCCCTGGTGGCCGCCGGCCCGTCGCTGCGGACGTCCCAGTCGGCGAGCTGCCGCGGCCGGCGCGGGTCGGTCGCGTCGATGATGCGCAGGTCGCCCTGGCGCCCCTGGCTGAGCGGGAACGAGCCCACCACGGCGGCCACGACCAGCAGGCGGCCGTCGGCCCGCTGGACGACGCCCAGCTCGTGGACGCCGGCGGCCACCCCGGTGGCGAGCTGGCCGAGGGGCCGAGGCCTCCGCGGGTCGCTCACGTCGTAGAGCGCCAGGCCGGCGAAGCCCGGCGCCTGGCGGGCGCAGCGCTGGATGCCGACCGCGGCCAGGTCGCCGCTGAAGGCGGGGGTGCGGACCGTGCCCACCCACACGTCCTGGCCGTCGCTGCCTGGGAACTTGGCGAACGACGCCAGCGGCCGGGGCCTGGCCGGGTCGCGCAGGTCGATCGCCCACACCCCGCTCGGCGGCCGGCAGTCGCCCGAGCGGAGGTTGCCGAGGTAGGCGACGTCGCGGTGGGCCCAGACGTCGGCGAACGGGCCCGGCTGGCCGGGCGCGAGGTGGCCGACCAGCTCGGTGTTCCAGGTCCTCGGCGCCGCCGCCTGGGCGCCGACCGGCGCCGGGGGGACCAGGGCGAGCGTCGCCAGCACGACCGCGGTGACCGCGCCTGGCCGCCGCCACCCACCCATCCCGTCCCCCGGAGACACGACATTCCCGTCGACACTCTGGCAGACGGGCATAAGACTCGGCTAAGAAACCGCGGTCAGGCTCGCTCGCCGAGGGCGCGCGGCAGGGCGCCGTCGTAGGCGTCGCGCAGGCGCGCCAGCGGCAGGTCGAGCACGCCGGGCACGACCAGCCGGTCGCCGCCGGTGCGGCCGGCGCGGAACGCGGGCACGCCGGCCTCGCGGGCCAGCGCGGGCAGGTCGCCGCCGGCCTCCGGGGCGGCGGCGACCAGGGCCCTGGACGCCGACTCGCTGGCCAGGGCGGCCAGCGGCGCGAGGCCACCCGGCAGCTCGACGGTGGCGCCGACGCCGGCCGCCAGCGTCGCCTCGACCAGGGCCACGGCCAGGCCGCCGTCGGACAGGTCGTGGGCGCTCGCCAGCAGGCCACGGCCGGCCAGGTCGACCAGCAGCCGCTGCAGGGCCAGCTCGGCGGCCAGGTCGAGCATGGGTGGACCTCCCTCCAGGCGCCCGCCGGCCAGCCGCTGCCAGGCGGAGCCGCCGAGCTCGGCCCGGGTCTCACCGAGCAGCCAGACGTCCAGCCCGGGCCGGGGGAACCCGGCCCGGACGGCGGCGGCCGCATCCTCGAGCAGGCCGAGCACCCCGACGATCGGGGTCGGGTGGATGGGCCGGCCGGAGGACTCGTTGTAGAAGCTCACGTTGCCGCCGGTGACCGGCAGGCCGAGGGCGCGGCACGCGGCGGCCATGCCCTCCACCGCCGCGCCGAACGCCCCCATCACCTCCGGCCGCTCGGGGCTGGCGAAGTTCAGGCAGTTGGTGACCGCGATCGGCGTGGCGCCGGTGCAGGCGACGTTGCGGGCCGCCTCGGCGACGGCCAGCGCGGCCCCGGCCGCCGGGTCGAGGGCGGCGTAGCGGCCGTTGCCGTCGGTGGCCAGGGCGACCGCCCGGCCGCCGCCGCCCGGGACGACGAGCACGGCGGCGTCGGCGCCCGGCCCGGCGACCGTGCCGTGGCCGACGAAGCGGTCGTACTGCTCCCACACCCAGCGCTTGGAGGCGCAGGTCGGGTCGGCGGCGAGGGCGAGCACCGCCTCGGCCGGGTCGGCGTCCAGCGGCACCCGGGCTTCGTCGGCCGGCCTCTGCGGCGGGGTCAGCGGGCGCCGGTAGGTGGGCCCCTCGTCGGCCAGGCTGCGGGCGGGCACGTCGGCCACCACCGTGCCGCGGGACCGCACCACCAGCCGCCCCCCGTCCGTCATCCTCCCGAGGAGACTGGCCAGGACCCCCCAGCGCCCGCAGACCTCCAGCACCTCGGGCAGCCGCTCCGGGTCGACCAGGGCGAGCATCCGCTCCTGCGACTCGGAGACCAGCACCTCCCACGCCTCCATCGACGGCTCGCGCAGCGGCACCGCGTCCAGCTCGACCGCCATCCCCATCCCGGCCCTGGCCGCGACCTCCGCGACCGCGCAGCTGATGCCCGCGGCGCCGAGGTCCTGGAGGCCCCGCAGCAGCCCCCGCTCGACCAGCTCCAGACACGCCTCGATCAGCAGCTTCTCCTGGAACGGGTCGCCGACCTGCACGTTGGGACGCTTGGCCTCGTCGCCGTGCTCGAAGCTGGCCGACGCCAGCACGCTGGCCCCGCCGATCCCGTCCCGCCCGGTCTTGGCGCCCATGAGCACGGCGAGGTCGCCTGGCCGCTCGGCCCGGCCCGACAGTCGCCGCGACGCCGGCATGAACCCCACCGTCAGCGCGTTGACCAGCGGGTTGCCCTGGTAGCAGGGATCGAAGGCGACCTCGCCGCCGACGGTGGCCACGCCGACGCAGTTGCCGTAGTGGCCGATCCCGGCCACCACCCCTTCGAGCAGCCGGCGCTGCAGCGGGTCGGCCGGGTCGCCGAAGCGCAACGAGTTCAGGCTGGCCGCCGGCCGGGCGCCCATGGCGAGGATGTCGCGGATGATCCCCCCAACCCCGGTGGCGGCGCCCTGGAACGGCTCCACGAACGACGGGTGGTTGTGCGACTCGATCTTGAACACCGCGGCCACGCCGTCGCCGACGTCCACCACCCCGGCGTTCTCGCCCGGGCCCTGCAGGACCCGCGGCCCCTCGGTCGGCAGCCGGCGCAGGTGGATCTTTGACGACTTGTAGGAGCAGTGCTCCGACCACATCACCGAGTACATCGCCAGCTCGGGCCGGGACGGCTCCCGGCCCAGCAGCGCCACGATGCGCTCGTGCTCCTCGTCGGTCAGGCCGAGCTGGCGGTACGGAGGGGTCCGGGGAACCCCAGGGGGGTGCCCCGGTGAATCGGGCGCGGGCGCGACGCTAGACACGGGCGGCGGCGGCCAGGACCGACTCGAACAGGGCCCGGCCGCCGGTGGGGCCGAGGAGCGGGTCGACGGCGTGCTCGGGATGCGGCATGAGGCCGACGACGTTGCCGGCGGGGTTGGACACCCCGGCGATGTCCTGGAGCGAGCCGTTGGGGTTCTGGCCGGGGGCGTAGCAGAACACCACCTGGCCGTCGGCGGCCAGGCGACCCGGGTCGTCGTGGACATACCGGCCCTCGCCGTGCTTGACCGGGAGGGTGAGGGTCGCGCCCGGCTCGCACGCCGAGGTCCACGCCGTGGCGGCCGAGTGGACCCGCACCTGGAGCTCGCGGCAGACGAAGCGCAGGCCCTCGTTGCGGAGCAGCGCCCCTGGGAGCAGGCCGGCCTCGCACAGGACCTGGAAGCCGTTGCAGATCCCCAGCACCGGCCCGCCGTCCCGGGCGAACCCGGCCACCGCGCCCATCACCGGGGAGAAGCGGGCGATCGACCCGCAACGGAGGTAGTCGCCGTAGGAGAAGCCGCCGGGCAGGATCGCGGCGTCCACGCCGCGGAGGTCGGCGTCGCCGTGCCACAGCGCGACCGGCTCGGCGCCCATGTGCGCCACGGCGGCCAGGGTGTCGCGGTCGTCGCACGACCCAGGGAACGTCACCACCCCGACCCGCACCGTCACCTCCCGCCCGGGCGCCAGCCACCGACCGCCGGCAGGCTACCAGACCGGCCCGACCCGCCAGCCTCGGACGGCTCGGAAGCGGTCAGGCGGCGGGGAGGCGGTCGGACCAGGCGGGCCAGGTGGCCATCGCCCAGCGGTCGTCGTCGAAGGGGCGGTCGCTGACCGCGGCGCAGGCCAGCTCGGCGTCCGGGTCGACCCACAGGAAGCAGCCGCTGACCCCGAAGTGGCCGAAGGCGGCGGCGGAGCGGCGGTCGCCCATCCAGTGGGGCCGCTTGCCGTCGTGCAGCTCGAACCCCAGCCCCCAGTCGCAGGGGTCGAAGCGGCCCACCCCGGGCACCAGCCCGGCGAGGCCGGGGAACTGCACGCTGGTGGCCTCGGAGAACAGCTCCCGGCCGACGACCGGCGTCCCGCGGCCGAGCAGGCAGCGGGCAAGCCGCCCCAGGTCGTCGAGGGTCGAGATGGCGCCGGCGGCCGGGTCGTCCTCGACCCCGCGCCGGGTCGCCAGCCCGGTCGCGGCCATGCCGAGCGGCTCGAGCACGCTGGCCGCCAGCCACGCCCCGAAGGTCGTCCCGACCGCGTCGGCCACCGCCTCGGCGAGCACCCGGAAGCCCATGTTGGAGTAGATGCGGCGCCTTCCCGGCGGGCGGCGGCCGCCGGCCGGCTCGAACGGCAGGCCGGCGGCGTGGGCCAGCAGGTGGCGGATCGTCACGCCGTCGCCGGTCTCCGGCACCGGCTGGTCCAGGCCGAGCCGCCCGCCCTCGATCGCGGCGAGGGCGGCCATGGCCGTCATCAGCTTGGTGACCGAGGCGACCGCGAACTCGTCGTCGCCGCGGACCCCGCCGACGGAGGCCCGCTCCTCCCCCGACGGCGACACGACGGCCACCCCGGCCCTGCCGACCGGCCAGTCCAGGTCCAGGTTCACCGGTATCCCGCCTTCCGCAGCTCGTCGAGCACGGTCGCGTCGTCGTCGGCGAGCAGGACGGCCGCGTCGGCGCAACCCCGGTTGGGCCGCACGTCGCCGGTGAACAGGCGCCCGCATGCCTCCAGCTCCGCCTTGCGGGCGGCCAGCTCGGCCGCGGCGGTCGGCGGTCCGCCGTCGGCGACGTGGCTGCCCTCGTGGACCAGCAGCGCGGCGATCCGCTCCGGCCGGCCGCCGACCTGGAACTTCCCGTTGACCAGCACCACCGGACGTCCCGATCCGAAGACGGTGGTCGACTCGTTGATGCCGAGCTCGAACTCGGCGAACTGGACCACGGCCGCGGCCCGTTGCAAGGCGGCCCTGGAGCGCTCGATCGGGGCGACCGAGCGGAGCCCGCACAGCCGCTCGGCCGCCGCCTCCAGCAGGGCGACCTCGCCGGCGGTGCCGACCAGGGTGAGCGCCGACAGGCGGGGGCAACCGGCCTGGCGCCGCGCCAGCCGGTCCCGGTTGGCGGGGGCCAGGGCGGGCACCCGGTAGTCGCCGACGCCGTGGCTCTGGTCGGCGGTGGGCGGGGAGCGCCGCGCCGCGACCGGCAGCGGCGCCGGGGCCGCCCGGAACAGGGCGAGGGCGACGACCACCATGGCGGCGGTGGTGAACACCGCCGCAAGCCACAGCCACCAGGGCAGCTTCGGCCACGGCCGCGCCTTGAGCGCGGCCGTCTCGGCGGGCGTCAGGCGGCGGGCCCGCGGGATGCGGGGAAGCTGCGGCGGCCGCAGGCGCACGCGGGACACGACGCGCGCGGCGCTCAGGAGGGCAGGACGCGCACGGAGAACTCCTCGATGACCGGGTTGGCCAGCAGGGCCTCGGCCATCCGCGTCGCGGCCTGCTCGTAGTCGCCGTCCTCGATGGTCAGCTCGACGTGCTTGCCGACGCGGACGTCGGAGACCCCGGCGAAGCCGAGCGCCGGCAGGGCGCGCTCGACCGCCTGGCCCTGAGGGTCCAGGATCTCCCGCTTCAGCATCACGTCGACGGCCACCCGCGGCATCGAGGCCACCTCCAACTCGGTTCCCTGGAGGCTACACCGGCCTCGGGCGCGGCGGCGGTGACTAGCCCGCCGGGTATGGCCAGGACCGCCCGATCGGACGGTGAGGCAACCACGGAGAGTGGCCGAGGTTGCATCTATGACAACCGACCGTCATGCGGTGGAGGCCGACCTCGTTCGCGCCCACCTGCCCCTGACCAGCCGGGCCGTCAACGAGCTGGCCCGCCGCCTGCCCGCCCACGTCCACCGCGACGACCTGCTGTCGGCGGCCATGCCGGAGCGCCTGCGCGCGGTCGTCATCGGCCACTTCTACGAGGAGCGCCCGATGCTGGAGATCGCCGCGGAGCTGGGCGTCACCGAGTCGCGCGTGTCCCAGCTCCGCGCCGAGGCCCTGATCCTGCTCCGCGACGGGCTCAACGCCCACCTCGACCCGGACACCCTCCCGCCCGCGCCCCGCCCCGACGGGCGGGTGGCCAAGCGCCGCGCCGCCTACCACGCCGCCATCGCGGCCTGCTCCGACTACCGCGCCCGCCTCGACGCGGC
>Ga0209875_1000017_pt1 | contig 19793 bp, 18 predicted proteins | sample GWRWS3_0_10_FD_187219 | JGI IMG/M metagenome (GOLD analysis project Ga0209875, IMG submission 187219) | Riverbed sediment microbial communities from areas with vegetation nearby in Columbia River, Washington, USA - GW-RW S3_0_10 (SPAdes)... | ecosystem: Environmental > Aquatic > Freshwater >...
CGACGCCCCGCACCACCCGCCCGGCCTCCACGACCCCGCCGCCCAGGCCGGTGCCGACGATCGCCGAGACGGAGGAGCGCGCCGCCGCCTCGGCGCCGAAGCGAACGTGGTGGGCGTACAACGCCGCGGCGTTGGCGTCGTTGTTGTAGACGACCGGCAGGGCGAGGCGTTCCTGGAGCGCGCCGCGGAAGTCGAACCCGCGCCAGCCCGGATGCGAGAAGTTGGTGGAGCCCTTGGAGGAGATGACGCCGTCCGCGCTCGCGGGCCCCGGGCTGTCCAGGCCCACGGCGCGTACCGACGAGCGGGCCGCGCCGGTCACCTCCAGGACGTGCTCGAACGCCGCCGCCAGCGCCGCGACGGCGACGTCCGGGCCTTCCCGGACCGCGCTGGGGGTCTCGACCAGCCGGTCCACCAGGAACCAGCCCGCCAGGTCCAGCACCGTGGCGTTGTTGCTGGTGCCGCCGTTGTCGAGGCCGACGACCAGCCATTGGCCGACGGTTGCCATCTTGCTCCTCCAGCCCGGTGTGGGATGCTCGCCCGGTCGGGACGTCGGGGGACCTGCATGCACGAGGTCGAGCTGCTCCTGTTGGGGCTGATGGTAGCCGGAGCCGGGCTGAGCGTCCTGGCTCGCCCACTCGGCGTGCCCTACCCGATCCTGCTGGTGGTGGGCGGCCTGCTGCTGGGGTTCGTCCCCGGGGTGCCCGCCGTGGAGCTGCCGCCCGACCTGGTGCTGGTGCTGTTCCTGCCGCCGCTGCTGTACTCGGCGTCGTTCTTCGCCTCGCCGCGGGACCTGCGGGCCGACCTGCGCGCGATCTCGCTGCTGGCGGTCGGGCTGGTGCTGGTGACGATGGTGGCCGTCGCCGTGACCGCCCACGCCCTCGTCGAGAGGCTGCCGTGGGCGGCGGCGTTCACGCTCGGGGCGATCGTGGCGCCCACCGACCCGCTGGCGGCCACCACCATCGGCCGCCGGCTGGGCGTGCCGCGCCGCCTGCTGACGGTGCTGGAGGGTGAGAGCCTCGTCAACGACGCCTCCGCGCTGGTCGCCTACCGCATCGCCGTGGCCGCCACCGTCGGGGGGAGCTTCGTGCTGTGGCAGGCGGGCCTGCGGTTCGTGGCCAGCGTCGCCGGCGGCGTGGCGATCGGGCTGGCGGTTGGCTGGCTCGCCGCCGAGGTCCGCCGCCGGGTGGACGACCCGCCGGCCGAGATCGTCCTGTCGGTGGTGACCGGCTATGCCGCCTACCTGCCGGCCGACCGGCTGGAGGTCTCCGGGGTCCTTGCCGCCGTGACCGCCGGCCTCTACGTCGGCTGGCGCGCCCCCGAGCTGGCGTCGGTCCCCACCCGGCTGCTCGGCTTCTCCTTCTGGGAGGTCCTCACCTACCTGCTCAACGCCATCCTGTTCATCCTCGTCGGCCTCCAGCTCCAGCCGATCCTGAGCGAGCTGAGCGGCCGCTCGACCGCCGTCCTCCTCGGCCAGGCGGCGCTGGTCAGCGCCGTGGTGATCGCCGTCCGCATCGCCTGGCAGTTCACCGTCCCGTACCTGGTGCGGGCGCTCGACCGGCGGCCGTCGCAGGTCGCCCGGCGGGTCGGCCCAAGGGAGCGGCTGGTGTCGGGCTGGTGCGGGATGCGCGGCGCGGTCTCGCTGGCGGCCGCGCTGGCGCTGCCCCGGCTCTTCCCGGAGCGCGACCTGATCGTCTTCCTGACCTTCGGTGTGATCTTCGCGACCCTGGTCGTGCAGGGGCTGACGCTGCCGGCGCTGATCCGCCGCCTCGGCGTCCGCGGCGACAGCGTCGAGGAGCGGGAGGAGATCCGGGCACGGTTGGAGGCCACGGCGGCGGCGCTGGCGCGCCTGGACGAGCTCGCGGCCGAGGACTGGACCCGTGACGACACCATCGAGCGGCTCCGCGCCGCCTACGACTTCCGGCGCCGGCGCCTGAAGGCACGGGTCGGCAAGATCGAGGACGACGGCTACGAGGACCGCTCGCTGGCCTACCAGCGGCTGGTCCGCGAGCTGCTGGAGGCCCAGCGGCGGGCCATCGTCCGGCTCCGCAACCAGGGGACGATCTCCAGCGACGTCATGCGCCGGGTCGAGCGGGACCTCGACCTGGAGGACTCCCGCCTGGAGATCTGAGGCATCGGGCACCCGGTCACTTGCGCGGCAGCACGATGTCGAAGCTGGCGCGCAGCAGCGGCGGGTCGGACCCCGCCACGTTGGTGAGCCGGGCGACATGCCCTTGCTGGGTGCCCGGGATCACGGCCGGGTCGCCCTCGAACAGCAGCTCGGTCATGAGACCGCCGGCGTCGGGGTGGCTGACCTCGAAGTGGATGTGGGCGGGCGGCGCATCCGCCTCGCCCTTGTAGTGGCCGGGCTTGACGGTGGTGAACTGGTAGCGGCCGCGCGCGTCGGTGCGCAGCTCGCCCTGGAGGTAGCAGCAGGTCAGGCTGCCGGTCCCGTGGCCGGGGCCGTACACGCCGTCGGCGTCGGTCTGCCACACCTGGAGCGTGGCGCCGGCCAGGCGCGTGGCGCAGTCGGCCGCGTACACCGTGCCCGACACCAGCAGGCGCTGGCCGCGCTTGGCGGCCGCCCTGGCCTTGGCCGACCCCCGCAGCTCCGGCGACGGGCCGAGCTCCATGCGCGACGGCGCGTCGGCCGCGGCCGGGGCCGTCCCCTGCGCCGGCGCGCCGGGGGTCACCTCGCAGCCCGGCCGTGCGGTGGTGGCCGGCGCCGCCGCGGGTCGCGCGGTCGTGGCCGGCGCCGCCGGCTGTGCGGCCGGCCGGTCCCGGTCGCACCCGCCGACCACCGCCGCGACGGCCACCGCCATCACCGTCAGGAGCAGACCGCGTCGCATGCCGCCTCCTTCCTCGTCGGTGCCGGTCGTCAGCGCGCGCCCGGCTGCCACCTCGCGCCGCTCGTCAGCAGCATCCTGGTCCGCACGCAGGCGGCCCCCGACCCGTTGGCGAGGGCGACGAACAGGTTGCCGTCGCGCACCCAGCTCACCCGGCGGCCGTCGGGGGACCAGGCCGGGGCGGTGTCCTTGCTGGACCTGGTGATCGCCCGGTCCCCGGACCCGTCGGCGCGCATGACGTGGACCGCGCCGTCCTTGACGTAGGCGATCCGGCGGCCGTCGGGCGACCAGGCCGGCGAGTGCTCGTAGGCGGGTGCGCGGGTCAGGCGGCGGAACCTGCCGGTGCGGGCGTCGATGACCGCGACGTCGTCGTTGCCGGCCCCGCCGTAGGCGGACACGGCGATGCGGCGGCCGTCCGGGGACCAGCGAGGCTCGCTGTCGGAGGTCGGCGTGTCGGCGAGCTGCCGGGCGCCGGACCCGTCGGCGTTCATGACCGAGATCTTGCCGGTCTCCACGTCGACCACGGACATGAAGGCGATGCGGCGGCCGTCCGGGGACCAGTCCGGCTGCACCGACATGCTGCCGGGGGTGAGGTCCCTGCGGCCCGACCCGTCGGCCCCGACGACGTTCACCGACGCCGGCGGGGCGACCGAGGAGGCCTCCGAGCGGGTGTACGCGATCCGCCTGCCATCGGGCGACCAGGTGGGCTCCAGGTGGAACGCGCCCTCCGGGTCCCGCATGACCCGCCGCAGCCCGCGGCCGTCGGCGCCGACCGTGAACAGGTGCTCCAGGTCGTCTGTGGTGATGGCGGCGAACAGCAGCCGGCCGCCGCCCGCGGGCGGCCTGCCGCCCCGGCACGGCGGGCCCTGGGGGCGGCCCGGCTCGCCCTGGCCCGGCTCGGGGACCGCCGCGTGGCCGCCCAGCGTGCGCACCGGCGCCGGTGCCGCCAGGGCCGCGCCCTTGCGGGCCAGCGTCAGCTCCAGCTCCACGACCCCCTGCTCCTCGATCCTGAAGCCGACCAGGCTCGGGATCTCCAGGCCGAAGTCGGGACGCCGGATCTGCATGCTCCCGGCGACCTGGATGGTGGCGCCGTCCCAGCGGGCCTGGAGCGGGAAGACCACCGGCCGGGTGACGCCATGGAGGGTCAGGTCGCCGGGCAGGTGCAGCGAGACCACCCGCCCGCCGGACACGGCGCCGAGCGGGACCGGACGGGTGAGCTTGAACGTCGCCGCCGGGAACTGGACCGTCTGCAGCCCGTCCTCGCGCATGCGCTCGTCCCGTGAGTCCACGTCGGTGCGCAGCTGGGTCATGTCGACGGTCACCTGGGCGGCGGTGACCGCGCCGCCGGCGATGACGAGGGTCCCGCTGACCGCCTGGGAGCGGCCGACGACGTCGTTGGGCGCCGAGATGGTGCCCAGCCGCTCGCGGATGCGGTAGCCGACGTAGCTGTCTTCGCTGGCGGCGACCACCCACTCCCCGTCCGGCTGCCCGCTGCCGCCGGCGCCCGACCCCGGCCGCAGCCGCGCCGCCGGCGGGGAGTCGCGGCGGGCCAGCAGCAGGTACCCGCCGCCGGCCAGCAGCCCGACCACCACGGTGACGGCGACGCCAACCTTGACCATCGGGCGCATCCAGGTCCCTCCCCTCGACCCAGAGGTGGGCGGCACTGCTGGTACGCTCCGGCCGCCGGTCGCGTTCCATAAGAACTTCATGAGGACGCGAATCCGGTGGCGAACGGTTTTCGGATGACATACCGTTTCACCCCATGGAACCGTGGGACGAGCTCACCGGCGAGCTGGCGATCGACCTGGCGAACACGCTCAGGCCCGGACGCGACGGCGGCACCACCGACCAGCTCGCGGACCGCGACCGCCTGGCGCGCTGGCTGCGCCGCCGGGGCGTTCCCGGCGGGGTCGGGGCGCCCGAGCTGCGGGCGCTGCGCGGCCAGGTCCGCGCGCTGCTGGCCGCGGCGGTGCGGCGGCGCACCTTGCCGCGGGCGGCGGTGGCCGCGGTCAACCGGGCCGTCGCCGCCGCGCCCGCGGTCGCCCAGCTCGAAGCCGACGAGCTGGTGTACCACTACCACGCCTCGCCACCCGACGCGTTCCTGGCCGACGTCGCCACCTCGGCGATCATGCTGGTCGGTGGCCCCGGGCGGGACCGGCTGCGGCGCTGCGCGGCGCCCGGCTGCGGCCGCTTCTTCGTCGCGTCCCGGCCGCGGCAGACCTGGTGCGGGCCGAGCTGCGGGAACCGCGCCAGGCTCGCCCGCTACCACCAGCGCCGCCGGGCCGCCTGAGGAGGACGGGATGGGCGTGCTCGACGGCAAGGTGGTGGTCGTCACCGGGGCCGGGCAGGGCATCGGCCGCGAGGAGGCGCTCGCGTGCGCCCGCGCCGGCGCGCGGGTGGTGGTCGACGACCTGGCGGGCGCCGATGAGACGGCCGCGGCCGTCACCGCGGCGGGCGGCCAGGCGCTCGCCCTCGACCTGGACGTCGGCGACTTCGACGCCGCCGGCCGGCTGGTCGACGCCGCCGTGGAGGCCTTCGGGGACCTCGACGGGGTGGTCAACAACGCCGGGGTGCTCCGCGACCGCATGGTGTTCAACATGGGCCCCGACGAGTTCGACCTGGTCGTCCGCGTCAACCTGCGGGGCACGTTCTGCATGACCAGGCACGCCGCCGCCTGGTGGAAGCGTGCGGGCCGGCCGGGGGCGATCGTCAACACCACCTCCACCTCCGGCATCCTCGGCAACCTCGGCCAGTCCAACTACGGCGCCGCCAAGGCCGGCGTGGCCGCCTTCACCGTCATCACCGCGCTGGAGCTGGCGAGGTACGGGGTGCGGGTCAACGCGATCGCGCCGGGCGCGCGCACGCGGATGACCGAGGGCGCCTTCGGCGACCTCACCTTCCCCGGCGAGTTCGACCCGCTCGACCCCGCCAACGTCGCCCCGGTGGTGGTCTGGCTGCTGTCGGAGGCCGCCGCCGAGGTCTCCGGCCAGGTGCTCGGCATCACCGGTGGCCTGGTCGAGCTCTACGAGGGCTGGCACGTGGTGGCCAGCCGGGAGATCCCCGGCCGCTGGACGCCGGAGCGGCTCGCCGAGGCCGCCCCGGGCCTGTTCGGCGACCGCCCCACCCGCGCCCCCTGGCGCCAGTCCAGCGTGCGGCGGGTGATCGACGCCGCCCGCGCCGAGCGCGGCGGCGACGCCCCGGCCAAGCCCTAGAGCTCGTCGATGCTCGGCGCCGCCCGGATCGACGGGCTCAGCGTGCCCCAGATGGCCAGCACGAGGCCGAACGCGGCGAACAGGCCGATGGTGGCGCGCGCCGAGGTGGCGTCCAGCAGGACGCCGGCGGCGAGCGGGCCGAGTGGCGCGATCGCCAGCGAGATGGTGCCCCGCACCGACTCGGAACGGCCGAGCACCCGGTCGGGCGTCATCGCGATCCGGTAGCCGTGGACGACCGAGTCGGTGGAGGGGATCGCCAGGGCCGTCAGCAGCATGCTGGCGGTCAGCACATAGACGTTCGGCCAGACCAGGAACAGGGCGCAGCCGGGCCAGGTCCACAGCTCCAGCAGGAGCACGGCGCGCACCGGGAGGCGCCGGCGGACCAGCGGCGCGATGAGCGAGCCGAGCAGCAGGCAGGCGCCGAAGGCCGCCACCAGCACGCCGACCTCGCCGCCCGACAGCCCCTGCCGGCTGCCGAGGACCACGACCGCGAGCACCAGGCCGGGCCCGATGAAGTTCGCCAGCCCGAACAGCAACGCGCAGGTGCGCAGGAACCGATGGCCCCACAGGAAGCGGACGCCTTCGGCGAGCCGCGCGCGCAGCGACGAGCGGTCGGGCTCGCGCTCCTGCTGGAACGGCGTCCGCATGAGCCACAGCGAGACCGTCGAGAACGCGTAGGAGACCGCGTCGACCAGGAACGGCAGCGCCTGGGCGAGCCCGAACAGCGCGCCGCCGACCGGCGGGCCGGCCAGCCGCACCGCCGCCTGCCGGCCCGTCTGGGCGCCCACGGCCGCCGGTAGTTGCCGCGCCGCCACCACGGCGCGCAGGGCGCCGATGTGCGCCGAGGAGAACAGGGCCGCGCCGCTGCCCTCGACGAAGGCGACCAGCGGGATCGCCCAGAAGGCGGTCCGGTGCAGCAGGATCGCCGCGGCGAGGCCGCCGATCGCCAGCACGCGGACGCCGTCGGCCGCGATCATCAGCCGCCTGCGGTTCCAGCGGTCGGCCGCCACGCCGGCGGGAAGCGTGAACAGCACCAAGGGCAGGGTCCGCGCGAACGCGACCACGCCCGCCTTCGCCGCCGACCCCGTCACCGCGAGCACCAGCAGCGGGTAGGCGATCGCGGTCGCCTGCGTGCCGGCGTCCGAGAGGAGCTGCCCGGCCTGGAGCAGCAGGAAGTCGCGGTTACGGCGCAGGGGAACCGCGGTCACCCGCCGATGCTACTCGCTGACGGCGGCGCCTAGGATCCCGACCGCACCACCGCGACCGAGTAGCCCCCGTCGGCGGAGGGCGACCCGCCAGTCAACGACGAGAGAAGTTGGGCCTGAATGACCCTCTTGCCAAACCCTTCCCCACTTGGGAGCATTCCTCAGGGCGCACAGGGGGGGTCGACTTGGCCGAGCGGTTACCAGAAGCTTCCGCTTCCGTGTCGCTGCCTGACGCGACAATCCCAGTGCCAGCAGGAAGTTGGCGCAGGGAAGGTAGCCGCTATTACAGAGAATATGCACCATCTCACTAAGGGGAGGCACATATGGATCCTCCAGGCTTTTTTCCGCTGATCGTCCGTGGAGGCCAGGGAGTCACTGCCAGACATGACGGCAGCACCTTAACCCTTCAATTTCGCAAATCTCCGGTTGCAGCCGGCGACCCAACGACGTATGGGCGCATGCCACACGGTTCAGCGGCTTGGGTGGACCGTCCCGTGAACGATGCTGAACCGTCTGTCTTGAAGCAACAAATGAACCGAACGGACGCAGAGAGCGCTGCTGGAGTGCTGCGCATCAACGACCGATTCTGGATGTTCTTGTGTAGCAACACGAACGCTGGCTTCTTCGAGGTCTTTCGCTCTGAACCCGCTTTCATGCAGGTCAAATTCGACTAGTGGTCTGCCACGGTGATCGCGCCGGAATTAAAGAGGTTCGCCCCTTCCGGTGACATTCTTGGCATTCCAGCGTAGACCGTGATGTTGGATGCTGGATGTGAGGCGGGCCACTGCTTGAACGTCACGGTCGTGGCCTCAGGAGGATCTCGCAGGGGAGCCTGGCCGTTGCCGCTGACGGTGCGGCGCTTGCGGGGGCGGCAGTGAGGGCGAGGCCTCGCGGCCCTCCCGCGCGAACCATTCCGAGAACTTGGCAACGCACTCGTTGCAGATGAAGATCAGCGTGATGACGGCGCAGAGCTCCGGCGTTCTATACCCCGCTCAGCTCGGAGCCGGTGCCGGCTGGGCTGCCTCGACCGTGACCGGCACCCCGTTCATTGCGCTCGTCCCCGACAGCTCGTCCAGCAGCAGGTGATCGGTGACGTCGTTGATGCAGACACCCGGGTTGGCGTTGGCCACGGTCAGCCAGGTGCCATCCCGGCCGTGACCGTAGCCGTGGGGAAGGCTGACCACTCCCTCTCGGATCTCGTCGGTGACCTGCAACGGCGCCTCCAGCGTCCCCGCCCTGGATCGGACCACGACCCCCTGGCCGTCGACCAGGCCAAGGCGTGCCGCCTCGGCCGGGTTCATCCACAGCGTGCAGCGGTCCCTACCCTTCATGAGCCGCGGAACGTTGTGCATCCATGAGTTGTTGTCGCGGAGCTGCCGCCGCCCGATCAGTACCAGCTCCTCAGCGGCCGACGCCCGGCCGAACCTGGTGTCCACCCGCTCGAGGTCGGCCAGCATCGGTTCGGGCGCGAGCAGGATCCGCTTGCCCTTGGTGAATAGCCGGCGAGGGAGCCGGCCGGGCTGCAGTGGCCCAAGATCGATGGTCCGACCGGCTCGCTCGAGCTCCCGGAGGGACAGCCCCTCCCGGAACGGATGCAGCCCTGCCCCGTAGGGGCCGAACCGCAGGGCCAGGGCGATGACCCGCCGAGGGGTGAACCGCCGCAGGAACGCGGCCTGCATCCCTTGCAGTCGGCCCCGGAGCCCGCCAGCACGCCTCGCGATGCCGGTCGCTAGCCCGAGCAGGATCTGCCAGTCCTCCCTCCCACTGGCGGGTGGCCGGAGCACCGGAGCGCTGTAGCGGGCGATGTTCCGGACGGCCACCGCGTTCAGCAGCAGGTCGTAGTGATCGTGCTCCAGCGCGAAGGTGCCGGGCAGGAGGACGTCCGCATGTCGCGTGGTCTCGTTCAGGTAGAAGTCGATCGCCACCATGAACTCCAGGGAGGCCAGGGCAGCCTCCAACCGGCGGGCATTCGGCCCACTCAGGACCGGGTTGCCGGCCAGCGTCACCAGCGCCCGGATCTGCCCGGGGCCGGGAGTGTCGATCTCCTCGGCAAGGCAGGCCAACGGCAGCTCGCCGCTGAACTCCGGCAGTCCCCGCACCCTGCTTCGGTAGCTTCCGGAGGTGCCCGTCTGCCGCAGGATCGCGGCCAGCCCCACCATGTCCACCGCCGGGGTGGTGAACATGGCGCCCCCCACCCGGTCCAGATTGCCAGTGATCACATTGAGGACGGTCATGAGCCAGCAGCACAGGGCCCCAAAGGGTTGGGTGCAGACCCCAAGGCGGCCATAGCACGCCGCCGAAGGGGCCGCGGCGAACTGCCGAGCGAGCCAACGGATGGCCTCCGGCTCGATCCCGGTCCATGGCGCGGCGCGCTCCGGAGGGAAGGGCCCCACCGCCCGACGGACCTGCTCGATCCCGTCGGTGAAACCCGCGAGCCGACCAGGAGCGGCCAGCTTCTCAGCAAAGATGGTGTGAACGACGGCGAGGAGCAGCAGGACGTCGGTCCCCGGGCGGATCGGGAGGTAGGTGTCGGCCAAGTCGGCGGTGCGGGTCCGCCGCGGATCGACCACGACCAGCCGGCCCCCCCGCGACCGCAGGTCCTTGAGGCGGCGGGCCATGTTGGGCGCGGACATGAGGCTCCCGTTCGACACCACCGGGTTGGCCCCGAAGATGAGCAGGAAGTGGGTGCGATCCACATCCGGCACGGGGAGCAGGGCCCGGTTCCCGAAGCTGTGGTAGGCGGCGAACATGTGCGGTAGGTGGTCCACCGACGCCGTGGAGAACACATTCCGGGTGTTCAGCGCCCTGGCGAACGCGAGGGCAGCGAGCGTGGCCGAATAGCTGTGAAGGGCTGGGTTGCCCACATAGAAGGCGACGGCGTCGTCGCCGTGGGCTCGTCGGATGTCGGCGAGCCGCTTCACCGTCTCTGCGACGGCGTCGTCCCACCCGACCCGCTCCCAGGTGCCGTTCCGGCACCTGAGGGGTTGGCCCAAACGGTCCGGGTCGTGGTGGACGTCCATCAGCCCGACCGCCTTGGGGCAGATGTAGCCACGGCTGAAAGCGTCCTCGGGATCTCCCCGGACCGCGAGCACCCGGTCTCCGGACACCTCGAGCGTCAGGCCGCACATCGCCTCGCACAGCGGGCAGGTCCGGCGCCGCGCCGCGACCTCGTTCGCGGTCATCGCCTCACCCTCCCGGCCCTGCCGGAGCCGCCCGGGTGGAACGCCTGGTCGGGTAGCGGACCTCGCGAATCATCGCCCAGTCCTCCTCCAACACCAGCCGCCCGAAGCCCTGGAACCCCGCCAGCCGGAACCCGTGGAGGAGCGCCCACCGCGCCAGGTCGTGCATGACCGCGACCGGCGTGTCCACCCCGGCGGTGGTCGCGGGGCGGCCCTCCAAGCCCAGCAGCAGCGGCTCGCACACGCAGGCGAAGGCGGTCCCCACAGGGAGTCCGAAGTTCCAGCCGAGGTCGACCCGGCCGGGCACCTCGACCATGCCGCCCTCGACCACCAGCACATCCGGTCGCTCGGTCACGACCGTGGATGACGGCGAAGGTGTTGGGGTCCCTGACTGGATATTCGGCGCCGTAGAGCCGCTGCACTTGCGGGTGTGACTTCCTGCAGAACCAGCGCTTGAACCAGGCAGGGTCAGGCGGGGGTTCCGCCGTGATCGGCGGCTTCTCGTCCTCGTCGGTCTGCAGGTATGCCGCTTCGTCGGTCAGGGCGTAGATGTAGCCATCGCCACCGGGCTGATCGCTTGCTTGTCCCATGGCTGCCTCCGATCGCCTGAGGGCCGCCGAGCACCGGTCATACCGCCTACCCGTGCTGAGCATGGTCGCACGACCTGGCAGCGACAAGGCCTCGCCCGCGGGATTCGGCCAACGAAGTGTCGCTTCCGTCCGGTGGCATCAGGGTTTGCAGCATGCCGTCGATCAACATGAACGCCCGGTCCTGGACGGTGTCGCCAACGAGAATGGGCATTGAGAGGATGCCGAAGCTCAGTGAGGCCTGCGGAGGTACGCGATCCCGCGCGGCGGTGGCTACGCCGAAACGGACGATCACGCGCCGAGCTGACAGAGCGTCCCTACTAGGAGCTGACCAGCGCGGCGCTGTAGGCGCGGCCCGCGGTCATCGCCGACACCCCGGTGAGCCCGCTCACCGTCACCGGGGAGGTGCGGTTGGTGGTGGCGCCGTCCCCGAGCTGCCCGAAGCTGTTGGCGCCCCAGGACCGCGCGGTGCCGTCGCCGAGCACCGCCAGGCCGTGGTCGCGGCCGCAGCCGATGGTGGTCACCCCGGTGAGGTTGCGGACCTGCACCGGGATGGTGCGCCTGGTCAGGGTGCCGTCGCCGAGCTGGCCGAGGTTGTTGCGGCCCCACGACCTGACCGTCCCGTCGGCCAGCAGCGCCACGCTGTGGTAGGCGCCGGCGGCGATGGCGACCACGCCCGTCAGGGTGCCGGACCGCACCGGGCTGGACCGGTGGGTCGTGCTGCCGTCGCCGAGCTGGCCATAGGTGTTGTGGCCGAACGCCCACACGGTGCCGTCGGCGCGCAGCGCCAAGCTGTGGTCGCGGCCGCCGGCCACCTGGACCACGTCGGCCAGCCCGGCCGCCTGCACCGGGGTGGTGCGGTTGGTGAAGGTGCCGTCGCCCAGCTCGCCGAAGGCGTTGTACCCCCATGTCCACACGCTGCCGTCGGTCCGCAGGGCCAGGCTGTGGCCGCGGGCGCCGGCGATCTGCGTCACCCCGGTGAGGTTGCGGACCTGCACCGGGCGCAGGCGCCGGGTCCTGGTGCCGTCGCCGAGCTGTCCCTGGGCGTTCATGCCCCAGGTGCGGACCGTGCCGTCGCCGAGCAGGGCCATGCTGTGGTAGTGGCCGCCCGCGACCTGGGCCACCCCGGCCAGGCCGGTGACCTGTCCGGGGGTCGACCGGTTGGCGGTGCCGCCGCTGCCGAGCTGGCCGTACTGGCTCGAGCCCCAGGTCCAGACGGTACCGTCGGTCCGCAGGGCGATCACGTGCTCGCGGCCGCCGCCCAGCTCGACGGCGTCGGCGGCGGCGAAGCCGATCACCGGCGCGGCGGTGAAGTGGTTGGCGTTGGTCCCGTCGCCGAGCTCGCCGAAGCTGTTGCTGCCCCACGTCCACGGCGTCCCGGGGGTGGCCGCCAGCGCCGGGCCCGACCCGACCGGGGGGACCAGCAGCAGCCCGGCCAGCACGACCATGGCCGCTCGTGTGCGCATTCGCATGGGGCGATGCTAGGAGGGCAACCACCGCCTGCCCACCGGCAGATGCACTACGCTCTTCGTGGGTCTGCCTCTGGAGGGATCGTGCGAGGCAGCACCTGTCGGTCATCGTGCACACCCTGGCCGGCGGCGAGCGGACGTGGCCCGGCACGTCCGCCTGGTCATGGCCGACGCCGAGCGCGAGACCGCGCAGCCCGCCGACGCCGAGGCGGTGCTGGCGCGGCTGGAGCCGGTCCCTCCGGGTGGCCGCGCAGCGCCAGGCGGCGGCATCATCGGGGTGACGACGACCACCGAGGAGAGCCAGATGGACGACAAGCAACTGCTCGGCCGGATTGGCGCCCTGGTCGAGGAGGAGCACGACCTGGAGCGCGCGGCCAGCGCCGACGGCCTGGACGAGGAGCAGCAGGTCCGCCTGCGTCACCTCGAGGTGCAGCTCGACCAGTGCTGGGACCTGCTCCGCCAGCGCCGCGCCCGCCGCGACGCCGGCTTGGACCCCGAGGCCGCCCAGGTCCGCCCCGAGGGCACCGTCGAGGGTTACCTGCAGTAGGGGCGGCTAGGCGGCGGACGGCTCGGCGGGGGCGCCGGCGGGCACCAGGGCGTGCTCCAGGACCTCGCCGATCTCGCTGGCGAGGTGGAAGGTCATCTGCTCCCTGACCGACTCGGGCACGTCCTCGAGGTCGGCGCCGTTGCGCTCGGGCAGGATGACCTCCTTGAGGCCGGCCCGGTGGGCGGCGAGCACCTTCTGCTTGACCCCGCCGATGGGCAGGACCCGGCCCTGCAGGGTCACCTCGCCGGTCATGCCCACCTCGGACCGGACCGGCCGGCCGCTCAGCAGGCTGGCGAGCGCCGTCGTCATGGTCACGCCGGCGCTGGGGCCGTCCTTGGGCACCGCGCCCGCCGGCACGTGCACGTGGTAGCGGTGCCCGGCGATCTGGGGGTCGTCGATGCCGAGCTCGGCCGCGTGGGCGTGGACGTAGGAAAGGGCGATGCTGGCCGACTCCTTCATCACGTCGCCGAGCTGCCCGGTCAGGGTCAGGCCCGGGTCGCCGTCCATCACGCTGGCCTCGACGAACAGCACGTCGCCGCCGGTGCCGGTGACCGCGAGGCCGGTGGCGACGCCGGGCACCGAGGTCCGCTCGGCCGCCTCGAAGAAGAACTTCTGCCGGCCGAGGTAGCCGCGGACGTCGCCGCCGTCGACCACCAGCGGCGTGGCCGTGCCACCGCCGGCGATGCGGGTGGCCGCCTTGCGCAGCAGCTTGCCGAGCTCGCGCTCGAGGTTGCGGACGCCGGCCTCGCGCGTGTAGTCGCCGACGATCGTGCGCAGGGCCTCCGAGGTCACGATCACCTCGTCGGGCCGCAGGCCGGCCTGGTCGAGCTGGCGCCCGAGCAGGTGGTCGCGCGCGATGGCCAGCTTCTCGTCCTCGGTGTAGCCGTCCAGCCGGACGACCTCCATGCGGTCGAGCAGCGGGCCGGGGATGGTCTCGACCACGTTGGCGGTGGCGATGAACAGCACGTCCGACAGGTCCAGCTCGACCTCGAGGTAGTGGTCGCGGAAGGAGTGGTTCTGGGCGGGGTCCAGCACCTCCAGCAGGGCCGAGGACGGGTCGCCGCGCCAGTCGGCGCCGACCTTGTCGACCTCGTCCAGCAGGAACACCGGGTTCATCGTCCCGGCCTCCTTGATGGCGCGGGCGATCCGGCCAGGCTGCGCGCCCACGTAGGTGCGCCGGTGGCCGCGGATCTCGGCCTCGTCGCGGATGCCGCCGAGGGCGACCCGGACGAACTTGCGGCCCATGGCGCGGGCGACCGACTCGCCGAGGGAGGTCTTGCCGACCCCCGGCGGGCCGACCAGCGCGATGATCGCGCCGGCGCCGCGGCCGCCCACATCGGCCAGGCCGCGCTCGCGGCGCAGCTTGCGCACGGCCAGGTACTCCAGGATGCGGTCCTTCACGTCCTCCAGGCCGGTGTGGTCGTCGTCCAGGACCCGCCTGGCCGCCGCGATGTCGAGGGCGTCCTCGGACTTGTGGCCCCACGGCAGCTCGGTCATGGTGTCGAGCCAGGTCCGGATCCAGCCGTGCTCGGGGCTCTGCTCGCTGGTCCGCTCCAGCCGGCCGATCTCGCGCTCGACCGCGGCCCGGACCGCCTCCGGCATGGTCCCGTCCTCGACCCGCTTGCGGTAGGCGTCGACGACGCTGTCGCCGTCCTCGCCCTCGCCGAGCTCCTTGCGGATGGCGGCGAGCTGCTGGCGGAGGATGAACTCGCGCTGGGTCTTCTCCATGCCCTCGGAGACGTCCTTGCGGATGCGGTCCTTCAGCTCGACCTCTGCCAGGGTGTCGCGGGCCCAGGCCAGCACCTTCTCGAGGCGCTGCTCGACGTCGACGGCCTCCAGGATCTCGACCTTCCGCTCGAAGGACAGGTCGGGGGAGTAGACGGCGGTGTCGGCGATCTGGCCGGGGTCGTTGATGCCGCGCAGCAGCTCGGCGACCTGCTGGGCGCCGCGGGCCTCGAGGATGCTCTCGACCACCGCGCGGTACTCGCGGGCGAGCTGGACGGCCCGCTCGCTGGCGGGGGGGTCGTCGATCTGCTCGACCTCGACCCAGGTGGCGCTGCCGGTGCCGGCGACCCCGGCGCCGATGCGGGCCCTGGCAAGGCCGCGCACGACGACCGCGAGCTGGCCGTTGGGCAGCTCGCCGGCGTTCTCGATCTTGGCCACCGTGCCGACGCGGGCGTAGCTCTCGTCGACCTTGGGGACCAGCAGGAGGTGGCCGCCGGCGTCGTCGGCGGCGCTTGCGGCCGCCCGCGACTCCGGCGTCTCGAGGGTGGCGGTCACGACCATGCCGGGGAGCACGACCCCGCTGGTCAGGGGCAGCAGGGGCAGTGTCTCGGTCGACAGCTCTGGCATCGGGTCTCCAGGTCAAGAGGGTGCGTCAGAGCTGTCAACGCCGTGGCGGACCCCCATATTTCCCTGGGAGACGAAAACCTTTGAAGACCTCAGGTGACGGTGACGGTCCCCCGCATCGCCTGCGGATGGTACTTGCAGAAGAACTCGTAGCTGCCGGCGGCCGGCGCGGTGAAGGTCACCGTGGCGTTCTCGCCGCCCTCCACGTCCGTGTTCGCGCTGGCCTGCTCGAAGGTGAAGTTGTGCTCGACGGAGTCGTCGTTGGTCACCTCGACGCGATAGCTGGTCCCGGACGTGAGCTGCAGGGTGGTGGTGTCCCACTTGATGTCCTTGGCGGTGAGCTTGAGCTCCTCACCGCCACCGCCACCGCCGGCGGCGGCAGTCGTGGCGCTGGCGTTGCCGCTGGCGCTGCCACCCTCGTCGCCGCCGCAGCCGCCGGCGGCCAGCATCAGCACCCCGACCAGGGCGGCGGCCACCACGCGAAGGCTCCGCATGCAGGCCTCCCGTTGTCGTCTCGGGCCGCCAGGCTCGCGGCCGTCCGGGAGGGGAACCTGCCCTGGCGGCCTACGATTCCCCGGCGAGCCGCTCGGCGACCCGGAACAGGGTGGTCTGGTCGACGGTGCCGATCAGGCACCAGACGACCCCGTCCTCACGCCACCAGGCGCTGGCGTGCCTGCCCCAGCGGTAGACCTCCAGCTCCCCGCCCCCGTCGGGGGCCCGTGCCATCCGCGGCAGCTCACCCCGCCAGCGCATCACCACGAAGCGCCGGTCGGCGTCGTCGCGGTACTCGGCGGCCACCGCCAGGTGCCCGGCGAGGGTGCGGCTGTCCCAGCCGATCGCCCGCAGGCCGACCTCGCTGAGGTCGGGGGTGCGGGCGGCCGGCCCGAGGACGGCGTACAGCCGCTCGGCGGCCGCCGCGCCCGGCGCGGTCCCGGCCGCGACCGGCTCCCGGTGGTAGCTCCTCCAGGCGGCCGCGAGCGCGCTGCCCGCGTCGGGAGCCGGCACCAGCAGCACCGCGATCGCGAGCACGGCGGCGGCGGCCAGCGCCGCGGTGCCGAGCGCGAGCCAGTGCCGCCGCCGTGCCGGCCGCACCGCCGGGCTGGCGTCCGCGCCCGCCGCCTCGGCCCGCAGCGCGGCCACGACGGAACTCCGCACCGCCTCGGGCGCCGGCACCGCCGAGGCGCGCAGCAGCGCGGTGAGCTGGCGGTCCAGCAGCACCGCGGAGGCGCAGTCGCCGCACTGGGCGATGTGCTCGCGGGCGGCGGCCGCCTCGGCCGGCTCCAGCTCGCCAAGGCTGAGGGCTGTCAGCCGCACCTGGAGCCCCTCACAGGTCATCGGCCTGAACCCTTCCAAGCTCCGGCAGCAGCATCGCCTCCAGCCGACGGCGGGCGCGGTGCAGGCGCGACAGGATGGTGCCGCGCGGGACGTCCATGACGGCGGCCGCCTCACCGCAGGACAGCCCGTGGATGTCGACCAGGGTCACCGCCATGCGGAAGTCCTCCGGCAGCTTCGCGATCGCCGTGCGCACCGCCTCGCGGTCCAGCTCGCGGATGGTCTGCTCCTCCGGGCCGGGCTCCGCGCTGGGCAGGTCGATCGCCGGGTCGTCCTCGCCGTCGTCCAGCCACACCAGCGGCATCCGGCGGCGGCGGCGGTACTGGGTGCAGAACAGGTTGTACTGGATGCGCAGCAGCCATGCCCGGCAGTTGCTCCCCGCCTGGAAGGTGTCGAAGGAGCGCAGGGCCCGCAGGAAGGTCTCCTGGGTCAGGTCCTGGGCGGTGGCGGGATCTCCGGCCAGCCGCAGCGCGGCATCGTGCACGGCGTTCATGTGCGGGACGGCGGTCGACTCGAAGCTTGCCAGGTCCACCAGGGGAACCTCACTTCGTCGCCAGGGCGAGACCCGCCACTCCTTGGTCTCTCAAACCCTACCCGGCCGGCGGTGATTCCCGCGGCCTCACCCGGCCGCGGCGGAGGGTCGCGGCTCGCCCGCTGCCGCGGTGCCGGTTCCCGGGGCGCCGACCCGCCGGCGCCGGCGGCGCCGGGCGACCGAGTGGGAGCGTCGGCGCGCGGCGCCGGCCTGCTCGTCCGGCTCCTGCCGGGGGGCGGGGCTCGCGGCCGCGCGGGCCTCGGCCGCCGCCTCGACCGTCGGCAGGTCGAACAGCTCGGTCAGCAGCGGGCTGGTGGAGTACACCTCGTGGATCGGCTGGTCGGTGAGGTCCAGGCGGCGCCGGATCAGCTCGGCGGTGTCCTCCTCGTTCCAGGCCACGAACGTGAGCGCGACGCCGGCGGCGCCGGCCCGGCCGGTGCGGCCGATCCGGTGGATGTAGGCGCGGTCGTCCTCGGGGGTGTCGTAGTTGATGACGTGGGACAGGCCGGCGATGTCCAAGCCGCGGGCGGCCACGTCGGTGCACACCAGCACGTCCAGCTTGCCCTTGCGGAACTGGCGCATGACCTTCTCGCGGGTCACCTGGGGCATGTCCCCGTGCAGGGCGCCGGCCCGGTAGCCGTGGTCGACCAGGCCCTTGATGGTCCGTTCGACCCCCCGTTTGGTGCGCCGGAACACCGCCACCCGGTCACGGGCGGGCATGTCCAGGATGCGGCAGAGCACCTGGAAGCGGTCGAGCGGGTGGACCCGGAAGAAGAGCTGCCTGGTCGCGGGGACGGTGGCCTGCTCGCCCTCCGGCTCGGCGTGGACGAAGGTCGGCCGCCTGGCGTAGCGCCGCGCCAGCCCCACCACCGCCTTCGGCATGGTGGCCGAGAACAGCATCGTCTGCCGGTGCCCGGGGGTGGCGGCGATGATCGCCTCCACGTCCGGCAGGAAGCCGAGGTCGAGCATCTCGTCGGCCTCGTCGAGCACGAGGATCCGCAGCGCGCCGAGCCGCAGGTGGCCCTGGCGCAGATGGTCGAGGAGGCGGCCAGGGGTGCCGACCACGACCTGGGCGCCCTCGGTCAGCGCCACGATCTGGGGGCCAATCGGGCGGCCGCCCACGATCGCCACCGCGCGCACGCCGGCGTCGCGGCCGGCGGTGTCGATGTCGCTGGCAACCTGCAGGCACAGCTCCCGGGTGGGGACGACCACCAGCGCCTGCACCTCGGGCTGCTCGGGGTCGACCTCCTGGACGATCGGGATGCCGAAGGCGAGGGTCTTGCCGGTGCCGGTGCGCGCCTGGCCGATCAGGTCGACCCCGGCGAGGGCCAGCGGCAGGCAGAGGGTCTGGATGGGGAAGGGGTGCTCGATGCCGACCCTCGCCAGCGAGGTCAACGTGGTCGCGGTGGCGCCGAGGTCGGCGAAGCTGTGCTCGGTGGGTGGGGGGGTTCGGGTTCCTGACGTGGGACTCAGACGATCCTCCTGATCGCGGGATTGCGTCGGTTCAACGGCCCATGCTACCGGTATCGGGGCACGGCTGGGTCGATCTCCTCGCTCCAGGCGTCGATTCCGCCCGCCAGGCTGCGGACCCGCGACCAGCCGTTGGCCTTCAGCCAGATCGCCGCCTGGGCGCTGCGCGCGCCGACGTGGCAGTAGACGACCACGTCCCGCTGCCTGGGGATCTCGGACGGGGCGCGCTCGACGAACCGGTCGAGGCCGATGTGCAGCGACGGCTCGATCGCCGCGACCGACCGCTCGGCGTCGGTGCGGACGTCCACCAGCAGCGGCGGGTCCTCGGCGGTCATCGCGGCGGCCAGGGCGGCCGGTTCCACCTCCTCGAGCAGCGGGTGCGCGCTCATCCGCCGGAGCCCTCGTCCCAGCAGTCGGGACAGTAGAACTTGACCAGCTCGGGCGCCTGCTCGAGCAGCAGGTCCGGCTGCTGCTCGGTGTCGGCGGTGGCCTCGCTCGCCTCGACCATGGTCCCGCACGACGCGCACTCGACCAGCCTGGCAGCCATGCTCACGCGACCCCCTCGTACCCCTGCTCCCCCGCACAGAACCGCCATGCTACCTCGGCCCGTGCGATAGGCTTCGGTGCAACCCACACTCCGCAGGAGGTCATGACCCGTGGCCAGCCCGGCCGAGATCTACGAATCGCTCCGCCAGGCCCACGCCAAGGCCGACGCGGACGCCGCCGCGGCGCTGTACGCGCCCGACGGCGTCTACTACGAGCCGGACAACGTCCCCCACCGTGGCCGCGACGAGATCCGCACCTACCTGGCCTCGTACTTCGCGAACCGGGGCCCGGTCGAGCTGACCGTCAAGCGTCAGGTCGGCGCCGACGCCGCGGTGATGACGGAGTGGACCAGCGCCTACACCCAGGCCGGGCGCCGCTCCTCCGGGGTGCCGGGCGTCTCGGTGGTGGAGGTCGGCGGCGACGGCATCACCTACCACCGCGACTTCCGGTAGGGCGGGGCGCCTACATGGAGCTGAAGCCGACCCGCTTGTCGGGGTGCTCCTCACCCACCTCCACGTAGGC